>Ga0068860_100002397_pt1 | contig 19677 bp, 23 predicted proteins | sample KBSSwiS32_FD_66597 | JGI IMG/M metagenome (GOLD analysis project Ga0068860, IMG submission 66597) | Switchgrass rhizosphere microbial communities from Kellogg Biological Station, Michigan, USA - KBS Switchgrass S3-2 | ecosystem: Host-associated > Plants > Roots > Rhizosphere > Soil ...
CCAGGAAGCGGCGCTCGCCGTCGACCTCGCCGTTCTCGTCGAAGGTCTTCACGCCGACGTAGTCGAGGTACGCCGGCCGGTGCACGGTCGCCCGGGAGTTGGCCTTGGCCAGCACCAGGAGGGTCTTCTCGCGGGCCTTGGCCTTGACCGCGTCCGGCAGCCTGCCGAAGGACTCCGACATCTCCTGGTCGGCGCGCAGGATCCCGAGCCCGGTGCCGGGCACCGCGCGGAGGTACTCGTCGCCGTCGCGCTCCTCGAGCTTGTACTCCTTGTAGCCGAGGAAGGTGAAGTGCTCGTCGGCGAGCCACTCGAGCAGCTCGGCGGCCTGGCGGACCTCCTCGCGGTCCAGCGGCGGCGGGTCCGTGCGCAGGTCGGCGACGACGGCCTCGACCTGGGCGTGCATCTTGCCCCAGTCCTCGACCGCCTCGCGGACGTCGCGCAGCACCCGCTGGATGTTCTCGACGATGTCCTCGGGGTCGTCACCCTCGGGCAGCCGGTCGATCTCCACGTGCATCCACGACTCGCGGACGGCCGCGCCCTCCGGTTCGAGCGCGCCGTCGGGCACCGGGCTGGCCGACTGCAGCACGCCGGTGATGTCGCGGACCACGTCGAAGCCGGGGTGGATCACGATGTGCACGTCGCGCAGCTGGCGCGAGAGCTCCATGGTCAGCGAGTCGACGAGGAAGGGCATGTCGTCGACGACGACCTCGACCACGCTGTGGCCGCTCGCCGACCAGCCGTGCTCGGCCAGGGTGGGGGTCATCACCCGGACCCGTGCGGTGCCCTGGGGGCGCTCCCCCGCCAGCTTGTAGTGCGCCGCGAACGCCCCGTAGACGTCGACGTCGCTGCGGTCGAGGAGGTCCTCGGGAGCCACATGGCGGTAGTAGGCGCGAACCAGCTCCCCGACCTGGTCGTGGGGCGGGCCGCCGGTGCCCTTCCCCGCCTGGGCGAGGGCGATCGCCTTGTCGATCAGCTCGGCCTTGGCCTGCTCGGACGTGGACTGGTGCGTCGTCGTTGACACGGTTCCGAGGTTAGTCCCCGGCCACCCCGGTTCGTCTGCGGGTTGGCCGGACTTCTACGGCGTGCCGACGCCGACGTTTCGCCCTAGAGCTCGGAGCGCAGCCCCCACAGCAGCGGGTAGTAGCGCAGCGGCAGCCGGCTCCGCAGGTACGTCGAGCCGCTCGACCCCCCGGTGCCGGACTTCGACCCGATCATCCGCTCGACCATGGTGACGTGCCGGGCCCGCCAGTTGGCGGCCAGCTCGTCGTGCTGCAGCAGCGCCTCGCTGACCGCCCACACGTCGGCGTACTGCTCGCGGGTGTGCGCCACCTGCCGCAGCGACTCGCCGATCTCCTCGTCGGTCTCCGCCGGCAGGCCGCGCTGGCGCAGCACGTCGAGGAAGGCGTCCCACAGGCTGGGCTCCTCGAGCCGCTGGCGCAGGCGGGCGTTCTCGGCGTCGGTCAGCCCACGGAACCGGTCGACGTACGCCGGGTCCTTGGCTCCCGACATGAACTCCAGCTCGCGGAACTGCACCGACTGGAAGCCGCTGGCCGGCGCGAGCCGCTGCCGGAACTCCAGGAAGTCCTGCGGGGTCATCGTCTCCAGCACGTCGACCTGATGGACGAGCACCCGCTCGATCACGTGCACCCGCTGCAGGAGGTGCTGCGCCCACCAGAGCCGGCCCGCACTCATCGCGTCGCGCGCGGCGGCCGCCTCGTGGAGCAGCTGCTTGAACCAGAGCTCGTAGACCTGGTGGATGGTGATGAACAGCAGCTCGTCGTGGGCGGGCGGGTCGGACTCCAGATGCTGGGAGTCGAGCAGCTGCGGCAGCCGCAGGTAGCTCCCGTAGGTCAGCTGGGCACCCTGCTCACCGAACGAGACGAACTGCTCGTCGGACTGTTCCTGCACCATGACCTCAACCTAGCCATATCGTTGGCTCTGCCATGAAGCACTTGTCGGCAGTCCTCCTCGCGACAGTGCTGCTGGCCACCGGTTGCGGCGGCGACTCCGACTCCTCGGACGTGGCACGCACCGGTTCGTCCACCGGCCCGGGCGAGGGCTCTACGTCCGCCCCGGCCCCCGGGACCTCGACCCCGAGCACTCCATCGACGGTTCCCACGGCGGAGCCGACGTCGGAGCCGAGCCAGGCCTCGGACCCGGCGGCCCGGCGAACGCTGCGGCAGGCCCAGCTGGCGCTCCTCGGCGCCGACACCGGCTCGGTGCGGACCCTCGCTGTCCTCGGGCCCAACAGCATCGACACGCACGCGGCCTACCAGATCACCACCAGCTCGATGTCGGCGCACATCACACTCTCAGGCGACGAGGACGCGCCCCTGACGACCGACGCGATCGCCATCGGAAGGGACGTCTGGTTCCGGCTCCGCCAGGGTGGCGACGACCCGAAGCAGACCTGCTGGATGAGCGCGGACAACCAGGCCCTCGAGGAGGCCACCGGCGCGGACTTGCCTGGTGGCGGTCGCGGCACGCCCGCTGGTCTCCTCGTCGCGGCGAACGCCAGGGCCGTTTCCCAGCTCGACGGTTCGCGGATGCTGGCCACGATCGATCTCTATACGGGGGCGAGCGCATTCACGGGCAAGCTCCCGATCACGCTGGGCATCGACTTCCACACCAAGGACACGGTGCCGGTGACCATCTACCTGTCGGACGGCGAGATCACCGGGTGGCGCCTCACGTTCTTCGACCTGCTGCACGCGGTCGAGGATGCCGGGGTGCAGCTCCCTGCGGAGTTCGAGGGCTACGAGGACCAGGACCTGTCGCACGCCCACGTCACGGCCGACTTCTCCGATCTCGGCCACGCCGTTGTTGTGGAGCCGCCACCGGCCGACCTGGTGGTCCAGCTGTCCGGCGACGCGGAACAGTTCGCGGAGGACCGGGAGGCGTGCGACGCGCGGGTCAACTGACGTCCGCCATGATGGCGCCATGAGGTTCCGCCACGAGCTGACGTACGACGCGCCGCCGGAGAAGGTCTACGCGATGCTGGCCTCGGCGGCGTTCCGCCGTCACGTGTGCACGGCCATGGAGGTGATCTCCGCGGACGTCCAGCTGGACCCGCGGCCGGACGGCCAGGTGGGGTTCACCCTCGTCAGCGACCAGCTCCAGAACACCAAGGACCTGCCGGCGTTCGCCCGGACCTTCGCGGGCGAGTCGACCCACGTCATCCAGCGCGAGGAGTGGCAGGACGCCACCACCGGCAGCCTGGTCATCGAGTCGCCCGGCAAGCCCGTCAGCACCAGCGGCACGATCCGGCTGGAGCCGAGCGGCGTGGGCACGACCGAGGTCGTGGAGCTGGAGATCAAGGTGAAGGTGCCGCTGATCGGAGGCAAGCTCGAGAAGCTGATGGCCGAGAAGGTGGCCGAGGGCATGGACCTCGAGCACACCGTCGGCGTGACCTGGCTGAAGGAGCACTGAGCGTGTCGACCCGGCTCACCTACGACCTGACCTACGACGCGCCGTTGCCCGAGGTCGGCACGATGCTGCTGGACCCGGCGTTCCGCGAGCGGGTCTGCGATGCGCTGCTGGCGGTGCGCAAGGAGGTGAGCGTCGGACCCGACGGTGGCGGCATGAAGGTCGTGATCGACATGGTGCAGGCCACCCAGGGCATCCCGGGCTTCGCCCGGAAGTTCGTCGGGGACGAGATCGAGATGGTGCAGACCGAGCGGTGGTCGGACATGGAGAACGCCGTCATCGACGTGGTCATCCCCGGGAAGCCCGGACAGATGTCCGGCACCGCGACGCTGCGCGAGGAGGGCGGCACGACGACCGAGACGGTGGCGATGGAGATCAAGGTCAACATCCCGCTCGTCGGCGGTCGGATCGAGTCGCTGATCGCCGATCTGCTCCGCAAAGCGCTGCGCACGGAGAACTCCGTCGGTCGCGACTACCTCTCGGGCTCCTAGGGTCCTTCTAGCCTGTGGACATCCCGCTCGCCCGCACCCGTTTCGACATCTTCGCGGCGTTCGTCCTCATCGGCTACGCCGCCGTCTTCACCAGCCTGGTCTGGGTGGCCACCGGGCTCCTCGACCTCGGTGACACGGCACTGCTCATGGTGCTGGTCGTGCTGGTGATCCTGTGGCTGTTCTGGTCCGGGCTCTACGTCTTCACGTGGACCAGGATGCGTCGCATCGTCTCGCCGCTCGGCCTGAAGGGCGACGGGATCCACGCGCACTCCCAGTTCGGCGACCTCACCGCACCATGGGAGGCCGTCCAGAGCGCGAGCGTCGAGCGCGCCTGGAACGGGCGGCGGCTGCGGATCCGGCTGGTGCCCGCCACCGACCCGCGCTTCGCGCACGTCGAGCACGCCAACCTCAACCCGCGCATGTTCGAGGTCGTGCAGCGCGAGGGGCTGCGCTACTCGCTGCGCATCCTCGACGTCCGGGTCGACCAGCTGCGGGAGGCGTTCGTGGTGCAGTCCGGCGGCCAGGTGCAGCTCACCTGACCTCCTCCGCGGGCGGTGTCTCCTCGTCCTGGTCCTCGTGGCGCCGGCGTACGGCGATCACGCCGCCCAGCACCAGGAACGGGCCGAACGCCAGCACCAGGGTGAGCACCTTCTCGTAGGGGTGCAGCGCCCCCATGTGGAGCACGACCAGCAGCGCGTCCAACACGCCTCAGCCCATGTAGGGGTAGCGGTAGTCGGTCGGGGGCACCAGGGTCTCCTTGATCGAACGCGGAGAGGTCCAGCGGAGCAGGTTGGACGCCGCGCCGGCCTTGTCGTTGGTCCCCGAGGCCCGACCGCCGCCGAACGGCTGCTGGCCCACGACGGCGCCGGTCGGCTTGTCGTTGATGTAGAAGTTGCCCGCGGCGAACCGCAGCTCCTCCTGCGCCCAGGCGATCGCCCGCCGGTCGCGGGCGATGATCGAGCCGGTCAGGGCGTAGGGCGCGATGCCCTCGAGCTGATGGGCGACCTTCTCGAAGTCGCCGTCGTCGTAGACGTGCACGACGAGGATCGGGCCGAAGTACTCGGTGGTGAACATCGCGTCGGTCGGGTCGGTCGAGACCACCACGGTGGGCCGGACGAACCAGCCGACCTTGTCGTCGCACTGGCCGCCGACGACGACGTCGAGCTTGGCCTGCCGCTTGGCACGCGCGATCGCGGCCTTGTGCTTGGCGAACGCGCGGTCGTCGATCACCGCGCCCATGAAGTTCGAGAAGTCGGTGACGTCGCCCATCGACAGCGCCTCGACCTCGCCGAGGAAGGAGTCCTTCATCTTGTTCCAGACCGACTTCGCGACGTACGCGCGAGAGGCGGCCGAGCACTTCTGGCCCTGGTACTCGAACGCGCCCCTGATCAGCGCGGTCCGCACCACCGCCGGGTCGGCGGTCGGATGCGCGAGCACGAAGTCCTTGCCGCCGGTCTCGCCGACGATCCGCGGGTAGGAGCGGTAGGTGGCGATGTTCTCGCCCACGGTCCGCCAGAGGTGGTGGAAGACCGCCGTGGAGCCGGTGAAGTGGATGCCTGCCAGGTCCGGGTGGGCCAGGGCGACCTCGGAGACCGGGATGCCATGGCCCGGGAGCATGTTGATCACGCCCGGGGGCATGCCGGCCTCCTCGAGCAGCTCCATGGTCAGTGACGCGGCGAGCTGCTGGGTCGGCGCGGGCTTCCAGACCACGGTGTTGCCCATCAGCACCGGCGCGGTCGGCAGGTTGCCGGCGATCGCGGTGAAGTTGAACGGCGTGATGGCGTAGACGAACCCTTCGAGAGGCCGGTGGTCGGTGCGGTTCCAGATCCCCGGGCTGTTGGCGATCGGCTGCTCGGTGAGGATCTGCTTGGCGTAGTGGACGTTGAACCGCCAGAAGTCGATCAGCTCACAGGCGCTGTCGATCTCGGCCTGGAAGGCCGTCTTGGACTGGCCGAGCATGGTCGCGGCGTTGATCCGCTGCCGCCACGGGCCGGCCAGCAGCTCGGCCGCGCGCAGCAGGACGGCGCACCGCTCGTCCATGTCGAGTGCCCGCCAGTCGGGGGCGGCGTCGGCTGCGGCCTTGATCGCCGCGCGCGCGTCGGCCTGGGTCGCGGCCTTGAACCGGCCCAGCACGTGCTGGTGGTCGTGCGGCTGCACGACCGTCATCTCGGCGCCACCGCCCGCCTTCCTCCGCCCACCGATGTGGGCCTTGAGGTCCAGCTCACGCCGCTCGAGCTTGTCGAGCTCCGCGAGCAGGGCCTCCCGTTCGGGGCTGCCCGGCGCGTAGGTCAGGTTGGGCTCGTTCGTGGGAGCCGGGGGGAACGTGATGGCGTCCATGTCTCGGACACTATCCGGAGGCCTCAGCCACCCACCAAGCCGTCGAGCTCCTGCACGGCGTACCACGCCAGATCCTCGTCCGGATCGGCGTCGGCGGGCCGGTCCGCCGGGTCGGCGTGCACGGCCACCACGTCGCGCAGCGGTACGGCGCCGTCCGGGTCGGGCAGGTCGGCCACGACGACCACCCGCCGCCCCGGGCCGTCGAGCAGCGCGGCGGAGTCGGCCGCCGCGGCCATCAGGGCGGCGTACTCCTGCTCCTCGGACTCGCCGTCGGCGACGTAGCGCTCGTCGGAACCCGGCAGCGAACCCTGGTCGCGCAGCCGGGCCAGCCCATCGAGGGTCGTGGGCAGGTAGACCCGGGTCATGGCTTGGGCGCGGGCTTCTTCCGCCGGCCGCGAGGGATCTTCGGCCGGCCACCGCTCGCGGTGTCGAGGAGCTCGGACAGCGCCTCGGTCACGCACTGCCCGAGCACGTCGGCGTCGGGCACCAGGTCGCGGTCGGCGGTGATGCCGTAGAAGACCTGCCCGTCGTAGGACGTCACGCCGATGGCGAGGGTCTGGTGGGGCAGCAGCGGCGGGATCGGGAAGGTGCGCAGCATCCGGGCTCCGGCGGCGTAGAGCGGGGACTGGGGGCCGGGCACGTTGATGATCGAGAGCTGGAAGTCGCGCCGCGCCTCGGCGGCGGCGACCCGTGACCCGATCGCGTGGAAGGTGGTCGGCGCGAACCCGGCGATGCCCGCCAGCCGGTTGGCCGCCACCGCGCGCCCGGTCTCCTTGTAGGCCTGGAACGAGTAGGACACCTGGTGCAGCCGCACCACCGGGCTGGCCTCGGCGATCGGCAGGGACACGAAGTGCGGCGCGATCTGGCTGCCGAGGGAGTTGGCCTCGAGCTCACGGTCGATGACCGAGACCGGCACCATCGCCTGGATCTGGCGAAGCCCGCCCATCGACTCGGTGTGGGTCATCAGCCACGCCCGGAGCGCGCCGGTCAGGGTCGCGAGGATCACGTCGTTGACCGTGCCGCCGTGCTCGTCGCGGATCTTGCGGTAGTCGGCGAGCTCGGTCTCGACGCCCACCACGCGGCGCTGCTGCGAGAGCTCCCCGGAGAGCGCGTTCCCTCGGTCTGGCCGCCGGCCGGTCAGCCCGGCAGCCACCTTGCCGGCACCCGAGGCCACCCGGTCGGCGGTGCGCAGCGCCGAGCCGAGGGCCTGCCGCGCGGTGTGGAGCGCGGTGTCGGGGTGGGTGAGGTTGTCGCGCAGCGCGCCGGCGAGCAGCGCGGCGTTGGACGGGTGACGGTGCGGGTGCCACTCGTCGCCGCCGAGGATCTTCACCTCGGGGTCCTTGTCGAGCAGCACCTGGCCGAGGTCGACGGTCTCGACCCCGTCGACCAGGGCCTGGTGGGTCTTGTAGAGCAGGGCGACCCGGCCGTCGGTCAGCCCCTCGACGAAGTAGATCTCCCACAGCGGCCGAGCCCGGTCCAGTGGCCGCGAGACGATCCGGGACACCAGCTCGCGGAGCTGGTCGGTGCTGCCCGGGCGGGGCAGCGCCGAACGGCGTACGTGGTAGCCGATGTCGAAGTGCTCGTCGTCGACCCAGACCGGGTTAGCGAGCCCGCCCGGGACCTCCTGGACCCGCTGGCGATAGCGGGGCACGAACGAGATCCGGTCGAGGATCAGGGCCACGAAGCGGTCGTAGTCGAAGGGGCCGCCCGGCGCGGCCGGGTCGCCCGGGTCGAAGACCTCCACCGTGGCGTTGTGGCGCGGGGTGGTCGGCGTCTCCAGTTCGAGGAACGCCAGATCGCGAGGGCCCAACCGCTCGCTCATCGCGCCCTCCCGTTCCGCCGGTACGTCCGTCGTGGGAATCTTAGGGAGGTCTCAGGACGCTCGCGCATGCTGTCCCCCTAACGATCGTGCAGCGATCCGCTCGAGCACGCCCCGCCCAACCAGGAGGTCCACCTTGATCCGCCGTGCCCTCGCGGCCCTCACCCTCGTCGTGTGCACGGTCGGGCTCACCGGCTGCGGCGGCGACGACTCCAGCGGGTCGACCGGCGGAAACGACCTCGCCACCAAGACAATCAACGTGACCATCTCCGGAGACTCGGTGAAGCCCAACGGCGACCGGGTCGAGGTGAAGGTCAACCAGCCCATCGAGCTGGTGGTCAAGGCCGACGTGGCCGGCGAGATCCACGTGCACTCCGACCCCGAGCACGAGCTCGAGTACGGCGCCGGCACCACCACCCTGACGCCGTTCACCATCGACAAGCCGGGCATCGTCGAGGTCGAGTCGCACGCACTCGAGAAGACGATCGTCCAGCTCGAGGTGAAGTAGCACCTCGTGGAGCCGATGCCCTCGTGGCGCGATGTCGTCGCGCACGGGATCGGTGGGTCGAAGGACCTGCCGATCCCGCTGGGATTGACCATCGCGGGCGCGGTCGCGGCCCTGACGGTCAGCTTCACCGTGCTCGCGATCGCCTGGCGGACGCCGCGCTACGACGGCGAGCGGACGGGTCGCCCGGCCCCCGCTTGGCTGGTGCGCGTCGTCGAGTCGCGGCCGTGGTTCGTCGGCTGGCGGGTCTTCGGCCTGCTCGCCTTCGGCTACACCGTGATGGTCGCGGTCGGCGGCGACGACAGCCTGATCAACCCGCTGTTCGGAATCTTCTACGTGCTGCTGTGGGTGGGCTTCGTCCCGGCCTCGCTGCTGTTCGGGCCGGCGTACAAGGCGATCAGCCCGGTGCGGACGATCAACTCAGCCGTCGCGAAGCTCACCGGCGGCGACCCCGACGTCGGGGTGTACAGCTACCCCGCCCGGCTGGGCCTGTGGCCGGCCGCGCTGGGCCTCTACATGTTCGTCTGGATGGAGCTGGTCTACCCGTTCGCCACCGAGCTCGGAGCGGTGCGGCTGTGGTGCGCCCTCTACGTCGCCGCGATGCTCATGGGCGGAGCGCTGTTCGGCAACACCTTCTACGAGCGCGCCGACCCCTTCGAGGTCTACTCGACCCTGGTCTCGCGGATGTCGATCTGGAGCCGGCGCGACAAGGCGCTCGTCCTGCGCAGCCCGCTGGCCAACCTCGACACCACGCCCGTCCAGCCCGGGCTGGTGGCGGTGACGTCGGTGCTGTTCGGCAGCACGGCGTTCGACTCGTTCAAGGACTCCACCAGATGGGTGAAGTTCATCCAGGGGAACTACGTCCAGGACCACGGGCTGACCCACCTGGTCAACAACCTCGGCCTGCTCAGCTTCGTCCTCGGCGTCGCCGTGGTGTTCACGGTCGGCACGATGCTGACCGGCGTCGGCCCCGAGCAGCCGCGCCGCGCGCTGCCCGGACAGTTCGCGCACTCGATCGTGCCGATCGTGATCGGCTACGTCGTCGCGCACTACCTCAGCTACCTGCTCGAGGTGGGCGAACAGACCCTGGTCTACATGAGCGACCCCTTCAGCAACGGGTCGAACTGGTTCGGGACGGCGGACTGGCAGGTCTCCTACTTCTTCTCCTACCACCCGACCGCGCTCGCGACGGTCAAGGTGCTGTGCGTGGTGGTCGGGCACGTGGTCGGCGTGGTCGCTGCGCACGACCGGGCGATCCACCTGCTACCCAGAAAGCACCAGCTCACCGGACAGCTCTCGCTGCTGGTGGCGATGATCTGCTTCACGGCCGGCGGTCTCTACCTGCTGTTTGCGGCCTGAGCGCAACGACCGCCTGAGCGAGCCGCGTCACCGCCGCGACCAATGGGCTGGCGGCGTCGGTCTCGAGCAGGGTGCGGCCGGTGACCAGGGCACGATCGGCGGTGACCCGGTCGTCGGGGAGGAAGTGCAGCCCGACCGGGTGCACGAAGTCGGCCAGCATCTGGGTCACGTCGCGCTCGGTCCAGCCGATGGTGGGCCGCATCCGGTTGACCACGACCCGCGCCCGGGCGGAGGGCATCGCGTCGCGCAGGTCGACCAGGGCCCGGGCCAGCCGGGAGAGCCCGACCGGGTCGGCGGTGCCGACCACGAGCACCTCGTCGGCGACGTCGAGGGCCGCCCTGGTGAGGTGGTTGCGGCTCGGGCGGCCGCCGAGGTCGTCGTCGTCGAGGCCGAACCCGGTGTCGACCACGACGTGTCCGTGTCGGCCGGCCGTCTCGGCGAGAAGCTCGACGGTGCCCGGGCGGACCTCGGTCCACCGGTCGGGGCGAGGCAGCCCGGTGACGACGGTGAGCTGGTGGTCGAGCGCGCGCTGGACGCTGGCGAACCGCTCCTCGAGCATCCCGCTCCCGGCCAGCCGGGCCGCCGACAGCAGCCCGGAGACCTCATCGAGCACGCCGAGCGCCTGCGCGACCGTGCCGCCGTAGGGGTCGGCGTCGACCAGGGTCGTGCGGACCTGGCTGCCGAGGACGGCGGCGAGCGCGGTGGCGACGGTGGTGCGGCCCGGCGCCCCGGCCGGCCCCCAGACAGCGATCACCCGGCCCCGGCTCTGCGTCTCCTCCCCTTCGGCCCCTTCGGCCGCTTCGGGTGGCGACGAGGGATGCTCGGGCACCGGCTCGCCGTCGCGGGTGATCTCCTCGGGCAGGGCCTGGAGGTCGTCGCGGGCGACGATGGCGCGGATCCCGATGCGGCTGGCGCGGACCGCACCCTGCTCGTCACCGACGACGGCGACGGTGCGGACGCCGTGGTCGGTGAGGTGGTCGACGGCCGTGAGGTCGAGGCCGGGCGCCTCGATCGCGACGACCGCGGTGTCGGCCTGGCCGGCGGTGGCGGTGGCGAGCAGGTCGTCGACGTCGACGCAGCGCTTGAGGAGGACCAGGTCACGCCGGCTGCCCAGCAGGCCGAGCGCGCCGGTCTCCCAGCCGGCGCCCGCGGCGAGCAGGAGCACCACCTTCATCCGCGTCTGACCACGGTCAGGCTCGGGGTGTCGTAGCGGGCCAGCAGCGCGAAGAACGCCGGCGCGTCGGCCTCGGTCACCGCGAGCACCAGCTGCCGCTTGCCGCTGGTGCCGAACGACGACGACAGCTCCGGCGCGTCGACGACGGTCGCGCCGCTCAGCGCGGGCCCGGTGGGTGGCGGCTCGTGTGCCTGGCCGCTCTGGCCGCCCTGGGTGTCGGCGCTGATCGGCGCCACGATGTAGACGTCGACCAGGTCGCCGGTCCCGACACTCGGCGGCACCAGCTCGGGCTCGACGGCGATGGGGACCTCGACGAGACCGGTCTGCTCCGGCGTACCGACCGCGCCGCGCGGCAACAGCTCGCCCTTGGCCACGCTGCGGGTCAGCTCGAGATCGGCCGGCAGCTCGTCGTCGACGGTGTAGTAGCCCGCGAGCGCGTCGTGGTTGCCGAACCGGACCGGCTCCGCCACCAGGTCGTCAGCACCGATGCGCTGCCCAGCACCGAGGTCGCCGGCCGCCGCCCAGACCCGGACGGTGTCGTCCGCGGCGGCCAGGACCCGGGCGCCGACGACGACGCTCGCGGCCACCAGCACGATGCCGACCCACAGCCGCGGGTCGCGCCACGCCGGCCGGTGTCCGCGCAGCGCCGGTGGCACGTCCTGCATCGACGACACGCCGCCGCTGAAGGGTGCGGCAGCCGTGGCGTCCCCGAGATTGCGAGCCACGCACACATCATGCAGAGCGGCCCTTGACGCCGCCAGCGCTCATCCACAGATCGTGATCCCTGAGGCGGGTGGGTTAGGTGAGGTGCCACGATGGGGCCATGGCCGACCTCCCGCGCTTCCTGACCCTCGCGGACGTGGCCGACATCCTCAAGACCTCGGTGGCCCAGGTCTACGCCATGGTGCGCCGCGGCGAGCTGACGGCCATCAAGATCGGCGGCCGCGGCCAGTGGCGGGTCAGCGAGGACGACCTCGAGGACTACATCGCTCAGCAGCGGCTCGCGACCCAGCAGTTCATCGACGCGCACCCCTTCGACCCGGCCGACGCCACACCGGACGACGACCTGATCGGCTGACCGAGCGCGGTGCGCAGGCCTCCCACTCAGAGTCGGGTGGCGACCTGTGTCTCGCGTCGCCGTACCCGCTTGCCGGTGCCCGCGCGGCTACCCGCATCAGCGGAGCTGCGGCCACGGCGGCGGTGACCGTTGAACCGGTGAGCTGCCGCGAGGGGGTGACCAGCCACCGCCCCTTGGCGGTGTCCGCGACGACACGCGGCGCGGCGGTGGGTCCTGAACCGGGTTCGGCATCCGCGGCGTTGAGAGGTCACCGCCACCCGGGCCGGGGAGGCGATGTGTCCCTCGTGACCGATGTGGCAACGGGGCGGCCGCGCATGCGGCGGCGGGCGGAGCCCCGCCGTATGCGCGAGGTTAGGGCGACCCCGTCAGCCCGGGTCGGGTTCGATCCAGGCCGGCTCGGGGTCGACCTCGAACCTCACGGCGGACACGACCTCACGGCCTTCGAGCCAGGCCTTGGCGATCCGGTGGCCGCCGTCCATCAGGTGCCCGTCGGCGGCGAGGATCACCGGGTGGCTGAGCTCTGCACGCTGGATCCGGCGGGCGTGCTCGGCGACCTGGCGGCAGGTGGGCGCCTGGCCGTCGAACCAGCAGTCCTGGTCGAACTCGCGGATCTCGGCGATCGGAACCTCGAGGACCGGCAGCCCCTCCGAGGCCGCCCACAGCGACTCGCTCAGCCAGAACGCGCGACCGCCGGGCACCGGGTGCGAGTGCTTCTCAGCCATGTCGCGCATGCTGGCACGCCGATCAGCCTCAACCGACCTCCGAGTCCAGAGTCACCTTGATGTCCTTGTGGTCGCCGTCGCGAAGGACGGTGAAGGTCAGGGTCTCGCCGGGCTGGTGGGAGCGGATCGACACGATCAGCGCGATGCCGTCGGTGATCTTCTGGCCCTCGAGGGCGACGACCACGTCGCCCTTCTCCAGGCCGGCCTCGTCGGCCGGCGTCCCGTCGACGACCTCGTCGATCTCGGCGCCGGAGCCGTCGCGTTGACCGGTCTGCACCTTGGCGCCGATGACCGGGTAGCGCGCCTCGCCGGTGCGCAGGATCTGGTCGGCGGTGATCTTGACCTGCTCGATCGGGATCGCGAAGCCGACGCCGATGTTGCCGGCCTGGTCGTCGCCGGTGGTGCCGCCGGTGGTGGCGATCGCGGAGTTGACGCCGATCACCTGGCCGGCCATGTTCACCAGGGGGCCGCCGGAGTTGCCGGGGTTGATCGCGGCGTCGGTCTGCACGGCGTTGATGTAGGACGACTCGCTCGCGGAATCGCCGGTGGTGACCGGGCGCTGAAGCGCGGAGACGATGCCGGCCGTCACCGTCGAGGAGAGGCCGAGGGGCGAGCCGATGGCGACCACCGGGTCGCCGACCTGCAGCGCGCGCGACTCACCGAGCGCGGCCGGCTTCATCTGCTTGGCCTCCTCGCTGTAGAGCACCGCGAGGTCGTAGACCGGAGAGCGGCCGACGACGCTGGCGTCGTAGCGGTTGCCGTCCTGGTCGACGATCTCGATCGGCCCGTCGTCCTTGGCCGCCTGCTCCACCACGTGGTTGTTGGTGACGATGTGGCCGGCGGTGTCGATGACGAAGCCCGACCCGGTCGCGCCGTTGGGCTGGCCGCCGTACTCGGCGGAGATCTGCACCGTGCTGGGCAGCAGCTCCTGCGCGACCGCCGCGATCGTGCTCCTGCCACCCTTGAGCGGGGCCGCGGTGCGCACGCCGGTAGCGGTCAGCCCCGGACCCGTGCCTTCGCCCGAGTCCGACGCGGAGTCGCCCGTGCGGTTGTAGATCACGCTGCCCGCTACGCCGCCGCCGAGCCCGAGCACGAGCGCCAGCGTCGCGAGCACCGGCCACATCCATGTGGCCGGCCGTGGCGGGACCGGCGTCAGCCGCTCGGACGGGTGGGCGACGGTGATGGGGGTCGTCGGCCCCGGGGGCGGGTACGACGAGGGTGGGGTCCAGGTGGGCCGGGGCCCGAGCGGCGCTCCCAGCGGCTGCGTCTCCTCGGAGCCCGCGGCGGCGCCGTCCTCGTCGTTCACACCGTCATTGTTCCCGGTGCGGCGAAATCGCACACCGGAAGGCCCGGATCAGGGCAGCAGCACGGGCCGGCGATGGTTGGACACGAAGCCCGTCTGCACCGGCTGGCCGACCGAGGTCGTCGGCGGCGCGGGCCGCTGGATGGTCGGGGCGTCGGCGGGTGCCGCGCCCAGGGCAAGCACGCCCATCACAGCAGCACCCGCGGCACCACCGCCCAGCGCGACCAGCGACACCCGACGCGGACGCGGGTCGCGGCCGGCCGCGAGGTAGGCGTCGCCCGGCGGCAGCCCGCTCGCGATCGAGGCGAGCAGCGACTGCTTGAACGACGACGGCGCGCAGGACGCGTCGAAGGACAGCCCCGCCAGCCGGGTCTTGACCCAGCCCTCCCGCTCGACCTGGTCGCGGCACTGGTGGCAGCCGTGCACGTGGTTCCAGGCGCGCTCCTCCTCGGCCGCGGACATCTGCCCGTCGAGGAGCGCGCTCACGCGGTCGCCGAGGTGGCCCATCACACCCGTCCCTTCAGCGGCCGCAGCGTGGCGGCGACGGGGCCGGAGTAGCGGGCCCGCCCGGAGGCCGGGGCGCGATGCGCCAGCGCACGCCGGAGCAGCGCGCGGCCGCGGTGGATCCGGGAGCGGACCGTGCCGAGCTTGGCGTCCAGGATCTCCGCGATCTCCTCGTAGGAGAGGCCCTCGACGTCGCAGAGCACCACGGCCGCCCGGAAGTCCGGCGGCAGCTCCTGCAGGGCACGCTCGACGTCGTCGTCGAAGCGCTGGTCGGCGTACGCCGCGTCCGGGCTGGGCAGGGCGCTGGTGAGCCGGTCCGCCCGCTCCTCGGTCATGGCGTCGAAGCGGATCCGCTGCTTGCGCCGCGCCTGGTCGAGGAAGAGGTTGGTGGTGATCCGGTGCAGCCAGCCCTCGAACGTGCCGGGGGTGTAGGTCGACAGCGAACGGAAGACGCGCACGAAGACCTCCTGGGTGAGGTCCTCCGCGTCGTGCCGGTTGCCGGTCAGCCGGTAGGCGAGCCGGTAGACCCGGTCGGAGTGGCGCTCGACGATCTCGTCCCAGCTCGGCACCGCGCCTGGCTCGACGACGTCCTCCATGCGGTTCGGGTCTCCTTCGATCGGGTGTCCGACGCTACGCCCGGTTCCTGAACGATCCCTGTGGACCGCTCCTGCCAGGCCCAACGAACAGTCCTGCGGCGGTGTTCCCGCTGATCGGTCGGGCCTCGCGCTACGTTTCACGACATGACCGACCCGATCAGTACCCAGAGCTGGTCGTACTCGGAGGCCTTCGTCGCCGAGGACGACGTCCTGGCGCGTGCCCGCGAGCGCGCGCAGGAGGTGGGCGTCGTCGCGATCGGCCCCGGCGGCGGCGCCGCGCTGCGGTTCCTGGCCTCGGTCCTCGACGCGCGCGCGGTCGTGGAGATCGGCACCGGCACCGGAGTGTCGGGCCTCTGGCTGCTCCGGGGGATGCGGGCCGACGGCATCCTGACCACGGTCGACGTCGAGACCGAGCACCAGCGGCTGGCCCGCGAGACCTTCAACGAGGCGGGCATCCCGACCCAGCGCGCCCGCACCATCGCCGGGGCCGCGCTCGAGGTGCTGCCCCGGCTCACCGACGGCCACTACGACATCGTGTTCGTCGACGCCGACAAGGCGGAGTACACCGCCTACCTCAAGGAGGCGCTGCGGCTGCTGCGCCCCGGAGGGGTGGTCGCCTTCGACAACGCGCTCTGGCACGACCGGGTGGCCGACCCCGCCAACCGCGACGACGAGACCGTGGCGATCCGCGAGCTGATCCGCGAGGTCGGCGCCGATGACGGGCTGGTCCCGGTCCTGCTGCCGGTCGGCGACGGGCTGCTGCTGGCGAAGAAGGAGTGGACGCCGGAGCCCGACTGACCGCTACTCGGCCCGAGGGGCGGCGAGGAAGCCGGCGCCGCCCTCGGCGACCGCGACGATCACGCACGGCTCGATCAGGACCGGCGGGCTGCCGATGATCTGCGAGCCCGGTGAGTCAGCGGCGCCCGCGGTGAAGCTCTTCTGGAACGCGCGGCGCGCCGCGTCGTCCTCGAAGACGTAGCAGCCCTCGAACCACTCCCCCGGCACGCAGCGCCAGGTCTTGTGGCGCAGCCCGGCCTGCACGCTGAACCGGGCGTGGGAGGTCTCGGCGACGTACGACGCCAGGGCGGCCTCGACGCCCTCCGGCGCGTCGGCGAGCGACCAGCGCACCGTGAGGCCGTTCACGACGAGCCGATGCCGGCCAGCGGCTCCTCGGAGCCGAGCCAGTCGAGCAGCAGGCGGGCGCCGAAGCCGGTCGGGCCCTTGACGTAGTCGAAGCTGTCGGCGGGGGCGTCGCCGGTCGAGGCGAGGTCGAGGTGCGCCCACGGGACGTCGCCAGCGAAGTGCTGGAGAAAGAGGGTCGCCAGGATCGCCGCCGGTCCGCTGCCGTGGTTGTCGGAGTCGGCCACCCGCGAGGAGAGCCGCTCGGCGTAGACCGAGGCGATCGGGAACCGCCACAGCGGCTCGCCCGCGCGCTTGCCGGCCGTGAGGAGCGCCTCGGCGAGCGCGTCGTCGGTGGCGAAGAGGCCGCCGACCTGCTGGCCGAGCGCCACCTTGATCGCACCGGTGAGCGTCGAGACGTCGACGATGACGGCTGGGTCGAGGTTCGCCACCGCCCACGCGATCGCGTCGGCGAGCACCAGCCGCCCCTCCGCGTCGGTGTTGCTGACCTCGGTGGTGCGGCCGCCGTAGTGCCTGAGCACGTCGCCGGGACGCAGCGAGTTGCCGCCGATGGCGTTCTCCGCGGCAGGGATCAGGCCGACGACCCGCACCCGGCAGTCGACGTCGTCGAGCGCGGCCATCGCGGACATCACCACGCCGCCGCCGGTCATGTCCCGCTTCATGTTGATCATCGACTCGCCGGGCTTGATCGAGAGACCGCCTGAGTCGAAGGTGATGCCCTTGCCGACCAGCACGACCGTCGGCGTACGCCGCGACGCCCCGCCGAGCCTCTTGGCCGGGGTGTAGTCGAGCCGGATCAGCCGCGGCGGGGTCGCCGAGGCCTGGCCGACCCCGAGGATGCCGCCGAACCCCTCCTCGGCGAGCTGCTTCTCGTCCCACACCCTGACCTCGAGCCCGGCTGCTGCGGCCACCTCGACGGCCTGGTCGGCCAGCCAGGCCGGGTTCTTCAGGTTGGCGGGCACCGTGGCCAGGGTCCGGGCCAGCCAGCTGGCACCGCCGATCGCGACCGCCCGCGCGAGGGCGGGCTGGTCGGCGCTGTCCATGGCGGCCAGCACGATCCGCGCGGCGGGGACGTGCTCGGGCGGGCTCTTGCGCCACTCGAACCCGAACGAGCCGAGCGTCGCGCCGACCACGAACGGCTGCAGCCCGACATCGGGCTCGACGGCGGGGATCGTCGTGGCGACCGCCGTCCGGTCGTGCACCGCACGGGCCAGCGCGGCGCCGGCACGGCGGAAGTCGTCGGCGCCGGCCGCGCCGACCCCGACGAGCAGCACCTGGCGCAGGTCGCCGTTCTCCGGCGCCCCGAGCGGGACCGGGAGCGCCGTCACCTCACCGGTCTTGCCGGTGGCCCGGTCCGCCTCCAGCACCGCCAGCAGGTCGACGCCGAGCAGGGTCTCCACCTCGTCGGCGCCGGGGCCGAGCACGAGGGAGCCGTCGTCGTCCCGCAGCACCGGCAGGGCGATCACCTCCACCCCGCCGAGGGCGTGCGGGCGGCTCGCCGTCACCGCGAACTCGGGGGGCGAGACCTGCGGCGGCAGAGCCGGCGCCGAGGCGGTCGACGAGCTCACCGGGTCGCGCGACTGGCAGACATCAGCCGACCATCAGCCGACAACGTCCTTCAGGGCGTCACCGAGAGCGCCCGCCTCCTCGGCGTTCAGCTCCACGACGAGGCGGCCACCGCCCTCCAGGGGCACGCGCATCACGATGCCGCGGCCTTCCTTGGTGACCTCCAGCGGACCGTCGCCGGTCCGCGGCTTCATCGCCGCCATGCGGCACCCTGCCTTTCGCTACCCCAGACCCGGGCCATCGACCCGAGGACGCCGTACTGGCGCCGGACCATTATCCCTCATCACGGGCCACACGCGGCACACTGCCTCCATGACCGCGCCAGATTCGACGCCAGACCCGACACCCCCATCGGAGGCTGCCCCGGTCCTCTACGACCTCACCGATGGGGTCGCCACGATCCGGCTGAACCGGCCCGATGCGATGAACAGCCTCGACATCGCGACCAAGGAGCTGCTCCGCGACAGCGTGCAGGAGGCGGCCGCGGACCCGGCGGCCCGGTGCGTCGTGCTGACCGGCACCGGGCGTGCGTTCTGCACCGGACAGGACCTCAAGGAGCACATCCAGCTGCTGGAGAGCGGCTCCAGCGAGCAGCTGTTCACGACCGTCGAGCGGCACTACAACCCGACGGTGCTGGCACTGGCGACCATGGAGAAGCCGGTCATCGCGGCGGTCAACGGCGTGGCTGCTGGCGCGGGCGCCTCGCTCGCGTTCGCCTGCGACCTGCGGGTCGTGGTCGAGACCGCGGGGTTCAACCTGGCCTTCGCCAACGTCGCGCTCTCCTGTGACACCGGCTCGAGCTGGACACTGCAGCGGCTGGTCGGGCCGGCGAAGGCGCTCGAGCTGCTCTACTTCCCGCGCACGGTCCGGGCCGAGGAGGCGCTCGCCCTGGGGCTCGCGACGCAGGTCGTCGCGCCCGAGGCGTTCGACGCGACGGTCGCCGAGCTGGCCGGGCGGCTCGCGGCGGGACCCACGCTGGCGCTGGGCTCGATGCGCCGGTCGGTGGCGTACGCCGCCCAGCACACCTTCGAGGAGGCGCTGGCGCTCGAGGGCGAGCTGATGAACCGCACCGGCGCCACCGAGGACCACCGCGCCGCCGTGGCGGCGTTCGTGGCCAAGGAGAAGCCGGTCTTCCAGGGTCGCTGAGTGCCGCTGCGCACCACCAGGTGGCCGGTCAGCGGCCGCCGGCGCCGAACGACGCGAACGCGTCGAAGATCTTGAGCACCTGCCGCGGCGCGACGTCCTGCATCAGCCGCCGCGGCGGATGCGCGCCGTACTCGACGGTCAGCGCGAAGCCCTTGAAGTTGTGGTTGAACCAGCCGGTCATGGTCCCGTGGCAGACCCCGCCACAGTCCAGCGTGGTCGAGGGCAGCCGGAGCGTGCGGGCCACGTGGCGCGAGAAGCCGGGTCGCTTGTTGTCGGTGTCGACGCCGTTGAGCGGCTGGTGGAAGCTGAGCACGTAGTCGGGGTCGACGTCGCGCAGGAAGCCCATCATCGCCCGGGTCTCCGGCTCGGAGGCCGGGTGGGCGCCGGACTCGTAGTTCCCGTCGAGGTCGACCCAGTGGTAGGGGTAGTTGCGGTTGAGGTCGACGCCGTGGGCGTTGCGGCGGTGGTGCGCGGCCAGCCCGTCGGGGTTGTAGACCGGCACCAGCCACAG
>Ga0068860_100002399_pt1 | contig 19671 bp, 18 predicted proteins | sample KBSSwiS32_FD_66597 | JGI IMG/M metagenome (GOLD analysis project Ga0068860, IMG submission 66597) | Switchgrass rhizosphere microbial communities from Kellogg Biological Station, Michigan, USA - KBS Switchgrass S3-2 | ecosystem: Host-associated > Plants > Roots > Rhizosphere > Soil ...
TCGCCCCCCGGCCTCTCAAAGTCTCGAGTATCTCGCTGCACTCGGTTTTGCAGGATTTTTCCATGATGATGGCGGGCAGGAACCGGGGCGGGGAGGCTGAAAAGTTCAAGGTTCCTGGTTCAAAGTTCAAGGTTGGCGTGGCGGTTAGCTAATACTTTCATGCCCCATGGTCGTTGGTGCCGCGGGGGTGAAAGTCAAGGGGATTTGCGGTTTTTTTAACGCTGCGGGATGACCACGAATTCGATAACTGTGGCCGGCTCTTTCTCGTGTTCTCGTGTCACCCATGTCCCCGGGGACATGGGTGACACGAGAAAGGGCGGATATGCCCTGGAAAGAAACGTCACCAACGAGGCATCCCAACCCGCCCTACGAGGGAGGCAATGTCACCACTGCGAACCAGAAATTCTCGATCAACTTCGCCGCCTCGACGAACGAACCGAAATCGACCGGCTTGGTCACGTAGCAGTTCGCGTGCAGGTTGTAGCTCTTCAGGATGTCCTGCTCCGCCTTGGAGGATGTCAGCACGACCACCGGGATCGTTTTCAGGTCATCGTCCTCCTTGATCTCGGCGAGCACCTGCCGCCCGTCCTTCCTCGGCAGGTTCAGGTCAAGCAGGATGATGTGCGGGCGCGGCGCATCGGCAAACTTGCCTTCCTTGCGCAGGAACGCAAGCGCCTCCACGCCGTCCACCACCAGGTGCAGCCGGTTGATGAGCTTGGCGTCGATAAAAGCCTCCTTGGTGAGCAGCGCATCGGTGGGGCTGTCCTCCACCAACAGGATTTCGACATGTTTGCTGGCTTCCGGTGAATTCATGACAGTTGTTTATACCATGTGGGACGTTGCGGGTATAGTAAAACAGAACGTCGAGCCTTTTCCAATCTCCGACTCCACCCAGATGTCCCCGGCATGCCGCTCGACGATGCGCTTGCAGATCGCCAGGCCGATCCCCGTGCCGGAATACACCTCCCGCGTGTGCAGCCGCTGGAATATGGCGAAAATACGGTCCTTGTATTCCGGGGCGATGCCGATGCCATTGTCATGCACCTTGAAAAGCCAGTTGCCGCCGTTCCGTTGCGCCTTGATCTCGATCTCGGGATTTCCCTCCGGCTTGCGGAACTTGATCCCGTTGCCGATCAGGTTCTGGAACAACTGCGCCAGTTGGCCGGCATCGCCATTCACCTTGGGCAGCGTGTCGTGCTTTATCACCGCGCCGCTTTCGCGGATTGTGATGGCGAGATTCGTGAGCGCGAGCTTCAGCGAGGCATTCGAGTCCACCTGCTTCAACGGCTCGGTGGTCGTGTTCACCCGCGACACGGCGAGCAGGTCTTCGATCAATGTCTGCATGCGCATCGCGCCCTCCACCGTGTGGCGGATCAGCTCATTCGCGCGCTCATCCAGTTTCGTGCCGCATACCTTTTGCAAAAGCTGCGCGCAACCCGCCACCGCCCGCAGCGGTTCCTGCAGATCGTGCGACGCCACGTAGGCGAACTGCACCAGCTCCGCGTTCGATTTCTCCAGCTCCACGTTCACCTTCCGCAGCGCCGCAGGGCTCGGCAGTAGCAGCGCCTTCGGGATCAGCTTCACCAGCAGGATCGCCGTGGGCACCGAGGCCAGCGCCGTGAGTGCCTTGATGCTCCCGCTCACCCAGTAAGTCGGGTGCCAGATCACCCAGATCTCCATCAGGTGCGTCGTCCCGCACGCCACGATAAACACCGCGAAGCAGATGAACATCCAGTGGAACTCCAGGTCCCTGCGCTTCCGCACGAAGTAAACCAGAGTAAAGGGGATCGAGAAGTAAGCCAGCGTGATCAGCGAGTCCGAGATCACATGCAACCAGAGCACCCCCGGCAGCCACAGGTAGCAATGCCCGTGCGGCATGAAACTGCCAGAGGAAAAAAATTCGTGGATCCAGTTCATAATGATTGTCTCCTTTCGGCGATCGTGCGGATCATATTGGGAGTTTATTACGCGCGGTTCGTTATTTAAACAATCGTTAGCCGACTTTCAACATGCCCCCGTCACCCCGCAGCGTCAAGTGGACGCGAGTATGCAGTCCGCAGGGGTGGGAATTCCCAAAAGTGGATCGATGCGGGAAACTCCGGCAGGGTGTTGTCGTTATAGGGGCGATGCCCCGTTGGGGCGGTATCCTTTTGAATTTTCGTCGCGATTCGTCATTTGACTCTGCGGGCTCTCTCGGCAATAATCCACGTTCCCACTTTACCGTAACCCTTTATTTTTTAAATTATGGCATCCGCAAACGACCTCCGCAAAGGCATGGCAATCCGCTACAACGGCAACCCGGCCATCGTACTTGAAATCATGCACCGCACCCCGGGCAACCTGCGCGCGTTCGTGCAGTTGATCATCCGGTACATCGGCACGGGCAAATCGGCCGATGTGCGCTTCGGATCGACGGACAAGGTGGAAACGGTGGATGTGAGCCGGCAGACGCTGGAGTTCAGCTACAAGGACCAGAACACCTACAATTTCATGGATCCCGAGACGTACGAGACGATCACGCTGGATGAAAGCCTGCTGTCTGAGGCGAAAGATTATTTGACGGAGAACCTGAAGGTGGAAGTGCTGAGCATCGAGGGCAAGGCCGCGCAGGTGGAACTCCCCTCCTCCGTGCACCTGAAGGTGATCGAATCGGCCGACGGCGTGCGCGGCGACAGCGCGAATAATGTGCAGAAGCCAGCCAAGCTGGAAACCGGGAAAATGATCCAGGTGCCGCTTTTCATCAAGGAAGGCGAGCTGATCAAGATCGACACGCGCACGGGCACCTACATGGGACGCGCCTAGTGAATTGACATGTATTTTCAAAGGCTAAACGCAGAGGCGAGGAGGCAGCCTGAGCAGTTGAAAATAAGAATCCCCCGGCCCTCCGGGGCGGGACGCCTGGTGGTGGCGTATACCGGTGGCTTGCGCCACCGGCTAATCTCCTTCAGCCCTCCGGGCTGGGTAAAATGCATGACGGGAGTCTAGTGAATTGACGGCATGGCGAACAAACGGAAACCCCGCTCGACACGCTTCGACGTTTCCGACTCGCCACCCGTCGCACGGCTATCGGCTTTGAATTTCCCGATCCCCGTGCGGTGGCTCAATACGGTGGTCGGGCTGTTTCTACTGCCGATCGCCGGCATCTGGACGCAGACGTTTTTCAGCGTGTCGCAGGACGCGATGCACCGGAATTTCTGGGCGACCGAGGAGTTCTGGTTTTTTGCGCTCGGGGCGATCCTGTGGATCATCGCGTTTTTCGGGTTGCCGCGGCCCGTGCTCATCTATGTGTTCGGGCACGAGCTCACGCATGCGGTGTGGGTGTGGGCGATGGGCGGGCGCGTGTCGAAATTTTCGGTGAGCAGCGAGGGCGGCCATATCATCACGAACAAGCACAATGTCTGGATCGCGCTGGCGCCTTATTTTTTCCCGCTGTACAGCCTGCTGGTTATCGTCGCTTACGGCATCGCCGGGTTGTTTACGGATGTCGCACCGTATCATCGCTGGCTGTACGCGCTGATCGGGGCGACCTGGGCATTCCACATTTCATTCACCCTGTGGATGATTCCGAAGGGGCAGAGCGATCTCACGTACCACGGCACTTTCTATTCGCTGGTGATCATCTATCTCATGAACCTGCTGGTGCTCACCGCCTTCCTCCTCATAGCCTCGCCTCCCCTGATCCGGCACCGTTTCTTCCACCTGTTTTACCATAATGCCCAGGATTTCTCGGCCTGGGTGTGCTCCGTTGCGAAGCAATACTGGTAGAGGCGGCAGAATCCGCCCATGCGCAATCAGCGCTTTGGGGGAAGCGGCGGATTCACGTTTTGGCGCGGGGGACGGATTGATGCCATAACGTCCCCGGTGACATCGAGGCCTCCCCTGAAATTGGTGATCAGGCTCTGGATGGTGCGGACCGGCCCCCACGGGATTCCCCACCAGCCGAGAAGCAGCGCGACAAAAGTAAGAGGGAGACCGGGAATGATCCTGCTGTGCCCGCGGCGGATGAAATAGGCCTCAGAGGGCTGCTTGAAAGTGATCACCAGCAGCGAAATGCAATACTGATAGATCACGAAAACTCCCCCGCGATCCACCTCCGCCTTCACGTCCTCATAAGCCATCCCGTCGATCCCGGTAATCTTCATATTTTAATTTCGAGCGGAGTTTATTTACAAACCTGATGCACGAATGCAACACGGATGTTTTCTTTTTCCACTAATTTGTAACCGGCGCGGGAATGGCAGCGTCTATCTCCTTGAAAGCATGAAAAACACGCGACAGTTGCCGGATACTTGCAAGGTTGATGTTGAGCACGGGGAGGGATTCATCCATTCTCAGCGCGCGGCTCGAAAACCATCAACCTCCGATGACCGATGAAGCGCTCATCCAATCCACGCTCAATGGCGATGACCATGCGTTCGCCGAGCTTGTCACGCGCCACAAGGGGAAGGTATTCGGCATCGCCTCGCGGTTTGCAGACGGGAGCCATCAACTCGACGACATGGCGCAGGAGATATTTGTGCGCGCATGGCGGAACCTGCGGAAATTCCGCGGAGACGCGCCTTTTGAGCACTGGCTTTCCCGAATCGCGGTCCATACCTGCTACGATTTCCTGCGGAAGAAGCAACGCACGCCGGACTCCGTCCCCCTCGATGAACGTGACGGGGAAATCCCCGCGAATACGGGCAGCCGCGCATCGGAGGCGCGGGAAAGACTCGACTTCGCCATGCGCAAACTTTCACCGGAGGAACGCCTCGTGATCACGCTGACGGCACTCGAGGAAAAATCCGTGAGCGAAGTCGCGGCGCTGACGGGATGGAGCGAGGCCAACGTAAAAGTGAGGAATTTCCGCGCGAGGCAGGCCTTGAAAAAAATACTGGAGACATCGCATGAATGATGAACAACTGAACGATCTCTTCAAGACGGCGCGCGACGCGAAGGCCGACACCTCGCGCGCGGAATACGGCTTTGAGACCCGGCTGCTGGCGCGTATTCGCGCGGGGCGGGAGAGCGCCTCGATCTTTGGATGGGCGTGGCGGCTGAGCCCGTATTTTGCCGGGATCGTGGCGGCGCTTGGGACGTGGGCTTATTGCTCGCCGGCGCAAATCGATTTGCAGGCGATCGCGACAAACGGGGCGGATGACTTGCAAGTCGTGGAATTTTTCACCGGAGACAAAATATGAAAAACTGGAAAGCCATCGCAGGCGTGTGCCTGGTATTTCTGCTGGGATGCATCGGGGGATGCCTCGCAACCACCATCATCATCCACAAACGGGTGCAACATTTCGTGGATGGCGGCCCGCAGGCGGTGCATCACGCGATTGTCAGGCGTCTGACGCATAACCTGAAGCTCGACGCCGGGCAGCAGACGAAAGTCGGCGCGCTGGTGGAGGAGGCCGGGGGAAAAATCAAGGAAGTGCGGCATCAGTTCCAGCCGCAGGTCGCGAGTATCCTGGATGATTACCGGGCAAAAATCCGGGAGGGGTTGAACGCGGACCAGCAGAAGAAATTCGACGATCTGGTCGCAAAAAATAAGGCGCGCTTCCAGCAGTTCCAGTAAGGCGGGGAACGGAATATTTAAACGCAAAGGCCGCCAAGAACGCGAAGAGAAGAAATTTTCGAATCGGGGGGGCGATTCCGCAGGAGCAGGATCTGCGCGCCATGTTTTTGACGTTGGCGAAGCGGACCTTCGAAGACAGGCGCGTGCCCAAGCCGGAGCTTGGGCACGAGGAAGCCGCATTCTTTGCGGTTAATTTCTTTCCAGCCGCGCATGCGCGACCATTCACGTTTGGCATTTGCGGCAAAGTCTGGTTCGATACGGCGCGTGAGAAAAATATTCGCATGGCCGGGTTTTGTGCTGATTGCCGCTTTCTTCGGCTGCTTTCTTTTCTGGCCCATCTTCCAGACGTTGCGCGGGGCGTTTCTGGATGCCAATGGGGCTCTCACGCTGGCGTATGCGCGCGAGGTTTTTGCGAATCCTGTTTATCTTGAGGGGCTCAGGAATGCTTTTGTGCTGGCGGTTGCGAGCACGGCGCTGACGTTTGCGGTGGCGATGCCGCTGGCGTTTGTCTCGGACCGGTTTTTGTTTCCCGGCAAGAAACTTTTTTCGGCGCTGGTACTTGTGCCGATGATTCTGCCTCCGTTTGTCGGCGCGATCGGGATCAAGGCGATCCTCGGGCAGATGGGTGCGCTCAATGCGCTGCTCACGCACCTGGGGCTTTTGCAACCCGACCATGCCATCGACTGGCTTGGGCGCGGGCGCTTCTGGGGCATCGTGGCGATGAATGCGCTGCATCTTTACCCGATCCTTTATCTCAACCTCGCCGCTGCGCTTGCAAACATCGACCCTGCAATGGAGGAGGCCGCCGAAAACCTCGGATGCACGGGGTTTCGGAAATTTTTCAGGATCACGCTTCCGCTCATCATGCCGGGGCTTTTTGCGGGGGGGACGATCGTGTTCATCTGGGCGTTCACCGAGCTGGGTGTGCCGCTGATGTTTGACTATACGCGCGTCACGCCGGTGCAGATTTTTAATGGAATCAAGGAGATCAGCGGCAATCCGTTTCCCTTTGCCCTGGTGGTGGTCACTCTCATCAGCACCTCCCTGCTCTATCTAGTGAGCAAGCTCCTTTTTGGCCGCACACACCATGCGATGACGTCGAAGGCCACCACGGCTGGCGGTGCGCGGGAGGCGGGCATGTTGAAAATGCTGCTGTGCACTGCATTGTTCGCCGGGGTTACATTCATTGCGCTGCTCCCGCATATCGGAGTGGTCCTGATGTCGTTTGCGGGGGAGTGGTATCATACCGTGCTGCCGGATGCGTGGACGCTCGCTCATTACAAGAACGCGCTCGGGCACGATCTCACCGTGCCATCCATCGTCAACAGCCTGAAATACGCGAGTCTCGCCACGTTTTTCGACCTCACACTCGGCGTGGCCGTTGCCTACATCATCGTGCGCACGAACTGGCGGGGACGGCATCTGCTGGATGCGGTCTCGATGCTGCCGCTCGCAGTGCCGGGCCTTGTGCTGGCATTCGGCTACATTGCGATGACGCAGGAGGTGGAGCTTGCGAGATTTGCGCACACGATTCTCGCGCCGCTCTGGTGGCCGGCCTCGTTGCTGGGATTCAAGGCGGGGCTTGAAAGCATTGCCCATGTTGAAAAATCGATGGTCACGTTCCTCGTGCATCACCTGAATCCGACGAGCGATCCTACGCTGCTGCTTGTGATCGCCTACTCCGTGCGGCGGTTGCCGTATGTCGTGCGCTCCGCGGTGGCGGGGTTGCAGCAAACCAGCTACACGCTGGAAGAAGCGGCGCAGAATCTCGGGGCTTCGCCCTTCCGCGCGCTTCGCAAAATCACGCTACCGCTGATTACCGCTAATATCCTTGCGGGCGGGCTGCTTGCCTTTTCATTCGCGATGCTGGAGGTCTCCGATTCGCTGATTCTTGCGCAGCGCAGCGTCGATTTCCCCATCACAAAGGCGATCTTCGAACTTTTCCAGCTACTCGGCGAGGGGCGTTACATTGCCTCGGCACTGGGTGTGTGGGCGATGGTGTTCCTGGGCATCACAATCCTTGCCGCGTCGCGTCTACTTGGCAAAAAGATGGGGGCGCTTTTCAGGGTTTGATTCGTAACGTCAAACCGCCGGATTCCACCAGCAATCCCCTTTGCCTTCGATCGCCTTCAGCGCACGGCCCTGAATCTCCGCGAGCTTTTCCGCGCTGAGCGACTGGAAGCTGCTGTACGCCTCAAACGCCGCGTCCTGCTCATTGGGAAAACTCAGGCCGAGTAAAGCCACGTCGGGATCGACCGTGAGCGTGTAATGCAAACACTCGGCCACCGTAAGGTGCGGAAGCTCCGGAGCGGGGCCACCCTCTTTTCCACCCGAGCTGAATTTCCCCCGGGGACGCGCCTCGAGCGGCCGGTTGTATCCCGTGGTGTCTCCCAAAAGCTTTCCCGCGCCGAATGTTTTGAAGCACACCGTCCCTACATTCATCTTCTTCGCCATTGGCAGGATTTCCCCGACATACCGGGCATCGACAAACGGCCCCACCGCAAACATCACCACGTCGCAAAGCCCGCTCTCCAGCGCCGCCCGCAGCACACCGGGGTGGTGGCTCGATATTCCCCGGAACCGCGCCTTGCCTGCACTCACGCATCCGGCAAGCTGATCCATGCCGCCGCCGGGTGCCGCGATTTGGTTCCATTTCTCCATCTCGCTGACGCCGTGAAAAGCAAACAAATCCACGGTATCCAGGCCAAGCGCCTTCAGACTCGCATCGACTTGTGGCGCGACCGCATCGGTCACATGGTCGATCTTGTCGATCACAAACATTCCGTCCCGCCTGCCTTTCAGCGCTGCGCCGACGATCTGCTCGCTGTATCCCTCTTCGTATCCCGGCGCCGTATCGATCACGTTCAGTCCCGCATCCATGGCCCGGTGGATCGTCCGGACGCATTGCTCCAGCGGCACTGAGCGGTCGGCGAGATCGCCAATTCCCAGGATCGAGGCGTTAAACCCCGTTTTTCCAAGCGGACGTGTTTTCATCAGGCGAAGATTATCGCAATCCGTTTGAAATTCCAGAGTCCTGCGCGATGTTCACTGTCCAGTGTAGAAAGATCGATTTTTCTTCAAAATTCTCTTTACAACCCCAGCCCCTTGGTGTTTGTTCCACCCTCCCAAGCGCTAAATAAAGATACACCGTTGGTCCCTGGGCCTTGATTTCATGATCACTGGCCGCAAGCGTCAGGGGTAACCCGGTGAACAGAAGGATGAGTCTGGAGTTGAACAGTTAGGTTGCCTTGCCGCCGGCACACGCCGCGTCTCTCTTCGTAATTCGTTGATTCCCTGACCCTTAATTAAAATATGCCCATTCGTTTAGGTCGTTTCGAAATGCCAAAAACGCTCGTCAAGGACGAGCATAAAGCCACTGAAACCTACGCCAAATTCGTCGCCGAGCCTTTTGAAGCCGGCTATGGCCACACCATCGGAAACTCGCTCCGCCGCGTGCTCCTCTCCTCACTGGAAGGCGCTGCAATCACGTCCGTGAAAATCAACGGCGCGCAGCACGAGTTCGCCACCCTGCCCAACGTCGTCGAAGACGTGGTGGACATCATTCTGAATCTCAAGAAAATCAAGTTCAAGGCCCACGATCACGAAATCCGCCACCTGGCGCTGAACGTGAACAAGGAAGGCGCAGTGACCGCCGGGGACATCACCGAAGTCGCCGGATGCGAAGTCCTGAACAAGGAACAGCTCATCTGCACGCTCGACAAGAAGACCAAGCTCGAGGCCGAACTCGAAGTCCGCGTAGGCCGCGGCTTTGCCACCGGTGACGAGAACAAGCATTCCGACCAGCCGATCGGCGTGATCCCGATTGACTCGATCTTCTCGCCCGTCACGCGCGTCAAATACGCCGTGGAAAACACCCGCGTGGGACAGCGCACCGATTACGACAAGCTCATCCTCGAAATCTGGACGGATGGACGTTTGACGCCTGAGGAATCGCTGCTGCAATCCTCCGCGATCCTGCGCCATCACCTCGATCCATTCGTGAAGTACGACGAAAACGCGGTCGAGTTCGACGAAACGCCGGAAGCCGTGAGCCAGGAGAACACGCGCCTCAAGAAGCTCCTCAACATGAGCGTGAACGAGATCGAACTCTCCGTGCGCGCCGCAAACTGCCTCAACAACGCGAACATCACCACGGTCGGCCAGCTCGCGCAGAAGAGCGAGACCGAGATGCTCAAGTACCGCAACTTCGGCAAGAAATCACTGAACGAGATCAAGGACAAGCTGCAACAGCTCGGCCTGAGCCTCGGCCAGAAATTCGAAGCCGGCCTGGTGGAAATCAGCGCCGCCAGCGAAGCCACCACAAACGCTTAACAGGAATCCAAGGAAAATTTTATGCGCCACAGAAACAAAACTGTGAAACTCGGCCGCTCGCAGTCGCACCGCGACGCGTTGCTGTCCAACCAGGTGTGCAGTTTGATCGAGCACAACCGTATCAAAACCACGCTCAGCAAAGCCAAGGCTGTCCGCCCCCTCGCGGAAAAGATGGTCACGCTCGGCAAGAAAGCCACGCTCCACGCGCGCCGCACCGCCCTCGCAGTGCTCCGCCAGAAGGACGCCGTGACGAAGCTGTTCAATGAAATCGCACCACGCGCGGCAACGCGCAACGGCGGTTACACCCGCATCATCAAGCTCGGCTATCGCAAGAGCGACTCCGCGCCCCTCGCATTCATCGAGTGGGTGGACGCCCCTGCCGTGGAGGAAGTTGTAGAACCGACTCCCGAGAAAAAGGGTAAGAAAGCGGAAGCAGCGACGACGGAAGGCACCGAAGCCAAGCCAAAAAAGGCCGCAGCCCGCAAGCCAAAAGCCGAGAAAGCTGAAGAAGCAAAGGCTGAGTAAGCAGACACTTCAAAAACAATTACCGCAAAGGCCATCCGTGCAAACGGATGGCCTTTGTGTTTTGGGGCATCCCCTTGTCCCGGCTGCCCCCATTTTCACAGAACGAGCCCTTGCAATTGGAAACTATATATACTAATATAGTTTCTGTAGTAATAAGAAAGGGCCGCCATGCCACGTAAACGAGCATCCAAATCACCAAAGGCCCAGCCACCGGCCAGCCCCGAGCGCCAGCGGATCGTGGAAGTGGCCCGCCAGCATTTTTTCAACCACGGTTTCCGGAGGGTGACGATGGACGATCTTGCGGGGGAACTGGCCGTGAGCAAGAAGACGCTTTATGCGCATTTTCCGGGCAAGAACGAGCTGCTGGAGGCCGTGCTTGAGGACAAGTTTGCCCGCGTGACCGCGGCGCTGGAACATGCGAGCGGCGAATCGGCGGATGATTTCGCGGAGGCGCTGCATCATCTGCTGGCCACCACACAGCGGGAACTGGATGAAATCAAACCGCCTTTTGTCCGCGACATGCGACTGAAGGCCCCGGAGATTTTCAAGTCGGTGGAGCGCCGCCGCGCCGAACTGATCGGGCACCATTTCGGGAAACTTTTCGTCGAGGGTCAGCGGACGGGGATGGTGCGCAAGGACATTCCAAGCAGGCTCATCATTGAGATCCTGCTCGGGGCGGTGCAGGCAATCATGAATCCGCCGAAGATCGAGGCGCTCGGCTTGACGCCGAAGAGCGGTTTCGAGGGAATCATCAAGGTAATCCTGGAAGGCGCCCTGGCCGGGAAAGCGAGGAACTCATGAATACACCCTGTAATGTTTGCACCCGCCGGTTTTTCGGAATCACAGGTGTACTGGTTGCGATCTTTTTGAGCACCGGTTGCAGCAAGCCGCCATCCAACCGCTTCCAAGGCTACGTCGAGGGCGAATTCGTTTACGTTTCCTCGCCCCTCGCCGGAACATTGACATCGCTGCATGTGCAACGCGGCGACCAGGCGAAGGCGGGCGAACCGCTTTTTGCGCTGGATGAAATCGCGGAAAGGGCGGCCCGCGACCAGGTGCAGGCGTCACTAACGCTCTCGGAATCGGAATTTCTACGCCAGGAAAAATTGTTCCAGTCAGGCCCCGCCGCCCGCCAGGATTTCGACCGCGCCCGCTCGACCCGTGACCAGGACAGGCAGCGCCTAGCCCAGGCAGATTGGAATCTCTCGCAAAAGAAACAGGGAGCCGCACAGGCGGGCCTCGTTTTCGACACACTCTTCCGCGAGGGCGAATGGGTCGCGGCGGGAAAACCGGTCATCATCCTTCTGCCGCCGCAGAATATCAAGGTGCGCGCGTTCGTGCCGGAAGGCCGCGTCGGCTCGATCCGCCAGGGCGACGCTGTCCGGGTGTTCGTGGATGGCGTGCCCACGCCTTTCACGGGGAAGGTGAGCTACATTTCACCGCGGGCGGAATACACTCCGCCGGTCATCTATAGCAAGGAAAGCAGGGACAAACTCGTTTTCATGATCGAATCCGTGTTCGACCCCGGAGTTTCCGTCAACCTGCATCCCGGGCAGCCGGTGGACGTGGAATTCGCGCCAAAGCCATGAAAGAGGAATCCGCCATCGACGTGCGCGGAATGACGAAGCGCTTCGGCGACCGCACCGTGGTCGATCATGTCGATTTGAACGTGCGTTCCGGCGAGATATTCGGCTTCCTCGGGCCCAATGGCAGCGGCAAGACGACCTTCCTGCGCATGCTTTGCGGCCTGCTGCACGCGGATGAAGGAAGTGGCCAATGCCTCGGCCACGATGTCATCAAGGAGAGTGAAGCGATCAAGCGCGAGGTCGGCTACATGACGCAACGCTTCAGTTTTTGGGAGGACCTCAGTATTTCAGAGAACCTTGATTTTGTCGCGCGGATGTATGACATAAAAAACCGGCGGCAAACGGTGAAGGAAAGCCTTGAGCATCTCGGGCTTTCCAAGCGCAAAGACCAGCTCGCGGGCCATCTCTCCGGCGGCTGGAAGCAGCGCCTCGCCCTGGCCGCCTGCCTCATCCACAAGCCCCGTTTACTCCTGCTCGACGAACCAACAGCGGGCGTCGATCCGAAGGCCCGCCGCGATTTCTGGGATGAGATCCACCGGCTCGCCGGCGAAGGGCTGACCGTGCTCGTGACAACGCATTACATGGACGAAGCCGAGCGTTGCCACCGCCTCGCGTACATTTCCAACGGCAAACTCCTGACCCACGGCACGGTTGCCGAGGTGATCGAGCACGCGCATCTTACGACGTGGTCGGTAAGCGGCCCGGATTTGCCCAAGCTCACGGAAGAACTGCGCAAGCGCCCGGGTGTGGGGCAAACGGTGGCGTTCGGCAACGTGATGCATGTCAGCGGGGATGACGCGGCAAAACTCAAGGAGGCCATCGCGCCGTTCCAAAAGGACAAATATCAATGGCATGAGATCGAATCGGGGCTCGAGGATGTTTTCATCCATCTCATGGACACACCGAAGGAGGAATCCTCCTCATGAAATTCTTCGGCAGATTTTCGATCGCCCGGTTTCGCGCCATGCTCGTGAAGGAATTCATCCAGATGCGCCGGGATCGCCTGACTTTCGGGATGATGATCGGCATCCCGCTGCTCCAGCTCATTCTGTTTGGCTATGCCATCAATGCCGATCCCAGGCATCTGCCCGCCGCCGTCATCCTCGCCGACAACGGTCCGCAGGGCCGCACATTGCTCTCCTCCCTGAAGAACAGCACGTATTACGACCTAGTGCGGCAGGTGAAAACCGAGGCGGAGGGGCACGACCTGCTCGCGCGCGGCGAGGTCCAGTTCGTCATCAACATCCCCCAGAATTTCAGCCGTGATTTTGTGCGCGGCGACCGCCCGCAGCTTCTTGTCGAAGCCGACGCCACCGATCCCGGGACAACCGGCAATGCCATCGGCTCGCTATCGACCGCATTGAACACAGCCCTGCTGAACGATTTGAAAGGCCCGCTTGCCCCGCTCGCCGCGAATGACGGCCCGATCGACCTGCGCGTACATGCGCTCTACAACCCCGAGGCGATCACGCAATACAACATCGTCCCCGGTCTCATGGGCGTCGTGCTGACGCTGACCATGATCCTGGTCACCGGCCTCGCCATCACGCGCGAGCGCGAACGCGGCACCATGGAGAACCTCCTCTCCATGCCGACACGGCCGGGCGAAGTGCTGGTCGGAAAACTCGTCCCTTACATTGTCGTGGGCTATGTCCAGGTTGGCTTGATCCTCGTTGCCGCGCACTTCCTGTTTCATGTGCCGATGTTCGGCAGCATCCTTCTTCTGCTGGTGGCCGCTGCGCTTTTCATCATCGCCAATCTCGCCGTGGGGATCACATTTTCCACCATCGCCACGAACCAGTTGCAGGCGATGCAGATGACTTTCTTTTTCTTTCTGCCATCGCTCCTGCTTTCCGGGTTCGCCTTTCCGTTCCGCGGAATGCCCGGCTGGGCGCAGGCGATCGGCGAGGTCCTGCCGCTCACTCATTTCGTCCGCATTGTGCGCGGCATCCTCTTGAAAGGCAACGGCATCGCCCTCATCGCACCGGAGTTCTGGCCGATCGCGCTCTTCGCGATCGTCGCCATGTTCATCGCCATGAAGCGCTACCGGCAGACACTCGATTAAAGTTCCCGCCTGACTTTTGAACTGACAACATCTACAAAGCAAAACAAGAAAGACCCAAGCAAAATGTCCTACACCACCTACAAAATCATCCACCTCGTCGGAATTGCAGCGCTTGCCTTGGGTCTCGGCGGCATGATGGCCAGCGGCGGCAATCGCAAAGGATTCGCCATCCTGCAAGGAATCGCGTTGCTCGTGATGCTCGTATCGGGATTCGGCCTGCTGGCCAAACTTCATCTCGGCTTCCCGCATTTCGCGATCGCCAAGACGGTGCTCTGGATCGTGCTCGGAGCATTGCCCATGCTTCTGCGCAAGTTTCGTGTGCCGATGACCGGCGGGATCATTATTTCGCTGACGCTCGTCACAATCCTGGCGTGGCTCGGCGTGGTAAAGCCCGCGTTGTGGTAGGGAATTCTATAAACCTCTAGCTCTTTGCATGGATCACCTCATGGAGGGTGGTCAACAGTTTCTCGGTTGCATAAGGCTTCTGCAAAAATACTTTCACGCCGAGATTTTTGAGTTCGGCCTGGCGGAATTCCGTGGCCTGCCCCGTACAGACAATCATTTTCAAATCCGGGGTCATTTTCTTCAACGTCCTGGTCAGGTCCACCCCGTCCATCATCGGCATCATCACGTCGGTGAGGACCACGTCGATTTCCGCGGAGCGGGCTGCGTAGGCGGACACCGCCTCAGTGCCGTTAGTCACGGCGATCACGTTGTAACCGTTCCTCTTCAAGACGTCCTCCGTGACCTTGCGAATGGCCGTTTCGTCCTCGACGACCAGGATCATCTCGCCTGTGCCAGTGGGAGCGGGAGGACGCTCCTGCCACCCCGGCTCAACCTCCCCGCCTGTATTCGCAGGCAAATAAACTTTGAACGTCGTTCCCTTGCCGATCTCCGAATTCACGCTCACAAAGCCTGCGTGGCTTTTGACAATCCCGATGAGCGTGGAAAGCCCGAGACCGGTGCCCTTCCCCAATTCCTTCGTCGTAAAGAATGGATCAAAAATCTTCCCAATGACATCCGCGGGAATACCCATGCCTGTGTCCGTGACGACAATAACCGTGTATGAACCCGGCCTGGCATCCTGCACGGCGCTGGCGGCGTTTTCATCGAGGTCCACGTTTTGCCCGGAGATCGTCAATGTGCCGCCATGGGGCATGGCATCGCGCGCATTGATGCAAAGATTAAGCATTACCTGGTGCAACTGGGTGGCGTCCCCTGTGACAGTCCTCAGATCCCGCGGCATGTCATTGACGATGGTGATGAGCTTTGGAAACGTTTCGTGCAACATTTTTTCCAGGCCCTTCACCACATGCCGCAATTGCAGGATTGTGCGTTCCCCCTCCACACCGCCACGGGCAAAGGTAAGCACCTGACTCACTATATCAGCCCCCCGCATTGCGCATTCCTCGATGGTGCTGATGAACTGGGTGCGTGTATCGGCCTGGATATTTTCACGCAACAACCCGGCGGACATGAGGATCGGTGCGAGGATATTGTTCAAATCGTGCGCAATCCCCCCGGCTAGTGTGCCGATACTCTCCATCCGCTGGGACCGCAGAGCCTGGTCATCCATTTTTTTCCGGTCCGTAATGTCCTCCGCGATGCCGGCAATACGGTTGTTATCCCCCTCGTCATCCCGGATTTTGAACGCTCTGTCGCGAACCCATCGCATCGAGCCATCGGGCCTCAGAATGCGGTAAACCTCATCATAGCGGCGGCCGCTTTCCCGCATTGCGAAGAAGGTTTCCCTGACCCGTGCCCTGTCATCGGAATGAATGGCATCGAGCCAGTTTAACGGGTTGTCGTAGAGCGATTGGCGGGATCTGCCCCAGATTTCCTCGTACGCAGGACTGATATAAAGAACCTTCGTGAAATCGCCGGATGTCATCCAGAAGGCCCCGGGCACATTTTCCGCCAACTGGCGGAAGCGGGCCTCGCTCTTTTGCAACGACATCATCACCTCATATTGTTCCGTGACGTCCTCGACCAGTCCCATGTATCCGGTGGCCGTTTCCTTGTCCCATATGGGGGCAACCGTGACCGCGACCCAGAAAGTGTGCTCATCGTCCACATAGCGACGAATGCTACGAAATGACTTTTTGTCCTTTTTGAGCTTTTCCCATTCGCCCACTACACGTTCACGATCATCAGGATGAACAACTTGTAACAAACCTTTTTCCTTCAGTGCCGCCACAGTTTTGCGACAAAGTTTGCAGTGTGACTCGTTTGCATAGACAACGCTGCCATTCGCATCCGTCATGAAAATGCCGAGGGGCGACGTTTCGCAAATGGTGCGGAATTGCGCCTCGCTCCAGCGCAACCTTTCCATCGTTTGTTTTTGAGCGGTTACATCCTCCTTTACCGCCACAAAATGGGTGATCGTGCCGTGCCTGTCGGTAATCGGGGAAATCGACGCTGATTCCCAATAGAGTTCGCCGTTTTTCTTTTTGTTATGAAACTCGCCGTGCCATGCGCCGCCGCTGTTGATCGTTTCCCATAGGACCCGGTAATCCTCGCTCGAAAATCTGCCCGATTTCAGGATGCGCGAGTTCTGCCCCACGGCTTCGTCGAGCGTGTAGCCTGTGACTTGGGTGAACTTTGGATTCACATACTCGATATTCCCGCGTGTATCCGTGATGACGACCGAAACAGGACTGTGCTCCACGGCACCCGATAACTGCCGCAACCGTTGTTCCTCCCTGCGCCGCCCGGTGATGTCCCGTGAAACAACCACGCTGCGCGTCCCGCCTTCGGAAGCGATATTGAATGCCCGGCCGGTGGATTCCAACCAGCGCCACGAACCGTCCTTGTGGAGGCAGCGGAAACTGACCGTTGCCATCGGGAGAGCAAAACACTCCATAACCTTTGGCAAATCATCGGGATGTACCAGATCAAAGGCACAAGTGCCGAGAAGCTCATCCGGCTCGTATCCCAGACAAGTGGCATGATTCGGGCTCAAATAGCGGATACGCCCTTCCGCATCGAGCTCGGAGACCAGATCATGGCAGTTTTCCACGAGCAATCTATGGCGTTCCTCACTCTCGCGCAGCGCTTGCTCGACCTGCTTGCGCGCGGTGACATCCAGGAATATCACTGCAAACCACCCCTTGCGGGGGGAGTACGCGCTGACTTCCAGGTATTTTTTACGCGAGTCAAACCAACCTTCGAAGCGCGTGGGAATCCCCTCCATCGCAACCTTTGTGTAAATTTCCAGCCACATTGGCTCGATCCCGGGGAACAGTTCCCTCGCAGTCTTACCGGCCACCTCCTTCTGCGCCAAACCGATGATCTTTTCAAACGCAGGATTCACCTCAATATAACGAAAGTCGCACGGCTGTTCCTCCCCACTGTACACGATCTCGCACAGGGCGAACCCCTCGATCATGTTATTGAAAATCTCCCCGGATCTCGAAAAATCTCCCGGCGTCGGGCGAGATGGCGGCGTGACGTCACCGGGCCGGTCGAGTTTTTGGAAATTTTGCCTGGGCACTTGTGGCACGGATGTCTCCTTCACCCCAGATTCCACCGGATGAGGAACCGCCACTCTCCAAATATTGCCCTATCACCACCTGTTTTTGGCTTTTCAGCCATAAATCGAAGTTTCCCTGAGGGCTGGATCGGGTTTTTTGGGTGTCGCGATGCACTTTCACTTTCCACTTTCAAATTTTTGGCTGAATCTCCTGCATGGCATTTGAAGAGAACAAAGTCCTCTTTGGGCATGATCCGGAGGAAAGGATCGTCGCTGTCGCGCCGGAAGGAGCGGCTGCAATGAGGCTCTATTCGCGGGGGACGGACGGAGTCGTCGGAAGCCGCGTGGAAGAATTCCGCCCGTTCCTGTGGGCGGATTCGGAGATTGCCGATGAGAGGCTTGAAACAGGCGGGCTCTCCGGTGAACTGGTATTCGGCTATCTCGCGGTGTGCGAGGACTGGCGGCATTTCACCAACCTGCGCAACGGGTTGAAGAATACGGGCATCAAGCATTTCGCGCTTGGCGATCCCGTGCAGCAATACCTGCTGCAAAGTGGCAAGACGCTCTTCAAGGGGATGCAATTCGACGAACTCCATCGCCTTCAGATCGCGCTCGATGGCGATGTTATTTCCGTGTCGGATAACCGGGGGTGGAGTGAAAGTATGGACGGGATTACGCGCCTAGGCTCAATCATCCATGAACTCAATCCCGATGTGATCGAGGGACACGAGCTTTTCCGGAAAATACTGCCCGCAGTCGCGGCCCGGGCGAAAAAGGAAAAAACAAAACTGACATGGGGACGCGATGGAAGCCCGATGACGAGCCGCTCCTCGCGCATCCAGATTGCGGAGAAGACAATCAATTACCCGAAGTTTGAAGCAAACGGCCGGCATTTTGTGGATACCTTCCTGCTGGCGCAATTCTGGGACATCAGCGCGCGGGAACTGGAGAGCTATGAGCTCCCGGATGTAGCCCGGCATTTTCACATCACAGCGACGGATACAGTCACGCAAACACGCGAGCTGGCGGGGATGCTGAGCGGCAGTTATTTCGTGCAGGCGAAAATATTTCCTTACAACTACCAGGACGTGGTGGTGCGCGGGAACGCGACGAAGATCGATGCGCTGCTGCTGCGGGAATATCATCGCAAGGCCCACTCGATTCCCGATCTGCCGGTGTCGCGGCCGTTTGAGGGCGGCTACACGGACATTTTTTTCACGGGTGTGGCGCACAACGTCTGGCACTGCGACGTGGCGTCGCTGTATCCCTCGGTGATGCTGCAATTTGACTGCTTCCCGGTTGCCGATCAGCTCGGTATTTTCCGCGGGTTGCTCCGGGATCTGCGCCAATTCCGGCTTGAGGCCAAGGCGCAGATGCGCGAGGCGACCACGCCCGGGGAACGCGCCGGATTCAATGCCCTGCAGTCCACCTTCAAAATCCTGATCAACAGCTTCTACGGTTATCTCGGTTTTTCACAGGCGCATTTTGCGGACTTCGATGCCGCAAGCCGGGTCACGGAAATCGGGCGCGACCTGCTCAAGAAGATGGTGGAGTGGTTGCGCAGCCAGCAGGCGAAGGTGATCGAGATCGACACGGACGGAATTTACTTTGTGCCGCCGCCGGAGAAATCCGCGCCGGAATTGCAGAAAGGCTTGAAAAGCATCCTACCCGAGGGGATCGAGGTGGAATTCGATGCGCAATACCGGGCGATGTTCAGCTACAAGGCAAAAAACTACGCGCTGCTGACGGAGGAAAACGAACTCGTGATCAAGGGCGGCGCGCTGAAATCGCGCGGCTTGGAAAAATTCCAACGGGTTTTTCTCGAGGAGATGATCAAGTTTCTGATGGAGGAAAAATTCGACGAGATCACCCTCCTGCGCGAGCAATACGAAAGCAAGATCCGCAACCGCGCATGGCCGGTCGAGTTTTTCATGAAGACCGACACGCTCCAGGATTCGCTGTCGCAATACGCGAAGAAAATCGAGGCCACGTCGCGCAATCGCGCAGCCGCCTACGAGCTCGCATTGCAAAGCGGTCGCGATTTCCAGCCGGGCGACCAGGTGAGCTACTACATCACCGGCACCAAAAAAACGGTCGCCGCCTACGAAAATTCAAAGCTCGCCGTGAACTGGAA
>Ga0068860_100002401_pt1 | contig 19657 bp, 17 predicted proteins | sample KBSSwiS32_FD_66597 | JGI IMG/M metagenome (GOLD analysis project Ga0068860, IMG submission 66597) | Switchgrass rhizosphere microbial communities from Kellogg Biological Station, Michigan, USA - KBS Switchgrass S3-2 | ecosystem: Host-associated > Plants > Roots > Rhizosphere > Soil ...
CTGATCGTCGTCCTCGTGATCTTCCTGTTCCTTGGTTCGTTCCGATCGGTCGTCATTCCCGTCGTCGCGATTCCCGTGTCGCTGGTGGGCGCCGTGTTTCTGATGCTGGTCGCCGGCTTCACGATCAACCTGCTGACACTGCTTGCGATCGTGCTTTCGGTCGGCCTCGTCGTCGACGATGCGATCGTGATGGTTGAAAACGTCGAGCGGCACATCCACAGCGGCAAACGGCCGCACCAGGCGGCGCTCGAAGCCGCACGGGAACTTGTGGGACCAATCATCGCGATGACGATCACGCTCGCCGCGGTGTATGCACCTATCGGCATTCAGGGCGGCCTGACCGGCACCCTCTTCCGTGAGTTCGCATTCACGCTCGCTGGCGCTGTCATCGTGTCCGGCATCGTCGCGCTCACGTTGTCGCCCATGATGGGCGCCAAGCTGCTGAAACCGGCAGTCACCGAGCGCGGATTTGCTGCATGGATCAACCGCCGGTTCGAAAACGTACGCAACGGGTATACACGGGCGCTCGCGTCGACACTGCGCTACCGGCCGGTCGTGCTCACCCTCTGGGTCATCGTCGCCGTGCTGATCGTGCCGTTCTACATGTTCTCCCAGCGGGAACTGGCGCCGGCCGAGGACCAGGGCGTTGTCTTCTCGGTCGTGCAAGCCGCACCCAACGCGACCATCGAGCAGACGAAGCTGTTCACGTCGCAGATTCTCGACGTCTACCGCTCCATTCCTGAGTCGGCGGCGACATTCCAGCTCATTTCCCCGAATGGCGGCTTCGGCGGCATGGTCACCAAGCCATGGAGCGAACGGCAGAAGACCGCGCAGCAGCTGCTGATGGAGTCGTACGGACCGCTTTCGCAGATTCCGGGCATTCGCGCCATCCCGTTGACGCCACCGGCCCTTCCGGGCGGCGGCGATTTCCCGGTCGACCTGGTGATCGGCTCAGCGGGAGAGCCGCAGCAACTCAACGAGATCGCCACTCAGCTCGTTCAGAAAGCCATGCTGTCGGGGATGTTCCTCTACGCGGACGCCGACCTGAAGTTCGATCAGCCGCAGGCAGAAGTCGTCTTCGATCGCGACAAGCTGCGGTCGCAGGGCGTCGATCTGAGTCAGGCCGGCCGTGATCTCTCGGTGCTGCTCGGCGGCAATTACGTGAACCGGTTCAGCATCCAAGGCCGGAGCTACAAGGTGATTCCGCAGGTGCAACGCGCCGAGCGGCTGACGCCCGATCAACTCTCGCAGATTTACATCACCGGATCGAACGACAAGCTGGTGCCGCTGTCTACGTTCGCGAGTCTCCGGACGACCGCCGAGCCGCGAGAGCTGAAGAAGTTCCAGCAGCTCAACGCCGTGCGGATCCAGGGCGTGATTCCGCCCCCTGTTCCCCTCGACAAGGCGCTGGGCCTCCTCGAGAACGAAGCCAAAACACTGTTGCCTCAGGGCTTCACGATCGACTACGCCGGCCAGTCGCGTCAGCTTCGCACGGAGGGCACCAAGTTCCTCACCACCTTCCTGCTCTCGGCGATTCTGATTTACCTGGTCCTGGCGGCGCAGTTCGAAAGCTTCCGCGATCCGTTCATCGTCCTTGCTGGCTCGGTGCCGCTCGCGTTGTCGGGCGCGTTGATGTTCTCGTTCCTGGGCTTCACGACCCTGAACATCTATAGCCAGGTGGGGTTGATCACTCTCGTCGGGCTGGTCGCGAAGAACGGAATCCTCATCGTGCAGTTCGCCAATCACCTTCAGGAGGCTGGCAAAGACAAGCTCGCCGCGGTGATCGAAGCGGCTGGGACGCGGTTGCGGCCGATTCTGATGACGACCGCGGCGACGGTTGTCGGCCATCTGCCGCTCGTCTTCGCAACGGGACCCGGCGCGGGTGCTCGAAACAGCATCGGTATCGTGCTCGTCAGCGGAATGATGGTGGGGACACTGTTCACGCTGTTCGTCGTGCCGTCGATCTACGTCTTGGTCGCGCGCAGGCGAGTCGTCGTCGCCGAGCCGCGACGCAGCGCTCGTCTGCCGGAACTGGCCGCCGCCGTTTCAATCGCCCTCGGCATCGTGTTCTTCGCCAGCGGCGCGTCGGCGCAGACATCTCCGTCACCGGTAGGGGCCGACCTTAAGGCCAGCTCCTCCACAAGTCTGCGCCTGACGCTCGACGAAGCCGTCCGACGTGCGGTCGAGAACAATCCGGATCTCGCCATCGTCCGGCTCGGGACCGAAGTCGAAGCGGCACGCGTCGGCGAAAGCCGCGGCGCGTTCGCGCCCGTCTTCTCGACGACGGTCGGCCGTTCGAGCAATGTGACGCCTCCGTCGAATTTCTTGCTCGGGGATCAGGGTGTTGACGTCGATGACTCGTTCTGGTCAACCGGTGTCCGGCAACGGCTCCCCTTCGGCGGCGGCACGTGGAGTGCGTCGTGGGACAGCGCGCGGACGACGACCAACAACCCGATCAGCAGCTTCGATCCCAGTCTGCAGGCAGGCTTCCAGATCGCGGTGTCGCAGCCATTGCTGAAGGATCGCGGGGTTGACGCCGCTCGCTATCAGTACTCGATCGCGAGGCGCAACGAACAGAGTTCGGATCTGCGGTTCCGCGAATCCGCGGTGCAGACCACGGCTGCGGTCAAGCAGGCGTATTGGACGCTGAAAGCGACACGCGCCAACGTCACCGTGCAGGAGCGGTCGCTGGAGCTGGCCGAGGAGCTCGCCCGTCAGACGAAGATTCGTGTGGATGCCGGGCAGATTCCGCCGCTGGATCTCGTGCAGGCCGAAGCCGAAGTCGCCCAGCGGCGGGAGAACCTGATTCGCGCGCGGACGGGCGACGAGGATGCGGAGGACAGGCTGCGACGCTTGATTATCGACCCAGCCGACGCGTCGTTCTGGGCCGTGCGCCTCGAACCGATCGAAGAGCCGACGCAACGTGATGCGTTCCCCGACGTTGACGCCGCCATCGCCAAAGCAAGCGGCGGCCGCCTCGACGTCGCTCGCGCGAGTCTGGAGCTGGAGAACGCCAAGGCGACGACGGCGTTTCTCGACAACCAGCGGCTTCCCGACGTGCGCCTCGAGACGTCTTACGGTGGCGCCGGTCTGGGCGGAAGCCAGTTCGTTCGAAGCGGTGGCTTCCCGGGAGCCGTTGTCGGCTCTCGGACGCGGAGCTTCAGCGACGCGCTCGGTCAGGCGTTCGGACCGGATTACCCAAGGTGGAGCGTGGGCTTGACGGTCTCCAAGTCGTTCGGACGCACGTATGAGGACGCAAGCCGGGCGCGTGCTGACGTCGAACGCCGGCAGGCCGCGCAGCGGATCTCGAGCCTGCAGCTGCAAGCTGCGGAAACCATTCGACAGGCCGGACGTCAGATCCGGAGCACGGCGGAGCGCATCGACGCCGCACGTGCCGGCGCCACGCTCGCCCAGCAGCGGCTTGACGCGGAACAGCGCCGCTACGGCGCCGGCCTGTCAACCACCTTTCTCGTGACGCAGGCACAGCGAGATCTCCTGCAGGCGCAGGTCAATCTGCTGCAAACGACGCTCGACTACGAGTCGGCGGTGGTGAACTTCGAGGCCGTCCAGCAGGCGCCTGCAGGCACCAGCGGAGACTCACTCGGCATCGGCCCCGCCAACGTCGTGCCGGTACCCACACCGTCGCCGCGAGGTCTGTTCCGCCAGGGCTCGGGCGCAGCGTTCTGAACCTGAGAGCATGGCACCGGTGATTGCGTGATGACGTTGTTGAAGCTAACCCAGCGTATTCGCGAAGAATTCCAAGAGAGCCCAGGGCTGCGCGTCACCGTTGACGAAGGCGCGCGGTTCTGGGGCCTCGATCAACATACGTGCGCGCTGGTCTTATCGGAGCTCGTCGCGGACGGCTTTCTCGCGCGCGGCAGGGATCAAAGTTTTCGACAGGCCTCCGTCCAGTAAGCATGTGTCACACGGCAAACAGGCCGCGACGCACCGCAGAGGCGACGGCTTCAGCGCGGGTCTTGACCCCCAACCTGGCGAAGAGCGCCTGCAAAGAGACGTCGATCTGATGCTCGTTGGTACCAAATCGGCGCGCGATGTCAGCCAGAGCACCGCCCTTGGCGAGAGATTCCAGCAGCGCGCGCTCAGACGGGGTGATCTGCAATACCATCGTTGTCCTTCCCGAAGATTAAATACCCCGGAATTGTGTAGACATTGTGTACAGGGGCGGCGCTACCTCTTTTTCTCCTCGATTGAATACGCGACGGACGGCAGCGGAGTTTCAAGCTCGTCACAATGACGTACGCGCCGTTCGAGGAACCGCCGTTCCGCGTCGTTTCGCGCCAGGCGGAGCGCGGACGCGAAATGTTGGCGAGCCGCGTCGGAATTTCCGCGTCGCAATTCGAGCTCGCCAAATGCGGCGGGATAGAACGGATAGCGGCGCAGCCGCGCGGGCCCGGAAATAGCCTGTAGTGCGTCGATGCCACATTCCGGCCCGTCCCGCTGCGCGACCGCAATCGCCCGGTTGAGCGCGACGATCGGCGAGGGTGCGATCGCCATCAGGCGATCGTACAGATTGACGATCTCGGTCCAATTCGTCTCATCCACACTGCGAGCTGTGGCGTGAACTGCCGCGATTGCGGCTTCGACGTGGTACGCCGAGATCACCGAACCGGCAGCCGAACGATCGAGCAGATCCAGGCCTTGCTCGACCAGTTGCGCATCCCACCGCGATCGGTCCTGCTCTACCAGCGGGTTGAGATCGCCGTCGGCGTCGACTCGCGCAAGTAATTTCGCGGCCTGCAGGTGCATGAGCGCGGCGAGCGCCTGTGTTTCCGGCACGGCCGTCTGCGGCGATTCGAGGAGCAGCGTGGTCAGCAGGATCGCTTCGCGGCAAAGGTCCGTCCGGACCGCCGCCTGCGCCGACGCGCCGTGGTAACCCTCATTGAACAACAGATACAACGCACGCCTGACTGCCGATAGCCGAGGTCCGAACTCGGCGTCCGCGAGGTCGAACAGACGCCGCGACGATGCCAGCGACTTCTTCCCGCGCGAGATCCGTTTCTCCATCGCCGCGCGGCTGGTCAGAAATGCGTTCGCGATCTCGCTTGCCCCGAAGCCGCAAAGAATGTTGAGAACGAGTGCGACCTGCACCTCCTCCGGCAGTCGCGGATCGCAGCACGAAAACATCATCCGCAGCTGCTCGTCGCGGATCGTCGATCCTGCAAACGCTTCCTCGATCGTGGGAACGAGCGTCCATTCCGATTCGAGCACGCGGCTCAATTCCCCCGCAAACGTCTGCGCAGTCTTTTCCTTGCGCACGATGTCCAGCGCGCGATGCTTGGCGACGGACATGAGCCACGCGGCCGGATTGTCGGGGACGCCTCGAACCTTCCACACTTCCAGCGCCCGGCAGAAGGCGTCCTGGACGACGTCTTCCGCCAGCGCGAGGTTGTGTACGCCGAAGATCCGTACCAGCGCCGCGACAAGGCGTCCTGACTCGCGCCGGAACAGATGCTCGCTCAACTCCATGGGGGCGCTACATATCCATCTTCATGACGGGGCGAACTTCAACCGAACCCCCACCGTCGAGAACCGGACAGCCCCGTGACAGTTCCACCGCCTGATCGATGTCACGCGCTTCGACCAGCGTGAAGCCGCCGACGAGATCCTTCGCTTCGGTGAACGGCCCGTCGGTCACCGTCTTCTGCTGGCCACGGACGACTTTGCCGGTCCGTTCGAGCGGCTGACCGCGATCTTTCAGATGGCCCTTCTTGTCGAGATCATTCATCCACGCGATCCACCGCTGCATGTTCTGCTGGGCCCGCTCAGGCGTACCCATGTTTTCCTGCCGCGCGGCGTCGGTCATTCGGTAGAGATAGAGAAACTGGCTCATCGGATTATCTCCTTCTAGTCATTCTGCCAATTCGAGTGCCTTCACCTATACGACGTTCGAGGAGGCCGCGGCCGGACATACGGTTGCGATCACGTTGCAGCGTGGTTGCACTTCCGTCGTCGCCATCGATGAGCATGCGTTTGGGAGGACCTACGTGAACCTGAACACGGCCGCACCGCTTCGCATACTCGCTGCCACCTCGCCCCCGAGCCACGCGGCGAATCCATTTGCCTTGCATGCACACGGGCGCGTGATCGATGGCGCGTTCCGGATCGATTTCCGAAACGATGGGGCCGCGGGTGCGGTCTTCGAGGTCAGCGGAGCGAGCAACGAGGTGCCGCGCAGCTACACGGTTGAGGGCGGAGGATCGCTGCTGGATTCGTGGTACGGCACGCCAGGCACAGGCCAGTACGACTTGTCGGTGCGCGGCCCGAGCGGCTTCTATCGGAGGTTCAGGGGAACGCTGGCCGGGCCAAACAGCCGCGTCATTGAAGTCCGTGCGGCGTACGACGCGCGCCACTCCAACGTGCTGCTGGAGCTGTCGAACCCCACCGCCCACGAGGCAATCGTGAAGATTCTTGACCGCTATACGTCGAAAACCATCATCTTCGTCATCGATCCTGGAGAACTGGAATCGAGACGATGGGGGGCGCATCGTACTGGCGGCTGGTACGACCTGACGGTAAGTGTGGAAGGCAACCCGGCATTCGCGACGCAGTTTGCCGGCCATCTCGAGAACGTCGAAAACCGCATCAGCGACCCGTTGCGGGAAGGCCTTCTCTAGAGATACGTGCTGCCGGGCTGCTAGCTCACCAACCGCGGCAGCACGAGTTCCCCGTCGTGGCGGTCAGAGTGCGGGGACCGCGACCCGGTTTGCAGGAACGATCTGCGTCTGATATGAGAACACCTCGCGCGTCCGGGCATCGACGAGCACCTTGAGCCACTGGACGTCGTTGTTGCCGTTGCCCTGGTTATCGCCGAACGTCTCCACGCGCGTGAAATTTTCGAGCCTGCGGCCCTGCGCATCCTGGAAGGGTCTGTCGATGCGGAAGTAATGCGAGTCGCCGTGGATATACGCCACCGGCTTGCGAAACGCCACCACCTCGTCGCGCAACGCGATCAAGAACTGCTGGTATCCATCCGGTTGTCCGTCAGTCTCCGCCAGCGTCCGCGCATTTCGCAGCGGCGCCCGCGTGCCGTCGGAAGGGTCCCAACCCGGATCTGCCTGTGTGATCAGCATCACCGCCGCCGACCCGTCCGCCTTCGCTGCCGCAAATGTCTCGCGCATCCATGCAATGTCCGCCTGGTTGCGCGCCGCATATTCGAGTGGATCCGGCGCCGTATCACACAGATTGTTGCAGGATCCCTGGATGTTCAGCGTGGCGTAGGTCACGCCGCGATAACTCCATCTCCGGTTCTCGACGCATGCCACTGGCCCGGTCACGCCGAGGCACAACGGAGTGCTTTGCACCGCCTGGGGCAACGGACGCTGTCCCAGCGAGTTCGGCGTCGAGAACAACAGCGCCCGTTCGTGATCCAACCGTTCCAGTGAGTTGAACCCGCCGTTGTTCGCCCTGTCGCAATCGGTCCAGTCGTTGTCGCCAGGGGTGAACATGGCTGCCGATTCGAGGCTGTTCAGGTAACGGAGCGACCGTTCGTACAATTCATCGTTGCACGGGCTGTTGGAACCGGCCTTGAGATCGCCATCGTGGACGCTGAACGCGAGTTGCTGAGCATTCATGTCCGCAATCAGATTCGGTATGCCTGTTGTCGCCTGTTCCTCGGAATATGGAAGGTCCCCCCATAGTCCAATCGCGTAGGGACTCCAACCCTCCCGCACCGCCTTGTCGACCCGTCCCGGTTGCTGAGCGATGGCCGTCGCCACGACTGCGACGACCGCCGCGATCGTCGTTCCACACACGAAAGATGAAGACTTGTGCACGCAATCCTCCTCGGCGCCTGGCGCTGATCATTACCGCCGCGCAGGCACAGGAGGCTGATTAGACAGGCGTACCTCGACCGCGTTGTTACGACAGTACAAACTCCGCGTAACACTGCGGAGCGTCCGTGAGCGTCACGTCACAGACCTGAAGGTGCCATGCTCCGCCTGAGCGCCCGCGACGCGGCGTCCGGGAAGTCCGTGAAGATCCCGTCCACGCCGAGAGCCGCGAACTGCCGGTATTCGGCGGCGACGTCGCCGTGATACGACGGCGACAGAAAGACCGGCTCGCTGCGGAGCGTCCACACGTGCACCAGCAATCCTGCTGCGTGCGCGCGCGCTACGAGATCGGTGGGCGGCACAAGGGTGCCATCGGCAATCGCCGGAAGAATGAGACGTGTGTTCGGTCCTATCCCGTCCGCATACGACTTGATCGTCCTCAGGTCCGCATAGGATGGGATCTTTCCTTCGATCAACTGAATCAGTTTGAGGGGCGTCTTCGGACGAAGCTCTCTGAGATTGGTCTCGAACGACTGGATGAACACCGGCGCGGTCGGCCTGTTCCAGCCGTGGCGATCGAGTGAGGCGAGCATCCGATCCTCGAGCGGCAACCCGATCGCGCGGAAATACGTTGGATGTTTCGTCTCGGGATACACGCCGATTGGACGACCGAGCTCATTGCCGAGCTCTTGTGCCAGCTCGATCACTTCGTCGAAGGTCGGCACCTCGAACTGCCCGTCCCAGCCATGCGACCTGAAACTAAGTCGCTCACGCGCACGCAGCGTCTTGATTTCAGCGAGTGTGAAGTCTTCGGAAAACCACCCGGTGATGGACATCCCATCCACGGTCTTGGTCCTCTTCCGATCCGGAAACTTCATTTCCGCATCGGTCGTGCTGCCGATCTCGTTCTCGTGACGTGCGATGAGCACGCCGTCTTTGGTCGACACGAGATCGGGTTCGATGTAGTCCGCGCCCATTTCAGCAGCAAGCCGATAGCCCGCGAGAGTGTGTTCGGGGCGATGTCCCGATGCTCCCCGGTGTCCGATGATGAGCGGCGCCGGCACCGCAGCCATCGTAATCGCGACACCACCCACGACGGCTGCGGCAACCGACAGTGCCCACCGGCGCGGATCCTTCGGGTCCGCGAAGGCTCTGGCGAGTCGCCGTCGACATCAGGTGTGAGCGCTCTTGACACTTCGATCGCCTGGAGCAACTCGGACGGCACGACGTCGACCGCGACCTGCCGGAGGAGGGGATCCGGCGAGGGAATTCGTTGGCCGTCAATCATCATCGCGTTGAGCCGCGCCTCCGTCCCACGAACGCTGACGTAGCGTCCTTCGCCCTGGTCCTTGGTGATCGACACGCCAGCCACGCGCTGTGTTGTCTCAGCGGCGTTTCGATCGGGAAACGATCCGATCTGATCCGCCGACACGACGTTGGTGATGTTGGGAGCGCTCTTCTGCTGATTGAGGGCGCGGGCGCTTGCATCGCGCATCAGCGTTCCCACGACGACGACGTTCTCTTCGATGGCGCCGACCGCGATGTCGCCGAGATGCACGATCGCCCCTGGCTCGACTGTCAGGGCGCGGGTCCAGTCGAGCTGACCGAGGTACGTGATTTTCAGCGTCAGCGAACCGGATGACGGCGCGATGAGTCGAAAGGTGCCGTCGCGATCGGTGGACGATTCGACCGGTCCGTCATTGACGAGCACACGCGCGCCGGCAAGCGGCTCGCCTGTTGCGACATCGAGTGCGCGGCCGTCGATAATCACTCTGGCCGACGACGAGGACTGGGCGGCGACCTCCGCTGCGATCACGAGCAAACAGAGGACACACAGAACGACAGTGGGACGCAGTTGGCTCATTCGCCACGTTATAGCCGCGAGGCGTAACCACAGCGTGTCAGATTGTCAGTTGCAGACAGTTTGCACGTGTGAAGGGAATGTGACAACGGCGTGTCTGCTGGCGAGTAATGCGGGATCAGCGACGCGGCGAATGCGCCATCAGTGCGCGATGGAGTTTCTCCCGCAGGTCGCGTTCGAACGCCTGGTGCCCCTGCCGGGTGAGATTCACCATCAGGACACACGGCTCCTGATGGCAGCCGCGAATCGTCACAAAGACTTCCACGCGGCTGCTCTCACCGGCCGTTGACGCGACCCCGATGACCTCGAGCCGTGAGTCGTACTCCGCCGCGACATCGCGGCTCAACTCGGTCACGGTATCGATGGTGAGAATGTCATCGCGATCGATCGCATCGGTCGGTGTCATGTATGCGAACCCTCTCGTCCCGCAGTCAGACGCCACATCGCGACTGGCAAGGCGACGAGACCCGCCGCCGGCAGCGTGCGCCTAGCCAGCGTCATGGACCAGCGGCCCCGCTCCGCCGCCACAAGACGAGCGCAGTAGTCGGATGCTGCCAGGAGCCGCTCGCGCCGACCGAGGTACTTTTCATGGAACGCCGCACAATCGGCTCCCATGACGGCATCGAGGATCGCGACTTCGGAAGCGATTGGTTTGGCGCTTCCATCGAGATGCTGCACCACGCGGCGTGCCACGTCGATGTCATGGACGCGTCCAAGCAGATCCTGGGTTTTGCGCAGGTCGCGCAGCACCGCGGCGTCCACTCGAATACCCGCCGCATCGGCGACTTCGAGCGTGTAGCGAAGCTTTTTCGCGGCGATACGCACGCGATGGAGTCGGTTCGGCATGTAGACGATGGGTGCGCGATCAACCGCGTCCTGGAGTTCCTGTTGCCGCACATGCGTTTCTGCGATCACGCTGCGACGCCAGTCTCTCCAGAACCTCAGCGGGGTGATGGCCGACCGCCTCCGCAAGGCGACGAGCGGCTTCAGCTCCAGATCGTCAAGCTGCTTCACGAGCTTCCGCCGCGCCTGCTGTCGATCGTCCTCGACGCGTCGGCTGACCATGCCAATCGCACAGCTCGCGGACGGTAGGCGTGTGGATAATGAGTGGAAGATCTCGCGGGTAATATCCACCTCTCGCACCGCACCGAGCATGCGGCCGAGGACGCGGCAGAGCTCGAGGCGTTCGGTCCCTTTTCCGTCGACGATCTTCAAGGCCGCTCGAGCACGACGCGTCGCAATACGGGCCTCGTGAATACTTTCCACGTCGCCGTTACGGACGCCAGGCCAGTGTTGACGGATGAGCCGAACATTCTCGGCAGCAAATTGGATCGGGGTGCCGGCAAACATTACGTTACATAGATGCAACCGGGACACCAGCTAACCGTTACATCTGTAACGGTTTCTGGGTCGACCTCCTTAGCCCGGCGCGGTTGTCACATCGATGAGATAGGCTCTTGCGCCTATGACCGACCGAAAAAAGGCCAGGCCTGCGCAGGCGATGGAAGCCGCCCGGGCCGCCCAGCGAACTCTCAACGATGCGCTCGCGACGGCCAAGCAGCTGAAAGCGAAGTCGCGGGAAGCAAAGCGGCGCGTCAAGGCGGCCAAGAAAACGGCCAAGAGGGCGGCCAAGGATGCGCGCGCGGCGCGAAAGGCCGCGGAGGAAGCCCGCCGCCAGTACAAGAAGGCCGTCAGCCGCGCTGCCAAGGCGCGGTCGAAGGCGGCGAAGGCGGTAAAAAAGGAGGAGAAGATCGTGACGCCGAAGCGACGATCACCCTCGCGAAACCACGCGGCGGCGCGACCAGCGCATCGAGCCAGCGCTCACACGCGCCGGCGAGTGTGGGAAGTCGGCGAAGACGCCGCTGACAACGGCAGCGTTTCCGAATCTGCGACGGCGTCGTAACCGCGCGACGCGGTGCTTACTCGGCGCGCCTGAACGCCACGTTCCCCGAATGCACGAGGAATCGTGTCTCGACCAGCGCCGCCAGGATCGCATCGCATAACGCCTCGTCCAGCGCCCAGAGGCGCCGCGCCTGCGCGCGAGTCAGCCGCAATCCGGGCATCTCGAGAAACTCGGTGCGCACGCGTTGGAGAACTTCCAACGGAACGCGGGTGGAGGCGGGTGCAACTCCGGTTTGCGACGCGGAACTCATCGGCGTGCGTGCTGAAGCGTCCCGCTCACAACTGGCGCGCCGGCTTCGCCTGGGTCGTCGGGTTCGTAGCGCAGCAGCTCCCATGCCGGAATGCGAACGCCGACATCGTGCGACCGAATCGCGCATCGCTGTGACCGGAACTCGATAACCCGAGTGTGGGCGACTCCGCTGCGAGGATGGCAGGAGACATAAACCTGGCATCCGCATCCGAGGCTAATCGTGTACGACATGTCGTCACCTTATCGGCACTCCGTGTCGGTCAGATGACTCCGACGTATCCGCGGCATCAATTCTGTCGGTAATTGCACACAATTGCTCATGCGGCCCATGAACCGTTTCGGAAGAGCGTCAGCGCGACATCCACATTACGGCGCAGCGCGCTCCTGATCGCTGGCCAGCTCTTCTCACTCCGCACGAGCGTTTTCCACGAGTAGAGATGCTTGGGCTTGTGGAAGTCGCTGTTGGCAACATAGGGATAGTGCTTCAGGCTCGTCACCGGAAACAGATCGTCGCGATTGGCAGCCTCCCACACATCGACGAGATCGGACAGCTCCTCGCGATGGTCCCACAGATAGCACGTACTGATCTCGAATCGGCGCGGTGCCCGGTGATGCGGATGGCAGGCGATGCTCAATGCACCTTGTCGGCGAATCTCACGAAGAATCGCATCGGCCGATTGATCCGCGCTGATGTACTTCTTGATGTCGAGCGCGATGATGTGTGAATTCTTGCGGCCGCGCAGCCGGTTCTGCGTCACTTCCGCGCCGGCGATGACGAGCATCCCATAACGTTTCAGGCTGCGCTGCCCTTCGCTCTCGATCTCGGCAAGGTACTCGTCGAAACCCTGCTCGCTCAGCCCGAACCGCTGCAGGCCGAGCGTCGCCATCCGTCCGACGCGCGCGAGCAGATCCTTCTTCATCAAAATGTGATCGGTAATGGCGATGACATCGAACTTGCCGGTGGACCCGTATAAATCGACGACCTCGCGGACCGACAGCCTGCCGTCGCTCCATCTGGTGTGAACGTGAAAGTCGCAGAGGAGAAATGGCTCGTACCCAGGCATCAGATGCGGATATCCATGTGTGCGGTGTCTTTGGGTCGATGGTGCAGCAGCTCGGAGATGAAGTTCCGAATGTAGAGGCGAAAGACTTCGCGCTTCCCCATCGCAATGTAGCGGCGCGCGGATGTGTGCAGGTAGCAGTCGTGAAACAGGTCGACCTTGCCGATCGCACTCAGACGACGACCGACGTTCGTGTCCTCGCCGTGGAACTCAATTGACGTATCGAAGCCGCCGATCGCCTCCAGCGCTTCACGGCGCAACGCGAAATTGCCGCCGTAGAAGATCGTGCCGATGCGAAGAATGTGTTTGACGAGGAGCTGCGTTGCCGGCGCGACCGTAAAGTCATACGCGCGGATCAACGAGCGGCCCCACCAGTCCCAGTCGTAATACCGATAGGGACCGGACAGCGCAATCAGGTCGGCATCCTGATGAAATCGCCGCTCAATCCGCGCAATCCAGGCCAGTGGCGCGCGGCAGTCGGCGTCGAGATAGATCAGAATGTCACCCGACGCGTGGCGGCGGCCTGTTTCCCTCGCGATCACCAGACCCTTTCGCGGCTCGTCGATCACGCGGACGAACGGAATCCGGGCCGCGACGGCGGCCGTCTCGTCGGTGCTTGCGTTGTTGATGACGAGGAGTTCGTCAGGCTGCCGCGACTGGGCCAGGACGGAATGAAGACAGGCTGGAAGGTAGCGCGCTTCGTTATGCGCGCAGACAATGACGGAGATTCTCAGTGGCACGCGCCAACTGCAGGACGACCACTGGATCCCGCGCCATCGCTGCGCGATTGTGACGGACGCCGTGGTATACCCACGCGCATATGCCACAGCGTAATGGGCCCGCATGACGATCACATCTCAGGCGTACAACAGCAGCGTTAACATTTCCACTTCGCGCACCTGCCCGCTTCTTCACGCGGCGGCGGGTCCTTTGCACAAACAACCATGCTGATGTCGGCTGATACGCTCGCGATCATTCTTGGCGGCGGCCAGGGCTCTCGTCTGTTTCCATTGACGGCGACGCGCTCGAAGCCGGCAGTTCCGATCGGCGGCAAGTACCGCCTGATCGATGTTCCCGTGAGCAACAGCCTGCACGCCGACATCCGGCGCATCTACGTTTTGACGCAGTTCAATTCCGCCTCGCTCAACCGCCACGTCTCGATGACGTACCGGCTCGATGGCTTCTCGCAGGGCTTCGTGGAGATCCTTGCGGCCGAGCAGACACCCGACAACCCGAACTGGTTCCAGGGCACCGCTGATGCTGTGCGCCAGGCGGCGCGCCACTTCGCCGGCCACGAGGCGCGACACTACCTCATCCTCGCTGGAGATCATCTCTACCGCATGGACTACGAGGAGCTCGTCGTCGCGCACGAGACCCAGCGAGCGGACATCACGATTGCCGCCCAGCCTGTCGATCCTGAGACGGCAACACAAATGGGCATCTTCCTCTTCGATGCGAGCGGGAACATCGTCGCCTTCGAGGAAAAACCGAACGCGAGTCGGCTGCGCGAGATTGGCCGCAGCATTCCGCCGGATGCCGGGTTCGCTCAGCACTCCGACGAGCAGCCGTTCATGGCCTCGATGGGTATCTACGTCTTCTCACGCGACATCCTGCTCGAGATGCTTCAACGCGAAGCCGGACTCGATTTCGGACGGGAGCTGATTCCAGCCGCCCTGAACAAGTACAAGGTGAGGCCGTATCTGTTCCGAGGGTACTGGGCCGACGTCGGGACCATCGAGAGCTTCTATGAAACCAACGTGATGCTGGGGCGCGTCGCGGCGCCATTCCGCTTCTGGGATCCGGCACGGCCGATCTACACGCACCTTCGCCATCTGCCCGGTTCGCGGTTGACCGACTGCTACATCCGCGACTCGATCGTCGCCGAGGGCTGCTTTCTCGATCGCTGCGATGTCGACGAGAGCGTCGTCGGACTCCGTTCGCATATTGCCGCGGGTGCAAAAATCAGCCGATCGGTGCTGCTCGGCGCCGACTTCTACGAAGAAGGGAAACCGCCGGACGGAAGGCCAGCGCTTGGCATCGGCCGCGATGTGATCCTGAGTCGGACGATCATCGACAAGAACGCACGCATCGGCGATGGTGCGCGGCTCGTGAATGAAGGCAACGTCGAGCACGCCGATGGTGACAATTGGTTCATCCGCGGAGGAATCATCGTCGTTCCGAAAAGCGCGGTGATTCCGCCTGGGACTGTTGTGTGAGCTGTGTGAGTCGGAGCTACCGTCCCAGTGCTTGATCCACGACGGAGCGCAGCGCAGCCAGCGTTTGTGTCGAACCGGTGAAAAGGCCGTCTGGATACCGGCTCTCCTTGATCATGTTCCGGTAGATCGCGTCGCTTTGGTACAGATTGAGGCCGAGCCCTGCGAGGTACTGTAGTCGCAGATTGCGATCGCGATTGAGCGCCGCGCCGTTGAGCCATCCTGCCATGTCGGTCTTATGGCCGGCATAGGTGCCGAACAAGTCCACAGCCGAATGGATGCCAATTTGCGAAAGTGAGTTTGCGATTGCGGCGTTGGTTGGATTCCGAAGCCTCGCCTCCACGCGATCGACGTCAATCGGCTTCGGCTCGACCTGACCGAGCAGCACCAGGTCGTATCCGAGACCGTTCGATGTGTTCGCGAACACCATGCCGCCAGGAAACGCGTCGAGGAACGTCGCGATCTCACTTTTCACGGCCGCGTCATTGCTCTCATACAACTGCACGAAGAGCGTGACGACGCCGCCGGGATTCAGGTGCGCCTTGGCCACTTCGAAGAACTCGCGCGTGTACAACGTGGCCGCGCCTCTCACCCAGGGGTCGAGCGGGTCCGATGTGATCGCATCGAACTTCTCCCTCGTCGTCAGCAGGTAGTGCCGCGCATCGTCGAGGTGCACGGTGACCTTCGGGTTCGCGACGACATTGAAGTTGTACTCGGAGAAGTATTTCGACACGACGCGCGGCACCAGCGGTTCGATCTCGGCGATGGTTTCGCTCTTGACGAGCGGATCGACGGACACGGCTCCTGCGGTGACGCCAGCACCACACCCGATGACGAGCACGCGCTGCGGATTTTCCGGAACGAGGGTCGTCAGGTGACCGAGCATCCGCTGCAGGCGCATGTCCTGCGGCTCACTCGAAGCCTGCACCTTGCCCGCATTGTGATAGTTGAGCACTCCCGAAGGCGTGCGCGAGACCGCTACTGACGCGGTGACACCTTCGCCTGAGTAGATGATTTCGTTGATGCCGATCCATGTGGCGGCGTAACGACCGTAGGCGATGAGAATGCCTGGGAGCGGCGGGACGGTACGCATCAGCAGGCCCGCAATTGCGCCGGCCACAATCATGCCGAGGATGGGGGTCAGCCCCCGGTAACGAGATGACCCAACACCTTGAGTCGCCCTGTCACCGGAGTCGGACGCCGTGACCAGCATCAGCAGACCCGAGATGGCCGAAATCGCAATCAGCACCTGCTGTGATTTCTGGCTGCCGATCGCCGCGACGAGAACCAGGCTCGTCAGCAGGGCGCCGACAATGGCGCCCACGGTGTTGGCGGCATACACGCCGCCGACGAGACGACCGGTGTCCTCGCCTTCTCGCGCTGCCGCGCCAATTGCGAGCGGGAAACTGGCGCCCCACAGAATGGCGCCTGGCAATACGACCCAGAGTGCTCTCAGAAGATCGAGCTCGAACTGGAAGACAGGAGCATCAGGAGTTTTTCCGATCGAAGGATTGATCGGCCAAAACGGCATCGATGTACCGGTCGTATGCGCAGCCCACGCAATCGCGCCACACAACAGCAGCTGGCAGAACGCGAGGGGTACGCGCGAATTCGGGAATTGGCGTGCGATGGCTGCGCCGATCGAGCTGCCGATGCCTAAGCCCATGAGGAAGACGGCGAGGATGAGCGAGAACGTGTATGTCGTGGCGCCGAACAGCAACGACAACAAGCGCGTCCATACGACCTCTGCGCCGAGCGCCGTCAATCCAGACAGGGCAATTGCGACGTACACGAGGCGGTTGCCACGGAGGAGCGGCACCGGCTGCACCGCTATTGGCGACTGCCGATGCTCGATCCGCCCCGCAACCAATAATGCAATCAGCGCCACGAGGACGTTCAACCCAACCGCGGCCAGCGTTGCCGTCGGCATGTCATACACGCGCAGCAGATAGAAACCCGCGAGCAGACTTCCAGTCACGGCGCCAAGGAGATTGCCGCCATAGAAGTAGCCGAGCCACGACACACCGTTCGGCGACGAATCGACACCGCGGGCGACGACGGGGAGCGTTCCGCCCATCAGGAGCGTGGGCGGCAGCAGGCAGATGCTTGCGACAAGCGCCCGAAGAATCAGACTGGTCGGCCCGGAGCCCGCCCATTCGGTATAGAGGCCACCAAGAAACGGCACCGCGTACAGCACGACGATACCGAAGGCGCCTATTCCGAGCTCGAGGTACGCGTAGACGCGCAGCGGATGTCTGTCTGGCCGAACGTATCGCGGCAGCAATAGGCTGCCGAGGCACATGCCGCCCATATAGATCCCGAGCAGCACGCCGAGCGAGACGGCAGACGACCCGATCGAGAGCTGCAGCAGCTGGAACCAGACGACTTCGTAGATCAGCGCGGCGCAACCGGAACCGATGAACAGCAGAAGCAGGGCGGGCAGCCATGCGGCCGCCGCCCCGCGCTGGGCTTCAGGGCGCGGGGTCTCCAATATGGTCATGTGACGCCGGATACTATCACCTGTATTGTTCTGTTTACCTTTGTGACGGCGGTCCGACGCGAGCACATCGGGACCAGTGAATTGTCGCATGCGACCAAAACGCGTCGGGGCCGCGCGTCCTCGTCACGTGGACGGCGTTCAGCAACTCGTGCCGAGCGGGCAAAGCGCGTCGAGGGATGTGATAATCGAGACATGGAGCGTGTCAAACCGCTCGTTCTGCTTGTCGAGGATCAATCCGAGCTGCGTCAGATGTACGTTCAGCAGCTTGCACTCTCCGGGTTTGACGTCATCGAGGCGGAGAATGGCGTCGACGCCCTGACGAACACGGCCGCCCATTGTCCTGACGTCGTGCTGATGGATTTAAGTCTTCCCGTTCTCGATGGATGGGAAGCGACGCGCCGTCTCAAGAACGATGCGCGCACGGCGCATATTCCAGTCGTGGCATTGACCGCGCACGACGAATCCGGCGAACTGCAGCGGGCGACAAACGCCGGTTGCGACTGGTTCGTTCCAAAGCCGTGTCCGCCCGACGCCCTGGTCGATGAAATCCTCCGCGTCCTCGCGCGATAGACGGAATCTCCTATCAATTCGCTTGGTGCGGTTTACGCGGCGCGGCCAGGGTGCATGAGCCGTATCGCTCAGCACTGGACTTGAAACCCACATTTAACGTCTTCGTCACGACACGGAAACGCCCGTTGACTAGGTTGACGTTGGGATGCCCATCAATTCAGGACGCACACGCGTCCTCGTCGTCGAGGACGAGCAGGACATCGCCGGACTCATCAAACATGCGCTCGAACGTGAAGGCGGCTTTGTCATTGACATTGCGGGAAGCGGGGATGCGGCGCTGAAATGCGTCGCGGAAGAACTTCCCGATCTCGTCCTGCTCGATTTGAACCTGCCGGTGCTGAACGGTGTCGAAGTCTGCCGGATCATGCGCGGCCGCACCGAGACCGCGAAGGTGCCGATCATCATGCTGACCGCGCGCTCGACTGAGAGTGACCGCATTACCGGCCTCGACATCGGCGCCGACGACTACATCACCAAGCCGTTCAGTCTGCGCGAACTGGCGGCGCGAGTCCGGGCAGTGCTCCGACGCCGCGCAGAAGATGGTCAAGACACAACCACCCCGGTCTATCGCGGCAAGCACATCATCGCCGACTTCGATGCGGTGGCCGTGCAGGTGGACGGCGAGCCGGTGCGTCTCACGCGTCGCGAATTCGAGCTGCTGCGATATCTGGTCGCCAACAGGAACCGCGTGCTGTCGAGAGATCGCCTCCTCGAACGTGTGTGGGGTTACGACCACACCATCGAGACGCGCTCGGTCGACGTGCACGTCGGCCGGTTGCGGGGGAAGCTCCGGACCGCCGGACAACAGATTGAAACCGTCGTCGGCCTTGGGTATCGCTTCGTCGAGTAGGTCAGACTTTCAGAGCCGCCTCAGCCTATCCTTCCTTCCAGCCGCTCTCCTCGAGCAGCGCGGCTTCTCGCGCGAATGACATGCGTGCGCGTTCGACGCGGTGCCAATCACGATAACGAACGGATCGAATCACGTGGCTGTCCTGCTCGTAGCGGACCTCCCAACCGGATCCCGGAGTTGATGTGATGCTGAATCGTCGAATATGGGTCGCCTTCTGAAGGCTTCGCGTATACATACTGGGAAGGCACGATCGTTACTCCGGGCGCGCGCCCGGAGATGTAAACGTTCTGTAAACATGGCGTGTGCCCTAACGTAGTGGCACTTTCACCCGGAGGGCTTGCGGGCGCGCCTTCGCCGAGATCGCCAGCAATCCAGCGATGGGTTCTCCATCAACGTGGTACACAAGCGGATAGGACGAAGTGATCCGTACCGCGTCCGTTCGCTCGATGCTGACCCCAGCGAGGCGATCGATCGCGCCCATGAAGACGAATGGCAGCTCGAGGCAGGCGCGAATGAGTGACCGCCCCGCCACCACCACCAGGTCGAGCATCCCATCGTCCAGCCGCGCACCAGGCGCAATGACTGCCCCGTTGCCGTACTGGCGGCCGTTGGCGATGGCGACAAGCAGCGAAGTCGTCTGCACAGTTGACCCGCCACTGC
>Ga0068860_100002406_pt1 | contig 19631 bp, 19 predicted proteins | sample KBSSwiS32_FD_66597 | JGI IMG/M metagenome (GOLD analysis project Ga0068860, IMG submission 66597) | Switchgrass rhizosphere microbial communities from Kellogg Biological Station, Michigan, USA - KBS Switchgrass S3-2 | ecosystem: Host-associated > Plants > Roots > Rhizosphere > Soil ...
AATCGGCGGCTGGCACCGGAGATTGAGACGGTGTTTCTGCAGCCGGCGGGGCGGTACTCGTTTGTGAGTTCGCGGATGGTGAAGGAAGTGCTCAGTTTTGGCGGGGATATTGCCGGACTGGTTCCACCGAATGTGCTGAAGCGGCTGCGGAGCAGGATTACGGGGAGCAGGGAACAAGGGGACTAGGGAACTAGGGGACTAGGGAACTAGGGGACTAGGGACTAGGGAACAGGAGACAGGGGACGGGGAAGTAGGGGACAGGGAAACAGTGGGCGGTGAAACAGTGAGTGGTGAGCAGGGATAGACCGACGGAAGTTATTCCTTGATACAAGGCTTGTTCGGTAGAGTTTTTGCCCAGCCTGTAATGGTTCGGGAGGTTCAGTTTGTCGGACTTTGTAGCGCTCAGGCCGGAGTCGATTCATCGGGAGATCAGGAACACGCTGTTTGGCGATGTGCCGTTGAAGGATGTGGTGCGAGCGCATCCGAAGATGACGCTGGCGGAGCCCTGGGCTGCATTTCAGCGGGCGCGGGATTTGCGCGATTCTGGGGACCTGGACGGGGCGCGGCGGGAGTTGCGTCCGGTGGTGAAGACTTCTGACGTAGAGACGCGGATTTTTCTGCAGGCGTGGCATAACCTGCGCGAGTTGGGCGAGAAGCCTCCAGAAACAGGCGCGACGGAGGTGCTGGGCGTTGTGGTTGAGGTTGGCATGCCGAGGGGGCTGGACATTGTGGCGGCCTATCGCGATCACCGGGCGCGTTATTTCAACTACAGCGGGGCGGGCGTGCTGTGGGAGCGGCGGGATGACTCGCTGGATGGGTTGATCGATGAGCTGCTGCAGGCGGGGAGCGTGGTGGCAAAGGCGATTCCGCCATGGACGCAGGCGCGGCCTCCGGAGCCGAAGAAGGGGAATGTGCGAATCAATCTGCTGACGCCGAGCGGGATTCACCTGGGGCAGGGTCCGACAGAAGCGCTGAACCAGGATGCGATGGGTGGGCCGATCTTGTCGGCTGCGTATGGGCTGATGAAGCGGATTGTGGAGTTGAGGACGGTGGTGGGGGAGTAGGGGGCAGGGGACAAGGGAACAGGGGACAAGGGGACAAGGGGACAAGGGGACAGGGCGATATGTGTGGAGTGTAGTCCTGGTGAGAGGGACTTTGGATGGATCGGAGGGGGTTTCTTCGGGCTGGGGCGTTGGTGGGGGCGGGGTCGGTGTTGCGAGCGCCGGAGGATGCATCTGGGGCCGGAGTGAATGGGGATGGGACGGCGGCGGCCGTGGATGGCAATGATCGCGCGTACTGGATTGAGGTTCTGAGGAAGATTTCCGATCCGGTGCTGCATGCGTTGAAGGACAGAAAGCTGAAACAACTGATGCCGGTGGAGGCGCTCCATGTAGAGGAGCGGCGGCAGTACACGCACCTGGAGGCGATGGGTCGGCTGCTGGCGGGGATTGCGCCCTGGATCGAATCCGGGGGGCTCGAGTTGGGGCCGGATTCGGGGGCGGCCCCGGGTGAGGAGGGCGCGCTGCGGGCGAGGTATGCGGAGCTGGCGCGCGAGGCGATTGCGGCGGGGACGGATCCGGGATCGCCGGACTTCATGAATTTCAGCGAGGGGCGGCAGCCGGTGGTGGATGCGGCGTTTCTGGCGCTGGCGATTGTGCGGGCTCCGCATGAGTTGTGGAAGAAGCTGGATGCGAGGGTTCAGCGGAATGTGATTGCAGCGCTGGAGTCGACGCGGAAGATTTTGCCTGCGTACAGCAACTGGCTGCTGTTTTCGGCGACGATTGAGGCGGCGCTGTTGAAGGCGGGTGCGGGCTGGGATTCAATGCGCGTGGATTATGCGCTGCGCACGATGAACTCCTGGTACAAGGGCGATGGAGTTTATGGGGATGGGCCGGAGTTTCACTGGGACTACTACAACAGCTATGTGATTCATCCGATGCTGCTGAACGTGCTGGATGGCACGGCGGGTGCAGAGCCGAACTGGAAGAGCCTGCAGCCGGAGATGCTGCGGAGAGCGCAGCGGTATGCGGCGATTCAGGAGCGGACGATCGGGCCGGATGGGTCGTTTGCGGCGATCGGGCGGTCGTTGTGCTACCGGTTTGGAGCATTTCATCTGCTGGCGGAGGTGGCGCTGCGGAGGATGTTGCCGGAGGGTGTGACGCCGGCACAGGTGCGGTGTGGGCTGACAGCGGTGATGCGCCGGATGGTGGATGCGCCGGGGACGTTCGACGAGAACGGGTGGCTGCGGGTGGGGTTTGTAGGGCATCAGCCGGAGATTGCGGAGGCGTATATCTCGACGGGGAGTTTGTATCTATGCTCGGCGGCCTGGTTGCCGCTGGGATTGCCGGCCACGGATGCGTTCTGGGCGGATGCGGGGAAGGCCTGGACGGGGAAGAAGGTTTGGGGCGGGGAGCAGGTGGGGGCGGATCACGCGGGGTGAAAAAGCAGGGGACGAGGGGACGAGGGGACAAGGGGACAAGGTGACAAGGGAGCGGGGACCGAGTGGGCAGTGGATAGGGAACAGGGGACAGGGGACAGGGAACAGGGGACAAGGGAACACGAGATGTGTGTACTGCCAACGGAGTGATGGAAGGTTAGCGATTGTTGATGGCGGGGATGTCGGCGGCGGGCTGATCGTTGGGATCATTGACGGGGGGACGCCGGGCGGTGGGGTCGAAGTGGTGGTAGTAAGCGACACGGGCAGGTTCGCAGACGTGGGAGGCTTCGGATTGTTCGAGGTCGGATTCCGTGGTTGATGTCGCGACGGTTGCGAAGCAATGGTTGCAGATGGAGTCGATGGTTCCGTCGCTGTTGAGGCGGTGCGGGAACGACATGGCCGGCGTCCTTAAACGAGGGAGGTAGAGTGAGACTATCATTGGGACCTGTTCCCTGGTAACTAGGAAAAGCACGGGGTCCGTTGAAGAAAACCGGGTAATCTTGCATTTGCCTCGGTTGATGTGCAGAATCGATTTTCTATGGGTCACCGTCTTCCCCAAGAGCTCTTGCTGGAACTGCGCACCTACCTCGAGCACTTCGATCAAACCGGTCACCTGGGTGAGATTGAAACTGTTGCCGAGATCAAGCGCCGTCTCCATGAAAGAATCCGCGAAGTTGAAGCCCAGCTCCGCACGAAGCCGCCCAACACGGGGATGAGCGACGCTCGATGTATTCAGAGCAGATAGCAACTTCCTCTTAAGAGCGCTCAAAGTTTTCGGCGGTGGCACAGGTCTCGCGTGCTCTCACTTTCCGCGCGGATAACGGAGGAAATCAGCACCTCGACGGCGAAGCTCTACTTCTGTAAAGATAGAGACATCATGACAGTTGCTGCTCCTGCAAAAGTGTTTGCCGATCGGATTGGGCGTATTGAGGTTTCTGCGACGATGGCTGTGGCGGCCGAGGCTGCCAAGCTGCGTGGGCAGGGCGTGAACCTGGTGGATTTCGGTGCGGGAGAGCCGCACTTTGCCACTCCGCGACACATCAAGGACGCAGCCATTTCGGCGATTGAGGCGAATTTCACGCGCTATACCGTGGTACCGGGAATTCCGGACGTGCGGAAGGCGATTGTGGAGCGCCATGCGACCGACTTCGGGTCGGAGTACACGGTGGATGAGGCGGTGTTCACGACCGGCGGAAAGCTGGCGCTGTTCAACACCATTCAAGTTCTCGTGGACCACGGCGACGAAGTGATTCTGCCTGTGCCGTACTGGGTGAGCTTCAAGGACATCATTCAATACGCGGGCGGGAAGGTGATCTTTCTCGAGACGAGCGAGGCGGAGAACTTCAGGATCACGGCAGACGCGATTGAGAAGGCGATTACGCCGCAGACGAAGGCGATTATTTTGAATTCGCCGTCGAATCCGGCGGGCTCGGTGGTTTCGGCGGAGGACCTGGAGCGGATTGTTCACCTCGCGCATGAGCGGGGGATCTACCTGCTGCTGGATGAGTGCTATGTGTACCTGAACTATGCGGGGAAGCCGGTTTCGGGTGGGTCGTACAAGTTTGCGAAGGAGCACATCGTCATTCTGGGGTCGCTTTCGAAGACGTACTCAATGACGGGGTGGCGAGCAGGATATGCGCTGGCGGCAAAGCCGGTGGCTGCGAATCTAAGTAAGCTGCAATCGCAGTCGACATCGAATGCGACGAGCTTTGTGCAGAAGGCAGCGATTGCGGCGCTGGCGGGATCGCAGGAGTGCGTGGCGCAGTTCCGGACGGAGTTTATTGAGCTGCGGGACTACATGCTGTCGAAGCTGGCTGAGATTCCGGGCGTGACGTGCACGAAGCCGGAGGGCGCGTTCTATGTGTATCCGAACATAGGGAAGTTTCTCGGCAAGGGCGGGATCAAGACGGCGACGGAACTGGCGACCAAGCTGCTGCATGAAGGGCACGTGGTGACGGTTCCGGGTGAGGCGTTCGGGACGGGCGAGCACATTCGGATTTCGTACCCGGTGACGAAGGAGAATATCGACGAAGGGACGAAGCGGATGGGCGAGTTTTTGGGGAATCTGCGGTAGCCTGGTCGAGGTTGAAATGGAAGGCCCGGAGAGATCCGGGCCTTTTTGTTTTGGGATGGAGACAGGGGCTGAAGCCCGGTTAGTCTAGATGATTGTTTGCGGCACGACTCAAGTCGTGCCCTGACGCTTCTTGCCCTCCATATATAACTCCGTTGCGATGGTGAGAACTAGTCCGGGCCTGAAGGGTGCTGCTCCCTCCTTTAACGGGCGGGGAGTTCGGGGCTGATTACGCCGGTGCCGGGGACGTAGCCGGGTTGCCACTGGGCGATGGGGGCTTTGTGGCGGCAGTCGAGGCAGGTGGTGTTGGCGAAACGGGCGGAACATTGGGGGCAGACGCCGCCGGTTTCGAAGGTGTCAAAGCGGGTGTTGCACTGGTTGCAGGTCCAGAAGGGCCCGCGGGGCGGGGCAGTGTGGCAGCTGGGGCAGGCGAAGCCCTGACGGCGGGGGATGCTTTCGAGTTTGCGGAGGGCCTGGGCCTGTTTGAAACCGCTCCAGCAGTTCATGGCGGCGTAGGCGGCGATAAGACCAGTCCACAGGGAGCGCGACCAGAGGGCGAGGAGAATGAATCCGGCGACGCCGACGAAGCCGAGGACGGAGGCGACCATGAGACTGCGGGCTCGGCCTAGGGGGTACCAGAGAAGAGAGCGAAGCATTTGGCCGCCATCGAGGGGGTAGATGGGGAGGATGTTGAAGACGAGGAGCACGATGTCGGTGGTGAGGACGGCACCGATGAGGCGGTACTCGTTGGGCATCGCCGTCCGCCAGTTCGCAAGGCGGGCGAGTTCGAGAGCTCCGAAGAGGATGGGAGCGAGTGCGACGTTGACGAGGGGGCCGGCGGCGATGCTCCAGAGGGTGGCGCCGGGGCGCTGGGGTGGATCGACGTAGGCCACGCCGCCGAGGGGCCAGAGGAGGATTGTATCTGCTTTGCCGCCGACGGAGCGGCAGGCGAGGGCATGGCCGAACTCGTGGAGGAGGACGATGGCGAAGAGGGCGAGGTATTCGAGGAGGTTCCAGATCGGCGAAGTGTAGTGGCGGCCCCGGGCCTGAATTTCGTATACGGCAACGAGGAACCAGGTCCAATTGAGGTAGACGGTAATGCCTGAAATGCGGAAGATGCGAAACGAACCCTGGCCGCTGAACATGCAGGTAGCTTACGGCAATTCCTGAGTTTGGTGCTGTCCTTTTTGTCTCATTTCAGGGTCGACGACTCCCCTTTGGTCCCGTCGACTTGTATGCGTGGCTTCGAGGTACGAAGACTCAGGAATTGCTTAACGGAAGAGACAGTGAGAGTCGCGGGAAAAGCGCGTTTAACCAGGACTTGCGGAACGTTTACATTGAAAGATGCTAACCTTGTTTTTTACCCAGGACGGCCAGGGCAGTTGCAGAGCTAAAACTAGAACAAAGAACATGGTGGTTGCCGGGGCAGATGTGAATTTGCCTGGGACCAGTATTGCGCATCACTGTGCAAACCTAGCTTTTGTCGAGTAGGATGTGTTTTCCATGCCGAAGTCTATAGATTTTCGTCCAGTTATTCTTGCGGGTGGCAGCGGAACGCGGTTTTGGCCGCGGTCGCGCCGCGCACGGGCTAAGCAGGTGCTGGCGCTGGATGGCGAGCGCTCGATGATTCAGCAGACAGTGGAACGTCTGAAGCCCCTGGCTTCCCATGAAAAGACGTGGGTAATCACGAACGAGTACCTGGCGCACGAGATTGCGGACCAGTTGAAGGGCGTGCCCCGGCAGCAGATTATCGAGGAGCCTGTGGCGCGGAATACGGCGCCGGCGTGCGGGCTGGCAGCGTTTCTGATCGAGCGCGACAATCCCGACGCAGTGCTGGGAGTTTTTCCGTCGGATCACGTGATCGCGGATGAGCCGCGGTTTTTGAAGGCTCTGCAGAGGGGAATTGGGCTGGCGGCGGCCGGCGCCAACATCGTAGTGCTGGGCATTGAGCCGACGCGGCCGGAGACCGGCTATGGATATATCGAGACCGGAGAGGATTCGGAGGCGAAGGGCGCGCTGCGGGTGCGGCGGTTCACGGAAAAGCCGAATCTGCATCGGGCACAGGAGTTTGTGGCGGCGGGGAACTACTACTGGAATTCGGGAATGTTTCTGTGGTCGGCGAGGACGCTGGCCAATGCGGTGAGGGAGCATCTGCCGGAGACGGCCCCGCTGCTGGAGAAAATTGCCGCAGCGTATGGGACGCCGAAGTTCGAAGAGGTTTTCCGCGAGTGGTATCCAACTTGCGAGAACATATCGGTGGACTACGCGGTACTGGAGCCGAGGTCGGCAAAGGGCGAGCATGCGTCGCATCTGTATTGCGTGCCGGCGGAGTTTGCGTGGAACGATCTGGGATCGTGGGCTTCGCTCTACGAGTACCAGATGGAGACGCGGCTGCGTGGCGATGGCGACGGGAATGTTGCGGAGACCGATGGACACCTGACGATCGAGGCCGGGAACAACTACATCTACAGCCCGAAGAAATTTGTGGCGCTGGTGGGCGTGGAGAACCTGGTGATCGTGGATACCGAGGACGCACTGCTGATTGCGCACCGCGAACACTCGCAGGATGTGGGCAAGGTAGTGAAGGAACTGGGGCTGTCGGGGCGGGATGAGCTGATCTGAGGCGGGCGCAGATTGCTTGAAGTGCTCGGAAGGACATCCCTCAGGGGCTAAAGCCCAGATGTTGAAGAGAGCTCTCCGGCACGGCTAAAGCCGTGCCCTTTCAAGACTGATGATCTGAGCAATCCAGGAAAGCGATCGGGAATCGGCGTGCAATTTACGAAGCGATTGCGCGAGGGTGTGCGCAGGGGCGAGATCACGTGCACGGTACGGATCTGGAAGAGTCTGCGCGTGCATGTGGGCGGGAGATATCGGATGGAAGAAGGCGAGATCGAGGTGGATTCGATTGAGCCGATCGGGTTTCCGGATATCACGCCGGAACTGGCGCGGGCTTCAGGATTCGTGGGAGTGCTGGATTTGCTGAAGGTGGCGAAGCACGGGAAGGGCGAGAAGATTTACCTGATCCGGTTTCATTACGTGGCGCCGCGCAGGAAGCGGAAGGCGAGTCCGCGCAAGGTGAGTTAATCCTGAATTCTGCATCTGAGTGAAAGGGAGCTTGGTTTGTATTAAACGAGCAAGGGTTTTGTGTGCCTGGTTGCCGGGGTTCGGCTCGGTGCTGGATTATTGATATTTCTGCAAGGAGAACGACTTAGATCAACAGATGGCTCATACCCAAATCAAGTTTGGAACAGATGGCTGGCGCGGCGTAATTGCCGATGATTTTACGTTTGCGAATGTAAGGACGGCAGCGGGCGCGATTGCCGCTTATATTCATGCGCAGGAGGATCCCGCGAAGGGGATCTGCATCGGGTACGACACGCGGTTTGGATCGAAGGCTTTTGCTCGGACGTGCGCCGAGGTCGTTGCGGCGACGGGGATCAAGGTGGCGCTGGCGAATGACATTACGCCGACTCCGGCGCTGAGCTTTGGGGTGCGCGAGCGCGGGGCGGCGGGCGGAATCATGATTACGTCGTCGCACAATCCGGCGCAGTGGAATGGCGTGAAGTACAAGGCGTGGTATGGGGGTTCAGGGAAGCCGTCGATTATTGCGGCGATCGAGACGTATCTGGACAAGCCTGCACCGCAGGCGGAGCAGGCAGCGGCGATTGAAGAGGTGGATTTTCTGCCGTCGTATCTGAAAGCGATTGAGAGCTTCGCGGATCTGGACCTGATTGCGAAGTCGGGGATGAAGTTCGCAATCGATTCGATGTATGGGGCGGGGCGGACGATTCTGTCAGAGATATTTACGCGAATTGGTGTGGATCATGTGCAGATTCGCGGGAATCCGGATCCGTTGTTTCCGGGGATCAATCCGGAGCCGATCGAGCCGCATATCCGCATGCTGGGCGAGACGTGCGTGGCGGAGAAGTGCGATGCGGGGTTGTGTACAGATGGCGATGCGGACCGCATTGGAGCAACGGACGAGCATGGAGACTTTGTCGATCCGCACAAGATTTTCTCGGTGCTATTGAGCTGGGTGCTGCGACGCAAGGGATGGCCGGGGGCGGTGACGAGGGCGTTCAACACGACGAAGATGCTGGATAGGATTGCGCAGAAGCATGGGCGGGAACTGATCGAGCACGGGATCGGATTCAAGTTTGTGTGCGACTACATGCTGGAACGCGAGATTGTGATGGGCGGGGAGGAGTCGGGCGGGATCGGATTTCAGCGGCATCTGCCGGAGCGCGATGGGCTGCTGAATGCGTTGCTGCTGGCTAACGTGATGGCGGAGGAGAAGAAGACGCTGGGCGAGCTGGTTGCAGATCTGCAGAATGAGTATGGAGAGCATCAGTACGGACGAATCGATCTGCACATTCCCGATGACTTGAAGAACGCGGCAATTGCGCGGGCGAAGGCGCTCAAGACGGGTGATACGGCGATTGGGGGGATGGCGGTGCTGCGACAGGAGACGCTGGATGGGGTGAAGTTTTTCCTGGATAATCCTGAGGCGAAGAAGAAACCGAATGCGGCGGAGACGTGGATCTTGTTTCGCGCGAGCGGGACGGAGCCGCTGTTGCGGATTTATACGGAATCGACTTCGAAGGAAGCGGTGGCGAGGCTGCTGGAGAGCGGGAAGAAGTTCGCGGAAGGTGCAGGGATTAGGGATTAGGGATTAGGGATTAGGGAATAGGGAATAGGGAACAGGGGACAGGGAATAGGGAATAGGGAACAGGGGACAGGGAATAGGGAACAGGGAACAGGGGACAGGGGACAGGGGACAGGGGACAGGGGACAGGGGACAGGGGTAGAGACCTATTGGACGGAGGACGATTGTTTATCCATATTTTTGGGTTTCGGTGGTTGGGGCGTGCGACGGATGAAGACAAGGCGCGGGCGGCGCGGGAGATTCGCGCGTTCCAGGGGACGATTCCGGGATTGATTGATGTGGCGGTGGGAGAGAATCTGTCGCCGCGAGGGCAGGGATACACGTTTACGGGGCTAATGCGGTTCGAGGATCGCGCGGCTTGCGACACCTATGCTGCCCATCCCTTGCATGTGGCACTGCTGGAGTGGCTGGTTCCCTTGATTGAGCCGGTGGAGCTGGACTTCGAGGCTTGATGGTATCGTGCCGGTCGGCGAGAAAATCTTTCGGCTTCTTCCGTGACATCCCGGGGAGCACTCAGCTCCATCGGGTCTGAAGACGATCTTCGTTCTTAGTCTTTTAGCGGGTTAGCGGCACTTCGTGCCAAGCAAGTTAGCGAGTTTGCTGGTTGCTTGCGGCGGTCTGCTTTATACGCCGATTCAAACTGACCGAATCAAACCGATCGGGTCTCAACAGGATGTTTGTCCTGCGTCTACTGCGATGGTGTGGGCTGCTGCCCGTGTGCCTGGAGGGCTTGCGCTGTGTAAGGGCCGGGGAGCGGGGATGAGTCGGGCTCGGCGTTGGCTCGCTGCGCGCTGGATTGCGAAGTGCGTTTGGAGTAGATGCGGAAAGAGACGATGAGATCGAGGGAGACCGGTACGGGCTTGCCTTCTTTCAGTGCAGGCTGGAAGGTGGCGTTGCGAATGACCTTCTCGGCGTTTTCGTCGAGGCCGAAGCCGATGGGGCGACCGGCAATTACCTTCTGGACCTTGCCGTCGGCGCCGACGACTGCATGATAAAGAGCCATTCCGGCGATTCCATTCGATTGAGCGAATTCGTTGGAGGGTGGGTCGATCGCGGAAATAAGCGAGGCTTTTAGATCAACGGAATTTTGATGGAAGATGCCGGGATCGGTCGACTTGATGTCGGCTTTGGCTGCGGCAGCCTGATAGTAAAGGCGCCAGAATTCAGGCATGACGGCGATCATGCGATCGTCGATGCCGATGGAGAAGACGTGGTCAAGAGCGGTGACGAGAAGTTGGGAAGCGTGCGCGGGAGAGGTGGTTTTGGCGACTTGCTTGTCGCCTTTGCTGGAGGGATCGGCGGGACGCGGGGTTGAAGCAGCCGATTCTGTTTTGTCCGGCTGATCGAGTTCGCCGCCTTTGTGCTTGTGCTTCTTTTCCTTCTTTGGCTTTTCTACTTGTTCGCGATCGAAGGAGATGCGGACGGATTTCTTTTTGGTCGTGATCCTGACGCGATCGGTGGCCTTGGTGGGGTCTTCGTAGGGAGCGGCGCCGAGAAAGTGGAGTCCGTAGCGGTCGCCCTGAAGTTCGAGTTTGTGTTTGGAGAGCTTGACCTTGTTGATCTGAATCTGGCTGAGGGTGAAAGAGCCTTGCGCGGAGTGGCCGGTGAGGTGACCGTGCTCGTCGAATTCGAGGCTGTTGTCCTGGTAGCCGTCGCGGAGGTAGAGCGTTTTGCCGACGAGGAGCTGCTTGAACTGGTCTTCTTTGAATTCGCCGGAGGTGGTCTGGAGGGAGAAGGCACCGGCGGTGAGGAGGCCATTCTTCTTTTCAGGTGAATCGGATGAGGCGGACCAATGCGTGTCGCTTCCGGTGGCGGGTGCGGGTTCGGCGGGAGTCTGCGCGAGGGTTGCGACGCTGAGGGTGAGCAGAGCGACGCTGCATCCTGCTACGGCTAGAGCGCGCGGATTCGGGACGAGCTTTCGCATCCGAGTACCTTTCCTGATGAGTGGCGGTGGACTACGAAAATTGTATGAAGGAGGAGAAGGGACTGATATCACCCGTAAGTTGTCGTCTGCCCAGAATGTAACGTTACGTGCGGTGCGGACTCTGGAGGCGGCGGAGGATGCGGCGGAAGAGGCCGAGGGCGCGGCGCTGATCGGCGGGGGTGAGATGGAGGCGGCGCAGCATGAGGCGGAGGTCGTGCTGGTTGGCGGCCTGCATGTTTCGCGGGGAATAGTTAGAGGCGAGCATGACCTGCTGGATGAGATCAGCGAGGACGTCGAGGTTGCCGGAGGTGGGGCGGGCGCTTGTGGGGGCTGAAGTTTGCGGATAGGGATTTTCGGCGGGGACGCCGGAGCGAGCGGCGATTTCATAGAGACAAACGGCAGCGGCCTGACCGAGGTTCATGGAGGGCTGGCGGGAGTCGGTGGGGATTTCGACGAGGTGATGGCAGAAGGAGAGGTCTTCGCGGGTGAGGCCGTGCTTTTCCGGGCCGAAGATGAGGGCGATGTTGTCTGCCGGGTGATCGAGTTCGCGGGTGATGAGGGGGGCGAGTTGATCGAGGCGGATGACGGGCTGCTCGGGTTTGCGGTGGGTGAGGGTGCCGGTGCCGAGGACGAGGGTGCAGTCGCGAACGGCTTCGGCGAGAGTCGCGGCTTCGCGGGCGTTGGCGAGGAGTTCCGGAGCGCCGATGGCGGAGCGGGCTTCGCGCCAGTGGGGCTCATAGGGTGCGACGACAGTGAGGTGGGCGAGACCGAAGTTGGCCATGGCGCGCGCGACTGCGCCGATGTTGAGGGGATTGCGCGGCGACACGAGGACGACGGAAATGCGATCGCGTTGTTGCGGAGTGAGCAAGGGATGATTGTAGAGCCCGCGGTGTGAGACGGCCCTGATGATGGAAACGGCCCGGTCCCCTTATATTCGAGAAAGAATGTCTTCTGGAGATCCTGGCAAAACTATTCTCATTCATTTTTCGGGACACGATCGGCCTGGGCTGACGTGCGAATTGACGAGCGCTCTGGCGCGGCATCCGGTCGTGGTTCTGGACGTCGGGCAGGCGGTGGTTCATGAGGCGCTTTCGTTGGGGATTCTGATTCGGGTGCCCGTGCAGAGCAGTCTCGCGCCGCTGAAGGCTGAATTGACCGAGCGGGCGCACGCGCTCGATTTGCAGGTGCGCTTCTCAGCGGTGCGGGCGGATGCGCTGGAACACTGGATGAGGGGGCTGCACCATCAGCATTTCATCGTGACGATTCTGGGGCGGTCGATCGGCGCGGCGGAGTTGGCGCGGGTGACGACCATTGTTTCGGCTCACGCGATGAATGTGGATCGGATCGATCGGCTGTCGGGTGAGCTTTCGCCGGATAATCCTGGGGCAAACGCGTGCGTGGAACTGGCGGTGAGTGGGGAGGCGTCGCGAGAGGCTGCGATGCGCGCGGATTTTCTGGTGGCGGCGCAGGAGCTTTCGATTGATGTTGCGTTTCAGCGGGAGAGCATCTTCCGGCGGAATCGGCGGCTGTTTGCGTTTGACATGGATTCGACGCTGATCCAGGGCGAGGTGATCGACGAGCTGGCGAAGATGGCCGGCGTGGGCGAGCAGGTCTCGAAGATTACGGAGGCGGCGATGCGCGGGGAGCTGAAGTTTGACGAGAGCTTTATGAGGCGCGTGGCGTTGCTGAAGGGGTTGTCGGCGGAGAAGGTCTATGCGCTGCTGAATGCGATTCCCATGGCCGATGGGGCGGAAAGGCTGATGCGCACGCTACGGATGCTGGGGTACAAGACGGCGATTCTTTCGGGCGGGTTTACGTTTTTTGCGAATCATCTAAAGGAGCGGCTGGGAATCGATTACGTCTACGCGAATGAATTGGAGATCGCGGACGGAGTGGTGACGGGGCGCGTGCTGCCGCCGATTGTGAATGGGGAGCGGAAGGCGGCGCTGCTGGGCGAGATTGCGGAGCGCGAGGATATTTCGCTGGAGCAGGTAGTGGCAGTGGGGGATGGCGCGAACGATATTCCGATGCTGAAGGTTGCGGGGATGGGGATTGCGTATCGGGCGAAACCGCTGGTGCGGGAGAGCGCTCCGCAGGCGATTTCGGCGCTGGGGCTGGATGGGTTGTTGTATCTGATTGGGGTGCGGGATCGGGACTTGCATGAGGTGCGGTGAGGGGTTCAGGCGATTGCAGGAGTGCGCGTGAGGGAGACGATGCTGATGTCGTCTTCCTGGCCGTAGAGCTGGATGGTATCGGCGATGTCGGAAGCGGTTTTGCCGGCTTTGACGAGTTGCTGCACGCGGGTGAATCCGAAGAGCTGACCTTCGGGATTCATTGCTTCGGCGAGACCATCGGTGGTGAGGAAAAGCTTATCGCTGGAATTGAGCTGGAGGTAGGTCACTGAGAACTCAGCACCGTCCATAGCTCCGAGGGGAAGCGAACCCTCCAGTTGAACCGGTTCGCCGTTGAGATAGGGTGGCAGGTGCCCCGCGTTGGCAAGCGTGATGTGGCCTTGAGACGAGATTCTGATGGCAAGGCAAGTTGCGTAGGCTTCGCCGCGGCCGAGCAGCCGGCGATTGAGAGCCTGCAGCAGTTCGAGCGGTTCAGAGGTGGCTTCAGCGGTGCTGCGGATTGCGCCGATAAGGAGTGCGACCAGCATGCCTGCCTGGAGACCTTTTCCGGCGACGTCGCCGACGACGATCAGGACGCTGCCGTCTGCGGGATGAGGAATGATCTGAAAGAAATCCCCTCCGACCTGGCGGGCTGGGCGATATTCGGTTTCAATCTGAAGGCCGGGAATCAGCGTGTGCGATTGAGGAAGGATCACACGCTGGACTTCCTGCGCCTGCTTGAAGTCGAGCACCATGAGGCGCTGGCGACGGATCGAGAGAACAAGGCGGCGAACGAGGAGGATGGTGAGCACCAGGATCAAGAGCAATCGAGAGGCGACGGCGAGATTCATCTGAACGCCGAATGGAAACCAGGTGACGCGCAGACCGAGTTGCTGCAACTCGTGGGAGAACTCTGCCGAACTTGCCAGAAGCACGGGAGGCAGCGCGAGCCAGCCTTCGACGCCTTGATCTCTGATGGCTTGAACGACGATGAGCAGGAGGAAGCTGGCCATCAAGAGGCGCACGAGGAGGGAGACGAAATGGCCGATGGTAGTGAATTGCGACGCGGCAAGCGCGGGAAAGAAGTTTTCGGCGAGCGCCTGCGAGATGCCGAGGATGATGGTCATGGGGATGAGCGCCCAGGGCAACCATGCGGGCCGGCGCTGACGGAACCAGACACGCCAGATCATGACCCAGCCGGCATACTCAAGGGCAAAGAGAACGAAGTCGTGGGAGATTACGTCGTAGCGGGCGTGGATGAGCGTGGACCAGGTTGCGAATGACCCGGATGTGGCGTCGATGGCAGCCAAGAGAAGGAGGCCACCGATCCAGAGGTAGACGCGATCGGAGCGGTCGAACAGAGAAAGGCTGAGGGCAAGCAGACCGAGCAGCCCGAGAAGCAGCGCCTCGATGGGCTGCCAGAGGTAAGCGCGCGTGATTTCGTCCACGTGCAAGTGCTGCACGAGCGCGATGGTGCTGGCTTCGCCGATGGTAGGCGCGGATACGATTCCGCCGACAGTGCTGCCCTGATAGAGAGTGGCAGGCTGCATCCACACGCGAACTGCGAGGAGCCGGGTTCCGTTAGGTGAGGGCGGTAACGGGAACATCACTGGTTGCGCGTAGAAAATCTGCGGTGGGTCGGAGTTGAAATCGCCGAAGTGGCCGACCATCGCGCCATTGTCGAAGAACTGATACACATCATCGATCTGAGGGCCGGCGATGGCGAGTTGCACGTTGGTGGCAGTATCGATCTGGAGGCGAAGGCGATACCAGGCGTAGCCCCAATATCCGGCGTGTCCGCGAGTTGTCCAGCCGGGGACGTAGCCTGCGACCCCGCTGATAGGATTCAGTGCTCCGGAATCAGGTGTGAGATCGACGTCTTCCCAATGCGAGTCGTCGAAGCTGGGATCGGCCCAGAGGGGATGGCCGGTGGAGGGATTGAGTGGCGAGTCGCCGATGGAGAATTTCCATGGACCGTACAGGGGGATTGCGGATCTGCCCAGTTGAAGATGCTCAGTTGTGGGGGAGTGAGCGGGCGATTGCGCGCTCATTGAGTGAGGAATCAGCAGGTCGATGGACAGTATTGTGAAAACTGCAGTGAAAAACCTGTGAGAGCGCGATGGCATTTCCGAGGACCTCAGGGGCTGACGGGGGTTGCAGTCCACTATAACGGAGAGTCCGTTGTGCCTGTTCGAATGGAATCTGATTGCTACACTGCATTCACGTATGGTTCCCGATGCGCGGTTGTCTGATCAGGATCTATTGCGGAGAGAGATAGAGGACCTCTGCGCTACGGCGCGGGGGTGTTATGCGCGTGGGTGGGTTCCGGCGACGAGTGGGAATTTCAGCATGCGGTGGGGAGATCGGGTATTCATCACGGCTAGCGGGCTGGATAAGGGACGGCTGAGGCAGGAGGATTTACTGGAGATCGACATGGATGGAGCGGTGCTCGGGGGGAAGGGAAGGCCTTCGGCGGAGACGAGCTTCCATACGGTGATCTATGGGGAGAGAGTTCATGCGCGGGCGATTTTGCATGTGCACTCGGTTTGGAACACGCTGCTGTCGGGGAGGTTTGCGGGTGAGGGATTTGTTGCCCTGCGCGGATACGAGTTGTTGAAGGGGCTTGCAGGCGTGGCGACGCATGAGCATGAAGAGCGCGTGCCGATTATTGCGAACACACAGGAATATGCGTTGCTGGCAGAGAAGTTGAAAGCCGTGTTACAGGAGAACCCCAATGCGCACGGGGTTTTGTTGAGTCGGCATGGGCTTTATACTTGGGGTGAATCGGTGGCTGAGGCGCGTCGTCACCTGGAGGCACTCGAGTTTTTGTTCGAGGTGGAGGGGCGGCGGGTGTTCGGGCGGGCTGAATGATGTGGTCGGGCTTTCATTCGCACCAAGCATGTCGGGTGTGGTGGACAAAAGCAGTGAGTTAGCGCCGCTTCGCGGCGTAGCGAGTTAGCAAGTTAGCGTTGGTTGCCGTTCTCGCTGCAATCCTAAGGAGCAGGTCATGGCTGTTCTTCGCTTTCCCAATGAAAATCGGAAGATCGATGACGACTCTGAGATTCGCGATGAGCTTGCGAGTCTTGGCATTGATTATGAGCGGTGGAGTCTGGATCGGGTGGGCGCGGATGCAGCGGCAGAGGATGTGCTGAAGGCGTACGCGAGCGAGATCGAGGCGATGAAGCGGCGCGGCGGTTATGTGATGGCGGATGTGATCGATGTGAATCCGGCGACGCCGAATCTCGAGATGATGCTGGCGAAGTTCGATAAGGAACATACGCACTCGGAAGACGAGGTGCGGTTCATCCTTGCGGGGCGCGGAATTTTCTTTCTGAATATCCAGGGCAAGGTTGCGTCGGTAGAGGTTGGGCCGGGTGACTTGCTGCGCGTGCCGAAGGGAACGACACACTGGTTCACGCTGTGCGAGGATCGGAGGATTCGGGCGATCCGGTGGTTTCAGCAAACCTCGGGATGGACGCCGCAGTATACGGAGTCGGGTGTCGACAAGAGTTATCAGCCGCTGTGTTTCGGTCCGACGTATATGGGGTCGCGCGTGGAGACCAGCATCCAGGTATGAGTCCGAAATTATCGAAGAGTCATTCCACCGAGAAAAGTACGTCGCTCAAGCCTCCGAAGTTGTTTCTGCTGGATGTTGAGGGAACGATTGCGCCGATGTCGCTGGTGTATGAGCAGCTGTTTCCGTATGCCCGGGCGCATTTTGAGCGGTATCTGCAAACGAACTCGGGCGAGCCGGGCGTGGTGAATGATTTGACTGCGCTGGCAGAGGAGAGCGCGAATGAGACGGATGAGACGGCGCCGAAGTTTACGAATCCGGATTACTGGGATGAGGCGATTCCGTATCTGAACTGGCTGATGGATCGGGACCGGAAATCGACTGCGTTAAAGAGTCTGCAGGGACGGATCTGGAGGGGCGGATTCGAACGGGACGAGCTGAAGGGAACGCTGTTTGAGGATGTGCCGCCAGCACTGGAGAGGTGGTCGAGTGCGGGGCAAGTCGCGATCTATTCATCGGGATCGGTGGCGGCGCAGATGCTGCTGTTCCGGCATTCAAATTTTGGCGATCTGACCCATTTGATCTCCGGATATTTCGATACGCGGACTGGGCCGAAGATGGCGAAGGGCAGCTACATCTCGATTGCGAATGCGATGGATTGCGAGCCGCGCGAGGTGATGTTCTTTTCGGATACGGTGCGGGAACTGGATGCGGCGCGTGAGGCATGCTGCCACACGCGGATTGTGATGCGCGAGGGGAATGCGCCGGTGGACGATGCGCACGGGCATCGCAAAATCAAGACGTTCAACGTGCTTTAAATAGACTTATGGCGGGAAGATTTTCTTCTGCTCCTCCGGCCGGGATTGGGCCGGTGCGCATCGAAACAGCCTCCTCGAGAATCGAAAGTACATGCTGGAATGGATGAACCCCGCCACGGCGGCGCTGAACGAGATCAAGAATGCTGCGCTGGTGCGGTTCTCGCTGCTGGCGCTGAGCTCGATATTCTTTCTCGTTGATCCATTTGCGGCGATTCCCAGCTTTCTGGCGATTACGGAGGGTGTGGATGAGGCGCGCAGGAAACGGATGGCGCGGAAGGCTTCGATCACGTGCTTCATCGTGCTGACGAGCTTCGCGCTGGCGGGGCAACTGATCTTCAAGATGTTCGGGATTACGCTGCCGGCGTTTGAGATTGCGGGAGGTTTGATCCTGCTGCTGATCGGGCTGGACATGCTGCAGGCGCGGCGGTCGCCTACGCAGGAGGCGAAGGGAGATACAGAAGAAGGCGCGGCCAAAGAGGATGCGGGCATTGTGCCGCTGGGGATTCCCATGCTGGCGGGGCCGGGTGCGATTTCGTCAGTGATGGTGCTGGTGGGGACGATTCCGAGCCTGTGGCACTGGGAGATGGCGGCGATCCTGGGATCGATTGCTATTACCTGTCTTGTCAGCTACTTAGTACTGGCTGGGGCGGGACGGGTGAGGGCGTTCATGGGGGAGACGGGGATTCGGATCCTGGTGAGGATCATGGGGCTGTTGCTGGTGGCGCTGGCGATGCAGCTTTTTGTGAACGGGCTGACGGATCTGGGGGTTATTGCGCGGCCGTGAACATTCTCGTATCCCACCCTAAACCGCAAAGAACCGCGGTTGTAGGGTGGGGCACCCGAACTCTTTGGTGAACCGGCGGGGAATTGGAGTTCTCGTTTGGGGTTGAATTGGCGCGGGGATGAGGGGCTTTCCCACAGAACCGGGCGCCTTTCCACAGGTGAGTTTGGTTGCGCGATGCCGGGCTGGTTGTTATTCTCAGGAAGTCGCGAAAAGCTGCTAAGAACAAGGCGATTCGCGGGTTGCACATAAGGGTGGCGTGTGCTACTCTTAAAAAGTTGCAGATGTAGCAGTGGAGCCTCCCAGTGGCCTTTGTGGCCTGCCCCTAGTGGGAAGTGGGAAGCCGGTTCGTAGGGCGGATAGGAAGCGAAAAGCTGATCCAGCCCCTGTAGGGAATCCCGCAGAGAACAAACCCATTGCATGACCCAGGAGGCGAGTCCTCTTGTGCGCGCGAAATGCGCGGGGCGATTTAGTCGCTGGTCGTTGTTTGAAATTTTGCGCAGTGCGACCTTCTACGGCAGGGAAATTCCGCCGTCAGAGTCGATCGAATAGGCAGGAAAACCTGCCTGCTGTAGATAGCGAGTTACAGTCTTGATTCCAACAGGATTCTGGCTTGACACGATATCGGAACTTCGATAGGTTTAGAAGGTTCGCGCAAAAATGCCTATGGCCGCTGTAAAGCGAAAATTGGCAAAGCGCAATAAGTTCGAGGACAACCCTGACGTCACAGTCCGGGCCTCGATCCAAGCGGCGCCGCTCAGGTGGTTAGCCATAAGGATCTTTGACAATAAGGTTGAACGTGCCAGTCGTGAGAGTCGATCAGGTTTGGCTTGATCATTCTCACAAGGTAAGTAAGACGTCTGCGCAGTGATGCGCGGACGAGTCGATCCTTCTTCGACCTCCGTCGAAGGGGACGACAACTAGGTTTCAAACGAGAGTTTGATCCTGGCTCAGAATCAACGCTGGCGGCGTGCCTAACACATGCAAGTCGAACGAGAAAGTGGAGCAATCCATGAGTAAAGTGGCGCACGGGTGAGTAACACGTGACTAACCTACCCAGGAGTGGGGGATAACTGAGGGAAACCTTAGCTAATACCGCATAACACCTACGGGTCAAAGGAGCAATTCGCTTCTGGAGGGGGTCGCGGCCGATTAGTTAGTTGGCAGGGTAATGGCCTACCAAGACGATGATCGGTATCCGGCCTGAGAGGGCGCACGGACACACTGGAACTGAAACACGGTCCAGACTCCTACGGGAGGCAGCAGTGGGGAATTTTGCGCAATGGGGGAAACCCTGACGCAGCAACGC
>Ga0068860_100002408_pt1 | contig 19621 bp, 21 predicted proteins | sample KBSSwiS32_FD_66597 | JGI IMG/M metagenome (GOLD analysis project Ga0068860, IMG submission 66597) | Switchgrass rhizosphere microbial communities from Kellogg Biological Station, Michigan, USA - KBS Switchgrass S3-2 | ecosystem: Host-associated > Plants > Roots > Rhizosphere > Soil ...
GTGAATCCCGAAACCACCTTCACCCACGCCAACGAAGAACACTTGGTATGCCCCGGCCAAAACGGAGGCAAAAACTTCCCCGCCGGCGCCTACAGCCCACTGAACAACGCGCTCTTCATGCCGGTGCAAAATCTCTGCGCGATCATGTCCCCGATCTCGGACAAAATCGTCCCCAACAACGCCTACGGCCTGAACGTCCGCCCGCAACTGTCTCCCGGAGCCGACAAAGTAGGCACCGTCTACGCCGTCTCCGTAGAAACCGGCAAAACTCTATGGAAATTCGACAACCGCGCCGGCGTCTTGTCCCTAGCAGCCACCGGCGGCGGACTCATCTTCGGAGGCGACGCCAACGGCCGCTTCCGCGCCCTGGATCAGGATACCGGCAAAGTCTTGTGGGAAATCAATCTGGGAGCCCCCGTAACCGGCTACCCAGTAACCTACGCCGCCAATGGAAAACAGTACGTAGCCGTCAGCACCGGCACGTCTCTAGTTTCGGTAGGAGTCAACCGCATGGCCCCCGAGCTGAAGCCCGGCACCAACAACTCGATCTTCGTCTTCGCGCTCCCCTAACCCCTAGCGCGAGTCCAAATCGATCCCCAGCTTCTTCAGCTCCTCAGCGTAATACCGCTTGTGGAGCAGATCCCATTCCTCAGTCCCCTCAGGAATGTCCCGCTTCTGCGTACGGATCTTCGTGCGCGCCGCCCGATCCACCTTCTCCTCCGTCTGCAGCAGCTCCGTGATGATCTTCACCATCTCCAGCCGCACATCGTTAGGATCCCGCTTCAGCCGGAAATCCCGGCTCTTGCGCAGCGCCGCCACGATCTTATGCGACAGGTCGTTAATCTTGTCGCGCGACAGCTTCATCTGATCGCCAGCATCCCGTCCCGCCGCTCGAATCACCTTACGCTGCGTGATGAGAGTGTTCTTGATGCGCCGGAACATGTCCTGATAACTGACACCTTCCTTGCGCATATACTCGCTGTACTGGCTCAGCATCTCGCGGACTTCATCGTTGAGCTGGTCTTCAATCGCCAGATCTTCCTCGATGATTCCAGACATGAATTCCCCGGCCACCTGCACGTCGGTGGTTTCAATCCACAGAGGACTCAGTTTCCGGATAGTTTGGCGTGATATGTAGTCGACAAATTCGCGTGCGAGCAGCATCCCTCTCCGTTCACCGTTAGCTTCCAGTCTAAGGGTGCCGCGCGAGGAGTGTCAATTCGGCACGGGGGAAGGCTATACAAGCGGGAAAACTGCTGCACCTCTGGTTGTGGGTTTCCGGGCTACGGTCACTTGTCCGATAAGCTCGTTTCTCGTCAAAGTGGGCATCCAAACTCTTGCGAAAACGTGCCAGTACCTCCTGATACTCGTTGACTGCCTGGCAGTATCCATAATTCAGAGCGGCTCAATTTGAGCAAAAAAATAGAGCGAACGTCTTCCGGTAGGCATCGATCCCGGCGTGGGACCTTCGACGAGCGGGTCCAGATGGCAAACGCGCCATTGAGCGTGCGATTGAACAATGATGGAAATCCTATTGGAAATCGACAACTTATTGCGAATTCACAATAGAAACAAAGGAGCCGAAAATGAAGAAAGTAGTTCTATGGTTGACGCTGATGGCGTCCGTGGCCTATGCCCAGCAAGTGGCTACCAAGGGCCAAAGCGCCGTGATTACGCAGGTGGTTGACGGCGACGGATGGCAGACTTGGATCACACTGAGTAACCTCGATGCGGCGCAAGCGCAGTACATTCTGAATTTCTTCAAAGACGATGGAACGCCAATGCCACTCACTACCAACCAAACGACTAGCGGCGACGGCACGTTTGTTTTTGGCGTTATTCCGGCCAACGGCTCCGTCACCATTAAGACCCCGGGCACCAGCGCAACGCTAACCCAGGGTTGGGCGAAAATGCAAACTTTCTTCACTGTGCCGAGCGGCGGTGTCGCTACGGGAGCCACCATCGCCGGAACCGCGCTCTTCCTCCGTCCGCAAAGCGCTTCCCGTCCGACCGAAACATCCGAGCCTCTGGATTTTTCGCAGGCCAGGCGCTGGGCGTTCCCGTTCGATCATACCAATGGCTACACCACTGGCCTGGCACTCGTGAACCAATCGACCGGGACTGGTACGGTTTCTATAACCTTTTACGATGAAAGCGGAGTTGTTCTACTGGCCGTGCCTCCTTTCGATATGCTGAGCGGTCAACACCTGGCGATCGCGCTGACTGGTCCCACTTTTTCCAACGTGATTGGGCGCAAAGGAACCGTGGTGATCCAGACAACCGCGCCCTCGATCAATGTGCTGGGAGTGCGCACGTCTCCGGCCGGCGACGTCTCCGGAATATCGCCTAGCACGTGGTGATAGCTTTGGCCGGCGCGGAGCGGAATCTCGCGGCACTCGGCTGAGTAGTCGGCAAACCGTCGAAGAGGTTGTGACGGTGCGACGACGGCGGAAAATCACCGCGCCTTTCATTGAGGCGACGCTCCGACCACGGTCCGCTAGCTAACCGTAAGTTCCGTCCAGGCCGGCAGAGCCTCCACGGAATACTTTCACCGAGCGCTGCGCCCCAGATCGTCCAGCCGGCGCGACGGAGAGACATACAAATGATGCACAGTCCGGACGTGAAGTCGCCCATAGCGCTGAAGCGCAAAGGCGCAGGGATATTTACGCCCACACGCGCTATACGAGTGGGAAAAACTCCAGTCGGGGAGGGGTCGGCCACTTGTCCGATACGCGCGTTACACGTCCAACCCGCACGCTGATTTTGGTGGAGGGAATGTGTGGCGAGTGTGCCGCATCAGTGGTAACCAATGCAGCGATTCCGCACGCTCACTTCGTCCGCTTAGTGCCGGCGCGAGCCCCGCCTTCACACCCGACACCTAACACTCCTCATCAGTCAGGCCGTCATGCGGGGACTAGGCGGAAATGGGCTGACCAAGCAGAAGGGGCTTATATCGGAAGCGTTTCCCCTAAAGTCACCCTCTGGACCTCGCAAGTCGAGCGGTCTTCCCATACGATTTCGTACTCTTCCGGTCCCAGATACTTCAACAGCGCATCTTCGTCGTCAACGGGCAGGTGACGACAGGCGCGCGTTTCAATGATCGCTTTCGCGGATTGGTACAAATTCTTTCCAATCCGTTCGATGCCGGGTAGTTTGTAGTAATCCCCTGTCTTCGTCGGCACCGCGCCAGCGAATAGAGCGCTTAACGCCAGGATCGACACGATTCTCATGGTTCCGCTATCGGCGGCTGCGAGGATTGTCATTAGGCCGATACTCTTACGTCTTCTTAGCATCGCTCACTTCTTTTCATCGCACAGGATCAGTCAAGCGCTTCCCCTTCGCGCCTGGTTCAGGCGGGTGGAGTCGCGGACTGCAACTGGACTGCGGGGACTGCTAACCATATGTTGCCACGAGAGATGTTAAGACTCAAGCCAGTAGGGCGCCAATCGTTTGTAGCTAGGGTGCCTTCGTGGTGTCCACCCCAAATGCTGCAGACACGGCCAAACAGCTCGATCCGGGATAAGCCGCCCGCGTTACACCGTCGCGCTCTCACACCGCGGATCCGCACGCTTCCGCGCCACGATCAACTCCTGCGTCAGCAACAGCGGCCACAGAGTCTCGCTCTTGAGCACGTCGCCGCACTCCTCCACCGACGCCGTCACCTCGCCCCGCGCCAGCGGCCGCTCATCGTGGAATTTCCACATCCCCAACAATTCGATGAATCCTCTGGTGACCCGGTACAGCAACGTCGGAGTCGGAAAAGAAATAATCGCCACGCCACCCGGCCGTAAAACGTCAAAATGCGCCTGCACCGCCTTCCGCGTCTCCTCCGCATCGAAGTGTTCGATCAGCCCCACGCTGAATACCAGGTCCGCCTGCGGCCGCATATGCAAATCCAATACGCTCTGCTGATGGAGCCGCAGCACCTCGCTGCCTTCCGCTTTCCCGGCCAGCAACGACAGCCCATATTCATTGGTGTCCACCACGTCATAAGAACGGCAGCCCACCCCCGCCAGGATCGGGTCCAGAAAACAACTATTCGCGCCCCCGATCTCGACGATCGCCAGCCGCCCGTCGCCGTTCGCAGCCGAAGCGTGCGCCCGGATCGCGTCCAGTAGCACCGCCGTCGTGTAGCGTCGTGTCAGCTTCGCCGTCGGCGCCACGTGAGCATAGTATGCGTTCCAATCCGTGGCTTTGCCGCCGCTCCGCTGCCGCGTAAATACGATGTCCCTCTGCAAAACGAAGTTCGCGGCAAACAGCAACCCTTCCGCCACCAGCTTCGCCGGAATCGCGTGCCAGCCCAGACCGTCATGCAGCCAGCGAATGAAAGCGTAAGATACCAGCCCATTCGCCAGCACCAGTAGAACGTACTTCGGCAGCACCACCGCATGCCGCTGCCGCGAGTGGAACACCATCCGCCGCGCGCCCAGATAGTTGAAAGTCATCGCGCACAGCCGCGCCGCGATCTGCGATTGCGCAATACTGCCCGTCGAGCCGAACGTCGCCACAAACACCACATTGTCCAGCACAGCCGTCAGGAACGACAGCGCCCCAAAGCGAAACAACAAAAAGTAGATCCGCATCGAATCCACCACCGGACGGAAATGCGACCCTCGATTCCCCTCCAGATAAATCGTGCGGACCGGCTCTTCGAGAATCGGGTGCGCCTGGTGCTTGCAAGTAATCAGCATGTCCAGCTCAAACTCATAGCCTTGCGAAGGAATCCGCAGCAGATGCGGAATCAGCGCCGCCGGAATCCCACGCAACCCGGTCTGCGTATCGGAGAGCGTCTGCCCCACCATCAGCCGCAGCAAAATCCGCGTGACTAGATTGCCCATACGGCTCTTCCAGGGCACGTGCTCTTCCCACTGCCTCACTCCCAGAATCAGGCGCTCCGGATTCTTCCGCAGCAGCCCAGCAATGCGCAGGATGTCGTCCGCGTCGTGTTGTCCGTCCGCGTCCGCGCTCACCACGCCCAGCAAGCCGGGAATCTCCGCCAGCGCATAGTTCAGCCCGGACTTCAGCGCTGCCCCCTTGCCCAGGTTCACCGCGTGATGCAAGACGTGCACCCCGTCCCGCTGCGCGACGGCTTCGAACAACTCCGCAAAGTTAGGCCCGCCGCCATCGTCGACAATGACGATGCTGTCCGCGCCCCCCGCAAGCAAGGCGTCCACCAGCGACATCAGCAGCGCCCCCGGCCGGTACGCCGGAATCACCACCGCCACCTGAGTATTGGACCGAAGCATCCTGCGCGCTACCTCAAAACTTCAATGGAATCGATATCCACATAATGCCCATTCGCACCTGCGTTCTGCTGTCCCAGCGCACGAATCGCGATGTCATGCATCCCCGGCGCGAGTCCGTCAATCGTCACCTTTGCCTGCCATACGATCTGCGGATCGTACAGATCCACCACCCTCTCGCGCTTCCCATCCACCAGAATCTCGGCCATCCCGCGATTGTAAGCTCCCGCATACGTGTAGCGGAATCCCCGCCCCACCATGAGGAAGCGGATGTTAGCGCCCGCCCGGCTCGTGTAAGCCGTCGTGTGCTGATAGGCGAAAGGAAGATCCTGCATCCGCGTCCAGTTTCCCACCAGCGCAATGCGCGGATCGGTTTCATCGTACGTGCCCATAGTTAAAGGTGTCATGTGAGGCGGCTTTATTTCGCAGTCCGTTTGCAGCCGCATAATCGAATTGCCGGAAACAGAATACTCCTGCTTCGCACATGTGTCCAAAACCGTCTTCATAATCGCCCCCCGCTCATTCGTCGGCTCCACGATCAAGCGATGAACCCCCAGCCCCGTGAACAAGCGGTACAAATCCTGCGGATCTTGGACCTCTTCAACCTGCTCCCAAAATTTGTAATCGTGCCAGTTCCGCGCGTAAGCCGGAGCCATCAGCCCTGCGAAAGTGGAACTATCGAGGAAGGCCACCGGCGCAACCCGGTCCACGCGATTGATGTAACCGATCAACTCCCGCACCGGCGCCTGGCTCAGAAGATATTCACGGTGCCCTCTTTTTGAAAACAGCGGCGCCGAAAAAAAGTCCTTGTGCAGCCACCCCGAAGCCGGCAGCAAATACGTATTCAACACACCAGCCAATAACCCTGCCAGCAAGCTAGCCCGCAACAGTGCCCTGCGGTGAACGGCGAACCCCGCCACCGCCGCCGTCGCCCCCAGCGTAAGAAACGGCAACACAGGATAGAAGTAACGCGCATTCGGCAAAGCGATCGCTATGATCAGCCCCCCCCCCAGTCCGATGATCGCCGCCGATCGCCCCGCATACGACTTGATGGACGACAGGCACACCACCGTCAGCGGCAAGAAGAGAAGGTACTGGAAACCGAACGATCCGTCTTGCGCCTCGTAGTAGTGGCTAGTTCCAAAAGTCATCCGGAACGGCATGCGCCAAGTCAGCGGCTCCCGGTAGCGTACGTCCTTAATATTCTCATTCGCATAGTAAGGGGAATGAAATCGCGCATTCTCAAAGGGAAAGATCGGATCGCCCGAACGCACATAGGCGTTGACGTAAGGAACGCTCGCGGACACAACCATGACGGCCACCGCGCCCACCAGAACCTTGCGGTCGAATTGCCCGCGCTGCCTCCACATGGTGGCGATGAAGAATGGCAAGATGACCACCGCCACCGCAACCGCCCCCAGCTTCATCGCAACCGACGTCCCCAGCAGGAACGCCGCGAGCATCAGCAACCGCGTCGTGCCCTTCTCCTGAAATTTCCACAGCGCCACCGCGGCGCCCAAGCTCATCGCCGCCACGAAGTTCTCCACCAGCAACGATCCCGTCACCAGTTGCACCATCGGAGTCGACAGGTACAGAAACACCACCAATGCCGCGGTGGCAGTCGTGACCCACCGCCGCGCGACACCGAACATCAGTAGTCCGATCACCGCCAGCAGAGCCAGGTTCAGCAGCCGCGCCGCATACTCGCCGCCCAGCACGTACAGCACGCCATAGCACCAGTCCGCGCCCATCGGCATCAGTGCCCAGACAAACTGCCGGAAATCGATGGTGAATGCGTGGTGAAATGCGATATTCGCTGCGGCCGCCATGTGCATCGCCAAGCCGTCATAACTCGCCTCCGGCTTGAGCACCACCAGCCAGTGCACCCCGCCCACGAACGCCACTAGAAAAACAGCCAGGAACTCCGCCAGCGTCGGAGTCCAGGACGGCCGAAACAATTGCAGCCAATCCCCCGCTAACCGCCGCGCGGTCGGGAAACCCACCGCCACAGGCAACGCCAACAAGACTAAATAAACCGCCGCATATTGAACTGGAATTCGAATGCTACAGCTCAGCACTAAAATCCACAGCGCCGTGCCACCCAGGAAGGCCACCGCCCCTGCCAGTTCCCGGTCAAACACAATTCTCCCCAGCACAGTCGCGGAGAAAACGAACAGCAGCGCCGCGCCCAAGGCCACCGGCCCAACCGCGATCCAGGTTCCCAACACCACGGCCCCCAATACCACAGGGATAAAGTAGCGCCTGGCAAACAACAACCCCACACCCAGCGCGATAAAGATCAGCCCGAACCACAGGAAGCGCTGCAGCCCTAGCGGACTCCAAACCTCTTGCCGAAAAATATTGGATGTGCGCAGACCCGAAATCTCAAGCGCGACGGCCGCAAGCAGCGCGAGCCATGGAAGAATTGTGAACAACCCGCAATTATACCCCTGCGTGTAGTTCTTCCTTCACCGATACTTCCTGCCATTTAAAGGCCCTATAATCCTGCAGGCACTCCTTCTCCCTTGAAAATTGCCGAACGAATCTCATAATATTTCGGCAATCTTGAAATCATCCAGCATTGGGCCGGCGTCCTTGCCCTCCACCAAAGATCTCGGCACATCGCCCTGCACGTCACGGGACTAGACACCGAACTAGAGACCCGGCCCGATCCGTAATGCCCAAGGACCAGGCCGCCGTACCGACCATAGGTTTCCCCCGGCCGAGATCCTCAGTCGCCAACGCCCACGGCCAACAAGTCCCAACCGCAATTCAAGACCGAGGATCTGGCAACGCAATTCATGGAAGGCTTCAGCGTCCGCGGCAAGCGAACCACCATTACTACCTATCCCATCGTCTCGCTCGGCAACGGCCGCGAAATCTCCAACGTCACGGAGATCTGCAGCAACACCGAACTAGTCATGATGATCCTGCAGGACCGATCCGACACGCGCAGCGGAAAAACCATCACCAAACTCGAAAACGTGAGCCGCGCCCAGCCCGACCCCACCCTGTTCCAGCCGCCCGCCGATTACAAAATCGTCGACGCCTCCAAGGCCACGTAGCCGGACTCTATCAGCAAGCCCCGCCCACCAGGTGGATCGCTAGATTCCTCTTCTTCGTAGTCCGGAATTGATACCGCGCCAGCACCACCGCGAAACTCGAAGGCTCGCAGCGCACCACCCGGCCCACCGTGACCACCTGCAGCGGGACCCGCCCGTCCAACAAAGACGGCCATTCGATATTTAATTCGACCCGCGCACCTTCCCTGATTGCATGCTCGGAAGAAACCAGCACGCCGCTCCGGCTGATGTTTACCACCATGCCCGTCCCCGACGCCGGACATCGCCGCGCTAAACTCCGGTACCGCACCCGCAGTTCCAAGGGAAAGCGCACCTTTGACCGGCGTTCCAGCACCTCCGACTGCAGAAATTCTTCCATTTTATGATTCGTAGAACGGATCAAGGATAGTCCAGCGGAGCGCATGCCTTTTAGCTGCAAGCAGCCCTCCAATGCCGGTGCTTAGAATCACTGGCCCGGCGAGCCGACGTGACCACCTATGGTCGCGTGACGCTACCCCGTCAAAAAAGAGGTCCTACCTCCTCGTACGCCATTGAATACCTTTGGTGGGTCGATTGCAAGGACTTGTACCGTGTTTCAAGCCATGCGGGTTCCTCTCCGGATGCGAATGGACTCAACCAGGGGCCAGTGATTCCAAGCGCTGGCCAGCATATTCATATAGACAGGAAACCATTTATTATGAATGCCTCTCCTAAAGACACAACAGCGTTACCCTACTCCCCCGCGGAGCAAGATGTTCACCGCCAATTGATCGAACAGTTTTACAAAAATTCCATAGAACGCTATGGCATCGACAGCGACCAGACCCGTATCATCGCCCAGCACCTTTCCGCCTATATGGGCCAGAGCGAGTAACCGCTAAAATATGACTGCACGAGCTTGCCCTAAGTGCGGTTGCTCTCACTCCAAGCGTTCCCGAAGAAACCCCTGGGAGCGCTGGTTCCGCCTCAGTGCTTTCCGTTGCTCGGTCTGCTCGGAACGCTTCGTCAAGAGCGGCGATGGCCGCCTGTGGCGGGAACTGATCGCACGAATGATGGGCACTTTCCAGAAGCGCGCCGCGCTGTAAGTTTTACGTACGCGCCGGCAGGGAAAGTGCAAAAACGATACTTGCGCGCAGCCTAAGCCACTTGCTGTTTGGCTGGTTCCAGCAGCTCGACATCGCTCGGCGCCGGTATTATCGAGTGCGTTTCCACTTCGTCAAACCCTTGCACGGTAATGCTGTAGCGCCCGTTATCGCCGCCTGCAGATGCTCGCGCGGGCAGCCTAGCATTTCTTCGAAAGTGACCGCTGTCATGGAGGCATGCTCCGGATCGTGAACGGCTTTCGCGTACAGTAGCCCTAAAATCCCCCGCCGCTTGGCCCGCTCTCGATATTGAGGAACACAATTTCCGGCGCCCATGCCCGCACCACCCTCCGCAGGTCATCGGCCGAAGGATACGCGTCCAAAGTCCGTGACACGTTTAACATCCAATGAGGCGCGATGGCTTGCTCGAATTCTTATACGGGCCATTCAGATGGGGCATAACCGAACCACGGTACCGATTTCCAAAACCCTGGTACTGTGAGGCGGGCTCTAAGGCCTAGACCACCGCGTCGCCGCGATGATTCTGCAGAAATTCGTCGTCGATCGGCTTGCGCCCGCGAAATCCTTCTTCCATGCCATGCCAGAAGCGGATGCGGTCCTCGCCCAGTTTCCAGCACAAATACACGTCCTGCCCGTGATAGCGCGTCAGAAAATCGATGAGCCCAATATCCAGATCTTTGATCAGGACCCCCATCGCCTCCACCCGCTCGAAAATCTCCTTGAGTGCCGCCGCGCTGGTATCTCGCCGCGCGCGCGCCGCCAGAATCGGCCCCTGGTTCACGCGCGACCCGCCCGCCATCCGGATGCGCTGTATGTTGCGGGTCAATTCTTCCTCCCCCGCCTGGTATTCAGATTTATGAAACAGCGCGTCGCGCAGAGCCTGCTCCACTTCGGGCAGCATCTGCTCGGCTTGTGCCAGCGTGAAATGTCGAGGCATGAATTAGACAGACCGGTCTTTCCATAATCGTTCAATGGCCGGCTTGAAGCGCGAATACAGATACGATACCAGCAATAACAGCCCGCCCAACGCCAGAAACGCCGTGATCCGGAAGCCGCGGCTGAGAGACCATACGTCCAGTAAATACAATTTAGCGATCACCAGCGCCAGCAGCCCCAACCCCAAAATGCGATTGATAGTCGACCGCAGCGCCACCCCTGCCACCACGAGCCCCGCCCCATACACCGCCATCAAAATAGAAATCCCCGTCGACTCCACGCTCGAAACATCTTGCACATCGGCGTTCCGCGCCGCCCATCCATTCACCTCGAGCGCCAGCGCCCACAGCAATGCGAGGTGTCCCGCACCATAACAAACAGCCTTCGCTTCCGCCGATCGCGCCACCCGGGAAGCGATCCACAAGCTCGCCGCCGCCACCGCGAACGTCAAAAATCGCCGGTTGACTAGCGCAGCCGTCGCATAAATCCTGCTATCCAGTGTGAGCAGCCGCACGAAGACTAACCCAAACAAGGCCCAAGCCCCCGCTTGAAAGCGCCCCGCAAGCCATGTCACCGCCGCCGCCTCCAGCGACCACAAAATCGTGACGCGGAATCCCACGAACTGTATCGGAATCGCCAGCGTCAACAAAACCACGCCTATCGCCGCCGCCAGTTGTCCCAACTCCTTCCGCTTGCCCCACACTGCCCCAGCCAACCCGCCATGCAGTAGCGCGAGCGCCAAGGCGAACGCTCCCATCCCCCCGTGATACGAGTGATTCAGCAGCTCGTAGGCCCCCACAAAGTAGACCCCAGTGTTCAGAGCCAACATCCACAAGCGCGACCCCACCGCACTAGCCGCAAAGAACACCACGAAGACGATCGACAGCCACTCGAACGCCGCAATGCGCGTTTCGTCCGACAACCACTGGTCACTCCATCCCATAAACAACGTGCACGTGCCCACCCATGCCAGGTACTCGAGCGCCGGCCACCGCTTCACGCGTGCAATCCCCAGCGCCCCCAAGTTCAGCAGCAGAGTGCAACCCGCCAGCACCCACATGCGATTCTCGCCAGTCGAAAGCAGCACCGGCGTTAGATACCCACCCGCCAGGCCCAACCAAGCCACCGCCTGCGAATCGTAATGCAGCGCCAGAGCGGCCCCCGCGCAAGTAGTCAGAAACATCAAGAGGAACGCCGCCCCTTGCGGAAGCAAATGATAGAACCCAAATCCCGCGTAGAACGACAAATACAACAGCGCCAGCCCCAGCCCCGTCAGCCCGCGAGCGAAAACCTTCTGCCCTCGCAGCGACATCCACTCCCCCACAAACAGCGACAAAGTCGCCGCCGCCACCCCCAGTGCCACCCGCATCCCCGGACCAATCCACTGATTGTCCACCGCATACTTAAACAGAAAACCCACGCCAAGAATTAGCGTGACCACAGCCACCCGGTTCATCCACCCCAACCCAAATCGACTTTCGAGCCCCGGCGCCGGAGCAATCTCAGCAAACGGTGGCGGAGCAAACGGCACCGGCAATGGCGGAGGCACGGCCTCGTGCACCGCCTCAGCCACCGGCGCCGCCGCAGGCAGCAGCCCCACGGCACGCTCGATCCGCAGCAGCCGCTGTTCCACCGCGTCCTGCCGTTCGATCAAGCGCGCGAAAGCGCCCGAAATCGCGTCCATCCGTTCCTGATCCGGCCGACCCGTTTCTTCCGGCGAAGACATCCATTCCAAACTACACTAAGAATAAAGACCATGAGTGATTCCGCTTTCCCGCTCCCACCCCCGACCTTCGAATTTCTAGTCTTCTCGCTCAAGACCCAAGCCGAAATGCAACTCGGCCTGCTCCGCTTCGACGAGAATTCCGGCGATCAGCCCAACCTCCCCGCCGCCCGCCACGCCATCGATCTGCTGGCCATGATCGCCGAAAAAACCCGCGGCAACCTGGCGCTCGAAGAACAGCGCTTGATCGAGAACGCCCTCACCGAACTCCGCTTCCGCTTCGTGCAAGTATCCGATCAGAAACCCGCGGAGCCACCGCCAGCCTCAGCCTAATGCCGGAATCCCTTCGCATAACGGTGCTCGGTTCAGGCACCAGCTCAGGAGTCCCCACCATCGGCTGCGCTTGCGCCACCTGCGTCTCGACGGACCCGCGCGATAACCGCCTCCGCCCCTCTGTCCTAATGCAGTACGCCGGCAAAAATGTCCTGATCGACACCACCCCCGACTTCCGCGCCCAAGCCCTACGCGCCAAAATCGCCCGCGTGGACGCGATCCTCTACACCCACGCCCACGCCGACCACATCCTGGGCCTCGACGACGTCCGCCCTCTCAACTACCACCAGAAAATGTCTATCCCCGCCTACGGAACCGTCGAGACCTTCGACATCGTCCGCCGCATCTTCCGCTACGCCTTCGACCCCGAACCCTCGGAGTCCTCCGCCCCCCGCGTCGACCTGAATACCATCACGCAAGAACCCTTCGATCTCTTCGGACTCCGCGTGATTCCCATCCCCCTAATGCACGGCCGCGGCGTGACCCTAGGCTTCCGCTTCGGCAACGCGGCATACTTAACCGACCACAGCGACATCCCCGAAGAATCCAAACTGCTCCTGCAAAACCTGGACGTCTTGTTCCTGGACGCCCTAAGACACCGCCCGCACCCCACCCACTCGACAGTCGCGCAAAGCCTGGAATCCGTAAAACAACTCCAGCCCAAGCGCGCCTACTTCACGCACATCTGCCACGACCTCCCGCACGCCGAAACCGAAGCCACCTTCCCGCCCAACGTGCGCCTGGCCTACGACGGCCTGGAACTAGAGGTGCCGCTCCCGTCCTTTGGAGATCCGGAATAGATGCGAGTCGCCCGCTCCCTGGAAGAGGCCGCCGCCTTCGAGCCGGTGGCCGTGACCATCGGCAACTTCGACGGCGTCCACACCGGCCACCAGTTGCTGCTCCACGAAGTCACCAGTGCCGCGCAAGAAAAAGGTTTGCAACCCGCCGTCCTAACCTTCGACCCGCACCCCGCCTCCATCGTCGCCCCCCAGCGCGCCGCGCGCCTGCTCACCACGCAAGCCGAACGCTGCTCCATCCTGGCCCGCAAAGGAATCGAGTATGTTTTAGTCCTCCCCTTCACCCGCGAAATGGCCCATTGGACCCCGGAACAATTCGTCGAGCGTGTCTTAGTAAAAGCCCTCCGCGCCCGCGTAGTGATCGTCGGTAGCAATTTCCTCTTCGGACACGATCAAGCCGGCGACACCAAAGTCCTAGCACAACTAGGCCAGCACTTCGGCTTCGAGACGCGCGTAATCACCCCCGTAAAACGCCGCGGCCGAACCGTGTCGTCGAGCGAAATTCGCCGCGCCGTAGAAGCGGGCAAGGTCGCCCTAGCCGCCCGTCTCCTCGGTCGGCCGTACGCGACGGCAGGCGTAGTCGTCCCCGGCCACGGCATCGGATCCAAACAAACCGTGCCGACACTCAACCTGCGCACCCACGCCCAAGTGCTCCCCGCCACCGGCGTCTACATCACCCGCACCCACGACGCGGAATCCCCCCGCCGCTGGAATTCCATCACCAACATCGGCTACCGCCCCACCTTCGAGTCAGCGGACCCGCAACTTACCATCGAAACCTTCCTCCTCGATCCCTTAACCGAGCCCGCCCCCCAACAAATCCGTGTAGATTATCTGCGCCGAGTCCGCGAAGAACGTAAGTTCGAATCCCCCGACGCTCTCAAAGCGCAAATCCTCCGCGACGTATCTCGCGCGCAAGCGTTCTTCCGGCGCCTGAAACAGTGGACGCAAAGCGCGTAAAATAGGTTATGGCACTCTCTCCCGGCAAACTCCAACACCTGAAAGCGCTGTCGAACAAAGAAGGCATCATCGCCGCCGCCGCGATGGACCAGCGCGGCAGCCTGCAAAAATCGCTGGCCTCCGCCAAAGGTGTCGATCAAAAAGCCATCACCTATGAAATGATGTCGGAGTTCAAGACCGCCGTCACCCGCATCCTAACCCCACACGCCTCCGCCATCTTGCTCGACCCTGAATTCGGACTCGAAGCCGCCAAAGCCCGCTCGAAGAACGCCGGCCTCCTGCTAGCCTACGAAGAATCCGGCTACGACAACACCAAGCCCGGCCGCCTCCCCGACCTCCTGCCCTTGGTTTCCGTAAAGCGCATAGTGGACTGGGGCGCCGACGCCGTCAAGATCTTGATTTATTACTCGCCGTTCGACGAACCACGAGTCAACGACATCAAGCACGCCTTCATCGAACGCATCGGTTCCGAGTGCGAAGACAACCAAATCCCCTTCTTCCTCGAATTCGTAGGCTACGATCCCAAAGGCGGCAATGAAAGAGGTTTGGAATTCGCCAAACTGAAACCGCAAGTGGTCATCGGTAGCATGCAAGAGTTCACCAAGCCCCAATACAAAGTAGACGTCCTGAAAGTAGAAGTCCCCATCAACGCCGAATTCGTAGAAGGTAGCTCCGTTTACAAAGGCGAAAAAGCCTATTCGATGAAGGAAGCTATGGACCACTTCCGCAAAGCCGCCGACGTAGCCACCAAGCCCTTCATCTACCTAAGCGCAGGAGTAGGCAACGCCCAATTCGTAGAAAGCCTCCGCATGGCCACCGAAGCCGGCACCGATTACTCCGGAGTCCTCTGCGGCCGCGCCACCTGGAAAGACGGCATGCCCATCTACGCCACCAAGGGCCTCAAAGCGCTAGAAGATTTTCTCTTCACCAAGGGCGTCGAAAACATCAACGCCGTAAACGCCGCCCTCAAAGGCGCCACCCCCTGGTTCAAGAAACTAGGCGTAGCCGCAACCGCTTAAATGATCATCAAGCACCTCGCCGCTCACGCCAAATTCTCCCCCGAGAAAATGGCGAAGACCGACATTGCCCTGGGCCAAACCCTCTTCGCCGGACTCAACTGTTTTGAACCCGGCCAGCAACACGCTGCGCACTCGCACGCAGGCCAAGACAAACTCTACGTGGTTCTGGAGGGCGAAGCCGAGATTCAAGTAGGAGGCGAAACCCAATTAGTCTCCACCGGAGGCGGCGCCTTCGCCCCCTCCGGCGTAATGCACTCCGTCCGCAACTGCGGCGAGAAACGTCTCATCCTGCTAGCCGTACTCGCCCCTCCTCCAACGCGTTCTTAACTAGCGACCACGCTTTCCTCGCGCAAATCCACGCCTTCCCAGCGCGCCACCACGGCCGCCGCCAAGCAGTTGCCCAGCATGTTCACCGACGTCCGCGCCATGTCCATCAGCGTATCCACCCCGAAGATCAGCAGCACGCCTTCCTTGGGTAATCCGAAAGAAGCCACCGTAGCCGCCAGCACGACCAGCGAAGCCCGCGGCACCCCCGCCACACCTTTGCTGGTCAACATCAACGTCAGCATCATCAAAATCTGCGTGCCCAAAGGCAGATGAATTCCCGCAGCCTGCGCCACGAAAACCGACGCTAGCGCCAAATACAAAGTCGACCCATCCAGATTAAAGCTGTACCCTGCCGGCAACACAAACGCCGCAATATGTTTCGGCACCCCAAACCGCTGCAAATTCTCCAGGGCCTTCGGCAAAGCCGCCTCGCTAGAAGCCGTCGAGAACGCAATCAAAAAAGGTTCCCTCGCTGCCTGAATGAACCGACGCAGCGGAATGCGCGCGACCGCCACCACCGCGCCTAGCACCACCACCACAAAGAACACCTCCGCAGCCCACAACGTCGCCACCAATTTCCCCAAGCTGAGCAATACCCGCAATCCGTGCTCGCCTATAGTAGAAGCAATCGCTCCGAAAACCCCGATAGGCGCAAACCACATCACGTAGTCCGTAAAACGAAACATGATCCCGGTGAGCGAATCGCACAACTCCAACACCGGCCGCGCCCGCGCCCCAATCGTCGCGCACGCCATGCCGAACAACAGCGAGAACACCACAATCTGCAACACCTCGCCCCGCGCCATCGCATCCACAATGCTGGTAGGAAACGTGTGCTCCAGTATTTCCGCAAACCCAGGACCCGTCACCGCAGCCCCCGCCGCAGCATCCCGCGGCAACGCCACGCCAGCGCCCGGTTGCACCAGATTCACCGCCAGCAACCCCACGAACAACGCCAGCGTAGTGACCACTTCGAAATAAACCAGCGCCTTCCCCCCAATGCGCCCCATGGTTTTGATGCTGCCCGTCGAAGCGATCCCGGAAACCAGCGTGGCAAACAACAGCGGCGCGATGATCGATTTGATCAGCCGCAAAAAGATCGCGCCCAACACCCCCAACTGTTTCGCCGGACCCGGCAGCAGCGTCCCGAACACCACCCCCGCCACCAACCCGATCAAAATCCAGGTGGTGAGCGAAGGCTTTTTCACCGTCCGCCCCATTGCAGCTTTTCGCGCAGCACATCGAAAAACCGCATCCCGCCCGGCCGGATCAACTGGACCGTATGTTCCGAGCAGCAGCACACCACGCGATCGCCCTTGTGCAACTGCTCGCCCACCTGCCCATCAACCGTCAGGTAAGTGGTGTTGTCGCCGCCGATCGTGATCTGAATAATCGCCTCGTTGGGCACGATCACCGGCCGGTTCGTCAACATGTGCGGACAAATCGGCGTGATGCACAACGCCGCTACTTCGGGAACCATGATCGGCCCACCCGCCGAGAGCGAGTACGCCGTCGATCCCGTAGGCGTCGAAACAATCAGCCCGTCCGCTTTATAGAGACACATGAAGCGATCGTCCACGTGCACTTCCAAATCGATAATGCGCGCGATATCCGCCTTGGCCAGAGAAATATCGTTGAGCGCTTCGTACGACCCCACGCGCGCCCCGCCGCGCCACAATTCCGTATGCAGCATGCGCCGCCGCGAGACTCCATAGTCGCCCGCCAGCACCCGCTCCAATTGCGGATACAACTCCTCTACAGTGATCGCCGTTAGAAATCCCAAATTCCCCAAGTTCACCGCGAACAAAGGAATGTCGCGCCCGTGCAACGCCCGCGCCGCCGAGAGCAGAGTGCCATCGCCGCCCAGCACGATCAACAATTGCGCATCTTCCTGCACATCATCGCGTGGAATGCCCGAGCCCTGCGCCAGATACCCAGCCGTCTCCGGATCGTAGCGAACGCCAACCCCGCGCCCCGCCAGCCACTCCACCAATGCCGGAGCCACCCGCGCCGCCTGCTCGCTGCGCGGCTTCGAAATAATCCCCGCGGTAGAAATCTTAGTGGTCGGATTCGCGGCTTGCATAAAGCAAAAACTCCCGATTCCCCTCGGCGCCCAGAATAGGACTCTCGATGATATCAGCCCGGAACCCCTGCGCTTCGACAGCCCCCCGCACCCGCTCGCAAGCCGCCTGATGCAGCGCCGCGTCGCGCACGATTCCGCCCTTGCCCACCTGCCCGCGCTCCACTTCAAACTGCGGCTTCACCAATAGCACCATCCCACCGCGCGCCGTCAACAAAGGAGCCAGCGCCGGAATTAACAGCGTGAGAGAAATAAAACTAGCATCGCAAACCGCCAAATCGAACCTGTCCGGAAAATCTCCTGCCGCCAAGAACCGCGCGTTGACCCCTTCCCGAACTACCACCCGCGGATCGTTGCGCAGTCTCCAGTCAATCTGCCCATGCCCCACATCGACAGCCCAGACTCTCGCCGCCCCGCGCTGCAACAAGCAATCCGTGAACCCCCCTGTCGAAGCCCCCACGTCCAAACAATTCCATCCCGTTACGTCGAGAGCCCAATGATCCAGCGCCCCCGCCAGCTTATACCCACCGCGGCTAACGTAAGGCATCCGCTCCAGAACTTCGACGCGCGCCTCAGCCCCCACGCTATGCCCCGGCTTCACCGCCTTTTGCCCGTTCACCAAAACCTGCCCCGCGAGAATCAACGCCTGCGCCTTCTCACGCGACTCCGCCAACCCGCGCTCCACCAGCAACTGGTCCACCCGGATTTTCGCAGCCGATGTCATGCTCCCCGCCGTCATGCCTGCCGCCGCACCACGAGATCCGCCAACTCCCGCAGCCGCTGCGCCCGCTCATCAAAAGGTTGCAGAGCCAAGTGAGCCGCCAGCCGCTCCTCCTCCGCCATCTTCCGCGACCGCTCAATTCCATACACCGCCGGAAAAGTGATCTTATTCTGCGCCGCGTCTTTACCAGCGGTTTTACCCAGAGCCTCCGACGATTGCTCCACGTCCAAAATGTCATCGACGATTTGAAACGCCAGCCCCACATGCTCGCCGAATCCGCTCAGCGCCGCCAGTTGCTCCGCATCCGCCCCCGCGTAAATCGCCCCCATGCGCACGCTGGCCCGCAGCAGCGCCCCCGTCTTCGCGCGATGAATCGACTCCAGCAGCCGCGCCGTCGGATGCTTCCCTTCCCCTTCGATATCGTTCACCTGCCCGCCGATCATCCCGCCCACCGTGCCCGAAGCCGTCGCCAACTCACGCACCAACTCAACGCGCCGCTCCGCCCCACAATCCAACTTGGCGAGAACTTCAAAAGCCAGCGTCAACAGCGCGTCCCCCGCGAGTATCGCCATCGCGTCCCCAAAAACTTTGTGGCAAGTCGGACGCCCCCGCCGCAGATCATCGTTATCCAGCGCCGGCAAATCATCATGGATCAGTGAATAAGTGTGGATCATCTCCAGCGCACAAGCGCACGATTCAATCCCGCTAGGCGCATCCGACACCGCTTCCGCCGCCGCCATCGCCAGCAGCGGACGCACCCGCTTCCCGCCCGCAAACAAGCTGTAGCGCATCGCCCGATGAATGGTCGCCGGATTCTCGTCCTCGCCCGGCACCCAGCGGTCCAGCGCCGCCTCGACAGCCTTCTGCTGCCGCGCCATGTATTCGGCGAGCGTCATGCTTTGTTCGAACGGAGCGGCTCCGGCTGTACATCGCCCGCGCGCTTCATCAGGATCTCGACTCGCGTCTCAGCCTCTTCCAGTTGCTTGCGGCAGGCGTCGCTCAGCTTCATCCCGCGCTCGAAAAGTTCCAGAGCCCGCTCCAGCGGCAACTCCCCGCTTTCCATTTCCTTGACGATGGTTTCCAGTTGCTGCAGTCCCGCCTCAAAGCTGAGGGGTCCGTCGGTCGCCGGTGGCGCTTTCTCGGGCATGAGTAGCTCCCATTCTAGCGAATGCCGGCGCGCGCGTTTACAAGTTTGGGCAATCCCGCCGCCTGGTTTATAATGAAATTCCCGCCGCAATGCGGGCGCGTAGCTCAGCTGGTTAGAGCGCCTGCTTCACACGCAGGAGGTCCGGGGTTCGAGTCCCTGCGCGCCCACCA
>Ga0068860_100002409_pt1 | contig 19620 bp, 20 predicted proteins | sample KBSSwiS32_FD_66597 | JGI IMG/M metagenome (GOLD analysis project Ga0068860, IMG submission 66597) | Switchgrass rhizosphere microbial communities from Kellogg Biological Station, Michigan, USA - KBS Switchgrass S3-2 | ecosystem: Host-associated > Plants > Roots > Rhizosphere > Soil ...
GGGCGAATACATTGCTGATCTTGCCGATGCCCTCGACGCGCAGGCCGGTCTCCGCGATCGCATTCAGGATTGTGCGCGGAGGGACCACCGGGTAGTCGTGCCGGCCCTCCGTGCGCGTGAATTTCCCCGGCTTGCCGTCGAACGGCCGGGCGATCACGCGCGCGATGTCGTAGTCGTTGCAACATTTCCGTGCGATGCGGCAGATCTCGTAGAGCCGCGTGCGCGGCATCGCCTTCTCGTGCGCCGCAATCTGCATCACGGAATCGGGCGAGGTGTAGAGGATCGGGTTGCCGGTCTTCAGGTGCTCCGCGCCCAGTTCGTTGATGATTTCGACCCCGCTTTGCAGGCGGTTGCCGATGAACTCCACCCCTGCCGCCGCCTCGATTTCGCGGACCAGCATCTCGGGAAATTTTTTAAACGTGACGAATGGCTTCTCCGAGACAATCCCGGCGATTTCCCACAGGCCGGTGATCGTGTCTTTGCCCGCCGACATTTCCCGCATGCGCCCGTAGCTCGCGGCGGGTTTGTTTTTCGGGGCATCGGTGACGTTCCCGGCAAGGATTTCGTCCAGGCCGAGCGAGGTGAGGGTGGGGAGGTCGAGCGCCGGATGGTGGGAAAAGAGATGGCCGAGGGTGTTTGCCCCCTCGTCGTGATACTTCGCCGCGTCGGGCGCGCCACCCACGCCGACGCCGTCCAATACGATTACGAGCGCCCTCATGCTTCCCTGTAAACCGCTTTTTTAAATGTTATTTTCCACTTTTTCCCTGTCGCCACGCCCCCTTTTAACGGATATATTGGCCGGAATGGAATCAATTTTTGTAGCAGGGCACCGGGGGTTGGTCGGCAGCGCCGTTGTACGGGACTTGCAGGCAAACGGTTGCGAAAAAATTATCACGAAGACCCGCGCCGAGCTCGACCTCACGAAAGCGGAGGATGTGCGCCGCTTTTTCCAGAAGGAAAAGCCCGACATGGTGGTGCTGGCGGCGGCGCGTGTCGGTGGCATCAAGGCGAACAACGATTTCCCCGTGGAGTTCATGCTGGATAATCTTAAAATCCAGAACAACGTCATCGAATCCTCCTTCGAATCGGGTGTCGACAAGCTGCTTTTCCTGGGCAGTTCGTGCATCTACCCGAAGTTCGCCCCGCAGCCAATCCCCGAGTCCGCGCTGATGACCGGCCCGCTGGAGCCCACGAATGAGCCCTACGCGCTGGCGAAGATCGCCGGCATCCGCCTCTGCCAGTCCTACGCCCGTGAATACGGATGCAACTACATTAGCGTCATGCCCACGAACATGTACGGCCCGGAGGACAATTTCGACCTGCAGAGCTCCCATGTCCTGCCCGCGCTGCTCCGCAAGGTGCACGAGGCGAAGGCCACCGGCGCGAAGGAAGTGCGCGTCTGGGGCAGCGGCAACCCGCGCCGGGAATTCCTGCATGTGGACGACATGGCCCGCGCCTGCCGGTTCCTGCTGGAGAAATACGACTCGCCCGAGATCGTGAATGTCGGCTGCGGCGAGGACGTGACGATCCGCGAGCTTGTGGAATTGATCTGCGACGTGGTCGGCTTCCAGGGCGAACTCGCCTTCGACGCCAGCCAGCCCGACGGCACCCCGCGCAAGCTCCTCGACGTCACCCGCATCAAATCCCTCGGCTGGGAGCCGCAGATTCCGCTGCGGGTGGGTATCGAGCAGACTTATCTGTGGTATCTCCAGTCCCTGGACAAGCGGGAAATTGCGGTGTGATTTCAGGCAACAGGCGTATCTTTTTTTTTGCTCGCGGTACCCGGCCTGTGTGTTACATAGTTGGCGGGTAAACCATTGATCTTTCGACCGAAAATACTGGATGTGCTGAAAGGCTATGACCGCGCTGCCTTTTTCTCCGATGCCATAGCGGGCCTCACGGTGGGCGTGATCGCGCTGCCGCTGGCGATCGGCTTCGGCATTGCCTCTGGCGTCTCGCCCACGCAGGGAATATGGACGGCGATCATCGCGGGCTTCCTGATTTCTGCGCTTGGCGGCACCCGGGTGCAGATCGGCGGCCCCACCGGCGCGTTCGTGCCGATCCTCTTCGGCATTGTCCTCGCCCATGGCTACGCCGGGCTGGCCCTGGCAACGGTGATGGCGGGCGTGATGCTTCTCATGATGGGGCTGCTGAAGCTTGGCAATCTCATCAAGTTCATCCCGTATCCCGTCACGGCGGGTTTCACGAGCGGCATCGCGGTCATTATTTTCGTCGGGCAGATCAAGGAGTTCCTCGGCCTCGGCATCAAGATGCCGGAGCACACGCCGCATCAGGTCGCCGCGATATTCACCCACCTCGGCCAGGCGCACTGGCAGGCCGTGATGCTCGGTGCCATTGCATGCTCGATCGTGGTTTTCTGGCCGAAAAAGTGGCACAAGATGCCGCCATCCATCGTGGCGATCATTGTTCCCACGGTGTTCGTCGTTGTGTTCGGTATGGATGTGCAGACCATCGGTTCTAAGTTCGGCGGCATCCCGCGCGAATTTCCCGGGCTCAGCATGCCCGTGATCTCCTTCGAAACCGTGCAGTCCCTGATGATGCCCGCGCTCACGATCGCCATGCTCGGGGCGATAGAATCGCTGCTCTCCGCCATCGTTGCCGACGGCATGACCGATTCGCGCCACGACTCGAACCAGGAGTTGATCGGGCAGGGGATTGCAAACATCATCACGCCATTTTTCGGCGGCATCCCCGCAACCGGCGCGATCGCGCGCACTGCGGCGAACATCCGAAGCGGCGGCCGGTCGCCCATCGCGGGCATCGTGCATTCGCTCACGCTGTTGATCATCACGCTTGTCGCCGCCCCGTACGCGAAATTCATCCCGCTCACCGCGTTAAGCGCCGTGCTCTTCGTGGTGGCCTACCGCATGGGTGAGTGGGAAAATTTCAAGGAGCTGTATCGCGGCCCGAAGAGCGACTTCGGTGTGCTGATCGCCAGCTTCTCGCTCACGGTGGTGTTCGATCTTACCATCGCCGTGGGCGCCGGGTTGCTCATGGCGGCGGCCCTGTTCGTGCGCCGCATGGAGGAGATCACCCACATCCGTCTCGTCACGCCGGAGAGCGAGACGGAGTTTGGCGCGGACTCGATCCGCGACAAGGATGTGCCGGAGGACGTGGTCGTTTACCGCATCGAGGGGCCGTTCTTTTTCGGTGCGGCCGAGAAACTGGAAAACGCCCTGGCCCGTAATTCGGGTGTGCCGCGCGTCGTGATTTTCCGCATGAGCCACGTGCCTGCCATGGACGCCACCGGCCTGCGCGCGCTGGAGATCATGGTGGATAAATTTCATCACCAGGGCGTAAAAATTCTTTTCGCCGGTCTCCAGCCGCAGCCCATGGAGGTGCTTTACAAGTCCGGTTTCGTGGACAGGATCGGGCTTCACAAAATCTGTGGAAATGTGGATGCCGCCCTCGCGCAGGCGAGGTTGCTCCTGGGCGCGAAATAAAAATCGACTTGCCCTCTGCCGGAACAATGAAATGGTTTGCGTGTGATTACGCCCGCTTTTTCCCCGTCCCGTTTCATGCATCGCCGTTTGACCGTCGCAGGACTGCTCTCGCTACTTTGTTTTACATCGCTCGCGCTGGTGCAGGGCGCGATCACACCGAAAAGCCTGCGTGCCGCTGCCGACTATTCCGCCGCCCGCCGCGGCTCCACGCTCATCGTGATGCAGCACGACAAGGTGATCTTCGAGGAATACCAGAACGGAAATTCCTCCTCCTCGGTGCACAAGATCTACAGCGGCACAAAGGGCTTCTGGGTGATGGCCACGCTTGCCGCTGTGCACGACGGCCTGCTGAATCTCGATGATCACGTCTCCGACACGATCCCCGCATGGCGCAGCGACCTGCTCAAGCGCACCATCACCATCCGGCAGGTGATGACTTTCACCGACGGCATCGACCCCGCCTTCAAGTTGCACGGCGAATCCATCCACGACCGCAACGGCTATGCCCTGCGCGTGCCCGTGGTGGCAAAGCCCGGCGCTGCATTCCTCTACGGCCCGAGCCACGGCCAGATCCTGTGCGAGGTGTTGAAGCGGAAACTCGCCGCGAAAAACGAGACGCCGTACCATTATCTCCAGCGCAAGGTGCTCGACCCCCTCGGCCTCGGCACCGTGGAGCACAAGGAGGACGCGCAGGGAAATCCGCTCATCGCCACCGGTTTCAAGCTCAACGGGCGTCAATGGTTGAAATTCGGTTGGCTCATCCTGCACCGCGGCACCTACGGCCGGCACGAGGTCGTCCCGGAAAGCCTGCTCCAGGAATGTTTCCACGGCACATCCGCCAACCCCGCCTTCGGCATGGGCCTGTGGCTGAACGGCGAGGCATCCGGCTCCTCCGGGCGCGAGATCGACATCGAGGACGAGCTTGAGAAGAAATGGCAGCAGCAGAGCTGGCGCAACGTCTGCGTCTGCCGCGATGCCCCGTCCGACATGGTGGTCGCGCTCGGTTCCAGCTACCAGCGCCTCTGCATCATCCCCTCGCTCGACCTCATCATCGTCCGTCAGGGCGAGAATACAAAATTCTCCGACGCAACATTCCTACGCCTCCTGCTGGGCCGGTGATTTAGCCTCCGATATACCACGGTCGGGCAGGTCTCGGCGGCGCGTTGCCGCTTTCCATGGTAAATCCGTAGGCCCCGCCGAGTTCATGAAACGCCCTGAATCCGTGCCGGTCGGCCTTCTTTTCACGGAAGACGACCGCATCCGGACTTTCGGAATCGTTTTTCCCGGCTGCCTGCGCATCCAATTCGATCTCGGAAAGCGCACGCACCCAGTATTCCCGGGCGGTTGCGTATTCAGGCACCTGTCTCAACTCGCTCAAATCATGGGGGAAATGACCGCCGTGGCTGGGACAATAATACAGGCGGCAGAACGTCCATAACTGCCCGATCTGGTGATGCCGTCGTCCGAGTTCCACGCGATAAGGTATTTCCCGTGCCAGCAGCGCCAATGCCGCAATGCAGATGATGCAGACAATCAATTTTCCAGACCGGTACATTGAAAAAATAGGAGCCGTAATACATCACCCGGCTCTTCTTTTCCTTCGCGACCTTCGCGTGCTTGGCGGTTAAAATTTATCACCAGGAACGCGAAGGTCGTAATGGAAGAGGGGCTACTGCATCGCAGGCGCAGGCACTTCCTCGGTCGAAGTCTGGACCGGCACGGGCGAAGCCGCCGCGGATGTGGGACCTGCCGGTATCGCAGCCGGGGGATTGGCAGGCGCGGTTGATGGAGTGGCTCCCGGTTCAGGCTTGCGCGTGCTCAGGATCAGCGTCGATTGCTTCGCGTAGTGCCGGTAGCCGATACCGAAATCGAGCGGGACGGGGTGGATATTCTGGTAGGTGGCGAAGAGCAGCGGCTGGAGATATTTTTTGAAGATCGGAATCGGGCCGGGGTAGCTTCCGAAGTAGCGCACCTGCCATTTGTCCGGCGTGAAATAGGAAACCGGGATGCCGGAGTCGTCCTCCACGAGCGTGTTGCTGTTGTCCAGCAGGAACGAGCGGATCGTGGAGAAATAGCTCTCGTGCATGAGGTACGAGGCTGATTTTACGAAGCTGTTTCCGGGCGCGAGCGACTTGCAGAATTTCAGGAAGCCGCTCTTCTTGATCCCATCGTCCGAAATGTCGGTGCTGAAGTAATAGAGCGTCTGCGGCTCGGTGGCGTTCTGCTGCGAGAAGGTGATCTTCACGCCCGGCGTGAGGCCCTTGTGCTCGGTCGCGGCGGTGTCCCACGGCTGCAGCTTGCCGTCCGCGTCGATGCCGACGTAGCCGGTCTCATTGATGGTCTTGTTTGACCGCGCCAGGAAGATGTAGATGAGCGGCAGCGTGCCGCCGAGCTCGTGGTTTTGCAGGTCGTTCTTCATGTCCTTCGTGATGAAGAAGCTGAAGCTCAGCACCGAGTTCAGCGAGACTTGCAGGTTGTGCAATTCCTGCGGGAGCGACCCGGGGCGGATTTTCGCTACATCGGGAAACTTCCCGGTCGGCTCGATGCCACAGAGCACATAGGTGGAGCCATTCGGGTAGAAGGTGTCCACGTAGAGGTAATCCGGCCCGCTGAACATATAAAACACCGGCGACTTGCTGGCGGAGGCGTCAGGGATGTACGTGGCGTCCCATGCGCGGATTTTCGCGAGCTGGTTTTTCTCAAGGCTCGCCCACGCGGTGTCGAAAAATTTCGAGTGCTCCTGCCACGATGCCTCCTTCGCGGTCTCGGCGAGCGGGGAACCGGGGGAGGGGGGCAACCCGGCGAGGAAACGCGCGGTGTCATTGGCCTGAAGATCGACCGGCGCGGCGGTCTGTGAAAATGCCCGCGTGACGGTTGCCAGCGCGAGCAGGGTGAGCGCGAACGCTTTAGTTTTCATTTTGTGTCAGGACAGGAACTATAGCCGGATTTTTCGGCGACACAAAATAAATCAGAAGGCCGAGCAGCAGGGTCCCGAATCCCAGCAGGGAGGCATTGCGAGACTCAGGGGATTCCAGCATGTGCCACATCATCCAGACACTGATGACGACAAAAACCAGGGGCGTGAAAGGATATCCCCACACGCGATACGGGCGGGGGAGATCAGGCTGCCGCCAGCGCAGTACAAACACCCCGACCACAGCCAGCGTGGAACAGAGCGTGAGGCTGAATTGCACATACTTCACCACCGTTTCAAAGGTCGCGGTGAGCAGCAGGATGTTTACGATCGCAAATTGCACCAGCGTCGCCACCACGGGCATCCCGCTTGCATTCTTCTTCGCCAGCCAGCCGAGTGCCTGCAAATCCTCGCCCATCGTCACAGTCACACGAGGGCCGATCCACATCATGGCGCTGATCGACGAGACCAGCCCCGCGCAAATAAGCACGGCCATGACCACCGCCCCGGATGCGCCGAAAAGATGGACCCCGGCCACTAGGGCGACCTCGGGTTTCCCCACCATTTCCGCCGCGGGCGTGCTGCGCATGAAAACAGCATTCACCGCAAGGTAGAGCGCCATCACGAGCAGCGTGCCAAGGCCGACGGAGACTGGGATCGTGCGGGAGGGATTCCGCATTTCGCCCACGATGTAGGTCGAGGCGTTCCAGCCCGAGTAGGCATACATCACCCAGTAGAGGCTCACCGCAAACGGCGCGCTCATGATCAGCGAGGCATCGCCCTTTGCCGGCAGGAACGAAACCGGCTGCGGGTTTTTCACAAAAAATCCCGCGCCGATGATCACGAGGATCAGCGCGATCTTCAAGACCGTGGCCGCATCCTGGAACGCGCTGCCAATACGCAGATCCCGCAGCAGGAACAACGTGCAAAGCCACACCACCGCGAGCGTGAAAACCATCGGGTGTACGTGTGGAACGACCCCCGCGAGATATTTGCCAAACGCAATTGCTGCGATTGCCACCGGTGCCGCAAATCCCACCGTGGCCGACACCCATCCGGCCAGAAAGCCGACCGAGGGATGAAATATCCGTCCGAGAAAATTATACTCGCCGCCGGAACGCGGGAGCGCCGCGCCAAGCTCCGCATACGAGAGCGCGCCGCACAATGCGCAGATGCCGCCGACCAGCCACAGCGCCATCACCGAGAATCCCGTGGTGAGATCGCCCACCTGGAACCCTAGGCTGGTGAAAATACCGGTGCCGATCATGTTGGCCACCACAATGGCAGTGGCCGTCAACGTGGAAATGGTCTGGGTGCGGCCGGGAATCCCTGTTTTCAAGTGCGTGGTGGGTTGAGGGCGCTACCTTAGCGGGAATTCCGGCAAAGGGAAGCCCCGCGTTTTTTAAGAAAAGTGTGAAGGTGGATCGCGATCTCCGGGCGCGATGCCAAAGCAAACGCGCGATAGCGCCACTCTCAGATGACAGGCTCGCTGGGCTCACGATCACCACTAAAGCGCATGATGCGCGGTTACGGCTCCGGCGGGGTGGGCGGCGCTGGCACGGCGGCGGTCGCGACCATAGTTGAGGACAGGATGGCGATATAGCTCGGCTTGTTCAGTCCCGACGTGATGAAAGGCCCGAGATTTTCCCCCTTGGGTGAAAACTTCACCACCGTGTTGTTGCCGTGGTTCACCACGTAAAGATTGCCCTCCTGGTCAAACGCAAGCCCCGTGGGGGCGTCCAGGTTGGAGCTGACCAGGATTCCCGCGGATTCCCCGGTCGGCGAGAATTTTTTCACGGAATTGTCCCCGGAGCTTGCCACGTAAAGGATGCCGTTTGCATCGAACGCGAGCCCCGTGGGCCAGTTCAGGCCCCGGCTGACGAAGGCTCCCATGTCCGCGCCCTTCGGGGAGTATTTCTCCACGGAATCCGAGCCCCAGTTTGCCACGTACAGGTTCCCGTCCTTGTCAAAAGCGAGGCCGTTCGGCGTGTTCATCCCTTTCGTGGCGAACATGCTGGTGAATGCCCCCCGCGCGGAATACTTGCCGATGCGGTGGTTGAACTGGTTCGACACAAAAAGATCGCCATTGCGGTCAAAGGCGATGCCGATCGGCGCAATGAGGTTCACGCGGCTGGAGATGCCGAGATCCTCCCCGGTGGGCGAAAACTTCTCGATGATATTCGAGCCCACGAGGGCCACGCAGAGGTTCCCGTTCCTGTCGAAGGCGAGGCCCGTGGGTGTGCTGTCGCCAAAGCTCAAAAGCTGGCCGGTGCGCTTCCCCTTGGCATCGAATTTCTGCACCGTATTGTCGCCCGCGCACGAAACATAGAATGTCTGCGCGCCCGCCGTGACCACCGCAAAAATGATCACGCACACAACAATAATGAAAACCCGGGCCGCCGCCCGCCTTAAACTGAATTGCAACCACATCCCCTCACTTTAGCAAAATGCCGCCGCCATAGCGACGAGATTATAGTAGACATTATGGCAGATTGTTGCGCCCGCGTGTTTGCGTTTATTCATCTATCGTGAAACACAAAAAGCGCCTTTGTTTTTAGAAAGCTCAGGCTGCTTTCCGGAAAGTAACGCGTATGCCTGGATCAAGAATCGTTGCGCGCCAGCCATGCTCCCTGGCAAACGCCTGGATCGCCTCTTTTTGTTTCTCCCGTCCCGTGTCCTCGTGCGGCCAGTACACGGACACATCCTTCTCGAAGATCGTGCAAAATTTCCGCTCCTCGATCCTTCTTTGAATTTTCTCGATCAGCTCGTTCATATAATCCTGAATCGGACGTCGCGGCAAATTGGCAGTATGCCAGGACAACAAAAACAGCATTTTCTCTCTGTAATTGTGGCAAAATAGGTGAAATCACCTAGGGAACGCCCTTATGGAGGAAACAGGGATGCGCCACTTCCCTAGTGCCGCTGAAAACGTCATAATCAGCGCGTTCGAGGGCATGTGGGATTTATGAACACAACGCCCGGTTGGATAGGCTATCTCTCTCCCGTCCAGTCGGGCGTGAGTTTTTTACAGCCTCCAGGGCTTGCACTGGCAGGCAAACATTGCTTTATTTGCCCACCATGAAAATCCTGGCCTACAAGAAAGCGGATTGGATTCCGGTCATCTGCGCGGTGGCGCACGCGGCGTATCTCGTCACGATGTTCGCCGTGTTCCCGTACGCCCCGTGGTGGGTGCTGGCCGTGATGGGCTTCGTTTATTCCGTGAGCATTTCGTGGAATATCAACGGCATCGCGCACAATTTCATCCACAACGCCTATTTCAAATGGGAGCCGCTGAACTACGCCTTCAGTTGGCTGCTTTCGGTCACCATGGGATTTTCGCAGCAGTTCTACGACCTCGTCCACACCCGGCACCACCAGGGGAACAGCGACCGCCCCGGCAAGGATGGCGACACCGTGGACTGGCTCTCGATCTACCGCCACGGCCACGATGGCGAGCCGGAAAACGTCTGGAGCTACGTCTTCTGCAGCTACTTCCGCGACGATCCCAAGCTCATCTACAACGAGATCAAGCGCCGCAAGCCCTTCAGCGCCTACTTCGGCATCTTCGAAATCGCATCCTGGGTCTGCCTCCTCATCACCGGCTTCATCCTGAACTGGAAGTTCATGCTCTTCTACATCCCGTTCTATTATTTCGGTCACTGCCTCTCGTATCTCAATGGCTACTTCCTCCATTACGGTGCAAACCCCGACCTGCCCATCGCCTGGGGCGTGAGCAGCTACCACAAGCTCTACAACCTCATCTGGTTCAACAACGGCTACCACGCCGAGCACCATTTCCGCCCCAAGAACCACTGGACCGAGATGGAAGCCCTGCGCGAGAAAATCAAGGACGAGCAGAAGAAAGCCGGCGTGCGCGTCATCACCCCCCCGCACGCCCTCGGTTTCCTCGACCCCAACCTCCCGAAACTCGGCGTACCGACCAAGCAAGCCACACAGCAGGCTTGAAGTAGCGTAAGCCTCCGCTTGCAACCCACCCGCTGGCAAGCCGGAGAGCGCCGGAGGCGCGACGGAATTAAAGCCCGGGGTGGAGCACCGCGGAACCCCGGGGAATCTCCCATGACACAGGACAAACCCCTGGAAGGGGTGACGGAAAAAGGGCAGGATTTACAGGATGGGCAAGATCCCACCCTCGTGGCCTTCATTTTTTGAAACCAATTCCTTCCGCAGGTGTTGAAGCTGGAACGAAAAACCCTCGAAAAATCATGAAAAAATTCATTCCTTTCCTCCTCCTCACCGCCCTTGTCGCCTTCGCGTTCACCGATTGCATGGCTGGCAAGCCGCCTAAAAAACCCAAGGCCACACCCACCCCGGCTGCCCTCCACACCGTCATTGGCAGCATCAGCGCGGACTCCATCACCGTGAAGGAGCCGAGGGAGACGAAGACCTACAAGATCACCAAATTCACGCAGATTTTCTTTGAGAACCAGGCCGTAAAATTCGACGCGCTCAAAGCCGGCATGCGCGTGGACGTCGCCATCGGGTCCGATCCCACCGTTGCGGAGCGCATCACCGCAGGCCCCGCGCCGTCAAAATAAACGGCCCGGATTTATTTCTTTAGAAACCACGTCCGCGTGTCGGCATTGGTTTTGAAAAAGGTAAGCAGCAACTCCGCGACCTTCTGGCGTCCCGTCGGGCCGGGATGCGTGCCATCGCCGCCGAAATCCTCGTGCTTCCACACCAGGCTGTCGCCCTTGCGACCCTTCATGCCGTCCGCCCACAGGTAGGGACCCCAGAGCGCCACCGGCGCTTTCACATCGCCCTTCATCTGGTCGCGGATCACCCAGCGCACCGCAAACGCCCCCTCGTACGCGTAAGGCTCCGGGTTCAGCGCCGTGCTGGCGTACCCCGCGTAGATGCGGCTGGAAAGATACGCGACCCGGAGATTCGGGTAAAATTTCTTCGCGAGATTGATGTCATCGATGAGGGAATTTTTAAGCCGCTGAGCCGCCCCCGGGAACCCGTCCTCCGGGTGGGCGATCGCCTGCTTGATCCACACCACCTGCACCTGTGCCGGCGTCACCCCCGCCGCCTTCAGCCGCTGCGCAATCACGCTCCAGAAGGGCGCGCTCTCCGTGGCAATGCGGTCGGCCGTCTGCCCGCCCTGCGCGCCATCCACGATCACCACCGCCGGGGACATGCCATGATCAGCCCGCGCCAGCTCCACAAACCGCGAAAACTCCATCGTCGTGTTCGACATGCCTATGGAAAGCAGCACAATCTTCCCGCCCGCGGATGGCTTCCCCTCCGCATCGAGCGGCTGGATCTTCGCCGTCTCCGCCTTCGCCGCCGCCGCAAGCTCCGGTGGCGGCTCATTGCGCCCGCCGCCGTACAATCCGCCATCCTCCCCCTTGTAATTCACCCCCGGGTCCGTGAGCGGCACCAGCCCCGTCTCCGTCCTGCCGGGATTCGCCGCGCCTTGCTGGTTGCCTCGCCCCTGGCCGCCCCCTCCCTGCGCCCGCGCCTGCTTCGCCCGGTCGAGATAAGCCTGGTCCTCCGCCGAGAGCTGTTCCCCGCGCTGCGACCTCTGGTAAAGATTCCGCGCGCGCTCCCAGTCAATGGCTGTGTCCGCGCCCACGGCGTAAACGAGAGAGACCGCCGCTAGCATCGCGACGAGTATGGTACGGGAAAAGGAACGGGGGGTCTTCATGGAATATTAAACGCGGTAGACGGGCGGATGTTGCACTCTTTCTTTGCAGCGGGTATCCATCAATGTTTCTTCGCCCCATCCGTCCGTTTCTGTGGTTTGGGATTATTGATCGCCTTGCCCTTGAAAAACCCCGTCTCCACGCACCCCTTGCTTTCATAGATGATGAAATGCGTGTTGGTTCCCTCGCGATCATCGTAAACCAGGATCCTGTATTTCTCGCCCTTCGCATCCTGCCCGGGAATCGTGTTCAGGGGCATGCCGAACTTCTTCAGCAGCTTCGCCTCAGGCATCTTGTAAAACGCATTCGCCTCCGCCTGCGTCGCGCTCGTGATCGCCTCAAAAGCATCCCGCAGTTTTTTCTCCTGCACGGCATCAGGCGCCATAGCCTGCGCGGTCTGTGCAGTTGGCGTGGCTTGCGAATTTTTCGCGGTTTGCGCCGGAGTCTCTTTTTGCAACGGCATTTCCTTTGCCAGCTTCGCCTGTTTCGCCGCCTCCTCCGCAGCAGCCCGTTCGGCAGCCTGCTGCTCCTTCACCTTCCGCGCCTCCGCCTCCATCCTTGCCAGGTCCGCCTTCGACAAGCGCCCGAGCTTCAACAGCAAATCATCCGGCAGTTTCGCAATCGGCACATGCGCCACGCCGTCGATATATGTGATCGTGGCAAAATTCGCATCCGTCCCGCTGATGACGGCCTGCCGGAAAGTCTGGTTATCCTTCGTCACAATCGTGCGCGCCACATCCCCCGCAAAAGCCGGGAGCGCAGCGAGAAGAATCAGGAATAGCGGACGGGCATTCATCCAATTCACCTTCCGTAGGCAATGAATTGATTTTCGGCCAAACGGATGCTGCGGCAAGCGCAAATTCAGGTGGCTGAATTGTCCCTCTAAACCGGAAATTCGTTTTCCATCCGCTCCTCATCCGCAGTCGCAGGCCTGATCTTGTCAGGCCGGAACCGCTTGATCGACCCGTCGAGAAACGTCACGCTGATCCACAGCCCGGGGGCAAGAGTATCCACGGATTTGATCCGGCAGAGTTCCTCCCGGCACGCGGTCTCGTTTTTCAAGGTCGTGAGGACCATGAGCTGGCGCGCGTAGGCGCGGCGGTATTCGGTGGCGGTTTCCGGGGTGGCTTCGATGCACACACCGTAGTCCCGTTCCGGCCAATAGCAAGGTGAACCGCCTTCACCCGCCGGATGTACCGGGATATTTCCGCCACGCATTTTCGCAGGCGGCGACATCCCATTCGCCATCATGTACCGCGACGCAGTAGCGCAGGGTGACACGCCCGCCCGGCTGCAACATCCACGGCTCACGTGCAACCAGCGAAGCGGAAAGGAACGCGAACGGGGCAGGGGGATGACTGAGCACAAACCAAGGTGTGGGATGCCGCGGATTTAATGGATAATCACTGATAAAAACACCGGCCGGTTCGTATGAATGTTGCGATCCATGGCCTTGATAGTGTCGCCAGCGTGCCGGCACTCCCTGCCCGGTGGCCGCCGCATCGAAGTCCTTGGGGACGGCGTGTTTTCCACCGATGTCCAAAGCCCGTGAAAATCTGAATCCGAGGCCGTGATAGCTGGTCTTGGAAGCCGGTGTTCTGCCATTGATTGAAACCGGCTGGTCCTGTGCTTGCAGGCGCGTTGTCCAGTCGCACACGATTGCGCCTGCCGCTGCGTCATGATGCAGTTTGAGGGTGCGTTCCTCGGCGAGAAGAGCCGTGTCGCCGTTCATCCATCGCAAATGCTCGATCGCCACCGCTTCATCGCCTGTACACGTCAGGGCGCTCCACGATTTATGTACAATTTCGCCGATGGCAAGGCCCGGACTCGGGGATTCCTCCCAGAAATTAGTGTCATTCACTGTACACGCGAACATCAATCCCCGGTGGTGTACATGATGCGGCGGCGATGCCAGCGTCGTGTTTTCGCCGGATGGCGTGGCGAAATAAAACACGTGTGGTTTGGGCGTCTCCTTGTATCGATAACTCCAGACAACACGATCTCCCAAGTGTACATCAATTACGCCTGCGTCATCACGCTGCACCAGATCAAGCTTTGGAGTTCCTGACATCGCTGCCGGTGAATTGAACGGCTACCGCGCCGGCTTTTCCCAGTCAAAGATCGCACAGGGCGTCGGCGACGACCGGTCGAGCAACCCCGCATAAGCCTCGCGCGCCTTCTCCGGCGCAAAACTTTCCGCAAACCCCTGCACCTTCAGCGACCCCTCCGCCAGCCACCGCAGCGCCGCCGCATAATTGCCCATGAGCGAATTATCGTGAAAATCCGACGTCAGCGCGGGCACTTCCCATTCCCACCCGCTGCGCAGCACCGCATAGCGCTTGAACACCGCCTCGAGCAGATCGTGCGCGGTGAGCGCGGTGTATTGCTTCCAGTTTCTGCCAATCATCACCACCTCGCCCCGCTTGCGTACGCATTTGCACGCATCCAGCACCGCCTGCTCATGCCCGCTGCACTCCAGCGCGAGCGTCACCGTGCCCTCCAGCGAAGCCCCCTCGTCGATCGATGCCCGCACATCCCGGATGCCGGATTGCACCGCCAGCTCTCGCCGCGGTTTTACCGGATCAATGCCCGTCACCTCATACCCGCACCGCGTCCAGATCTGCGCCGCCAGATTCCCGATCGGCCCCAGTCCCGTTACCAGCACGCGGGAAGGCGGCCGCGCCGTCGTCGTGTTCAACGTCGACATGCTCACCCCCGCCAGCCGCGCAAACACCGCCACCTCCGGGTCCAGCCCGCCCGGCAGCGTCACCACCGCATCCGCCGCCGCCGTCTGGATCTCTTGGTGCGGCCCCGACCCAAAAACCCTGTCCCCCTTGGAAATCCCCGTCACCTTCTCCCCGACCTCATCCACTTGGAAAACTGCCGCATACCCCGGATAAAACGGAAACCCCGCCAGTTGCATCAGGCTCGTCTCCGTCCCCGGACTCGTCAGCGAAACAAGCGTCCGTCCCCGCACCTCATCCGGTTGCAACGGGGGCAACGGTTCGGGGTCATCGACGATTCCGGCGACGTTGGTGGAAAGGAAAGCGATGCGTTTCACAAGCGTTTGAATTTTAGTTTCAGGGATTCAGTGGTCGCCGGATACTAAGTGCAGATGCGCTCTTTTTGCCAGCGAATGCTTGGATCCCAGGCCGAGAGGCGGAGCTCGTGTTTTTTCCAATAATATTGCACCGCCGGGTTTTTCCAGCCCTCGTAAAGCTCTTCCCATGTATAATCCCCGTGCGGCTTGAGGGACCTTTCCTCGATATCCTCGTTGATGGCCTGGAACCGGATGTCGCAGGAGAGGCGGATCCGCTCCCGCTGCCGGCTCCGCAACGCGCGGTGGACCGTGTAGCTGTTGAATGTCAGGACATCGCCCAACTCGAAATCTCCCTCCACCCAGTCGGTCTCATGCGGGCAGAGAATCGCCGCCAGGTCCCCGGCGCCCCCGGCCGGCTGCACCGCCACCACGCCGTTGCGATGCGACCCGCGCAGTACCGTGAGCGATCCTTTTTCACGCGGACAATCGCCCACCGGAAACCAGCATGTCCATGTCTCCGGGGTGCCCTGGATATGGATGAAATCCTGGTGCGGTGGGGTGGGGAAAACAGCATGGTGACAGGTGATCATCCGCGCGATATGGCGGGGATGCGGCATGGCTTTCCGTCCGAAAAGGCTGCGGTAGAGTTTCCGGAACCTCGGGTGATGCGGGATCGTGTGGAAAAGCTCCAGCTTTTGCACCGCCCGGTACGCGTCGTCGGATACGCCGATATCGGTGCGCATCTTTTCAAGCGGCACTTCGTTGATCGCCGCCTCGTCGATCACGCCATCCATCAGGTCCGCGCGGGGATCGAGCCAGCCGTGCTGCGCGCAGATTTCGAGCATTTGCCGCCGCAGTTTGATCAGCGGCTTCGCGGGCAGGAATTTTTTGAAAAAAAGATATCCGTCCCGCTCCGCCTGTTCGCGCAGCGCGGCGGGATCATCCAGTAGCGGCGTGGCGTCGGAAAAAAGTGAACTCTTTTTACGGATGCTTCGGGGGGATTTTTTGGCGGCGGCAGGCTTGCGCATGGGATCGAGTAAAGCATGGAAATATGCGCATAAAAATGACATATAAGTTAAAAACATGAGGAAAAAGTTCAGCCCCATCCTTTTGAATACGCGCACCACGGTCATACTTTGGGCGAACTGGTTTCAGTTTGCCCCGGCGGAACGCATTGTGAATCCGTGCGTGTCGAGCCGTATGCTTCTATGGTGCGAGGAGGGCAGGGGGCGCGTGCGGGTGAATGGCGTCTGGCACGCCGTGGAGGTCGATGACTTTTTGTTCCTGCCCTGGAAACACGCGATTTGTTACGTCGCCGACGACCGCGCGCCATTCCGGGTGGCCGGTATTCACATTATCCCCGGCCATCTGCCGGACCGGAAATTGAATTTTGCCGTCTCTCATCATCTCAATGACCGCTGGGCCGGATTGAAATGGCGGCGCGACATCGCGTGGCCCGGCCTCCAGGGGGTCATCGCGGGACGTGCCCGCGCATCGGATCCCCTGCGATTGCTCGGCGCGTATATCGTCGGGCGCTTCGAGGCGGGAAACGGCTTTCAGGAAGGTCCGTTGCGCCAGCTCTCCCAACTCCTCGTGGCGGAAATCGCGCGGACTGTGGCGCAAAGGAACCGCGCACCGGTTGGTAATGAAATCGTGCGTCGCGTGCAGGAGTTTATAGAGTCGCACTGGAGCAAAAAAGTTTCGCTGCGCGAGTTGGCGCGGCTGGCCGGTTGCAGTGTCTCGACACTGCGCCGTCAGTTTCAACAGACGCTGGGGTTCCCGCCCTATGAATGGATTTTGCAGGCCCGTGTCCGCAAGGCGCAGGAGCTTCTCTCCACGACCACGCTCCGCATCCATGAAGTCGCCGAGCGCGTCGGTTTCGACGACGCATTCCAGTTTTCCCGTACATTCCGCCAGCGTACCGGCTCCGCCCCGCGCCAGTTCCGGAAGAACCGCGCATTTGCACCGGGGTAGGTGCCCTGCTGCGCAGAAATAGATGCTGTATTGTGCAGCTTCACTCCGGCCGGATGTTCTGATTCATCTGGAAGAAATTCTGTGGATCATACGTTTTCTTCACTTGCGCCAGCCGCGCATAGTTCGGCCCGAATGCTGACCGCACCCGGTCCGTTTCCTCCGCCGTGAGGAAATTCGAGTAGCCCCTCCGGTGGCAAAGGGCAGCGTGGCCTTGTAAACCTCCCGCGCCCACGCGATGCCCGCCTTGTCCTCCGCGACCGTGTCCCGGCGCCCGTGCACGTTCATCACAAAATTGGCGTCGCGATTTCCAAATGCAGTCGCGTCCGCGGGCACGCGCGACATCTTTGCGCCGGGCTGCGGCGACGTTTTTTGAGGTAAAAGAGATGCGTTTTACAAGCGTTTGGCTTTAATGTTAAAGTTAAAAAAAGAGTGTGCCCGGCTCATACTGGATATAGAAGCATTCTCTTCACCAGCGAATGCTTCCATTACCTCGCGTCATTACAGATCGGTTCGCCAGGCATTGAAACCCCGTTATGAGACTTCACAAAATCCCCTCTCTCCCCATGGCCGTGTTTTTTCATGCGGTATGCGCATTTTTTCTGTCCCTCTCAAATGTGAGCGCGCAGACCGCCGCCGGCAACCGCCCCGGCAACATCCTTTTGATTTATGCGGATGACCTCGGTTACGGCGACGCTGGCTGCTACGGGTCGACCGCCATTCCCACGCCGAACCTCGACAAACTTGCGAAGGAAGGGCTCCAGTTCCTCGATGCCCACTCGGCGGCCGCCACCTGCACCCCCTCGCGTTATTCATTGATGACCGGTAAATATGCCTTCCGGAAGAAAGGCACGGACATCCTCCCGGGGGATGCGAATCTCATCATTCCCCGCGACGCTCCCAGCCTTCCCTCCATGTTGAAAAAGGGGGGATACGCCACCGCCATCGTGGGCAAGTGGCACCTTGGCCTGGGTGACAGCAAGATCGACTGGAACGCGGAGATCAAGCCGGGGCCCGTCGAGCTGGGCTTCGACTACGAATTCATTACCCCGGCGACGCTGGACCGTGTGCCCTGCGTTTATCTCGAGGGGAATCAGGTGCTCAACCTCGACGCGCACGACCCCATCAGGGTCGATTACAAAAATCCCGTTGGCAACGATCCCACGGGCGTTTCAAATCCCGGCCTCTTGAAGATGAAGGCGAATCCGCAGCACAGCGGCACGATCATCAACGGAGTGAGCCGCATCGGGTTCATGTCCGGCGGCAATTCCGCCAGGTGGGTGGATGAAACGATGTCCGATCTCATGGGCGACAGGGTGGTCCGCTTCATGGAGGAAAACAAAAAGAAGCCCTTCTTCATTTATTACGCCATGGCGGAGCCGCACGTGCCGCGCATCCCGAATCCGAGGTTTGCCGGCAGGACCAAACTCGGGCGGCGCGGGGATTCCATCGTGCAGTTGGATTTCGAAGTTGGAAAGGTGCTCGCCGCGCTGGACCGCCTGGGACTCGCCGACGACACCCTCGTCATCTTCACCAGCGACAACGGCCCTGTCCTAAACGACGGCTACATGGACGATTCCGTGAAACTGAACGGCGACCACAAGCCCGCCGGTCCCTACCGCGGCGGCAAATACGATGCCTTCGAGGGCGGCACCCGCATGCCGTTCCTCGTCCGCTGGCCCAAATATGTAAAGCCGGGCCAGTCCAGGGCGTTGATCAGCCAGGTCGACCTGCTGGCCACGCTCGCCTCGCTTACCGGGCAACCCCTTTCAAACGCGGGCGAATTGGACAGCGTGGACGTATCGCTCGCGCTCACCGGCAAATCCCTGGGCGGACGCGAATCCGTGGTGGAGCAGGGAGTCGGCGCGCTGGGACTGCGCGTGGGAAATTGGAAACTCATCCAGCGCACCAGCCCGGCGAAAGGCAAAGCAGCCCAGCTTCCCGAAACCAGCCTCTACGACCTGGAGAAAGACCCGGGCGAAACAGACAACCTTGCCGCCAAAAATCCCACAAAAACCACCGAGCTCAAGCAGACCCTGGAAAAGATACGCGGCAAACAACTCATGGAAAACGGGACGGGCGAGCGTGATCCTGAGTGACCTGTCTGGATTTCTACGGGAGAAGCCACGATTCTCTTCCAAGTTCCGCTGGGACGTCCGACAATAGGCAGGCGGAAAGGGGGCGATCCTTAGTAACGACACAAAATCAGAAAATGGAGCCCATCGATCAAGTCCTGACCGGCCTGCCAGCGACCACCAAAAGCCTCCAAATCCCCTTGACTTTCCCTCCCGCGGCACCAACGACCGTGGGGCATGAAAGTATTAGCTAACCACACCATGCGTCCCGCAAGGTTCCGAACCTGTAGTGGGGCCGAAGGTTCCGAGATTGCTGGAAGTCCTGAGCTTGTCGAAGAGACAGAGGGGCTCCGCACCGGTTTTCACCTGCACGCAAATGCCAATCCCGGCATTCCGGTTATCCCGACCCATGCGTCCCATTCTCCAAAATTTCCCCAAAACCATGACAATCCTTAACTTTACAGAGAACGGCCAGAAACCTTACCGACAC
>Ga0068860_100002420_pt1 | contig 19586 bp, 22 predicted proteins | sample KBSSwiS32_FD_66597 | JGI IMG/M metagenome (GOLD analysis project Ga0068860, IMG submission 66597) | Switchgrass rhizosphere microbial communities from Kellogg Biological Station, Michigan, USA - KBS Switchgrass S3-2 | ecosystem: Host-associated > Plants > Roots > Rhizosphere > Soil ...
AGACCCGGATTCCGCGAAAGCCGACCTCGTCATGCGCGCGATGATGCAAATGGACAAGCTCGACATCCAACGCTTGCAGCAAGCCCGCGACCAGCGTTAGCGATTCAAGCTCTCCAGAAATTCATACCGTTCGCGGTGCTTTTCCGGTGCAGCAGCGCTCTCTACATCGATCGTCATCACCGGAACGCTTTTGTCGCTGTTAGCCGCCGGCCACTTGGGCAGCTTCGCTCCATTCGGATCACCCGTCTTAATAAAGTTGGCGAAATATTCTTCCATCGTGCGCGAGACGCTGTAATCGTCATCCGTCCACGCATACACCAGATTCGTTGCCAGATTCCCCAGCGCATATTCGATCTCCGCCGAGTGTACTGCGCCGCGCGCCGGCGGAGCCGCCTTCGCCGCAGCGCCAGTCCCGCGAATCACGCCGCCCGCTAAACCCGCTACCGCATTTCCCATCTCCGGCCGCATCGGCGGCCGTGGCCGCGCGTAATAATACCGGAATACCGGCTTGCCACCCGTCTTCTCGCTGAGATTCGACCACACCCACGTGCTGTAAGCGATAAAGCGGTCGCTTGCCAGAGCCGTGGCATTTTCCGTCACCTCTTCCGCCGTCGCCGCGCCATAGACTCTCACTGCGGCCTCCGCATGATCCGGATACAGTTTGCGAATCGCATTAGCGTAATTGTCCGGCGTCGGTTCCGCGTCCCCCAGCACCCGGCGCGCCGGATTCTCCTGCGAGTTCCAGCCCACCAGTAACGGCACGTGCGCCTGCTTGCCCTCCGTGTAGATCTGCCGCAGCGGCTGTGGAAGAAAGTAGCCGTCAATCACCGCCGGGAATCGATCGGCGCCCTCCTTGCCACTCTCTTTGAAAAGCTGCTCCACCGTCATAGCCCGCAGCGCCGCGAGTGATTTCGCCCCTACGGCGCCAGCGAATTTAACGCCGGCCTGTTCCGCATCCGCCTGCGGCACCGGACTGAGAGTGCCCATGTAAGACCCGCTCTCCCCAATCGCTCCCGCAATCAAGTCCTTTGCAAGCGGAGACGCCATCTGCGCACTCACCGCAATCGACCCCGCCGACTCCCCGCCGATCGTGATGCGATTCGGATCCCCGCCAAACGCAGCAATGTTCCGCTTCACCCACAGCAGCGCCGCGTACTGATCCAGCAGTCCGTAATTTCCCGAGGCATGATGCGTCGATTCCTTCGTGAGTTCCGGATGCGAAAGAAATCCCAGCACATCCAGCCGGTAATTCAGTGTCACCGTGACGATGCCCTTGGTGGCCAGGCTCTCGCCGTCGTAACGCGGCTCGGAACCATCGCCTGCAATGAATCCGCCGCCGAAGAAATACACCAGCACCGGCAGTTTCGCATCACCAGATTTTGCCGGGGTCCAAATGTTCAGATACAGACAATCCTCGCCCATGCCGTTCGAGCGAAAGTTCATGTCGCCAAACACCGGACGCTGCGCGCAGCGCGGCGCGAAGCGGTCGGCCTTGCGCACCCCCGTCCAATTCCGTGGAGGCTGCGGCTCCCTCCAGCGCAAATCGCCCACCGGCGGCTGCGCGTAGGGAATCCCCTTGAACATGCGAATCCCCGAAGCCGGATTCACCGCCCCTTCGAGCACCCCATTCGCAGTCTGAATAGTATCGGCGGCCCGCACCGCCACGGAGAGAATCGCTAGAGCAAAAAGAATCTTCATGCCGGTCACCAGATTACTACGATGATCCGCGAAAAGCTTCCGCCCCTAACGGATCGTATGATCAGCTTGACTCTTTCTGATTCCGCAACACAAGTGCGTTAGTATTCAGGTTTTGAGAATACAAAAGACCACGGCTAATTTTCGCCATTCGGTCGTTGACACTGTTCGCCAGTAGGGTTAACTTTTGGATTTAGATTAGCGAAACATGTTCCGCTGGAAAAGGGTCATAAAAGAGTGGTACGAGAGTGTCAAAACTGCGAACGGCTTCGGTCGGTGGCTCTTCACGCATCCGCGTCTTATTACGCGCTTCTTTTAGAAATGGAGTCCGCTTACATTAACCATGAAGATGGCAGGGCCCTTGAGCTGCGCCAGCGGATTGATGAGGCGTTGATGGTCCGCAATGCTGCAATCGATGACCTATCTTTGCATGAACAAAACCATCTAAGAACCAAGTCCGTCGGCGCGTAGGCACCGTTCCACGACACCAGCCTTTCACTCGCTAAAGGGCAGGTCTTCCGGCACGATCCCCTGGCTGAGATAGACATCCAGCCTGTCATAGGCGCGTCCCATACTTTTCCGGGCAGCGGTCAACTCGCGAGAGGCGTTCTGTATGCACTGAGCACCGTCCGGGTGAGGGAGGCCGCTGGGGATGTTCTCAACTAGCGATTTGAACTCACTGGAGGCGGCTTCAACCCGCAACCTCGCTTCCCTAAGAGCGTGCACTAAGGCGGAGTGTATGTCCGTGTTGCGATTAGATTTACCGATGTCTACGCAATCCGGGCAAATCGGAACACCATACTCGTATGACTGTGCTTCTTGTGATTTACAGAAAGCGCAACTTGCCATACGCAATCCTTCAGACTACAGCAACGGTAGGATAGGTTCAATACCAAAGAGGAAGTAGTTCAGAATTTGAAAGGACGATGACCAAGAGGAGCCGTCCGGCCGCACCAAGAATCCCGCTGCCGCGGCGCGGGCCATTGGGGAGATAGCGGGAGCGTCTGGATGAGGGTGATGGGCGACGCTCCCGCCAGGCTGGGGAAAGTCAGGTGAAAGCCCCAGCTACGCAGTTCGTCAAGACGGATGCTTACCGACGGGCATCGGCTCTTTTTTTTCTTCGCTTGCGCCCGGAAACTTTGGTGTTCCCTATCTCCCTGCCCGATCACATCATGCACGAAGAGTATTGACAATCCCCGGTTCCGCGCGGAACACTCGATGCAGGTAGGCAGGCGCGGGGTGCGCACAAACGTGGGTGCAGTCTTCCCCGCCGCACGCGGCAACATCGACTTAAATCCAACGGAAGACAACATGAATGCAAGCGCGAAAGAACCAACGGTAAAACCCGAAGACTCCCGGCCAGCCAGCGCCGAGCAGCGGTTGGGGGAACTTGGCATCCAGCTCCCGCTCCCACCTGAGCCCTTCGGCGCATATGTGGAAGCGGTGCGGACGGGCAATCTGCTCTTTCTGAGCGGGATGCTTCCCACGGAAGGCCACGCGGCGAAATACATCGGACGCCTCGGCGCGGAGCTCGATGTGGAAGCAGGGCGCAGGGCGGCTCACCTCGCTGCGCTCAACGTTCTGGCGGTCGCGCGCCAGCATTTGGGGTCGCTCGACAAAGTTGCGCGGATCGTCCGCCTGGGCGTGTCGGTGGCCACCTCGGGAGATGTCCGCGATCAGCCGAAAGTAGCTGACGCCGCTTCCGAGTTGCTCGCGGACGTCTTCGGAAAAGATAAGAGTCCTTGCCGCCTGGTGTTTGGTGTGGCTAGCCTTCCACTGGGCACGCCGGTTGAATTGGAAGTCATTTTCGAGGTGCTGGAGTAACCGTGGAACACCCGACTTTTTATCGCACGACACATATAGATGGGCTCTCCATCTTCTACCGGGAGGCCGGCCCGAAAGATGCACCGGTGCTTCTCCTGCTCCACGGACTTCCCTCTTCCTCGCGGATGTTCCAGCCTCTTTTCGCCCGGCTTTCCCAGCGTTATCACCTCGTCGCGCCCGATTACCCGGGCTTTGGACACAGCGATTGGCCGGACCCCAAACAATTCGCGTATACCTTCGATCACTACGCCGAGATCATGAATCACTTCACCGAAGCTCTGGGGCTGTCGAGTTACACGCTTTACATGCAGGATTACGGCGGCCCTGTGGGTTTTCGCATGGCCTTGGCCCACCCCGACCGGATCGAAGCTCTCATCGTGCAGGACGCTGTGGCGCATAACCAAGGCCTGGGGGCGAATTGGCAGCCGCGGCGGGCCTTCTGGGCCGATCGCGCGGCCCACGAAAACACGCTGCGCACAAATCTCCTGTCGCTGCCCACCACGCGCACGCGCCATGTGGGGAACGATCCCAACCTGGAACGCTATGACCCGGATCTCTGGACCGATGAATTCGCCTTTCTCAGCCAGCCCGGACAGGCCGACATTCAAAGCGACTTGTTTTACGACTACCGCACGAACGTAGACGCTTATCCCAAATGGCAGGCCTGGATGCGCGAAAAGCAGCCTCGGCTTCTCGTCCTCTGGGGCAAATACGACCTGTCTTTCGACCTTTCCGAGCCGGAAGCCTATCGCAGCGACGTGCCGCAGGCCGAAGTCCACGTCCTCGATGCCGGCCATTTCGCGCTCGATACCGCAGCGGATCAGATAGCGCAGCTCGTCCACGGCTTCATGGAACCCCGGCGGACAGCGTTGACCGGTAACTAATAGAAGGGCGTACGGTTATCCTGGCGACGTAGTTTAAGCTTGGGAAAAACCTATGGCCGCCTTTTTCTTCTCGACTCGCAGACGACTCCAATAACTTCGACCTGCCGGGGTCAGGACCGCATGGAACCGTCCGCTAAAGAAGAAGGCCTCATCGTCAGCTGGATCACCGGAATAGTTTAACCCATGACTCTGTACCGTATCCGGCTTAGTAAGATCCAGCGCACCGTTACCACCATTCCACAGGCGCTGGAAGGCCGCTAAAAGCTCAGAACGTGTGCCATCGGGTACCAATGTGCCAATCTCGCTTTCCCATCCGTCCCAATCATTCTGGTGGTGGTCGTCAAGCGAGCCGGCAACGATTTTGAGTATCGCGTATTCCAGTCTGTCTGGGAGTGGACCATGAATCATGGTTCGTCCTCGCGCAATCCCGTGTACGATCGATCCCGCGGCTACCCCGGTTTGCTCCGCTGGGAATGGGCTGCCAGGCTGTGGACGCCGCCCTGCCCGTGGCGAGACTTACGCATGGCCTCTAACTGCGGTCCGAGGCACTGCTGGACTCTGTCCTGGCAATCCTGGCATCCGGACAGGTGCGCTTCTAGCGCGGGAATGCGCTCCGGCTCCAAGTGCCCGGCATTATAGAGTTCGAGATCGTCTTCCTGAATATGAACAGTGTCACGCATGGGGTTACAACCTCCCCAGGGTTTAGATCCAAACCGCAGCCCAGGTGTTTCACGTACCCTGCAGACGTCCGCACCATTGGCACCCCAAGAAAAGGAATCAGGGGGAGGATACCAGCAACGGACGCCTTCCGCAAAAAAATTGCTTCTGCCCTGAGCACCGCGGCATCTTCCCGGTGAAGGGAGAACGGCCCATCTGGGTTAGGCATTCTCAACTTAGGAGTCCGGACTTCTTGCCGCTGCAGTTCATCAAAAGGAGGAATCGCAATGGGCAGAACTGGCGTAACGTGGCTTGCGCTTCTGGGCGCCGCCGCCGGGGTTCTCGTTAGGGGCGACACCCCCTTGGAGCCGTTCCCGGCTTATGCTGACAGTGATATTTGTGCCCGCCTGATGGTTGGCCCCATCACGGACGCGCGGACTCAATGTTCGAGGTCAACCTACAAGGATGGTGCGGAGGGTGTCTTGGTGCGTCTGCGGGACAACCTTGTGCTTTCCGTCAATAAACAGAAATTTCTCCAAGAGCGCGTGGGAGACTTTGTGAGCGTCACGGGTGAAGTTAAAGAGAAGAACGGCAGGATTAAGGTGGATTCGATCAAATCCATCGACCTCGGCTCGATTCCTAGTGGATCTGTGAATAAGATGTTGGACGTCCGCCAGTACAAGGTCACGGGCGAGGACGCCAAAATCTTCGAGAAGATCCGCCACGAGTTGGCGATGCTCCCTTACTTCTCCGACTATGACTACATTTCGTTTGCGTTTCTTGGCGGAGAGGTCATCCTGAGCGGGTGGACCGTGCGGGACATCAATCGTGGCGACGCCGAACACGCCGCGAAAAGCGTCAAGGGTGTTGAGCATGTCACCAACAACATCGATGTCCTCCCGCTCGGCAGCATGGACATGACGATTCGCGCAAACACCCGGCTGAAGCTCCAGCGCTTTCTGTCGCGCTATTTCTGGGGCAGCGGATCCGACATCAAGATCATCGTCAAGAATGGGAAAACCATCCTGCTGGGGCAGGTCACTACCAAAGAAGACTCCGATGTTGCTTTCATCCAGGCCAATTCCGTGCCAGGCGCGTTCAAGGTTTTCAATTTACTGCGCGTCACCGGGAAGGGAAAGTGAGGGAGCGCCATCTCATGTTTAAAACCAATCCATATTTGAGGCTTGCTGCTGTCAGTCTCTGCGCATTCCTTTTGACGTTTGGATGCTCCAGGCCTCCCCAAACGTTCAAGCAGATCCCCGCGGGCAAGGAATTCTCAGGATTTCTCAGCAGCTATGCAAATCTAAAACTAAGTCCCAGGTTCGAGGGACAAGTTCTCACCTTCGCCCAGCCCGATGCGGAAAAAAATCTTCGGCGCTATGTGGCGATCATAGTCGATCCGGTGGAGACCTATATCACCTCGGATGCCGATCAGGCGAAAATCGACGAAAACGCGCGAGTCAGCGCGGTCGAATACTTCCGGGCCGCGCTAGTCCAGGGGGTTTCCGATGCTTTCCCCGTGGTTTATGAGAAGGGGCCTCTCGTGCTGCGCCTCCGCGCCGCACTTGTGGGTGTCGACGCGGGTTCGGAAGTAACGCCGGAGGAGGGAGTTGCTCCCGAGGCAGCCGTGAAGCGGGCCCTGAACATCAACAAAGTGGCCGTCGAGATGGAATTGATCGATTCGCAGACGAACGAGCAAATCGCCGCCATGGTAGATCGCGCGAATCTGGGTGCGGGCGCCGAAGCCGCCTCGTTGCGGACACCACGCGAAGAGAAGTTTCGCAAGGCCCGCGAGGCATTCGACGAATGGGCCTCTCGCGTGCGCCAGTTCCTGGATTCGGAATCCGAAATCGCCGGGGCCGACGCGGATCGAGTGGATAAGTCCTATCTTCCGTACAACGGGCGATAACATTCCGTAGCCGCAGCGCCCGCCGACGGGCCGGCGCCTTTAGCCGATGTGCTTTCGCCTCCTCGGCTTCGGACTCTTGGGCAAGATGCCGAATCGCTGGTCATTGCGTGCCACATGCTTCGCGACTGCTTCCATGGTGCATTCGAAATCTTCGTGGGTCGAATCGATGAAGAGCCATTTTCGTAGAACCTCATGCGGCATAAATCCCGGGAACTCGGCTTGAATGGAAGCATGATATTCGTAGTCCGTACAGACCAAAACTCCATGCCAGTTCCAGCGGCCAGATTTCGTTGGCTCAACCAGTAACAGCATCTGACGCTCGAAGAGGTACGCGGCAAGCCCACCGAACATTCTCTTGGTGAAGAACGTCGGGTGCTCAGCAAACGCCTCGAGAATCCATTCGTGTTCGAACGTTTTCATGTCTTGGAGTCACGGAGGAGCCAATTGCAACGCCTAAACCGAACCGACAGATTGGTTCGACACTGAGCTTTGTGGTGCGCTAGGCGCCGGCGTTTTCCTCTCCATAGGCCTCATTGCAGCTCTCGTCGGTAATATCGGTATCCCAGTCTAGCGTTTCTACCGCGCTGAAGCGGCCGAAGTCTTCCATCATCCCACTGGAATGCTCTTTTCCAGGGATTTCCACATCTTTCGACATCGTAGGCATTCCCTCCGGAGGAAGCTGGAGCACGTAAATAGCCAAGTGGCTCCGCGCTGAAGGAGTTGCTCGCGCGCCTTGGCGCGGCGCTCGCCACAACACTTTAGCGGTTTGCCGATGTTGCGTCCAATTGAACTAACACAGAATTATGGAAATTCTACGAACTAACCTCGGCAATTGAATTCGAGCCTGCAGGAATCGGATACTCCACCTCCACATACGCTGGGATCGGGTATTTCTTCTTTTTCAGGAGTTGCATCACGTCTTTGATCGGCGTGTCACCCTGACCCCAGGGGACGTTGGCTGCCTGGTTCTCCTTCCGGTCCTTGATGTGTAGGTTCGTGATGCGGTCGTGGTATTTGGCGATGAACGCGGCCGCATCATAGCCGCCCGCGGTGAAAGTGCGCATGTCGAGGTTGATCCAGATATACTTCGACATCTCGAGCGGTGAGGCTAAGCTCTCCGGTGTGGCGAACGGGGTCCGGATCGTTAATTTGTGAATGCGGGTGCATGGCTACGATGAAGTGCTGCCGGTCGGCGTACGGCGCCAGCTTTCGAGCCAAGCTCGCTGTTCCGGAAAGAGTGATGCAGCGAGCGCCAAGTGCCTTCGCTTGCTCGAACGAGCGATCGATCTCTTGCGGCGTTCCGAACCACCCGCAGTTGTAGCCGTTGATTGCAACGCCGGCGGCGTCGAAACGTTTCCGGATGTTCGTGAAATACTCCAATGGCGTGGCGGGGTGCCATTTCCGCCACTCTTCCAGCATTTTCATCGAGCGATCCGGCTTGGGTCCGTAAACGCCCTCCGGGTCCATGCCCCGGATCGAAACCAACATACCGGTCCTCGATCCAGGAGCGACGTGAGGCGCCCAGAGTTCGCACTCATGGATGCCGAGTTCGCTCATGGTCGCGAGCATCCGGCTGAGAACTTTTTCGTGACCGGGATCCTGGGCGGGGAGATCCCGCACTCGAAATATGAACGCCGTTCACTACGGCAGAGCTATCCGCCGCCCAACCAATGGCTGGAAGCCCGGCCAATGCCAGCTGCCCATTAGAGAGTCGATGCCGAATCACCGGCTCGCGGGAGCAGTGCCAGCGGCGCCACTATCAGGAACCAGCATGCGGATCATGCCATCCTGTCTAGAGGTGAGAAACAATTCACCGTCGCGGCTCCGGCTTATGTGCAGATCGGCCCGAGGCACGCTCTTGCCCATGATCTTCTCGATCAGTTCGCGAAACGACACATCCATGCGCTTGCCGCTTGCGTCGCGCACATAAAGCTGGACCTCTTCGACCGGCGCGACTGTCCGCGGAATCCCGTCGTCGGCTTTTTTCATGGCGGCCAGGTCGGAAGCAAACACGCGTCCATTCTGGATGTCGCCGAAGACAAACTTTTCCTTGAGCGCCGCGATTCGCCCGTGATAAGCGAATCCGTCGGTCACCGATCGCCCCTCGTCGTGATCGTAGACCACAACCGGATATGTAAATCCGTCCTTCACTCGCCCGTCCAAAATCTCTGGCGGGAGCGGATACAACTGGTTCAACGCACCGCCACGAGCCCGGCCGTTCTCAAAGTAACCCTCGCGTTTCATCCAGCCGTAATTCTCGCCATTGCGGACGATGTTGATCTCTTCGATGTTGTCCATCCCGATGTCAGAGGCGAACATCGTTCCGTCGCTGTCCCAGGAAAGCCGATGGGCGTTGCGGAACCCATAGGCGTAGATTTCGCCGAGCGTCTTCGGGTCGCCGTCCGCGGCAAACTTGTTCGCCATCGGAAGGGTGTAATCGCCCAGCCCTTTCTGCCCGTGCGTCACCGACGGGCTGCGCGGATCGATGCGCAGAATGGCAGTGATCATCGAATCGAGCCGCTGCGTCTGCGCGGGATTGCTCGCGTTCGGTCCGCCCCCATTGCTGAACCCATAATCGCTGCCGCTTGTGTAGAGCAAACCGTAATCCGCATCGCCGGGTTTCGCCGTCGGGTTGAATTCCACCGCGCCCATCGGATGGGTGAGGTTGGCGACGACGTGCGCCGTGCGCAGGATTTCACGCCGCGTCCCCTCGAAAGTATTGCCCGCCGGGTTCGTCGCATGCCACTCCGTGATGACGTTGTGGTAAGTAACGTCCTTCAAGCCATACCCAATCGGAATGAAGTCAGGCGTTTTGGGATTCCCCGGCCCCATCTCGCTATGCACCGTGTAGAACAGGCCATTCGTCGCAAATGCAGGGTGGAAGACGAAGCCGATGAAGCCGCTTTCCAAGCGAGTGTAGACCCCGTGAGGAAAGGCGGCAGCCACGTCCGCATACACGTGTGGCTGATTGTTCGCGTCGATCAAATACAGAAACCCTCGCGAGTCGTTGGCGAAGCGGCGGCCATCGGGAAGATCGCGCACGTAACTCACACGCGCCCACCCGGCCGGTGCGACGTCCTGATCGGCGGGACGAAGCCCCCGCGTATCGGGCAGGCGCAGGAGATCCTTAACCTCGACGGCGAGTCCTCGCTTTACGATTGGCTCTGCAATCGGGTTGCTGGTGATAGGCGCATCGGCGGCGTCAACCATCCATAGGGCCGCGAGCGGGATCGAGCAGAGCAGTATCCGTGTGCGCATAAACCTCCCCAATGTGTGTTTGGAAGTGATCATACCAGACCCACAGCCACCGCGAACCCTAGCGACATCGCGCCATCCGCTCAGGAGCCTTCACCTACAATAGAAGCTGAAACTTTGTGCATCTTAAAAATACTGGGGAAACTGAAACACGATGAGATTTGTATCATGGCGTAAAGGCTCAGCCCAGGGTGTAGCTCTCCGCCGCGGCTCGGATTTGGTGAACCTCGAAGGCACGGATATGCTGAGTCTCCTGCAAGCCGGTAAAGAAGGATTAGAACGGGCGGCGACGCTGGCAACCAAAGGTGCGGCGCTCGATCCCGCGGGCCTCGAATACTTGCCCGTGATTCCAAACCCTCCCAAGATCGTTTGCGTGGGGATGAATTATCAAGACCACGCCGATGAAAACAAGCTTAAGAAACAGGAGTTCCCGACTTTCTTCGCCCGCTTTACCAGCACGCTGATCGGACACCAGCAACCGATCTTGCGGCCATTCCTCTCCAACACACTCGACTACGAAGGCGAGATGGCGGTCATCATCGGCAAGCCCGGCCGCCACATTCCGGCCGGGAGAGCGCTGGAGCACGTCGCGGGCTACTCGGTGTTCAACGAAGCTTCCATCCGTGGCTATCAGATGGGTAAGGGCCAGCAATGGACCCTTGGCAAAAATTTCGACAACACGGGTGCGTTTGGCCCGGACTTTGTCACTGCGGATGAAGTTCCGCCCGGCGGTAAAGGTTTACGGTTGTCTACGCGGCTGAACGGGCAAACCGTGCAATCCGCCACCACCGATGACCTGATTTTCGATGTAGCGACCTTGATTGCCTGCCTCACCGAAGCGGTTCGCCTGGAGGTGGGCGATGTCATCGTAAGCGGAACCCCTGCCGGCATTGGATTTTTCCGCGAACCGAAGCTGTTTATGCAGCCCGGCGACGTGTGCGAAGTGGAAATGGAAGGCATCGGTTTGCTGCGCAATCCCATCAGCGACGAAGCACACTAAGCCAGCCGTCGTCGGTGCGGAACAGGAGGTGCCATGACGCAGATCAAAGGATACGTGCCACCCAGCCGGAGACCCGGCGAACTGGGTGTTCATTCGATCGATCATTTCAGTTTGAACCTGCCGGATTTGGCGGTCGCGGAGGAGTTTTACCGCAGCTTTGGCGTCGACGTTGAAGCGGGGCCGGCCCAACTGGTTCTGCGCGCCGCCGGAAAATCGCAACCTTCAAGCATCATCCATGAAGACCCGCGCAAAGGCGTCCGCTACCTTTCCTTCGGAGCGTTTGAAGACGATTTCCCGCGCTTTCGCGGCCGCCTGGAACAGTTGAGGATTCCGCGTCTGGACCCACCTCCCGGTTATCCTTCAAACGGGTTGTGGTTCCGCGATCCGGACGGCAATCTGATCGAAATTAAAGTGGGCGAAAAGACCTCGCCCAACGAAAAACCGCCGTTTTCGATGGGCTCCGTGCCGGGCGGCCAGCGCGGCGTCGCGGGGCGCGCAAGCCGCGAACCGGTCCGGCCTCATCGGCTCGCGCATATTGCCATCTTCACTCCCAGCATCGACCGCACCATCCAGTTCTATCAGCAGGTTCTCGGCTTGCGCCTCACCGATCGCGGAGGTGACGTGGTTGCTTTCATGCACGGGATTCACGGCAGCGACCATCACATGCTGGCTTTGGCGCTGTCCCCCGCGCCGGGCTTTCATCACGCCAGTTGGGCGGTGCCATCCATCAACGAGGTGGGCCTGGGCGCCATGCAGATGGCCGACAAGGGCTTTCACAAAGGTTGGGGATTGCTGCGGCACGTGCTGGGATCCAACTATTCGCACTATGTGCGCGATCCTTGGGGCAGCTACTTCGAATACACCTGCGACATCGATTACATCCCGGCAACCCACGACTGGGAAGCGGGCCGCCACCCCGCCGAGGACTCCATTTATTTGTGGGGCCCCCCGTTGCCGGAAGATTTTATCGTCAACTACGAAGCCTTCGGCGAACGCAGCCAGCCCGTGGACACAACCGCCGTTTAGATTTCGGGCTCGCGTAGAGCTATTTCGATTTTGCTAAGCCGGCGCCGCTCTCCCAGGCCTTGGTCAGCAGCGGTTTGACGATTTGAGAAAACTCCGCATAGGCTGTCGAGTCGGGGCGGAAGTGGAGTCCATCGGGCAGAAACAGGCTCTCTCGCACGTGGTTGCGGCTGTCAAACAAGACCGGATTTAGATCGATGTAGCCCACGTTCGATGCCTCGCGACTGTAGCGTTCCATCTCACGGTTCACCGCGTCCACAACCTCCCAGCGCGCCCGCTTCTCCGGCGCCTTATTGATCGAGGTGTAGTAGAAGTACGTATTCGGCGACTTCTCGTGAAGGACCTGAATAAACCGCTTGGTACGCTCGACGATGGGACCTGCTTCCTCACCGCTGCTGATGTCGTTGCTACCGCAGTAATAGACCACGATGCGCGGCTGGTAGGGCAAAACCAGTTGTGAGATTCGGTTCAGCATGTCCTGGGTGACGGTACCAGCGATCGCCCGGTTGAGCACGGGCAGCGGAGCCATTTGATCTGTGAGGTGTGTCCAGAACTGGAAAATGCTGCTGCCGGTGAACACGATGCCGCCGTGCTGCGGAGAAGCCGCCCCGTATTCTTGCGCCCGAGCCGCGATCGGAAGACCCGTAGAGGATAAAATAATGAAGGCCGTAACAGCGCCAGCGAACACGGCGCGAGGACGAACGCTCATAGACCATACTGTAGCGCGGATGGAAGCGCAGCGAGAGGCTTTTGACTGCTTAGTTCGTCGCCGTGCGGCGGGGACGCACGTTGAATTCGAGTTTCCAGCGCCGCCCGTCGTCCGCCACGAACCACAGCTCCAGCATGCCGGTTTCTGTAACCAGGCTCTCCAGCTTCACCGCAACAGTCTCACCGGGGTTGCCGGGCAGTGACACTTCCACGGGAGTCAATTCCTCCATCTCCGGCGTGATCTCTTCGAGCATCTCTCCCGGTAGATCGTGCTTGCGCTCAGTGGATTGAAACAGGCGGAACTGCGCGCGCTCGCCGATTCGCAAGGCGAACCGGCGGTCGCCGATCTGCTGGCCTCCGCCTTCCTCCATGCCAAAAGGCACGACGGTGAGGGCCTTCAGCGGAGGCTTCATTCCAGGAACCGCCGGCATCGCGGTTTCGATCCCAATGTAATAGCTGCGAGGCACACCGCCGCGAACCCGCACGCCTTTGCCCTGCCTGGCGAGGCCGTAGTACGCCGCGCCGCGCGCCACTGCGTGCATGAGGTCGCCTGAAACCAGTGGCGTGATGGGCCGCGCCAGCCACCCGTTCATCACCTCCAGAATCCGCTCCCGCACGAGCTTCGCTCGTAGCACTCCACCGTTGAATAGCACGTGCGTGGGTTGCGCCCCATGACGCTGCAGGAAGTGCGCCAAGTGCCTGGTAATGGCTGCGTCGGCCGCGTACGGCAAACCAAATTCCGCAAGTGACGCATGCCGCCCCTCCGGTGCCGCATCCATCGGAACCAGCGGAAGGAAACCGTCCAGCAGGATTCGTTGCAAGTCCTCACGCCTCAGCTTGCTCTTGATGGTCCCTCCAACCAGGCCCGTCCCCCGGCCGAGGATGGTGATGGATTGATCGCCGGCCTTGCCGCCTTCTGCCAGAAGCTGCTCCTTCGCGGCCCGGCACTGTTGCCACAGCCCATGAAATTGGATCGCATCCAGTTTCCGCGGCAGGGTTTGCGCCACGTGATGCGCCAGTGCGGCATCGATGTTGTCGCCGCCCAGCAGGATGTGATCGCCCACCGCGATTCGTTCGAGTGCGATCTCGCCGGCCTGCTCCTTTACCGCGATGAGCGTGAAATCGCTAGTGCCGCCACCGATATCGATCACCAGAACCAGATCGCCAACGCTCACCAGTTCGCGCCAGTGGGCACTGCGCTCGATCCAGGCATAGAAGGCAGCCTGCGGTTCTTCGAGCAGAATGACGCTGCGATAACCCGCCTGTTCCGCGGCCTTGAGCGTCAACTCACGCGCCACCTCGTCGAAGGAAGCCGGAACCGTCACCAGCACCTGGTGGCTGTCGAACGGTTCCGCTGGATGCATTTCATTCCAGGCATCCCGCAGGTGCCTCAAATACCGCTGCGAAGCCTCCACCGGCGAGATCTTATCGACTCCCTCCGGCGCATTCGGCGGAAGGATCGCCGCTTCTCGATCCACACCTGCGTGGGACAGCCAGGATTTCGCCGAAGCCACCAGGCGCCCCGCATTTTCCAGCCCCTTCTTCTGCGCCAGCACTCCCACAATCGGCCCGGCCGGATCCAAAAACACAAAGGAGGGCAGCAGGGATTCTTCCCTTACTTCCCCGGGGTGCACCAACTGCGGAATGGCGAACTGCTCTACCGATTCGCCCTGCGTGTAGGCCAAGGCACAGTTCGTCGTTCCCAGATCAATGCCGATAACAGCCTTCACGGGTGCATCTCCGGATATGCTGGGACACAGAGAGCATCCGCAAACTGTGCAGTGTTACCTTGAAACGAGCTATGCGAGGGCGATTTCATTAAACGCGCCGTGCTCGTCAACCCGGCAGGACAGTCCGCTTGGCTTGCTCAATGGCTTGGCCGAGCGTAGAACAGGATAATTCGGGATAAAGAGGTAAAGAGCTACCGTGTCGGCTCTCCTTGCGAACATCGTTGGTACGAACAAAGTATTGCACTGAGAACCTCTGTTACCAGCATAACGGGTGTGGGCTTCCATCGGCCAAAAAATACCTGCCGCTAATGCTCATGTTCGGTATGTGGCAGCCGCGAACTGGCGCCGCCGCGTAAGCGCTGTTCCTAGAAGCCGTCTATTTTACGGCCTGCGAGGATATCGGCCTGCGCTCCCGCGCTATCGCCCAAGGCCGCCCGGGACTGCGCCCGCGCATAGTAAATGTGGGCTTCCTGCGGATCTTCCGCCACGGCTTCGTTGAAATCCGCGAGGGCCAATTTGTGTTCGCCAAGCAGCTGATAGGTAGCTGCCCTCTGGAAATAGTTATCCAGGTTAGGCTCCAGTTTTAAAGCTTTCGTGAAGTCTTCGAGGGCGCGGCGCGCATCTCCTGCAGCGCGGCGTGCGCTGGCGCGCAAGTTGTACGCACGCGCCAGTTTCGGATCGAGCGTGACGGCTCGATCGGCGTCCGCGATTGCGGCTGGATAGTCCCTTTGGTCCAAGTGCACGAAGCCTCGCTCCACGAGAATCGACGCATCGCCGGGTTGCAGGGCGGCCACGCGAGAGAAGTCGCGAAGGGCCATAGCAGGGTTTGTTTGCGCGACGTAAGCCCGGCCGCGCATCCGGTAGGCTTCCGCAAAGTCTGGCTGCAAGTCCACTGCGCGGTTGAAATTCAGGATGGCCTGATCGTAGTGGGTCGTCTTGATCAGACGCACGCCCACGTCGAAGGCTTCGCGGGCGTTGCGCGGGTCAGTCACGCGCTTGTAAATAATTGCGGCCACCAGGAGAGCGACTAGAGCCACGGCCAGCCACTTCATCAGGCGGCGGCGCCGCTGACGCTCGAAATCTTCGGCGGTGACCGGGATCAAAATCGCCTCCTGCCCGGCGCCGATTTGCTCTGAGGATCGCTCATTGCCCATATCATAAAGGAACCTGAAACAGGTGCACTTGATTGCCGGCGGCGCGTGTCTGGCAACACACTGAGCCGCGGATGGCTCGCCATCTTCGCCATGAAGTCAGACTGCGCGGATCTTCAAGCCAGTCTGGCGGTTGACGCAGCGATACATCACGAACGCGAGGCACCGGCGCCGGGAGGCGCTGCGGTTGTCCTGATCCGAGGTATCTACCATTTAAATCAGTAACATACCAGTTAGTACTAGGAAAACAAAAATGATACTAGTATTCCCTATTACCTTACTCCATACTTAGGCTGTCTAAGGTTTGTATGATCCCCCATCGTTTCGAAACGCCTAGTCAAGTAGTTAAGGCGGGTTGAGGATATTGATAATGCGCAATTTGCGCAAGATACTTCGTGTGGGGCTGCCCACAATGATCTTTGCGATGGCAGCTTATGGGACGAATGTAACGACTGTTTACGTCACCCCCTCCGGCAGTACAACCAGCGGACCCGTGAGCGCGAGTGCGTCGTTTACGATGGGAGTTGGCTTCGTGAACATCACGCTAACCAACCTGGGGAGCAATCCTACCGACGTAAGTCAGCTTTTGAGCGATCTCAGTTTCACTTTGAGCAACGGAGCTACCAGTGGCACGTTGGCCTCGAGTGCGGGCCAGCAGATTACGGTATTTTCAGGCGGCAAGTACTCGTTCGGCAGCACCGGGCCTACCGGGTGGGGCTTGCGCAATAATGTTTCCGGTGGTCTGCAATTGGATGCACTGGGCTTCATCGGGCCGGCGGGTTTGATCCTTGGCTCCCCCGGCGCCGGAGCAACTTACAGCAATGCGAACTCGTCGATTGCCGGGAACCCTGCGCATAATCCTTTTATCTTCACGACCGCTACGTTCACCATCAACATTGCAGGGGTCACCTCCGCTACCACGATAACCAGCGCCACCTTCTCCTTCGGAACCACCCCGGGCCAAAACCTAATACAAGGTTGCTTGTCGACGAACCCGGCCTGTGGCTCCAGCCCCGGCCCCACTCAAGGTGTGCCGGAGCCTGTTTCTTTCACCCTGGGTGGAACGGGGCTGATCGCGATCTACTTTATCGGGCGACGCCGGGCAAACTCTCGACGGTCGCGCCCTCCCCAATCATAAACGGCCCTGCGAAATATCTTGCAAGCGCCGGAGGCGTATTCCGCGTTGCAAATGGCTGAGTGGCAGCGATTCGTCAAGACTCCCGCTTGTGGACCCAAACTTGCTGTGTGCGTTTCGAATTCGGGCGTGATCTTCACGGCGCGTGCAAGTATTTAACAGGTTTTCACCGAACCGAATCGAACCAAAAAACGCGGTCGAGCGTCATACCTATCAAGAGACAACCATGTCGTTCCATCGCATCAAGGAGTTTTGTGTGCCTGAACTTTCCAAATTCGATGAGCTCCGTATCAAGACGGAAATACAGTTAGTCCAACTCATCAACGTCGAACTGGACCATGGCACTCGTGACGCACGCCAAGCGCTCCAGTCTGCCGACACGTGGCCTATTGCTGAAGAGTGCCACCGCCGCGCGAAAATATCATACGCCAAAGCCTCCTGCTTGATTCCCTTAGTCGTCGAGTTTACGCAGGATGAACGGAGCAGTGTGGAATCGAGGTTGGAACATCTTCAGCGAATGCTTGAAGCGCTCTCGGCCATCGGCTCTAAGCCGGCCCCCGCCCAAGATGAAATCGCCGCCCTCGCCCGTGCTGTCTGGGAAGCAAGAGGTTGCCCCAACGGGTTACCTGAAGAAGATTGGTTTCGAGCGGAACGCGCATTGAAATCACAAACTGCTTGCGCAGGGAACTAACGCCGCTTCGCCTTCTCCAGGGACACGACCGTCTAAGCGGGCCGATGCGCCTTCAGGAAGGAATGAATTTGGCGCACCGCCAGGGGAATCCGTTCTTTGGGTTCCTTCCAGGGGAATATGCTCACTTCCGCTTTCGGCGCGAGCATCGCGCACTCCATCGCGACGTCTAACGGATGAGCCGGAACATCGTCTGGCAAAACCAGGACCGGATTTTGGCAGCTGCGCACGAAATCCCGCGACACAGTGAACACGAAGTCAGGATTGCTAAGGAACATCTTGTTCACGAATTTGTCGGTCGTCGCCAACGTGATCTCCGGCCGCTTGGCAGTCAGTGTCGCACCCCAGGTGTTCCAGAACGCGCCCGGGTATTTAGGGTCGCGCATCTCCGGACGCCACCCCACCGGCTGCGCCAGAACAGCCGCGACAACCCGATTGGGCGCGCGCTTCAAGAGGCTCCAGATGAAGGGGCCGCCAATGCAGAAACCCATCACCATGAACTTGTCGATGCCCAGATGATCCATCAAGCCAAGGTGATCGTCGGCGTACGATTCCCACGGCCGGTCCACCTCGACAGGCCCAGTGGACTGCCCGCTGGGCGCGTTACGCAGGTCCGCCGCGATGCAGCGATACTCTCCCTTGAATTCCTCCATGGCGTTGAAGGGCGAGTTGCCGGTGAAGAAAGCTATAGTCGAGTTCAATCCCCCGCCGGGAAGCAGCATCAGCGGGAAACCGGATCCAGCCTCCTCATAGTGGATGCGAACTGAGCCTTTTTCGTAAAACTTGCCAGTTCCTCCTTTGCCCGGCTGTTGAGCAAACACGCGCGGGAAGGCGGCCGTTGCTGCTGCCGCGGCGCCCGCTGCCAGTAAGGTGCGTCTCGTCGAACCCATAATCGGCGTCCTCCTTGATCATTGCTTGGCCGGTTTGTACAGCTCCCAGCGCCAGTATGATCCGTGGTTCGAAAGGATTCTAGCACAGGTCCTCTTGGCTCGGAGGAGTTGGAGCATTCAAAAAGAATCCTAAGCCCCTAAATGGACATCTGTTCTGCCGAGGGACTATGCCCACGATCGCTGCCGGTGTCGTCATTAGCATGATTTTGCTCGCTGGCTGCGGCCAAGTGCAGACTGGACCGGAGAGCTCAACGCAATCAGGAATCGATCGCACGGTCCTTCCTATCCACGAACCGCAAATTCCGCACAGCACCGTACTGGATGTTCGCAACGCCACACCGCCGCCGCGGTTCGAGGTCAAAGCGCCGGCCGGCGCTCCGAACGTGCTGATCGTTCTGATCGACGACATGGGTTTTGGCCAGTCCGGCGCTTTCGGCGGCCCCCTGAACATGCCGACCCTGGAGCGTCTGTCCAACAACGGGCTGCGCTATAACCAATTCCACACGACCGCACTGTGCTCGCCTACCCGGGCAGCGCTGCTTACGGGGCGGAATCACCATATGGTCAACACGGGATCCATCATGGAGACCTCGACGGCGTTTCAGGGGATGACGGGGCAACGTCCCGAAAGTGTGGCTCCGCTCGCGGTATCGCTGCGGTACAACGGCTACACCACCGCTCAGTTCGGGAAGAACCACGAAACCGCAGCGTGGGAAGTGAGTCCCTCGGGGCCGACCGACCGCTGGCCGACGCGCAGCGGTTTTGACAAATTCTACGGTTTCATGGGCGGAGAAACCAATCAGTGGGCGCCGGCCATCTACGATGGCATGACCAAGATCGAAGTCCCCCATGACGCGAACTACCACTTCATGACCGACATGACGAACCAGGCGATCAATTGGATGCAATCGGTCAAGTCGCTTACGCCCGACAAGCCTTTCTTCATGTACTTCGCGCCGGGCGCTACGCATGCGCCGCACCATGTGCCCAAGGAATGGATTGCCAAATACAAGGGCAAGTTCGACCAGGGATGGGAC
>Ga0068860_100002423_pt1 | contig 19584 bp, 15 predicted proteins | sample KBSSwiS32_FD_66597 | JGI IMG/M metagenome (GOLD analysis project Ga0068860, IMG submission 66597) | Switchgrass rhizosphere microbial communities from Kellogg Biological Station, Michigan, USA - KBS Switchgrass S3-2 | ecosystem: Host-associated > Plants > Roots > Rhizosphere > Soil ...
TACGGATGTGAACGCTGCCGACAGCGACGGAACCACGGCTTTGATGCACTCCGTCATCGAATCGGACGTGAAGATGATGAAGCTCCTGATCGACAGCGGAGCCAATGTCAACGCTAAAAACGCGCTCGATTCCACCGCATTGATGTACGCCGCCACCAATCTGGCGAAAACCCGTCTCCTGCTGGATGCGGGGGCGGACCCGAAGGCAACCGGCAAGCGCGGCGCCACACCCATGAGTGTCGCGGTCACTGCCTTTGGTTCGACGCCCATCCTGAAACTTCTCGCGGCCAAAGGAGCTCAGCCCGAAGATCGGCTGATGGTTCCGGTGGCACAAAAAGGCGATCTCGATGCGATCCGGTTTCTGCTCAGCATCGGTGTGCACGCTGGTGACGCCTCCACGCTTTCAGCGGCGGTGTTGGGGCGCTGTGAACCCTGCGTCCGGTTGTTGGTAGAAAACGGCGCCACCGCCAACACTGTCCGGCCCAATGGACCGGGCGTCTTGAACGAGACCGCGAAGAGAGCGCTGCCTGAACTCTCCCAATTCTTGTTGGATCATGGCGCTTCGCTCGATTCGAAGGATCGCGAGGGCTTTACGCTCCTGATGCAAGCGGTACTGTCGATGGAAGCACCCGCGGATCGCGACCGTATGGTCGAATGGCTTCTATCAAAGGGCGTCGATCCGAACGCCACCAACGATCGCGGTGACACTGCGTATCTGCTGGCAGCGCGCGTGGGGATCAAGTCAACTTTAGACCTGTTGCTAAAAGCGGGCGCGAAGGAAGTCAAGGAGGAGTGGCCCAAACCCTTGGAAGGGGCTGCCACGGCACAAGCAGCGGTGAAGAAAATCCTACCGCTGATCGAAACGAGCGGTGAGCCCGTGTACAAAAACCGGGGCTGCGTTTCCTGCCACAACAATTCGCTTCCGGCCATGACGGTGGCATTGGCGCGTAGAAAAGGGTTCGCCGTAAATGAGGAGCAGGCCAAGAAAGAGCGGGGGTTCGCAGCAGCTACGGATGCGCCTTTTCTGGAACCGATGCGTTTGGGCTCTACGATCGGCGGAGGGTCGGATACTCTCGGTTTCACGCTGATGGGGATGGCGGCGGCGGGCTATCCGGCCGATGCCTTGACCGACGCCCATATTCACTATTTCTCGAACTATCAGTTAGCGGACGGTTCATGGCGCACCACCAGCTACCGTCCTCCGGAGGAGTACGGGCCCTTCACCACCACCGCGGTGGTCCTGCGCGCCATCAAGCTGTACCCGATCCCAGGCCGGCACGAGGAATTCCGGGATCGCGTCACCCGCGCCAAGCGCTGGCTGCTCGCCGCTAAGGCTTCCTCTGAAGAAGAACGCGCGATGCAACTCAACGCGCTGGCCGACGCCGGCGCCAGTGCCTCGGAACGTGCGCCGTTTGTCAGGGCGTTGAAGGCTGCTCAAAACCGCGATGGAAGTTGGAGCCTGCTTCCAGGCATCCCCGGTGAAGCCTACGCTACCGGCGAAGCGCTCTACGCATTACATGTCTCCGGGGAGGTTCCCATCACCGACGCGGTCTATCAGTTGGGCGTGCAATGGCTCTTGCGAAATCAGCTGGCCGATGGATCTTGGTTTATGGCCACGCGGGCGGTCCCGGTGCAGCCCCACACGTTCGAGAGCGGCTTTCCTCATGGCTGGCATCAGTTCGCCTCCGCGGGGGCCTCCAGCTGGGCTACGATGGCGCTGCTCTTTACGCTCCCAGACGTCCCGGCTAGCGCCCGCTGAGGCCCCCCGGCCAGCCGGAGTTCAAATGATAGGTCACCGCCGGGCCGACCATCTCCACGCGGCGGATCTTGCTGTTTTCGATCAAGAACGCCTCGGTTACCAGAATGCTCGAGGGCCGGTTGAATCCCTTGAAGGCATACTTGCGGCCGTCGGAGAGGACGCCTTCGTTCACGGTTCCTTGATCGAAGACGGCGTGGGTCCACACGATGCCCCGCTCGGCGTCGACGACAGGGTAGCGGCGGTGATGAATACTCTGCACCACGAAGTAGTACCCGAGTTTGAACTGCGACAGGCAGTCCATCGAAAATGCATTGATCACGTCCGGCGATTGGCCGGCGGGGCGGGGCACGTTGGTGGTGGGTGCGCCGTTCTCTACACGATGGCAATCATTGGTGAACGGATAGGTGCCGGTGCCGTTGATGCCTTTGCCGTCGTTTTTTTCGAGGCCGGTAAAATAGCCGTCGGCGACCGCGATCAGTTCCTGGCGGGACATACGCTGCGACGCGGGGATCGACCTGAACCAGAAGCCCTCCGGCTGATACGGCTTGTCCATGTCTGCGATGCCAGAGGGTCCGCCGCCGCCCTGGCGATAGTAAATGCTTTCGACCTCAGTAATGCGGCCGAGCTCGACACGCAGACGGAGGCTCAGTAATAGAGCCGCGCCAGCTTCACGCATGGTGCCCATGAAGGCCACCTGGCCGAACTCAGGATCGGCGAAGTAGTGTTTGTAATTGCCAACGGCTTCGGCGGTTTTCCAGAAGCCGTCGCCGATTTCGAGGGGCTGGTCGTTTTCGGTGTAGCGAACGTCCTGCGAGAAAGGCAGGCGTTTGGGGTCGTGGGCTACCACGGCGGCGAGATATTGATTGATCAGGCTCTCCAGGCAGGCGCGGTCGCAGTTAAGAGGGATGGGTCCAGTGGAGGCGTGCGCCGGAGCGAGATCGAAGAGGATCGCGGCAGACAAGGCCAGCAGGAGCACGGCAAGTGCGCAAATGGATCGCATAAGATTCAGAAAATCGCCAGCGGATTAAGAGGCGAACCAGTGCCCAGCGCGATGCGCAGAGGCGCAGCAGAGAACAGAAACTCATAACGATTCAACTGCCGCGCATGTTCGACGACTCTTTCGAAATCCAGATTGTCGAAAATATCGACGCCCATCGCGACCAACGCCAGTTGATGCAGCGGAATTCCCACGGACGCTGGAAGGCCCGAAGGCATCACGTCATTCGGCCCGTCACAGCCGATGAAGGATACGCCGCGTTCTTTCAGAAAGTAGGCAACGTCGGCGTGATAACCGGAGAAACCTGTATCCCTCCCCCACGGCCCCTTCTCGGCGCGCCGTTTCCATCGTCCCGTGTACAAAAGGATGACATCGCCGGGAGCCACTTTTACGTGCTCCAGCTTTTCCAGGGTTTCGAGGTCTTCCCGGTGGATCGCCGTTCCCGGTTCAATCCATCCCTGTGCCGTGGCTTTCCCGGGCAGGCGCGTGGCGTCGAATAGGACAGCGCGCGTCACCACGCCGTCTTTCAGCGCCGTGATGTTCCCCTTCGGACAACCGCCCGCTGCCTTGATGTCTTCCATCGGCCGGCCGTTGTATCCCTTGCCTTCATACATGACGTGACAATCCACCGCGTCCAGATGGCTGTGGACCACGCCATGATAGGTGCCGGTATATTGGTAGCGATCCGTGGTGCCCGTCGCCGTGACGTTGTTCAAGGTCCTCTCCAGAATGAAGGGCGCATCCGCCGCCTTCTCCTGGGCCACGTCGTGCGCGAGTGAAATGGCCACGCCTTCCTTGGCTAACGCGAGGGCCTGTTTCCGCTTCGTGGGCGTGATGAGATTGGCAGCGCCAAGTTCGTCGTCCGCGCCCCAGCGTCCCCAGTTCGACAGATCCTTCATCGCGCGGCGAAAGTCCTCCTCGTTTGCAATCGTCGGGCGCTGCGCGTAGGAGACGGAAGCCGCGAAGCCCAAAGCGATCAAACCGCATGCAAGGATTCTCATATATCCTCCTCTTTCGATGCAGTTAAGTTTATACCCGGACCATTGTTTTGCGCTCGCTGTTTGGAGTAGATTAATACTCGATCGCGCTTAAATAGGAGGTGGTATGCCACGCTGCTGCTCGATGAAAATTACCATCGGATTTCTCGCCATCTTAGGGATCGCCTGCAGTTCTTTCGCACAGCAGGCCCCAGGCGCTGGGGAAGCGCGGCCTCGCGCGACAGTAGCGCCGCTCTTTCTGAAAGTGGACTGGGTTCGGCCAGCAAGCCAGAGTGACACCAAAGTCCGATACTCGCCGGTTCAGGAAAACGTGAGCGACCCGAACGTGGAGATGAAGTATTACGGGAAAGCAGCCAAGCAGATACTGACTACCGGAGCACCCGGGAGCGATATCACGCCCTACGGTGTGTGGTCTGGTACCGCCGAGGGTCCATTCGCCATCACGTTCAAGCTCAAAAACAACGATTACGCCGATCTAACTGGTCTCGCCAACATCCGGTGGTTTGTCAAGACATCCGGCTTCCATGTCGTTCGTCCGGTGCTGAAGCTGGCTAACGGCACGCTATTAGTCGGGGACTCCGCGTTCGCTTCGGTCACTAAGCTGACATTGAGTGAATTTTCACTGGCCAACGTCCGCTGGATCAAGCTCGATCCAGAGCGAGTGGTTACGCTCAACAGCGGCGCAGCGGCGGCAAATCCAAATGGTGAAATTTGGGCACCCAATCCGGACCTCAGCAAGGTCGAAGAGGTTGGGTTTGCGGATTTGATGCCAGGAAGCGGCCATGGCACAGGTGGATGGATTCAGCTCGCCACCATCGAGGTTTACGGCAAAACCGTTCCGCATGCGGCCGATACCGGTAGCCACTAGTTCGCGACAGCTAGTGTGTTCACCCTAGACCGCCTAGGTGTTTTTTGTTCACATATACCCCTGTCGGTGTACCGGTAAGCCTAGTACGATAGTTACGAGGGAACACGCTTTTCTCTAGGCTGTAGTACGTAGGGAGGCCCTATGCTGTGCTCAGAAATACTCAACCTATATTTACAACCTCGCGTTGGCCGCGAGCGTAAATTGGAAGCCAATCTCGAGGAGATCTGGTCCTCGGGAGCACTCCTGCGCACGGATGCACGGATTCGAGAATTCACATCCCTCTGGTTTGTGGGTGGCCGATGCAAGTTTCAGGGGGAAGCGGTTGCTGGAACGCTCACCAGAGGGCTCGGTTATTTTGTTGAAATGCGGTTTCATCCGAATTGCAAGTGGTCTGCACGAAAATATCGCCCGCAACACCTGTTCAATCCGCTAGTTCTTCTCGCGAACAAACTATTTGAAGCAACCCTGTGCCCGCCGGTAAGTTCCTTCGCTACCCAAACGCCAAATGCGCTAGTACGCATGGCTACGGCTTCATCGAAGCAGGTATTGCGGAGTTGATCTCTTCACATGTCACCGCTTGATGACAGTGTGTCCGATGCTGAGCGAACGGCGGGACGGTCTCGAATAAATCGTTGGCTCAGAAGGGTTCAAGCCAACCGGATCAGACTCCACCGCAGAGGGATATCGTTGCGCACCCAGCTAATTTTGCTGCTCAGCATTCTCGTCCTGCTGGCGACGGCAAGCCTTGGTTCCATCGCATACCGGACCTCGCGAACCATTGTTGAACAGGCTGCCATTCGCGAAGTCGGGGTTACCGCGACTGTCCGAAAACAGATACTCCTGCGAGTACTAACGCAGCAGCGCGACCGCGCAGACGCTCTCCTGAAGACGGCAGATATTGGCTGCTTGCATAGCGAGACTTGGTGTCTTCGCACACTCCTTCTGGACTTTGTGGCGACCGAGGGCGCCACTGCCGCGCGACTGGCGTATCGGGGGCGCGGCCCCGTGATGGCGGGAAAAGAGGCCTCTTCGCTGCCCATCGGGCGGCTTACGGATTTCAACCAAATTGCGCGTTTTGAGTTCGATCGAAAAGGGAAGCCCTCCTACCTGATACAGGTAACATCTCAAGATGGTAATGCGATCCTCACGATTCGGGGCGACATGCAACTTGCCAATCAGATCTTTCTAGATCGCTATGGGCTGGGTCAATCCGGCGAAACTTTTCTGACAGATCAAAGAGGATTTTTTCTCACGCCACCGAAGTATCCCGGACCAACTGGTGAAATCCGACCGATTGGCGGCAAGCCCGTCCAGACGTGCCTTGCGGGGATGGATGGTGAAGTCCCCGGGGAAGGCTACCGCGGTGTCACGGTGATCCACGGATTCCGCTCTGTACCGGAGATCGGCGGCGGATGCATCATGGCCCTGATAGATCAGGCTGAGGCGTTTGCACCCACCAAGCGCATCGCGCGAGAGGTCGCGGAGGTGTCCGGTCTTCTAGCCATGATTGCCATTGGATGTTCGCTGGTTTTGGCGCAATTGTTCGCGCGCCCTATGAAACGGCTAACTGGTCGCGCGCGCTCTTTACAGCGCGGAGATTTCGATAGCCCAGTGCCGGTGGGGGGGCCGGCCGAAGTGCGGATGTTCGCCCAGACCTTCCAAGCCATGGCCGTTTCTCTGAAGAGCTCACGGGTTGCACTGGAGGAATCCAGTGAGCAAACCAGAAACATACTCGAAAGCATCAACGACGGGTTCGCGGCCTGCGATAAGCAATGGCGTTGTACCTACGTCAACGAACGAGCGACCGAATTGAGCCGGATATCTCGCGAAGAGATTTTGGGCAAGAATGTGTGGGAACTCTACCCGAATAGCGCCGGCACCACCATCCACTCGGAGCTGTGCCGCGCCATGGAAGAGGGAGTCTCTGTACACTTCGAAGAGCATTACACACCCTTCGATCTCTGGTTTGAAGTGGATGCCTATCCCACGAAAGATGGGCTGGCGGTCTTCGGGCGTGACGTCACCGAGCGTAAACGCTTTAACGAGAGACTCCAACAGACCCAGAAGCTGGAAAGCCTGGGCGTGTTGGCGGGAGGTATCGCCCATGACTTCAACAATCTGCTCACCGGGATCATGGGCAATGCCAGTATCGTGTTGGAAGATCTGCCTTCCGAAAGCCAATTGCGCGAAAATCTGGAGGCCGTATTGCATGCCAGCGAGCGCGCCGCCGCTCTGACGCGACAATTATTGGCTTATGCCGGCAAAGGCCGCTTCATCATCGAGCCTCTCGATCTTTCGGCACTCGTCGGTGAGATCACGAGTCTACTGAAGACCTCCATTTCCAGAACCGTCGAGCTTCGCTTGGAACTCCAGGATGATTTGCCGTCGATCGAAGGAGATGCCGCGCAGATACAACAGCTCATCATGAATCTGGTGATCAACGCCGCTGAGGCGGTGGAGGAGGGAAAGACGGAAACAGTTCTTATCATCGCGAAGGCGGAAGTGGTCGATCAGTCGTATATCGACCAGATGGTCACTTCGAACGGAGTCGCACCGGGCCGGTACGTGACGCTTGAGGTCCGCGATGCAGGTTGTGGAATGGACCCCCTGACGCTGTCTCGCATCTTTGACCCGTTCTTCACCACCAAGTTCACTGGCCGCGGCCTCGGTCTCGCCGCTGTCCTGGGAATTGTGCGCGGACATAAAGCAGCATTGCAAGTGGAAAGCGTTCCCGGGAAGGGAAGCAGTTTTAAAGTGTTATTCCCGGTAAGCGAAGGCCAGGTGATTTCGGTGGAGCACACCGGTCAGGATGTCAGTCTGGCTGGGTTTGAAACCATCCTGGTGATCGACGATGAAGTGGCGGTTCGGCAGGCCGCCAAATCGATACTCGAGAGCTATGGATACAGGGTGGTGGTAGCGGCGAATGGCAAGGAAGGCTTGGATTTGTTTCAGCCGCTCGGCGACGAGTTCGATGCCGTTCTTCTAGACATGACCATGCCGGTGATGTCGGGTGAGGAGACACTCGTCCGTCTCAAAGGTATTCGAGCGAACATTCCCATCGTGCTCTCGAGCGGCTACAACGAGGCTGAAGCGACCCGGCGGTTCACGGATAAAGGGCTCGCCGGCTTCATTCAAAAACCCTACATGGCGGTAGGCTTAGCGGAAAAAATAAAGATCGCTCTCGAAAGTGCCCCCAAGCGCCGCAAGTGCGTCCGAGCCACATGGACTTAAATGATGGCGCTTCCTCAGTCCGGCAGCTTGTACGCCACCAACTCACCGGGGAAGTTCGGGCCGCCGATCGCGATCACAATATATTGCTTGCCGTTTACCATGTACGTCATCGGCGAGCCGGTCTGTCCCGTGGGCATAAACACTGCGCCTGCCTCTTTACCAGTGGCTTTGTCGTAGGCGCGGAGCATCGCACCGTTCCTGCCTTGCTCATCGGTGAAGGTTCCACGTTCACCGGCGATCACTAGAGAGCTGGTGGTCAAAACGCCGACGAGTCCGCCGCGGCCCGTGCGTGGAATTGTAAGTCCCTTGAGCGCAGGACTGTTGCGAATGTTATCCGGAGTCTCGCCATGCGCCACCTTCCAGGCAATCTCACCCTTATCCAAGTTGATCGCGCTGATCGATCCATAGGGAGGCTTGAACAACGGCAAGCCTTGCACAGTAAGGGGTGCGGGCGCGGCCTCGCCGCCCGCGTCAGGGCGTGCCGCTGGAGTAGTCGGTCTAGCGATACCGGAGATGTAGTTCATGTCCGACCGGCTGCGGTCCGGAGGCAGAAGTCCTAACGGGTTCACTGCTCCCCATGTGAACGCGTACAGCATATGCGTTTCCGGATCGTAGGACCCGCCAGGCCAACCGGTGCCGCCTTGGCAACATCCGGCGACAAGCGTGGCCAACGGTCCATCGGCCTTGCTCACGACGGGCGGTGTAAAGAGCGGGCCGAGTTTATATTTGGATACCAGCTTCACTGCTTCTGCTCTTAGCTCGGGCGTGAAATCAATCAACTCGTCAATGGAAGTATCCGTGCGGCCGTAAGCCGGAGGTTTGGTGGGCATCGGCTGGGTGGGAGAGTACTTCTCTCCCGGTACATCACCTTGGGGCACGGGCCGCTCCTCGATGGGCCAAATGGGTTGTCCCGTAGCACGATCGAATACGTACAAAATAGATTGCTTGGTAGGTTGGGCAACGGCTTTAATCACTCGTCCATTGAGAGTGAAGTCCACCAAGATCGGCGCGCAGGGGATGTCCCAGTCCCAAATCCCGTGATGCACCAGTTGATAATGCCACTTCCGCTGGCCGGTTTTGATGTCCACCGCCACTATGCTCTCGCCGAATAAGCCATTGCCGGGACGGTGTCCGCCATAGTAGTCGCCCGTGGGCAATTCGACCGGCAAGTACACCAATCCCAGCTCTTCGTCGACGCTGATTTGCGCCCACACACCGGTGTTTCCGGTGTAATCGGCGGAATCGTTTTCCCAGGTGTTGTAGCCGTATTCGCCGGACTTCGGAATGGTATGGAAGATCCACAGGCGCTTCCCCGTCTTCACATCGAATCCACGAACGTAACCCTTTACGTTCGACTTGCTCTTAGGGACGCCGCCCGCCAGATGAGCGGCGCCAACGATCACTGTATCCCCGGCGACGGTGGGGGCCGCATGCAGCCCGACTTCGCCATCGATCAAATCAATCTCCTGGTCGTCGTCTGTCTTCAGATCGACCGCTCCCGATTTCCCGAAGGTGGACACTAGAAGGCCAGTCTTGGCATCAAGAGCGATCAGACGGTATCCGGGCGTGACGTAGAGGATGCGGTCTTCCCGGCCGTTGGTCCAGTACGCCAGCCCACGCCCCGAAAGTCTTCGCGGCGCGGCATCTCCACGCGCGCCCTCTTTCTCGGTGTGCATCCACAGAAGTTCGCCGTTAGTGGCGTCAAGCGCGACCACGTCCCGCCGGGATCCGGCGACAGTGTAGATCACGCCACCCACCATCAGCGGTGTGGCTTCAAAATTGAATTCAGGTCGCGGGCCCAGATTCGCCGTGCTAAAGCGCCAGGCAATCTGGAGCTTGCTGAAGTTCGAGGCATTGACCTGGTTGAGCGGTGAGTATCTGGTGTTGCCGAGGTCGCCCCCGTAGGTTCGCCATTCTCCGTTTTTCGCACCGTATTGCGCGCTCACAGGGATAGTTGTGCACAAATAGACTGCCGTGAAGGTAATCGCGACTCTGTTCATGAATGTCGTCATCACCCGCATAGCGTATCATCTCGTGAGGTTAGATGCCGCTGGCGCGGATCCAAAAGCTCTCTGTCCATTTGGCGCCGGGGGCCACCGTTTGCAGTTCGGGATACTTGCCTTCGTGATACAAGTTGACGGCATTCGTAATTCCAGTCATCGGCTCAAAGCAGATGAAGTCGCGGGTCTGGCCTGCGGGCGCTGGTGGCGCATAAATAACCGCCACAGGATATTTGGGCCCGAAGAGAGTTTCCACCTTTTTGCCACCGGATTCGATGGAGAAATGCGCCCGGCCATCTGCATCGCGCTCCAGATCCGTAAACCCGGTATCGAGCGGGTGGCCCTGGAGCGGCAAAGGATTTGGCAGGTCATACGGCGTGAACTCTCCGGTGGCCACCAGGCGGCTGTCGGTGATTGCAATCTTGCGCGCAGGTATTTTCGCGATCCACTGATCGCGCGGGATATCCGGGATGCGGTAATACGGATGAAATCCCAGCGCCACCGGCATTGGCTCCGCACTGAGATTGGTGACCGTTAGCTTCACCTCCAGAACTCCATCGCTCAACGCGTACGTCATCTCATATTCGTGAGCAAAAGGCCACTGCGCCATCAACTCGGGGTGCTTCCAGAACAACAGCCTGCTGGTGACGTGAGCCGATTTCTGATCGGCTCCTACGTCCATCACTTCCCACAGATCCGAGCTGGCCAGAAGCCCATGAATAGGAATCGGCCCGCGGACATTTCCCAGCGTCATGTTGAAGCTGTACTTCTTGCCGTTAGCCCAGAAGCTCTCCTCATTTAAGCGATTCGCCCACGGCGCGAGGAAGGGAACTCCGCTCAGGTCGGGCTTCTTTTGAAGCTCGGCAAGGTTCGTCGATGGAAAATACAAAATGTTTTTCCCATGCACTTTCATCTCATTCACCCGGTTGCCAATCGACGGCAGCATCGAGACTTCGACGCCCTTCGCGGCGTCGGCGAGACGGATCATCGCGACGCCTTGCTCAGACGTCCGGCGGGCCGTGTAATTTTGAGCTAGTGACATGACCGCGAGTGCGAGCAACAGGGTGAAGAGTTTCATGGCAGTCCGAATGTAAGAAAGCCCGCAGGACCCGCAATAGAGACGTACTGCTTGCCCCCCACCATATAAGTCATCGGTGAGGCTCGAAAGGATTGGTTGGCCGGGAAATGCCAAAGCGGCTTTCCGGTTTTTCCGTCCAAGGCCGTGAAGACGCCGCTGTCCTCGCCGATGAATACCAGGCCTCCATTCGTCGAAAGCGTTCCTGCCGCGCTTCTTCCGCCGGGCGTTTGCGCATAGTCCCAGACAATGTTGCCGGTTTGAATGTCGATCGCCCGAATGGAGCGCTTACCTCCGGGGACTGCACTGCGCGCACCGTTGAAGAACCGGCTGCCCATTTCAAAAGGTGCGGGAATTACACGGTTGATCGCGCACGTATCGCTGGCGGAGAAGAAGAAGAGCTTTAACGGCGGATTGTAGGACGCAGACATCCAATTGGTTCCCGAATCGGGGCATTCGAGCGTGCCTTGCGGAGACGGATCGGAATTCGGGAGCAGAATTGGTTTGCCCTCCTTGGTGTAGCCGCTGGCCCACGTGGACTTAGTGAACGGTTTCGCCAGCAGCATTTCCCCATTCGTGCGATCCAGCACGAAGAAAAAGCCGTTGCGATTGGCCTGAACCAGGAGTTTGCGAGCCCGGCCTGCGAAGGTTTCATCCACCAGCAACAGTGGCTCTGTCGCATCCCAGTCGTGGGTGTCGTGGGGAGTGAACTGGTAATACCATTTCAGTTCACCGGTCTTCGGCCGTAAAGCTAGCACGCTGTCGGTGTAAAGATTGTTGCCTTTTCGCTCTTCTCCGTTGAAATCCGGGCACGGATTGCCGACGGACCAATACAGCAAATCGAGGTCCGGATCGTAGGAACCGCTCAGCCAGGTGGCGCCGCAGCCGTGTTCCAACGCGCTGCCGACCCAGGTCTCCGCTAGCTTCTCGCCCGGTTTGGGGATGGTCCAGAACCTCCATGCTTCCTCACCTGTCGACGCCCGATAAGCGCCCAGGAATCCCCGTGCACCTTCCTCGCCGCCAGCCACGCCGGCGAATACCATATCCCCGACGACCAGCGGCGCCCCCGTCGCGCTGTACTGCGACTTAGGCCAATCTGTCATCGCAATGTCCCAAAGCAGCTTGCCCGTGTTCTTGTGGAGCGCGAGCAGGTGGGCATTATCGGTGAGCATAAATATCCGGTCGCCCTCGACGGCAACCCCACGGTTCGCACCGCCGGCGGCTTCGCCCAGCAAGCCCGGTGTGGTGGGACGCGGGTATGTCCAGAGCTGACGGCCGGAGGCAGCATCCAAAGCGTAGACCGCGTTCACGGCTGTCACATACATCACGCCGTCTACTACCGCCGGAGTCGATTCCAGACGGGGTGCATCCGCGATCGGGAACATCCATTTCAAGGTCAGACGCTGTATGTTCGTGGTGTTGATCTGATCGAGAGGACTGTTACGGTTGCCGGTGTAACTGCCGTCATATCGCGGCCAGTCCATTTTCGGCAGCGCTGAATCCTCGCTGTAAAGACCACCATTTCCAATGGTCAGCAGATGGATTTTGCCGTCGGCGGTGGCCAGTTGCAGATCGAAGTTCGTTTGATTGAGAACCTCACCTTCCAGAACCCGTCCGTCCACAAACTTGGCGGTCGCCCTGCGCGAGGGCCGTCGGCCGGGGCCGCGGATGGGGCGAAGAGTGTGTACGTACGCCACTAGCTCCTTCATTTCGGATTCCGCAATTTCGTGCGGCGGCATCGCCTTGAACCCTTTGCGGATCAGCGCCGCGATTTGGGAATCCGGGTTGGAGTCAACGAAGTTAAGGATAGACGGCGCTCGCTCGCTGCCGTTGCCATCGCCCCCGTGGCAGACGGTGCAGCGGGCTTCGAAGGATTTAGCGCCGGAATCAGGCGCGCTCTGTTGCGCCGGAGCCGCCAGGGCAAACAGGACAAGGCAGAGCCACAGAGTTCTCAGATACGGAAAGTAAATCATACATTCAGGAAACGCGCTGTTCAGTTTACATGAATCGAACAGCCTGGAGTCTCCTTTTGGCGGAGACAGCATTAGTTCGTGCTGATAACAGCGAGGGCGTGTTTCTCAAATTTCAGGCAGCAGCCGGAAATCGTTAACGCGCGTCCGTCAAATTCCAACTTAACCGGTTGGCGATGCCGCGGGCAGCGCAGGACTCTGGTCTTTTCCTCTGCATCAGCAAGAACTCGCTGCCGCGCCTGTTCCACGATGTCGTCACTGTCGAAACGAATGCTGGATCCCATGGCAAAACTCCTCTAAAACATTTTAACTAGTTTTTGTTGTAAAACGCGGTTGCTTCCAGGCAGCAATGGGCGAAGGCCGCGCGCAAAGGGTGTTTGGATCCGGGAGCCGAAGAACGATCGTATCCGCGCTACATTGATGGAGCGTCTGAGCCACTGCCTGCGCGACCGGCCCTTGCTCATTTGCGGCAATGCACCCGCGAAAGAGCCAACTATTTGCCAGGCAGGTGTGGGATATCTCGGTTGTTTTCGTTGCAGACCTGTTCGATCAGTTCTCCGTCGACTAAGAGAGTCAGCGGCTGCGTGAAACTCCACGGTTTCTTGTAGTGAATGGGGTCATCGATGGTGGCTGTAACTTCCATATGCCCAAAGTCGAGCCGGTGAAAGCGCTCCGTGACAAGCATCGCTTCGCTCGAAGGATGGCCTACCTGATCCAGCCACGCTTTACCATTGAAGCCAGAAGATTGAATCACCAGGATGTCACCGTCCCAGTGAGCGACCGAATAGCCAAACCACTGAGGATTCGGGTCCTTGGGCAACTCCCTCCCGTCCAGAAACACTTGCCGGAACTGATCGAAAGCCTCGTAGAGGAATACGATGACATTGGGTTGCTGCAGAATCTTGAACGGCGCCGGTGTCGCGTCAATTTTGGGTACGCCCTGCGGCAAGCAATTAGCATCCGGATCTAGAGCCGAAAGGGAACCAGTCTTGCGTTGGTCGAAGAGGGCTTGCGCACCCGGTTGCATTTGCACTTCATCGGGCTTCAAATCCTTGGTGACGTCGCGGAGCTTGGGTGGGTCTGGATTCCAGATGCCGGTTAAATCGGGTTTGTTGTCCGCTCGGCGCGGCGCAGGAGCGGTTAAATTTGGCGACCCGTCTTTGTTACGTGGAACTTGATCCTTCACGTTCACCCACTGTGCAAATAGCGATCCTATTGGCGTGATCAGAAGCATCGCGAGCAGGGCTGTCTTTATCGGCATTGTGATCCTCTTTCGCATAGGGATTATACACCCGCTGCCTCTTTGCTACGCTGAGTCACGTGGCTGTCGATCTAGTGGTTTGCGTGGCGACGGAGTTGGAAGGGTCGCTGCTTCGTCCTCATGTTTCGGTTCTCTGTACCGGCGTCGGTGCCGTGAATGCCGCGTACACGCTGACCCGATTTCTGGAGCGCGAGAAAGCGCAGGCGGTGATCGTGTGTGGCATTGCGGGAGCGTATCCGCGCGCGGTTAGTGAAGGGAATCTGGGCATCGGTAGCGTGATCTGCGCTGAAAGTGAATGCTACGGAGATTTGGGCGCGGATTCGGCGGGCGGATTCCTGGACATGCAGGCGCTGGGCTTCCCGCTGATTGCGGCCGCTGAACCCGTCTACAACGTTCTGCCGATGCAGATCTTTCCTGCGCCTCGCCGGTGCCGCTTCGTAACAGTGAATACTTGCTCGGGCAGCGACGAGAATGCGCTGGAACTCGAAGCGCGCACCGGGGGCTCCGTCGAGAGTATGGAAGGCGCGGCCGTGGCGCACGTCGCCACGCTCTTCGGGATTCCCGCCGGGGAAATTCGCGGGATCAGCAATCGCGCCGGCAATCGCGACCGCAGCACCTGGCGCGTGAAAGAAGCCGCCGTGGCGGCGCAGGAAGCGCTGCTTGCTTGGATGGCTGAGCGCTAAGCAGGCCGATGCGCGCGCAGGAAGGAATGTATTTGCCGCACCGCCAGAGGAATACGCTCCTTAGGCTCTTTCCAAGGATAGATGCTCACTTCCGCCTTTGGCGCGAGCATCGCGGCCTCCATGGCCACCGCGTACGGGTGCGCCGGGATGTCATCCGGCAAGATTAGCACCGAGTTCTGGCAATGGCGCACGAAATCGCGCGTCACGGTGAAAACGAAATCAGGATTGGTGCGGTACATCTTGGTCAGAAATTTATCGACCATCTCCATCGTGACCTCGGGCCGGCGCTTGACCAGTTCCGGACCCCAGCCCTTCATATTGGTTTCGTAGAATAGATCACGCATTTCCGGACGCGACCCGCTGGGTTGCGCTAGTACGGCTGCCACGATGCGATCCGGCGCCCTCCGCAACAGGTTCCAGATGAAGGGGCCGCCTACGCAGAAGCCCATCACCATGAATTTTTGAATGCCCAGGTGATCCATCAGACCCAGGTGATCGTCGGCGTAGGAATCCCACGGCCGCTCGATTTCGAGTGGGCCGGAAGACTTACCGCCAGTAGCGTTGCGCAGGTCCGACGTGATGCATCGGTATTCTGTTTTGAACTCCTCGATAGGGTTAAAGGGCGCACCGTTGGTGAAGAACGAGATCGTCGAGTTCAATCCCCCACCAGGGATGAGCAGCAACGGAAAGCCGGAACCGGCCTCCTCAAAGTGGATGCGAACGGCGCCTTTTTCGTAGGTTGGCATCGCGGTTCCTTCGTGACTCAGGGGTAACCCTGCAGCCTCGGCACCCCATGCTTCCACTGCGGAAGATCGGCGAATCCATTACGATTCGGCATGTTCACCTTCGGCAGAGTCTGCTGGTCCATCACTTCGTCTTCCTTGATGACGTCGTTCTTGAAAAGCAGGAAGGCCGTGATAGCGTATACCTCATCGGGTTTTAGCGTCCCCTCTCGATTCAGGGGCATGCCGCGGCTGATGTAATCCCAAATGGTCACCGCATACGGTGAACGGAGCGCCATGATTCCCGTATCCGGTACCATGTGCATTCCCTCCATCCCCGGCGGAGGAGCTTTGCCAGGCTCGGCGGGCGGTCCACCTTTTACTAATGCCGGAGCCCGCGCTCCAATCCCCGTCGCCCCGTGGCATCCCGCGCAACCCTTCTGCCGAAAGAGTTGCTCACCCTCTTTTGCAGTTCCGTGCCCCGCTGGGAGTTCCTTTCCCGTCGGACTGATCGAAATATCCCAGGCACGAATTTCTTGTGCGCTTGGCGTCCTTCCCACGCCGTAGGTGGGCGATTGCGCCCAAACTACGGCCCCGCAGAGGGTCATCGTCAGAGGAAGAAATTTACGCCAGGCCATTGTGAACGCTCCCATCGCTGGCAACTCTCCACGCCTGAATGGTATTGTCCGCGCCCGGGACCCGGAAATTCGCGTCCAGGGGTTTGTTGAAGAATTTGGCGGACTGGGCTCGAGTCGGCTGAACGGTTCCCAGTTCGTCCGTACAGCGCGACAGGAGCTCGCATTCTTTCCCGTCCCAATTCCAGTGGAAGCCAAACCGCGTATGCGCCATTGGATAGGCCGGCGTCCGCAACTCGGCGTCCTTCCAATTCTTGCCGCCGTCGGTGGAGACTTCCACTTTGCGAATCGCGCCTCCGCCGGACCAAGCCAAGCCGCTGATCTCGTAGAACCCGGGCCCGGACAGATTCTGTCCTCCGGAAGGATATGTGATCACCGATTTCGGCCCGATTTGATTCCCCAACGCGCTCACTTTAGGATCCGGGTTAATGTGCCCGTAATCGTTATAGGTCATGTAATAACGGTCCACCACTTTGATGCGCCGCAGATACTTCGTCTGGAAAATTCCCTCAAAGCCGGGAACGATCAAGCGCAGCGGGAAACCTTGCTGAGGACGTACCGGCTCGCCATTTTGGCCATAGGCCACCAGGCAATCGTCCATGGCCTTGCCCAACGGAACGCTCGACGCTCCCTTGATTTCTTCCGCCCCCTCTGCAACGATCCAAGACGCCCCGCTTTGCACGCCGGCTTCTTTGAGCAACACGGAAAGCAGCACCCCAGTCCATTCGCTGCAACTGGTCATCCCGTGCGTGTCCTGCACGGTCTTATGCGTGGGCTTCGACCGGTTGCCGATGCATTCGAGAAAATGCACACGGGTCACGTAGGGGAGACGCTTCAAGTCATCCATCGTGAAAATCAGCGGACGGTCCACCATCCCATGAATCATCAGCCGATGCTCTTTTGGATCGATTTCCGGAACGAAAGAACCCCGGTGCGTCGCCACATAATGCAGCGACGATGGCGTTATGCTACCCACGGAATCCTGCAGCGGACTCAATACGTGAAACATCAGCCCAAAGGCATCGGGCGATTCTCTTTCAGCCACCGGCGCGCGTAAAGAGGTCACGAAACGGGAGCGCTCGCCATAGGCGATGATCTCCTTATTCGTGCCTTTTTCTTGCCATTTAGGCGCTGGGGCCTGCCCTTTCGCGGACTGTGCCGCTCCCACGGCCAATCCGGCCGCCGCCGCGCCGCCTTTCAGGAATCTCCTTCGATTAGACTTTTTCGAATCCATGGATCTCTCCTTCGAGGAAGAACTTGCCCCGAATTGGTCTTTGGGCATTTCGATCGTTGAAAGTATACACCTATTCGTTGTGCTAAAGAATCGACACGCTTGAGCCCGGGTTGGCCTCGGTTGCGCGTATTTGTGTGGCACTGCCTATGACACACGCTGCTGTAAAGACTCCCATCCAGGCAAAAGATCGTCGGCTGGAAAGTCTAGTTCCGCAGGTTGGGATCGAACGGCGGGAAAGAATTCGTTTTCCACTGCTATCGAACCGTAGATCGACAGTGTCATCTGGTGGGGCGAGGATTGGTAATGAATATGAGCAGTGGCTGTGTGCTCGTCGCCACCGCGGATGAATTTAGAGCCGGCACAGGGGTGGAGATAAGCATCGAATGGCCGTTCCGGTTAGATGGAGGAATTCCTCTCCAGCTAGTGGCTTCTGGCAAAGTAGTGCGTAGCGAGACAACCAGTTTCGCGTTGCTCCTGACCCGGCATCAATTCCGTTTCACCAAAAAGAGGATTGAGACACTCGATCCACCTCACGACTACCCTTCGGATCAAACCACAAGAGTGTCGGCAACTGCTGTCGGCAACTGCTTGACGCCGACGGAACCCTTTGATAGCCTGCTCAGCAGTCTTTAGGCCACCGTGGTCCATGGAGGGGTGATGTACAAGCATCTTACGCGAATTCTGTTAGTGGGTCTAAGCATCACTATGCTGGCTTGGGCTCAAGCGGTATCCACGGCTCAGATCGGTGGAGTAGTTCAGGATTCGACAGGCCTCGCCGTTCCAGGCGCCGATGTCAAAGTGACCCAAACCGACACCGGAGCGGTTCGCACCGCGACTAGTAATGCCGACGGTAGCTACGTTCTACCCAGCCTGCCCGTAGGCCCCTACACCTTGGAAGTCAAGAAGGCTGGCTTCGCAACCTACGTGCAAACCGGGATCGTGTTGCAAGTGGCTACGAATCCGGCGATCCCCATCACTCTAAAAGTTGGCGCCGTCACTGAACAAGTCCAGGTGGAGGCAAACGCCGCATTGGTAGAGACGCAAAGCACCGGCATCGGCCAGGTGATCGATTCCCAGCGCGTGGTCGATCTGCCGCTGGTAGGGCGCCAGGTCACTGACTTGGTAGTGTTATCGGGCGGAGCCGTCAATGCCGGCACTACCACCACTAACAATCGCGGCGTCTACCCCAATGTCACCAGTTTCTCAGTCGCCGGCGGACTCGCCGGCGGCAATATGTACACGCTCGATGGCGCGTTTCATAGCGATGTCTACGCGCTTTCCGCGCTACCTTTGCCGTTCCCCGATGCCCTCCAGGAATTCAAAGTTGAGACCAGTTCGTTGCCTGCCCAGTACGGATACCATTCCGGCGGAGCGATCACTGCGGTTACGAAATCGGGCACCAATCAGTGGCACGGCTCCCTGTTTGAATTTTTACGAAACTACGATCTGAATGCGCGCTCCTTCTTCTCGACCACTCCCGACGGGCTGAAGCGCAACCAGTGGGGCGGAACGGTGGGTGGCGCGATCAAGAAGAACAAGATGTTTTTCTTTGCGGGTTACCAGGAGACCAACACCCGGCAAACACCTTCCGACAGCCTCGCCTTCGTTCCCACAGCCGCGATGTTGGCGGGAGATTTTAGGGTGTACGCCACGCAATGCCAGCCAGTGGCCGTGAACTTGAAAGCACCGTTTTCCGGCAACATACTCCCCCCGGGTTCGATCTCGCCGCAGGCGCTGGCCATTGCTAAATTCCTTCCAGCGGCAACCAATCAATGCGGCCAAACGAATTTTGGCATCCCCACCAAGAGCGATGAGTATTTTGGCGTTGGCAAGTTGGACTATCAATTCAGCCCTTCGCACTCGCTTTTTGCCCGCTATCTAGGGACCCAGTACAACCAGGCGAACCCCTTTACGGTCTCGCAGAATGTATTGAGCACGACCACCCCCGGCGCCACCGATCTCTTGCAATCGATAACGCTCGGGGACACCTATGTGTTCGGCGCCAGCGTAGTGAATTCACTGCGTGCCACCTACAACCGGACGGCGAACCAAAAAGTTGCGTCGGAGTTTTTCTCGGCGCAAGACGTCGGCATCAATATTTTTCAGTACCTGCCCAAATACACCAGCATCACCATGACCGGCGGCTTCAAC
>Ga0068860_100002426_pt1 | contig 19581 bp, 16 predicted proteins | sample KBSSwiS32_FD_66597 | JGI IMG/M metagenome (GOLD analysis project Ga0068860, IMG submission 66597) | Switchgrass rhizosphere microbial communities from Kellogg Biological Station, Michigan, USA - KBS Switchgrass S3-2 | ecosystem: Host-associated > Plants > Roots > Rhizosphere > Soil ...
AGCGAGGGGTTTCAACCCCTCGCTCGCGCCGGAACCAGCCGTCGGCGAAACCTGCGTGCCGACGAGCCGCGCGCTCTGCCTGCTCGGCGGCCGGTTCCGCGCCGTGCTCCTCGCGGGGCAATACCCCAATCCGGCGCTCGCGATCCTGCGCACCGACAAGAGCGGCGCCTTCGCGTTGCCCCGCGCCCCCGAGTCCCCGCTCGTCACGTTGACGATGATCGACGGTCGGGCGAACAACGGCAAATTTTGGGTCTATTTGGGCGGGCTCTCGCCTTCAGGTTATAAAGTGAGGATCACCGATCTGTCGACCGGTGCCGCGAAGACCTTCGCCAATCCGGTCGGACGGCTGGAGAGCCGCGCGGATCGAATGGCATTCTGATGACCGCACTCCAAAGAGGAACCTCCTAGATGCCTTTCGGCCCTTCGACATCGCGCGCGATCCGCGGCGCTCTCACCCTCTCCGTGGCGCTCGCCGCCTGGCCTGCCCTGGGAGCCGAGATCGATCGAATCGCCTCGTTTTCGGCCGGCGATCCGCCGCCTTGCGCCGACCGGTCTCCGGACCTCGCGGTCCAACCGGGCGGATCGTTTCTGATGATCTGGCAGAGGAGCGGATGCCCCGGCTCCGCGACGCTTAAGGTCCGGGCCCAGCGCTTCGACGCCGCAGGGCGTCCGGCGGCCCCCGCCGTCGAGCTTTGGAATGGGGTTCTTGCCCATCTCGTTCCCCTGCCCGACGGAGGTTTCGCGGCGGTCTCCGAATTCGAAACGCTCTTGCGGCCCCTTGGCCCTCCGGGGATCGGTCTCCATCGGCTCGACGCGTTCGGCCGGCCGGCGGGCGCACCGATCGTTGTCGCGATCAACCCGGACGGCGTCCACTTCAATACCCAGCCACGCCTGGCGGTCGCGCCGAACGGTTCGGTGGTAGTCGTCTGGCGCGATCCCGGCGGTATACCGCGCGGCCGGTTTTTCAACCCTGCTTTGCAGCCGTTGACCGAAGCCATCCCGCTGTCCACTCTCGCCACGCCACCCTTCGGTGAGATCGATCCGGACATTGCGATCCAGGGCGACGGCACGGCGCTCGCGGTCTGGGCGCACTTCGTCGACACAAATGAGTATCAGATCGTCGGCCGCCGATTCAGCCCTCTGGGCGTGGCGCTGTCTCAAACTTTTCCGATCAGCCGATCCGAGCGGTTTCGGATCAATGGCAGCCCGCGCGTCCTACCGCGGGGCACCGACGGCTGGTGGGTGGGCTGGAACAGCCAGCAAGGCCTTCCCGGCGGTCCACCTCCCATTTCCGAGATCCGGATCGGACGCCTGGGCGCGGGCGGCATCCCGGTGGGAAGCGAGCAGCCTTTCAGCGATCCTGACGCGATCGAAGCGTTCGCCCTGGGCTCGGAGACCGCGGGAAGCCTCCTGGTGCTCGTTGGCGAGAGATCCGGAACGATTTCCGGCCGTTGGTTCGATTCCGGCGGCGCGCCGGCCTCGGACCGTACCCGGATCTCCGGGTCTGGTCCGCTCACGGCCGCTTTCCCCTCTTTGCCCGACCGATCGTCCGGAGCGATTCCGGCGGCCTGGTTCAAACACTCGGAAGGAACTTTCGCCGATGCGGATCTCTCCGGGTCGCTGATTTCGCCCTCCTGCATCGAAGGTCGAAGCGCAGCCTGTCTCGGTCCCGGCGGGCGCTACAGAGTGGAGATCGCCTGGCGAACGGCCAGCGAAAGCGGCACGGCGAAACCGCTGCCGCTCGGAGGCAACGTCGCGACGTTCGGCCTCAAAAATACTGCCGACCACGACGTCACCGTGCTCCTCGCCGGCCCGGGGTCCAAGAACCTGACCTTTGCCGCGACCACCCCCCTCGCGATCGAGATTCGGGTGACCGACCGGACGACCGGTATGACCCGCACGTTCACCAAGGCCGCGGGAATCTTCGAGAGCCGGCGCATCGTCAACGCCTTGCCGACTGCGCCGGACGGCGATCTCGACCCTCGCCCGGAAGCCGAAGTGAACGCGGCGGACGACGAGATTTTTGCCATACCAGCGGCCGTACCAGCGGCCGTCCCGGCGGCCGGCGAAGCTTGCGTTCCGACGAGCCGCACGCTCTGTCTGCTCGGCGGCCGATTCCGCGCCGAACTTTTGGCGGAGCAAGATCCGCGGCCGACCTCGGCCCTCTTGCGCACCGACAAGAGCGGAGGGTTGGCGTTTCCGAGGGCTCCCGAAACTCCCGTCGTCATCCTGTCGATGATCGACGGCCGGGCGACCAACGGCAAGTTCTGGGTCAATTTGGGCGGGCTCGCCTCGGCGGCCTACCAGGTCAAGATCACCGATCTGGCGACCGGGCGGATCAAGACCTACGCCAACCCGGCGGGCCGGCTGGAGAGCCGCGCCGATCGGTCTGCGTTTTGATTTGATTTGGGGAGGACGGGGCTCCGTCCGGAGCCCCCTTCGATCTATCGGGCGAACGTGTCGCAGTCGTTCGGGTCGCCCGACTGGAGGCCGCGACGAAGCCATTCGGAACGCTGAGCGGCCGTTCCGTGCGTGAAGCTCTCGGGCACGACGTACCCTTGGGTCTGCTTCTGGATCTCGTCGTCGCCGATCGACTGGGCGGCTTTGAGCCCCGATTCGAAGTCGCCCGGCTCGATCATCTGGTAGTCGTGGTCGGCGTGGTATGCCCAGACCCCCGCCAGGCAATCGGCCTGCAGCTCCATCTTCACCGATAAATCGTTCGACTGCGATTCGTCCCAGGCGCGCTGCTGCGCTTCGCGCACGTTCTGGTCGATCCCCAGGAGATTCTGGACGTGATGCCCGATCTCGTGAGCGACGACGTACGCCTCGGCGAATTCGCCGGGCGCGCCGAAGCGCTGGGACAGCTCATCGAAAAAGGCGGTGTCCAGATAGACCTTCTGATCCGCCGGGCAGTAGAACGGGCCGACCGCCGACGAAGCCATGCCGCACCGCGAAGGGATCGAGCCCGAGAAACGCACCAGGGTCGGCTCTTCGTACGGCGTCTGGGTATTCGCGAGCAGCTTGGTCCAGACGTCCTCGGTGTTGCCGAGCACGGTCCGCACGAACTTTCCCTCTTGATCGTCGGGTGGGGGCGTGCCGCCTCCCGAGGGCTCGTTCTGGGTCGGGCCGCCGCCCTGGGTCTGCTCGATGGTCTGCAGCAGCTGCAACGGGTTGCGACCGGTAACCAGGGCGAAGATGATCACCAGGACCAGGCCGCCGCAACCGATGCCCAGACCCCGCCGGCCGCCTCCCCCGCTGCCGCGAACGTCCTCGACGTTGGTGCTCTGCCTCCCGCCTTCCCATCTCATGCCGCGATTCTAACTTGAACTCGGGGAACAAATGCCACGGTTTCGCGGTCCGAAGCTAGAATCTTCTGATCTTCCCGGAGAGACCCGCCATGCGACCGAAGCTCCTTCTGCTGCTCACCCCGCTTCTTCTCGCCGCTTGCGGCGATTCCGCCGCTTCCAAGAGCGGGGAGGCGAAGGGCGCGGTCGCCGCAAAACCCGCGCTCTCTTCGATCGATGCCTGCGATCTGTTCCCCGACGACGAGGCGAACGCGATCGCCGGAGGATATGTCTCCGGCATGAGCAGCACGCTCGAAGACGCCAAGGGGCGCGATCCGCTCTCCTGCGCCTACAACGCCGGATCGACCGAGCAGCCGCGGATCTTGAGCCTCGTCGTCCGCCTTCATTCGAATCCGGAAGGCGCCGGGGGCGCCTTCGACGCTGCGCGCGCCGCGCTCGACCGGCTGACCCACGGCGATTTGAAGGACGTGCCCAACCTCGGCGACGGCGCGTTCTGGGCGGGGGCCAACCTGCAGCAGCTCCACGTCCGCACGGGGGAAAAGCAGCTTCTGATCACCTGCCAACTGAACGATCCGGCCGCCTCGTTCGCCGGAGCCCAGAAGATCGCCAAGGCCGCTCTCGGCCGGCTCTAGACGTTCGGCCCGCCGCGCATGTGGTCCGACCGTCCCTCCGCAGCCGTAAGCGCCCGACGGGTCGAGCGCCTCCGAGGCCTGCTGCCCGCGCCGCGGGAAGGGTCCCGCGGATCGAAAACGCCGCTGCGCGGCAACGCCTCTCCCGAACAGGTCGCCGAAGCGTTACGATCGGAGCCGGGCTTCGCGTGGCTCGACGGCGGCGCCGAAGGGCACCGGCTGGCCACCGAGCCAATCGCGCAGCTCGCCGTCCGTTCCGGACGGGCCACCGTTTCGACCGCGACCGGGAAGGCCACGCTCTCCGCCCGCGGTTTCGATCTTCTGGAGGCGGCGCTCGCCGCCTGGGGGGGAGCGGGCGGGCTGCTGATCGGCTATCTCGGCTACGAGCTGGGCGCGGAGATCGAAAAGTTGCCGACCCCGCCGCCGGACGACCTGTCGCTTCCCGACCTCAAGCTCGCGCTGTTCGACCGCGTGCTGCTCTGGGACGGCAGGGGCTGGTCGCTGGAAGCTTCGAACGCCTGGCGCGGCGGAGATCCGACCCACGACGCGGAGGCGCTGCTCGCCCGCGCCGCAACGCTCGAAGTGCCCGGGCTCGAAAAGCTCGCCACGAGAACCCACGTGGCGAGCCGGCCCACCCGCGACGGGTTCGAGGCGGCGGTCTCGCGCACGGTCGAGAGGATCGGCCGCGGCGAGATCTTCCAGGCGAACCTCTGCCGCCGGCTCGAAGCGCCCTGTTCTCCGCTCGAGGTCTGGCCCGCCTACGGCCGCCTGCGCGCCGCGAGCCCGGCGATCCGCGGCGCGTTTTTCGATCTCGGCGCAGGCCGCGCGCTGCTCTCGATCTCGCCCGAGATCTTCCTTTCGGTGCGCGATCGCGCCGTAGAGACCCGGCCGATCAAGGGGACGAGGCCGCGCGGCAAGAACCCGCACGAAGATCGGGCGCTCGCCCGCGAGCTGGTCGAAAGCGCCAAGGACAAGGCGGAGCTGGCAATGATCGTCGACGTGGCGCGGAACGACCTCGGCCGGGTGGCCGAGCCCGGCTCGATCTCCACGCCCACGCTCGGCGAGCTCACGACCCTGCCCACCGTCCACCATCTCGTGGCGGTGGTTCGCGGCACGCTTCGCCGCGACGTCGGCCCGGCCGATCTGCTGCGCGCGACCTTCCCCGCCGCCTCGATCTCCGGCGCACCGAAGATCCGCGCCATGGCGGTGATCTCGGCCGAGGAGGAACGGCGGCGCGGCGCGGCGATGGGGGCGTTCGGCTGGATCTCCCTAAACGGCGACCTGGAGCTGGCGGTCGCGATCCGCACAGCGGCGGTCGCGAAGGGACGGATCGCCTACCACGCCGGATGCGGCATCACGGCCGATTCGCTTCCCGATCTCGAACGGGAAGAGAGCGAAGCAAAGGCCGCCGCGTTCCTGACCGCGATCGGCGGCTTGGAATTCGATGGAGCGCCATGAGTCTCGCCTGGTGGAACGGCCGGTTCGTACATCGCGACGAGGTGAACATCTCTCCTGACGACGCGGGGTTCCGCTTCGGCGACGGCCTGTTCGAGACGCTTCGCGTAGACGACGGAGCCGCACAGGACATCGAAGCTCATCTCGACCGGCTGTTCGCCTCGCTGCCGCGGATCGCCCTCGAGCTGCCCGACGACCGGGGCGGTCTGGAGCGCGCGATCGCCGAGGTCGCGACCCAGGCCCCGCGCCCGTGCGCCCGTTTGCGTCTCACGGTCACTCGGGGAACACCAAACGAAGGTCCGACCATTTTGATCGAAACGTTTCCCTACCAGCCGCCGGACTCCGACAGCTTGGCGGTCGTGCTGCTTCCCGAGATCCGCGTCGACTCCCGCGGCCCCCTCGCCGGGCTCAAGAGCCTCTCCTACCAGGCGAACCGGCTTGCCCACTCTCGCGCCACGACCACGGGAGCCGACGAAGCGATCCTCCTCAACGAACGGGGCGAGATGTGCGAAGGATCGCGCAGCAACCTCGCGCTGCGGCTCGACGGGAAGTGGCTCACGCCGCCGCTCCGCTCCGGTTGCCTGCCCGGAACCGTCCGCCGGCGGCGGCTCGAAGCGGGTGAGATCAAAGAGCGGGATCTCGTGGCGGAAGACCTCGATCGGGCCGAAGGGATTCAGTTGATGAACAGCTTGTGGGGCGTGGTGGAGGGGCGGCGGATCGTGTAAAGCGTTACACGGCACCGCCGGCCGTTGCCCAGTCGCCCGTTTAGGCCTCAGTTGGCCTCTGCGCCCTTGTTCGGAATCATGCTGACTTGCGACGGTTGACGAGGCCCTTCTTCGTCTCTCGTCGGCTCGCTGGGTCTGTTTTGGTCCCAAGCATAGTTCCTGATCATCGTGAACCATTTTTCGATCCGCTCCTCACCGAACTTGCGTTCGAGAGCCAAACGGAGATCTTTATCCGATACGTACCAAATACCAACGATCGACTCTTCAATTCCCGAAAGCATGTCCTCCGGAACGCCTAAGGTATGCAGAGAATTTAGGTCATTGCGCGTAATTTCAAGGCCGCCCATCCGCTTCACGGGCCGCTTTCGCGGCCGCGGTTGTTCGGTTTGTTCGAGAAAGTATGGAAGAAAGGGGAGCCCGCCCAGGAGGAGGGCGATTCCGACGGTCAAATAGACAGTACCCTTATGGGCGCCGTCAGAATAAAGCCAAGCCGCGCAGGCGAACGTCAGCAGGGACAATACCTGCAACAGCTCGATCACGCCCCGACGTGGCGAGTGTTGATCGATCGTGGCATCTGGGGCGTTCTCGTTCATGGTAATCTCCTTGACTACCTTCTAGAAACTGCGCAAAGGCGCAGAAGAGTCCGAAAATTCTGTTCGAATGCAGGCTCGGACAAAGGACTCCCCTCGCCTCCCAGCGCTATACGAAGCTTCTCTTTGAATTGCCAGCGGTTCAGTGCTTCGCCACTCCTGCGCATCACGCCGAGAGCTGTCACCAAGGCACGCTCTTCCACTGTCAATAAGTCCTTTTCTTCGGCTGCCAGTGAAGCCATTCCCGGAGCATGTGAGTCACCATCCTGATCGGTTTTCTGTCTTAGCCTTTCCTGGTGAAAGAGTGCGACCATCTCCGAAGCCGTCAGAGGTCCCACTCTATAGAGGGTGAGACCGAAAGTGCGCCCGAACCAACTTCTCGGATCGTGCTCGGTGTAGTGCGCCAGTGACTCCTCCGTCGAGGCTACGACATAATCCTCACGCTTCTTGGATGTCGTATTCGCGACAGTTGATTCCTCTGCGTGGCTCACGACCGTCTCAGACATCGACTGCGCTTTTGCGCTTGTCTCTTTGATAACTGGCGCTAGATTGTTAAGAGAGCCAGATATTTGATAGGATACCGATCGTGTCTCGTTTACGGCCTTTAATAGTTCGGCGGATATTTGCTCATCACTTGGCTGGTATATCTTTAATTTTTTGATGCTGCTTTCGGCGCTTTGAATGCCGACAATAAGCTGTCTTGTGGCATCCTCGGAGCTAGACAACTTGCCGGGCACATCGCGAAGGAGGCGTTGAACCTCTCTAAGCCCTTCGACGACCACCGCCATCTCAACGGAGAAATTTGGTGTTTCAGTGCCTTTGACGGCTTCGCCGCCAAATGTGAACTGATCGCCGAATTGATCCACCGAGGTACGACCATCGACGTAAGTTCGGCCATCGACATATATCTGACCATGAGCATAGGTCTGACGATCGAGTTGAATCGAAGGATCAAAATAGATCCTGTGATCGTCATTGGTCCGTGACTCACCGCCGACGCGGGTCGTTGCCATCGCTCCGGCGAACGTGCCGCCGGCCAGGAGACTCGCCAAGAGGGGTACGGCAACGGTGGCACCGCTTGACCTCGGCAAGCGATCAAGGATCTCATCGATTCTTTTCGTCCAGTACCCGGCGCCATCTGTGATTGGCAAGGCGGTGAAGATAAGCACAATAAGAAGCGACGACGCAGCAATCCCCAGGAACAGGGAACCAAACCACATGATCTGATAGAAGACGTTAAGCGAACTTCCATCTTTCAAAGTAGCTTCAATTCCTTGGGGTGCGTTCGGCTGCCTGTCCGCGGCTAGAAGATCTTTTCGCAAGAGAAGCGCTGCGACTCGTTGTTTTGCTGCATAGGCGCGGGCTCTTGCGTAGCCTTCCTCTCGCACGACGACATCGGCATAAAGATTATAAGTTTTTTGTTTCTCATCCAGAGTGAGCTTGCTATCTTCGCTGCTTATGGTCTCCCGCATATGTTCGTAGGCAAATTTAACGGATTGAGTGAAATCTGCCCATATTCGCGCTTCAGCCGTTTCCTGCATCGCGGCGATCAGCTGTTCGCGGGACGTGAAGGCGCCCTCCTTCACCGCTGGATCCGTCAATCCTCCAGTAGCCTTCGTTACGATGTCGTCTACAGACGAATCAGCTCTCCACCGCTCTTTCTGCTCCTTGTCATACTTGGACTTTAGATCACCGAGCTTCCAGAGGCAGAAGAACCCGAGCACGGCCACTGCGACCAGCACGGCCTTGTGACCATAACTGAGAGCGATCTGCACGCGAGTCTGTCGGAGGTTTTGACTTGAATTAGGCACAGGTGCCTCCATCTAATGCGCAAAGTAGAATGCGTCCCGGTAAGGCAGCCGGGGTTTAGATTGCTGCCTTATCGGACGGACGCAGCGCGTATTTTCGTCGTACTCGAGCCTCCCACCTTGGCGAAACGTGGCGCTTCGCTCTATGGCCGCCAGGCAACGGGCACCCGAAGCCACAGCTACCGCTTGCGGATTCCGGCGGTCAGCGAGCCGTCCGGCCCGACCTGTTCGTCCATCTCCTCCGCCACTTCCGGTTCCGCGACTTCGCGCCGCAGCCAGGCCCCGAGGAAAGCCCAGGCCGCGGCCATCGGGGCCGTGACCACGAGGTCGGCGCGAATTGGACCCGAGACTGTCGTCTCCCAGCGCTTCATCCGGTCGCCGAACGTTGCGAGGCCGAGCCAGAGGAGAGCGAGGCCGGCGAACAGCGCGGCTCGGTCCCTCGCCTCAGCGCCCCCGCGTCGCCAGAGCCCGAAGGCCAAGGCGGCGAACAGCACCGTGGGCGCCACCATGAGCCAGGGGAAGAAGGCGACGACGAAGAGTCCCGCGAGCCCTCCGACGAACGCCGCCACGACCGGAGAGGCTCCTGCCGTGAATCCTCTCGGTGCTAAGCCGCGAGCCTTGCGCCGCGCCATCCGCACTCGGAGCAGGATCGCCAGGATTCCGATCACCACGCTTCCGACGGCGAGGATGAGCATTACGGACCCGGCACCGAAATCGTTTTCCTGCATTGACCTTCCGCTTTACGTGACGCCTACCTCAGCCACTGCGCCGCACCATCAAAGCCGCTTAGGCCCCTGTTGCCCTGCCGCCTGAAACTATATCTTGACCAGATATACCTGTCTCGAATACACTCGCCGCATGGCCACGCACTCCGACGATCCCACCCCTGCCTCTCTACTGCCGCTCCCGACCGCCACGTTCCATATTCTGATCGCGCTCGCCGAGGGGGATCGGCATGGGTATGCGGTCATGCAGGAGGTCGCCGAGCGTACCGGCGGACGGACGAAACTGAACCCGGGCACGCTCTATACGACGCTCCACCGCCTGCTGGAGCAGGGGCTGATCGTCGAGTTGGACGGCCGAGAGGTTGCCGCGAATTCCGACGAGCGCCGCCGCCACTACCGTTTGACTCCGTTCGGCCGGCAGGTCGCGGAGCTGGAGCTTTCCCGGCTGGGCGACCTGTTGAACCTCGGCCGGCGCGCCGGCCTTTCTTGCGAGGGGCGGTGAGGCCATGGACCTTGAAACCCGAGCGCCGTGGGCCGAGCGGGCGTACGCCTCGCTGCTCTGGCTCTACCCCGGTTCCTTCCGCGAAGAGTACGGCGGCGAGATGACCGCCGCTTTTTCCGCCCGCTGGGCGGCGGCGCAACGAGCTGGACGCCCGCTCGCCTCGGCTTGGCTCTGGCTTTCTGTCGCGGCCGACGCCCTGGCGACCGCGCTTGCCGAGCATCGCCATCGTCTGGCGCAGGATCTCGGCCAGGCGACCCGCACCCTCGCGCTCCGCGGCAACCGGGCGTTCACCTTGGCCTCGGTCGCGACCCTCGCCTTGGGGCTCGGCGGCGCCACGACGATCTTCAGCCTGGTCCATGCCATCCTGCTCGCGCCCCTGCCCTTCAAAGAGCCCGCGCGGGTGGTCCATCTCGCCGCCGCGAACCCTTCTCACGACGTGCCGCGGTTCTCGGTCTCGGTGCCCGATTTTCTTTCCTGGCGGGAGAACGCCAAGAGCTTCTCGGCGCTCGCCGCCTTAGAAGACGTGAGCGCGAACCTGTCCGGCGATGGGGCGCCCGAGCGAGTCACCGGCGTCGCCGCGTCGGCTCATCTGTTCGATCTCCTGGGAATGCCCCTGCTCGCCGGCCGCGCGTTCACCCCGGAAGAGGACGCCCCGGGCGGTCCGCCGGTCGCGATCCTCGGCGAAGGCCTTTGGCGAGGCCGCTACGGCGGCCAGACTTCGATCCTGGGCCGCTCGATTCGGATCAACGGCGAACCGCGCACGGTGGTGGGCATCGCGCCGGGGGACGTCGGTTTTGCGACCGACATCGGCCTCTGGCTGCCGCTCGCGCCGCCGCCCTCCGGTGCCAACCGGGGCGACCGCCGGCTCGCGCTGCTCGGCCGGTTGGCTCCAGGTGCCACGCTCGACACGGCGCGGGCGGAGCTCGAGGGAATCACGACGCGGCTCGAACACGAATTCCCCGACACCAACCTGGGCTGGCAGGCGACGGTCGAGCCGGTCCGCAACTGGATGGTGGGAGAAGAGCTGCGCGCCAGGCTCTGGGTCCTGTTCGCCGCGGTGGGAGTTCTGCTGCTCGTCGCCTGCGCCAATGTCGCCAATCTCCAGTTGGCCCGGGCCACGGCCCGGGTTCGCGAGATCGGCATCCGCCGCGCGCTCGGCGCGAGCCCGGCACGCGTGATCCGCCATCTGATGATCGAAAACCTGCTGCTCGCAGGGATCGGCGGTGCGCTCGGGTTGACGCTGGCGGCGGCGGCGCTCCGTGGAGCCACCGCGATTCTTCCCGCTACGCTGCCCCGCCTCTCCTCGATCGCGCTCAACGGACCGGTTCTCCTGGTCGCCTTTCTGCTCACCGGCGCCACCGCGTTCCTGTTCGGGATTCTCCCCTCCGCGCTCGCCGGCCGGACCGATGTCCGTACCGCCCTCGCCCAGGGCGGGCGCTCCGCGGTGGATGCCCGCCGGGCGCCCTTGCGCGAAGGGCTCGTGGTGGCGCAGCTCGCGCTCGCGACCGCCCTATCGATCGGCGCGGTATTGCTCGCGCAGAGCTTCGGCCGGTTGCAGAACGTACCGCTCGGCTTTCGGCCCGATCATCTTCTGACCGCGCGCCTGACCCTGCCGGAGATCGAAGACGACCAGACGATGGAGGCCCAGCTCGCGCTCTACAGCGCGCTGATGGAGAAAGTTCGCGCGCTGCCGGGAGTGACCTCCACCGGGCTCACCAGCGAAATCCCCTTGGGCGAAGGCGACACCAGCATGGGAATCTCGGCGGTCGCCCCGCCGCCCGGCGCGAGCGTTTCCGGCGGAGCGAACCGCGAAGGCATCCAGGCCTCCTGGCGCATCGTGACCGCGGGGTATCTGCCGACTCTCGGAGTGCCGCTCCGCCGCGGGCGCTGGTTCGCGGAGCACGACGAGCCGGGGCGTTCGCTCGTGCTCTCCGAAGGGCTCGCCCAACGTCTGTTTCCGCGCGGCGCCGATCCGATCGGCAGGAGGGTCTACCTGACGAACGGCAAAGATTTCACCGTCGTAGGCGTCGCGGGCGACATCCGCCAAACCGGTCTCGGCGAGGACATGACGCCCACGATGTACTTCTCGACCTCCTGGTACCTCTGGCCGACGATGACGCTCGCGGTGCGCACGGCGGGCGACCCGGCGGCGCTCACGCCCGGCCTCCGCCGCGCCCTCTCCCAAATCGCGCCCGATCTCGCCCTGTTCGACGTCCAAACCCTGTCGACCGTCATCGCGGGAAGCGTCTCCCAGCCCCGCCTTCAAACCTGGGTCGTCGCCCTCTTCGCCGGCCTCGCCCTCCTGCTCGCCGCGATCGGAGTGGCGGGCCTGGTCGCCTACAACGTCACCCGCCGCACGCCGGAGCTCGCGGTACGCGCTGCCTTGGGAGCCTCCCCCGGCCGCATCGTGAAGCAGGTCCTCGCTCGCGGCTTGACGCTGTCGCTTTCCGGAGTCGCCGCAGGAGTCTTCCTCGCCGCTTTGCTCGGCAGCGGGCTGAAGAGCCTGCTCTACGACATCGACCCCCACGCCCCGGCGACGTATGCGGCGACCGCGCTGATTCTCGGGAGCCTAGGGGCGCTCGCGGCATGGCTTCCCGCCCGGCGCGCGACGCGGATCAGTCCGGTTTTGGCGCTTAAGGGGGAGTGAGAAGCGGTCAGAACGGCAAGTACTCGACTCTGTTCGCCTGATCCTCGAAGTCCGAGGTCTCCGCGATCAAGTGCAGATCGCGAATCGCATTACCAATCGAAATCTGGAGTCGGTGCGCATAGATGACTCCGCTGAAGGCCCGCCCTTCGGCCAACCTCAGGTCCGCTTCGACCAGGAAATCTGCATCCTGAGTGAAAAGACAGCGCTCAAGCTCGGTTGCACGATCGAGAACCTTCCAGTCCGGATCCCCGGTTCGGTGATCTTCCTGAACGGTGAGAACATCGACACCGCGTTGCCGAAGCCCTTCGGTGATCGCGCGGTGAATGTGCTCGTCCATGTAGAAACGAACGCTCAAACTAAGAGTCCCGCCGCTCTAAGCTTCGCCGCTACAGGCGAAGGGCCGGCCTTCTTGCGGTATTCGTCGGAGAGTCTCAGGCGCTTCTCGATGTCGGCATCGATCTCGTCCTGGTGGTCCCAGTAATAGGAAAGGGCGCCGTGGATCTGCCCGAGCGACAAATAGGGGTGCTGAAAGTGAAGCTCCGCGGGGCTCCAGCCATAAGCGCTCTGCGCTTCGACCAACTCTAGAACCTTCATCGTCGTCCCAGCGAGATATGGAACGCCGTCGTCACGGACCTCGACATGGGGATAAGTAGGTGGCTCGGGCTTTCGTAGCGGCTGGCTCACTTTGGGCCTCCTCGGGCTCTACCAGGAGAATTATACCTGCGCTACTGCGCCAACCCCGAGTCCTTCGGCTCCGCGAAGGCGATGTGGTTGCCGTCCGGGTCGGTGATCATGAGGGTGTTCACCCGTTCGCTCGATGTCCGTTCCGAAGTGTCGACGCTCAAGGTCTCCAAGTGGGCCACGAGCTTTTCGATGTCGGTCACCACGAGAGTGCAGGAGCCGGTACCGGCGCGCTCCGGGAGCTGGTAGACCTGCAGGCCGCCGCCTCGCTCGAAGGTCCATTCCGCCACTTCGGGCATCGGCCGTGACGCCGGCTTGCCTAGAACCTTCTCGTACCAGTCGGCCGCTGAATTCACGTCCTTCACGGCGACGCTCGCCAAGGAATTCTTGATGTTCATGAGGGTCCTCCTCGGTTCGGCGGGGCGGTGGATGGGAAGTTGGGATGTACGTGCCGGTTGCCCCGATCGGGGCCGCTGCAATTCGGTTGCCGGAGGAGGTGCCCGGAACGCGGCACGCCTTTCGGCATATTTGGGAAGGCATCGGCTCCGTGGTGGAAGCCATCCGACGGACCCTGGGCGCGCTCGCCGCTTGGACTGCACTGCCGTCGGGCGACGCGGAACCACTCGAACCGGGCGCGTCAGGAGCAGCGAGCCGGCTTGTACCGCTCCCCCCGTCCGGAGGAGCGGTACCGCTTCGCACTGCACCACTCCCCGGGCTCGGGGGAGCGGTTCCGCTTCGTTGTGCACCACTCCCCGCGGCCGGGGGAGCGGTTCCGCTCCGTTGTGTACCACTCCCCGGAACCGGGGGAGCGGTTTCCGAACGTTTTGCACCACTCCCCTGGCCCAGGGGAGTGGTGCACAGCCGCTGCGCACCACTGCAAAACCGCCGTCCACCGCTCCCCCCGTGCAGAGGAGTGGTACACGGCGAAGCGGGACCGCTCCCCCAGTTCCGGGGAGTGCTCCCTCGACGCTGTGCACGGCTCCCCCGGTCGCGGGGAGCGGTGCACGCCCCTCCCCCATCGTTCCCCGAACCCGGCGTAGCGGTGCACGGAAAGCAAACAGCTCTCCCCCGCCGCCGCGTACCGGTACCTGCACTCCGTCCACCGCGACGGCGATGCGGCAGACCGGTGCATGACGACCGGGAACCGGTTCCCGGACAAGATCCCTCGGTGCCCGAAGCGTGCTCAGTGGTGTAGGGAGGCGGCGAAGGAGAGCGGCGCGCGGAAACTCCGGGGAACGGGAGGGCCGCACCGGTGTTGTGCCTCGCGGCACGACTGATGGGTCCTGAGGGTGTACGAAATCTGTACGAGGCGCAGAGCCTGGTAAAGTCACCCGATCCTGTTGAGAAGGAGTACGCCTATGATCGAACCCGATCCGGCGACCGTCCTCGCTACACCTCGGTCCACACTTCCTGATCTGATTTTCCGCGTACGCTACGAGCTGCGTGACGGTCGGCACCAGCTCACCTACACGCTGGTCTTCCGCGTCGCTCCGCCGGAAGGCAACCTCGAAGAGTTCGGTCCCGTCGTCCTCGCGAAGGAGCCGGGGACGTTCTTCCATTCTCTGTTTGAAGACATCCGGAATCTCTCGCGGGATGCCCAGGCTCCGGCCGACCTGGAGCGCCGGCTCGCCGGCAAGGGAGCGCGCCTGTTCGAAGAGCTGCTGCCGGAGCCGCTGCAGCGACGGTTCGAAAAGCTGCGCGGAACGGTCCGGACGGTCCAGATCCTGTCCGACGAGCCGTGGATTCCCTGGGAGCTGCTGAAGTTCTCCGAGCGGAACGGCGAACCGGGCCGGTTCTTCGGCGAAGCATTCGCCCTTTCCCGTTGGCTCCGCGGGGTGCCGGACGCGCCGCGCCTGCCGCTGCGTCGCCTGGCGTTGGTAGTCCCCCACGACTCGAACCTTCCCCACGCCGAGCCCGAGCGTCGGTTTCTCCTCGACCAGCAGGTCGATGGGCGTCGCGTCGACGAAATCGCCGCCCGGCCCACCGCCGTGGTGGAGGCGCTCGCCCAAGGCGGCTTCGACGGTTGGCATTTCACCGGTCACGCCTCGACCCCGGCGAGCGATCCTCAGCGCGCCTGGCTGGGGCTCGAAGGGAACGGCGAGCTGCGGCCGGACGACATCTACGAGCAGGCCAAGCTGTGGTCCCAGCGACCGCTCATCTTCCTGAACGGCTGCCAAACTGCACGCGCGGGCTTCTCGCTGACCGGCCTCGGAGGCTGGGCGCATGACTTCTTCCACGCCGGGGCCGGAGCCTTCCTGGGCACTTACTGGGCGGTCCGGGACGAGCCCGCGCTCTGCTTCTCGCAGGCGTTTTACGGCGCCCTGTTCGCAGGGGTCGCGGCGGGCGAGGCCGCCCGTACCGCCCGCCTGGAGGTTCGCGACCGCTTTCCCGGCGATCCGTCCTGGCTCGCCTACACGCTGTTCGCGAATCCCCTGGCCACCTGCCCGGCGCCGGCCGAGCTCGATCGCCTGATGCCGTTCGTCCAAGATGCGCCGCCGGGCATCCGGCAGAAGATCCGCAGCTTCGCCCGGCTGCTCACCGAAGACGCGGACGGTTTCGTCGGTCGGGAATGGGTCTTTTCCGAGATCGACCGGTTCCTCGCCGAGACGCCGCGGGGAGTTTTCTTCCTGCAAGGGGAACCCGGCATCGGCAAGTCCTCCGTGATGGCCGAGCTGGTGCGCCGCCACGGCTGGGTGCATCACTTCAACATCCGCGCCGAAGGCCTTCAGAGCGCGGCGGATTTTCTGGCCAACGTCTGCGCCCAGCTGATCGCCGCCTATCGCCTGGAATGGACCTCCCTGCCGCCGGAGGCCACGACGAGCGGGCACTTCCTGGCGGACGTGTTCGACGCGGTGTCCGCCCGCCTCGCTCCGGGCGAGCGGGCGACTCTGGTGGTCGACGCGCTCGACGAAGCGATCCGCGACCCGTCGGCTCCCGACGCCAACCTCCTCTTCCTGCCGCGTAGGCTACCGCCCGGCATTCACTTGATCCTCAGCTCGCGGCCGGGGGGCTCGCCGCTCCTCTTGAATTTCGAGCCGCGGACGTTCGAGATCCGGCAGAACGACCGGGACAACCTCGACGACATCCGCGAGCTGCTGCGCCATCGCCTGAGCCCCGGCCTGCTCGCCTGGGCCGGGGAGCAGGGTCTGGAAGCCGCGGATTTCGTCGAAGAGATGGTCGAGCGCAGCCAGGGCAACTTCATGTACCTGCGTCACGTGCTGCCCGAGATCGAGGCCGGCACCTATCAGGATTTTCGCTTCCAGCAGCTGCCGAAGGGACTCGCCAGATACTACGAGGATCACTGGCGGCGCATTCGCTCGCGCGACGAGGAGGCCTGGTTCGCCTGGAAGCTCCCTGTGCTCGAAGCGCTCACGGTGGTCCAGGAGCCGGTTTCGCTCCGCAGGGTCGCCCGCTTCGCCGGAGTGGAAGACACCCGCCGCGTCCAGGCCGTGCTCGACCAGTGGCGGGAGTTTCTCTATCAGACCGAAACGGCGGACCCGCAGACGGGTGAGCTGCAGAAGCGCTATCGGCTCTACCACGCGAGCTTCCAGGAGTTCATCGCGGGCAAGGACGAAGTGAAGGAAGAGCGGGTGCGGCTCAAGGAGCGCAACGGCCGGATCGCCGACCTGCTCTGGGGCGATCTGTTCGGAGCGGAAGAGGGCGAGGACGCCGAACCGGCCGCTTAGGTGCGCCAGCGCAGGAAATGCAGCTCGTCGCCGTCGCCGGACACCACGATCGTCCGACCGTCCGGAGCGACGGCGCAGCGGCGAAATCCGGAATCCCCGGTGAACGAGGCCAGGCACCTTCGGCTCGCCAGGTCCCAGACGCGCAGCGTGCCTTCGTTCGCGACGGCGACGACCTGCCGTCCACCGGGAAGGAACGCGGCGGAGTTGACCCCGCCGGTATGGCCCGGGAAGTATTTGGGACTGCCCCCTTTGAGGTTCCAGACCTTGAGACTCCCGCTCTGCCCGCCGGTCGCGGCGTGGCGACCATCCGCCGAGACCGCCACGGCGAGCGTGGCATCATGCCGGCCCCCGATTCGCCTCAGCCGCCGGCCCTCTTGCCAATCCAGAACCCAAGGGGATTGGTCGTCTTCGTCGTTGCAGCAGACGATCGCCCGAGAGGTGCCCGGAACCAAGGCCAAAGTGATCAGGTAGGACGGCTCGAACCGGTGCTCGGCAATCAATTGCTCCTCTTCCAGATCCCAGGCTAGAACATCCCCCCAGACCGAGCCCGCCACCAGGTGTCGGCCGTCGGGGGTGAGCGCGAGCGCCGCCACGGCATTGCCCGGCTCGAACGCCTGGGGCGCGGGCAATCGTTCGCCGGTCCAGAGATCGAACCGATGGAGCCCCCCCTGGCGGTCGCCCACGAAGGCCTGGCGTCCATTCGGCATCAAAGCCAGGGCGCCGAGCGAAACCGACGAACCCGAAAAGCGCTGTTCCTCATGCCCGGATAGAAGGTTCCATACCGCAATCGTGCCGTCCGCCGAACCGGCGACCGCGTACCTGCCATCCGCGGTGACCGCGAGCGAGGAGGAGAGGGGGCCGGAGTCGGCGACCACCTCTCGCGTCAAATCCCATTCGCGAAGGCCGGAGTAGCTGTTGACCAATCGATCGCCGCTTGGCAGAAAGGCGAGCTGCCCGCCGACCATCCCCCTCGCCACGACGCGGCTCTCCACCGCCGCCGGCAGATCGCAGAGCTGGAGCTCGGAGCCCGAGGAAATCGCCAACCACCGGCTGTCGTGGCTGATCGCGAGGCGTGGCGCTTCGCCAGGTGCTGAGAGCTCTCGGACCACCTCGCCGGATTCCCAATTCCAAATCACCACTCCGGGATTCGCCCCGGAAGCGACGAGAAAACGGCCGTCCGGACTGCCGACCAACCTCTCGATGCGCTCGGGGCATCCCGCGAGCGACCGCGACGGGCTCTCGCGGGTGAGGTCCCAGTGGCGGACCGTGCCATCCCGCGAGCCGCTGGCAAATCGAGTGCCGTCGGGGGTCACCGCCAGGCCGACCACTTCGGCGGTGTGGCCGCGAAACGTCCTCACCGCCCTGCCCCCTTCCAAGTGCCAGAGCTTAACCAATCCGTCCTTGCCTGCGGAGAGAAAACGCCGCCCATCGGCAAGGGCAGCGACCGCCATCACCCCTCCTTTGTGCCCCCACCACCGATGGCTCCGCTGACCGCTCTCCCAAAGGTAAACCGCGAGCCCCCCTTTAGGATCGGCAGAGATCAACCATCGGTCGTCGGGGGTGAGAGCCACGGCGGCCACCCCGCTCCGGGGCCCGGCAAACGACCGCAGCGGCTGGACGCCGGTCAAGTCCCAAACCCAGATCTTCCGGTTCCCGCCGGCAATCACCCACCGTCCTTCGGAAGTCACTGAGAACGCACCGCCGACAGCTCGGAGAGCCTGGCGCAATCCGCCCGTGGCGGGGATGAGCGAAGGCGAACGCGGCACGAGAGACGGCCCCTCGTAGCTCTCGGCCTCCCGCAGCAACCGGACCACTTCGGGGCTAGTGATGGAGAGGCGTCCGACCAGTTGGCCCGCAAGCTCCCGCGGCTCTCGCTCTAATGCAGGCGCGGAGAGCCGCAGGGCGCCTTGCACCGCGCGCAGCGGCGAATCGGTCGGCAGCAGATCGTAATCCGCGAGCAGCTCGGCGAGCCCCCAGCCGGCGAGCTTGCGGCGCAGGAAATCAAACCGCGAAAAGAGGTCCACCAGGCGCGCGCCCTCTCCGGCACCGACCAGATGGATGGCGAGGTTGCGCAATGCGAACAGCTTGTCCGCGGACTCCATTCACAGATCTTCCCACTCCCGGAGCCTCAGAATGTGGACGTGCCCCAGCCGGTCGCCGGCGATCCATCGTCCCTGAAGTATGCGACGGGTGGTACAAGGACAACCCGTTTCGAACACGGCTACATCCCGCCCGGCCACCAATGCGCGGGAGGGAGATCGCGCATGGTGATCAACCCCGGCGGCGCGGCGAGCACGCGAGGGATCGCGTTGACCACGATCGAGGCGGTCGCGAGATCGCCCGGGATCCCGCCTTCGACCCGCGACTTGAGCGCGGGCGAGCCGGCGATCTCGATCTCGTCGTAGCTCTCCGGCGCCCCGAGGTAGGCCTCGAATTCAAGCCGCACGCGAACGGTTTGCCCCTCCATTCCGAGGCCCAGCTGGACGACGCCGCTGCAATCTCCCGGCGCCACCTCAAGATCCGGCGAGGCAACCCGAACGGTCGCGACCTTCGGCCAGATCTCGTCGGTGACGGAATCGAGGTTCCAGCCGAACGCGCTCGCGAGCAGTCCGATCGATTCGGCGAGCCCGACATGGCGAACGCCACCGGCCGCCACCTTTGCGTGGAACTCGGCGACGGAGAGCCCCGCGCCGATCTTCTGCTGGAACGGCAAACGCCGCTTCGAAGCGTCTTGAATCCTCCGGACGATCACCCCGTCGACCCGCTCGCAAACCGCCGAGAGGGCGAGAGGCAGGGCATCCATCGCGAAACCGGGATTGACTCCCGTG
>Ga0068860_100002428_pt1 | contig 19571 bp, 7 predicted proteins | sample KBSSwiS32_FD_66597 | JGI IMG/M metagenome (GOLD analysis project Ga0068860, IMG submission 66597) | Switchgrass rhizosphere microbial communities from Kellogg Biological Station, Michigan, USA - KBS Switchgrass S3-2 | ecosystem: Host-associated > Plants > Roots > Rhizosphere > Soil ...
GCGCTTGTATCCGGCCTGCGTCACCGCGCTCAGGTACGTGACAACTGCGCCCTCGTCGTACGTGAAATCCGTCGAGCGTACGAGGCAAGGCGTCGGGCCGAGCTCGGCGAAGCGGTGGAACATGAGCACGCGGCGGCAGAGCCGATACGAGCGGACCTCGAAGGTCGCGCGGAAGCTCGAGAAGGGGTCCTGGCGGGCGGGCCAGGGCTTCACCTCGGCCGGCGTCGGCATCGCGCCGTCGTGCTCGCCGTAGTCGAAGACGACCTCGAAGAGCCAGTCACCGTCGCTGGCGGGCGCGGGAGCTGCGCGGTCCAAGACCGGAGCGCGGTTGCCGTACTGAATCCGCTTCAAGTAGCGCTGCGCGGTGGCGCTGAACGAGCGGGAGCCGTCGGTTCGGGTCTCGAAGCGATTCGACTCGCTCGCCTTGCCGGGATCGACCCCCGCGGCATCCTCGGGCTTGTACGTGTACCGGGCGACGTTGCCGCGGTCGTCCCGTGTCTCCTCGAGCAACCAGGAGAAGACCCGCTCGGGGCGCGCTGGATCCGCGATCCGCGCCGCCGCGCTCCTGCCGTAGATGTTGAGCACGTTGTCGCGCGTCGTGACGCGCCAGTGGCCGTCCCCATCGGCCTTTCGCGTCCATCGTTCAATGCGAGCGAAGAGGCCCTCCGTGCGGGGGCGGTAACGCTGGACGAGGTGGGTGCCGCCGCCATCGCCGTCCCCGGGGACCGGGACGAGGTCCTCTGCTCCTGAGAGCACGAAGACGTCCGAGCCGTCCGCGTCCAGGTAGCGCGGCAGTCCCTTGTCGGTCTTGCGCGTGACCGACGGCGCCGACAGGTTCCAGCCGATTCCGAAGGGCCCGTTGCCCGCGCCCGAGTCGTAGCTGAGCGCGAGGCCCAGCTGGAACCCCGCGCGCCCGGGCGACGTGGCGAGCGGCACGCTGAGCGAACCCGTGCCGTTCGCCGGGTTGGTCGAGAACTTCTCGCCGATGCCGCGGATGGCGCCCCCACCCTTGGGCAACGAGAGCGTGGGCACGAGGCTCGGGGCTCGAGTCTCGGCGCGACCGCCTGACACAGGCGCCGGGTGCGACGCACCGGAAGCGCTTGCCCCGGGCGCGCCCTCCGGCTTCTCTTCATCCGTCGGCACGCGTCCACTCCATGGAGCTCGGCGTAGTGACCTTCGTCATGGCCCTCGGACGCCCGCTGCGTCAATCGAGCCCGCAGTGGTAGTGAATGATGAGGAACAGGTCGCTGACCTCTGCCGTGCCGGTCGCGAGGCTTCGATAGTCTGGGGCGGAGTTGTGCTTCAGCTTCAGGGTCAGCGGCCGGTCGATGTCCAACGCGTCGATGGCGAGGTCGGCCACACCGAGGGTCGCCATCTTCATTTCGCCATACTTCTCGTTCATCGGCAGGGCGAACTGCCCGGAAGTGCCCGGGGTGCCATCGCGGTCGATGTACGACAGGATCGACTGGTAGTCGCCGCCCTTACTACACCGCGCCAGCAGGTCGAGGCCCATCACCTTGATGACGCGGCCCTGGGCGAAGAACGGGAGGCGCTCCTTGCCGACGACGAAGGTCAGGGCCTGGTCACTCGTCAGGTCCGCTGGGCTGAGGAACCTTGCCCACTCCGCCGGAAACTCCGAGCGCATGCGGAATGCCGTCACGAGCGGCTCTGTGGCCCGGTCGGCGCCATTGGCGATGAAGTCCTTGATGTGGTCGGTCGCCTTCTCCTTGAAGACGCCGCCGGCCTCGCGCGCCGTGTAGCTCACGTGCATGATCACATCGGCGATCGTCGAGTAGTCGAACTGGCGCAGCTCCTTCTCGGTCGACAGCTCGACCTCCCACTGGCTGATCGCACCGGCGCGCTCGAACGGCAAGTAGCGTTCGTCGTGGAAGCTGAAGTCGAATACACCGGGGTCGTTCTGCGCGGTGCTCGTCGCGATCGCGGTCACCGGCACGCGGCTCTCGCGAAAGCGCGCATCATCGAGCCAGACGCCATCCTCGTTCTCGTGCTCGTAGTTACCTTCACTGTTCATCGACGTATCCGTGCGCACGGTGCTGTTCACCAGCCGCAGTGAGCAGCTCACCGACGTGTACGGCCCCACCACGCACGGCAGCGACAGCCGCACGCCCTTGATGCGACGGAAGTAGTGGCCACGGAAGTCGAGGTCGAACAGCTCCTCCGGCAGCGCCACCCGGCACTTCCCGGTCTCGCGCAGCGAGATGAGCGCGAGGGGATCGAGCTGCGCGACCGACACGCTGCGCGTCAACTCCAGCTCGCGGTGGTTGTCGTCGAGGTAGGACTTCTCGAGCTGCCGCAGCGCGAGCTGCAGCTTCTCGCCCGCCACGAGCCCCTGCTGCGAGCTGTCCCAGTAGCCGTACTTGATGAAGCTCGCGGTGTCGGTGCCGAGCTCGAGGTGATGGGCCTTCTCGGCCCGCTTCGCCATGTCGTACGCGAGGTTGTAGCTCTGCTTGTAGACGCCGGACAGCTGCTCCTTCATCCACAGGTACAGCTCCTGGTTCGTGAACCTGTCGCGGAGAAGCTGCTCGACTGCCTGGGCGTTCAGGATGCTCTGCTGGAGGTTCGCCAGCTCCGCCTCGGCGATCTGGACCTGGATGTCCGCCGACGTGATCTGCTTGTCGAGCTGAACGATCTCCCTGGCCGCGACGTTCGCCTGGAACATCCAGTCCTGTTCGCGGCGGATGTAGCTCCCCATCTTCGCGGCGACGGTGGCATCGTGAACGCTGAAGCTGCCGATGAAGTCGAGCACCTTGCCGGCGGCACTGAACGCGTTGCCGAGCTGCGTGCCACCCCACATCGCGCCGAATCCGACGCCCAACGGCTTCTCGTCAGTGGTCAACGTCGGAATAGTGTGCGCGCCCGCAGCGAGCCCCTCCATGGCCTGCGCGGCGATCTGCCAGTGGCGCGCGTCCTTCATCTTGTCCAACTCCTCTTTCTCCTTGTGGATCAGCTTCACGCCGGTCTCGTCGGTGTCGGCGAGCCCCTGGTCGACGCCGGTCTCCACCGTGGCGATCACCGTGTCGCCCGGAAGCTGCGTGTCGGCGGTGAGGGTGGCGCTCAGGGCCGGCGACGGCGGGATGACGACCGACTCGGCGCCGAGCAGGTCGACGAAGTGCTGGAGCCGGAACGCCGCGGTCTCGCGCGACTTCTCGAGACCCTGCTTGCTGGCCCGCGCGCTCAGCACCTGGCGCTCGCGGATCGCGGTCATCAGCCCAAGCATCTGCGTCTCGTGCGACGCGCGGAGCCGCGCGAGCTCCTCGGCATCCTTCTTCTCGAACGCCGCCAGTAGCGCCGTGCCGAGCGCCTTCACGTCTGCGCAGAGCTCGTTCGCCTTCTGGATCAAATAGGTGAATCGATAGATCGGCGGCGGGCTGCTGAGGTCGGCGAGGATGCTGCCGAGGCTCAAGCCCTGCGCCATGGCCCCCACCAGCATGGCCGGGTCGATCGGCGGGGAGAACAGCGCCAGGTGCCGCTCGACGCCGGCGATGTTCTGGCAATGGCGGATCTTGTACAGCCGGTCGGCGACCGTGTCCCAGTAGCCGAGGAGCTGGTCATTGGGCGGAATGCAGAAGTAGAGCGCCGAGCCGACGCCGAGGAAGCTCGCGCCGGGCGAGGAGGCGCTGACGCTCACCTCGCTGCTGTACGGGAACGTGTTCTCGAGCGCGACGAGCGCGTTCGAGAAGTCGTCCCACCTGCCCTTCAAAGTCTCATACGACTCCGCTTTGATCTCGCCGCGCCTTGGTACGCGCTCGGGGCGCCGCCCGAGGATGTGGCTCGCGAGGACATAGAGCTGGATCGCCTCGTTGACCGTCTCCATCGTGTCCTGGCGGAACAGCGAGTCTCCCCAGGCGATCAGGTTCTCGACATACTTGATGACGACTTGCTTCATGTACGCGATCGGCCGGTTCGCGGCGACCTTGTGCGGATCGAACGGATGTTCGCGCCACTCGGCGACGACTCTCTTCTCGCTGTCGTCCGACGCGAGCCTCCGGAACCAGTCCTCGAGGCTTTCGGCGGCCGTCGTCTTGAACGGCGCCACCTTCCAGTAGCGCGAGCTCTCTTTCCCCGGCTCGGGCACGGCGTCGGTCGTGGGGTCGAAGACGTAGTGAAACCACCGCATCGCCTCCGAGAACTTGCCGTTCTTGCTGAGTCGCGTGGCGATGTAGAGCGGCGCGTGGAAGAACAGCTCCCAGTTGTACGCGCTGTTCGCGCCGTTCGGGTCGAAGCACACGTTCTCCTTGTAGTACGTGCGTTCGGCGAAGTCCGCGGGCCGCGCGACGAGCCCCAGCTTGAAATCAGGATCGTAGGTGGTCTCGAACGTCTCGCCGCCGTCAGATCCGAGGGTCGTGTCGCTCTCGAGGAGGCCGGCGAGCCCGCTCTGGTTCAGCGCCTGGACGTACTTGTTCGAGTACGGGTGATAGAACGTGTGGAACTCGAGCCCGTCCCTGGTCTTCAAGAGGTGGTGGTGCTTGGCCCAGTCGGCCGTCGACGCGTAGGCGAACGCCGGCCCTACGGCGGCCCCCCCCATGACGAGCGTCGAGGTCGCGGCGACGGCCTTGCTGGCGGCGAGGTCGGAGATCGGCGGCAGGGACGCGCTGGGATCGCGGACCAGGGTCCAGGTGGTGGTCTCCACGGGGCGGATGAAGTACGTCCGGTAGGCGTCGCTGAAGAAGAACGGATCCTGAAAGTCAGGCGAGTAGTTCTCAACGCTCGACGACACGAGCACCTTGTGGCCGCAGGACGCCTTCAGGTACGTGTGGCCGCCCAGCTTCAACTGGCCGTAGGACGCGACGCTCTCGAAGCTGATCTGGTACGGCGGCTCCTCCCACGTCTTGTGCACAACGCCACTGTCGCCGCGGCTCGCGACGACCTTCGACGTGATGTCGGACAGCTTGAACTGGCCCGCCCGGTACCAGGAGCGCGACGGGGCCACCGCAACATAGTTCGTGGGCAGTTTCAGCACCACGTCGATGTGGAGATCATTGGCAGAGTCGATGCCCGTGGCGAACCGCAACGCCGATTCGCCTGGGATGTTCTCGTAGTGGTCCAGGTCAATGAATTCCTTGCTGATCTGCTTCGGAGCCCACTTCCCGTCGACGTACTCGCTCCACGCCAGCCGGATCTCCCAGTGCTCCCCGGCCTGCAGCGAGGACGGCGTCGCCGTCGAGAGGCCCTCGAACGTCTTGCTACCCGGCGCCCGCTTCGGCTTCGCGATGAACTCGGGCCAGAACAAGAATAGCCGGTCCTTCCACACCACGGGAAGCAGGTGAACGCCGCTATTGTCGCCGTCATCGACGCAGCGGACGTCGACGCCGACCTTCTCCCAGGTGCTCCACTTCTGGTCCTTGTTCCACGTGCGGTAATGGAACTTGTACGGCGCGTTGTGCGTGCGTCCGAAGACGTGCAGGCACTTGAACGTGCCGTCGTCGGCGTCCGTCTCGCGATGCAAGCCGCATATCTCGAGGTTCGCGACCTCGTTCAAGCCCGCCAGATACGTGCGAAAGCCCGTCCCTACGCTGCGGTCGGTGATGTCGTTCTGGATCAGATAGGATTCGAGATCCTTGAACAGCTCGCTGCGGTCCTTGCGCCACTCCGGCTCCAGGTAGTTCTCGGGGTAAAGGAAGATCTTCCGGTTCGCCTCCCACACCCGGTAGTTCTTCATCCACTCCCAGCGGTCCTTGTCGATCGCGCCCGGCGAGACGCCGCTCTCCAGGTTGATGAGGCAGCGACTCACGAACATCTGAATCGAGGCGTTGGCCTGCACGACCCGGGAGGTGTCCATGCACGCGCCCATCTGCACGTCGATGAGGAAGTACTCGAACAGACCGTCGGCGTCGGTCGCGCCCCAGTCCACGATCTCGGGGCGCGTCAGCAAGTACGCGACCAGCGCCTGCTTCTGGCTCTCGCGGAGCCTGTCGTTCAGGTTGCCGGCCAGGTCCAGCCAGTCGGCCTCCTGGTACCTCGACTTCACGGCGCGCTTGACGATTTCCGAGGTGGCGTAGAGCGCGTCGAAGTCGGTGTCGGCGGCGCCCCACCGCGCGATGGTCGCCGCGGCCAGCCCCGTCCTGGCGGCAATGCGCATGACCTCCGCGATCCGGGCGATCGCGATCTCGTTCTTGAAGTCGGCCACGCCCAGCTTGAACAGCGTGTCGACAAGGAACCGGAGGCTCGCGTCATCCCAGCCCGTCGCGTCGCGCAGGCGCGCGCGCAGCGCGACGGTCGACGGCGCCGGGCTCGAGGCGTATGCGGCGGCGAACACATCGGTGAGCCGAGCCTGCGCCTGCGGAATCGAGTTGCGGAGAGCGGTGTAGTCGCGCATCCGCTGCCAGTGCGTCAGGGTCAGCGCCTTGAAGTCGACACCCCCGAAGTCCGCGGGGTGGGCGAGGAAGTGCTGAAGCTCGGCCTCCCCGAGCGCGAAGCCGGTGACGAGCTGCGCCGCGCGATGATAGAGGGTGGCCAGCGCGCCGAACCGGTCCAGGACGACCGCCGGGTACAGCGCGGCCGCCGGCACGACCTCCAGCCCCGACGTGGCCGTCTTCCAGCGCAGGCGCACCGCCGCATCCGCTGCCGAGCCGGCGTAGTCGAGGCGCACGCCGTGCAGCTTGGCGCCGTTGAGCGTCGCGACCACCTCCAGCGAGGTGCGCGTGTCGGCGGCGGCCTTCTCGAGGACCAGCACGTCGTCGATGTAGAGCCTGAATGCCTGGCCGGCCTGTGCGACATCGACGACCAACGTGTAGTCGCCGCTCGCCGGAGGGGCGAGGCGCGCCTGCCAGCGCGCGCTGAACGCGCCCGCGGGGACGGCCGGGCCGGGTGCCGCCGTGCCCCAGGTGAAGTCAATCGTCGCGTCGATGCGCTCGAGCACCGCGGTGGTCCACGTGGTGTCGCCGTAGTAGGTCGCGGAGAAGCCGGTGGACGAGAGGTCCGCGATCAGCGAGGTGAGATCGGCGTCGACGAGGAGCGAAGTGGCGGCCTCGGTGAGGCCGAGCAGCGAGGCCAGGTGCTGCGTGGTGACGTCGCGCCGCAACTTCCGCTTGAGGAGCGGAATGAATCGCGCGTAGACGTACGCGAGGCGATCGTCGAGCGACACCGGCGCCGGCTGCGCCGGGTGGTCGAGAAGCGTGGCGTTGGCCTTGGCCGGATCAGTGAAGACGCCGTCGAAGTTGGCGGCGAGGATCTGCTCGGGCGCGGCGTACAGCGCCGCAATGGCGCCGGTGAAGCTCGCGTTGCCGCCGGACAGCCCCTCGAGCACGGCGCGCTCCGCGTCCGTCATGACGCCCGCGGACGTCAAGCGCCCGCTGCCCTTCACGTACACGTACTTCGCGGCGAGCGCGGCCGGGATGGCGACGGTCAGGTTCGCGTCGGCGCGCGCCTCGAAGTCCCCTCCGCCGGAGAGCAGGCCGGCGAAGCTCGCGACCATCGCGGGATCGAATGTCAGCACGAGCTTGCCGGCGAGGAGCGCGGCGGTCAGCGGTGCCGCCGGCACCGTCGGGTGATCGCGCTCGATCGCCAGCAGCGCGGCGCGGATGTCCACCGCCGTGCCGAGCACCTTTTCGACGTCGAGGCCGATGCGGGTGCCGGTCGACAGCGTGCCGCGCACGATGTACTCGAGCACGGGCACCTTGAAGCCGGCCTGCTTGACCGCCAGCGCGAGGCGCGCGCAGGCGTACGTGCTCGCCGGAGAGCTGAACGGCGACACCCCGAAGAGGTCGATGAGCCTGCACAGGTCGGGAATTCCCAGCTTGAGCGCCTTCGCCAGGATGACGTGGCGATACAGGAGGCTGAGGTTCGCGAGGTCGAGCCGATCGGTCGCGAGGTCGAGCGGGCGCGCGACGCCGCCTTCGATCACGCGCGCCACCCCGAGGATCGCCGTGAGGTCGTCCTCGCGGATGTGAAACCCGGCGAGGATCGCCGAGACGTGGCCGCCGAGGACGCCGGTGCCCACCAGGTAGTCGCCCCAGGCGTTCGGCTGGAACGCCGGGTCGATCTGCTGCGCCGCGCGGTTGAGGAACAGCTTGCGATAGAGCGACTTGTCGCCGGTCGTGCCGATCGGTCCCCAGAGCGCGGCGAGCTCCGCAAGCGGCAGCTTCGTCGCCGCCCGAAGCAGCGAAAGCGACTCGAGCTGCGCGATCGTGTCGCCGGTCAGGTCGGTGCCGCCGAGCGCGGCGAGGACGAGGTCGGTATCGGGGATGCTCCAGCCGAGCTTTCGCCACAGACGGACGAACCGGTGGAACCGCGACCAGCGCGCGGCAGGAATGCCCGAGTCCGCCGTGCCCTCGTAGATGCTCTGGATCGTCCGCAGGCGCGTCGTGTCCAGCGCGCACCCCGAGCTCGGCTCGTACAGCGTGACGACCTGTTGGAACGCGGCGAAGTGCGCCGCGATCCACTCGCCGAACGCGCCCGGGGTGACGCTGGTGCCTGCGCTCGCGTTGTACGCGGTCAGCGCGCCGGTGATCGTCGCGTCGGTCGCGGGGTCGAGCGTCCCGGCCGCGATCTGCTTCAGCTTCGGGTAGATCGCGCTGGCGGGGACCGTGGCGTGGGCGAAGATCCGCGTGAGGAAGTCGAGCGTGCTGCGGCCGGGATTGAGGAAGCGTGTCTCGACCAGCTCGACGAGCTCGGGGTAGGCGACGCCCGAGCGCGCCAGGAGCTCGCGTACATGGCTGAGCTTCTCCAGGTCGCCTGGCGCCGGGTAGCCGAAATACTCATGCGCGGCCTTCGGGTCGGGCGTGCCGTCGAAGCTGGCGCCGGCGATGATCGTGCGCTCCTCCTGGGCGAGCTGCACCGACTCCGCCGCGATGGCTGCGGCGGCCGCGGCGTCCGGCACCGGGTTGACCGCCTTCATCGCCTCGTTGCGGCTGATCCCGAGGTGGTCGCCGTAGACGCGGATGGCGTCGAGCGGCTGGTGATATGGCAGCGTGAACGGATAGGTCGCGCTGCTCAACCTGCGGTACGCCTCGAGATTGAAGCTCTGCGGGCTCGCGCGCAGCTCCTCGCTCGTCGTGTCGCCAGTGTCGTGACCTTCGTAGTCGGCGAGCGAGCCCTTCGCCGTGTAGTGCTCCATCACCTCGTTGGCGAGGTCGATGTAGGGAATGATCGTATTGGTGTTCTCGCAGGTGAGCGGCAGGTGCTCGAGATCCGGCCTCCGGGCGCGGAGCTCTTCCAGCGGCGTCTTGCCGGAGACGCTCGCACCGCTGAGCGAGAGGAACCGCAGCAGGTCGACCAGGTACGCCGCCGCGCTGTACACCGACCGGCACTGGCCGCACTCACAGAAATCGGGGCTGCCGAACAGCGACGCATAGTCGGGTAGCTTGGTCGCGAGCACGGCCTCGGCATGTGCGTGTTCGGCCGGTCCCATCACCATGTCCGGCGCGTCGCTGGACGCGTAATCCATCAGCTTCGCTGCGGCCAGCTCCGCCCGGGCAGCAATGGACGACGCGCGCTCGTAGATCGCGAACGCGACGTCCTCGCCGAGGGAGTCGCCGTGGGTCGACAGGAAGATCGCGCGCGGGACGGCGACGATGGCGTGCGCCGATCCGAGCCCACTCGCGAACAGCGCCCTCATCGCCTTCGGGCTTGGGCTCACCTGGAACACGCGCTGGAGCGTCTGGAGCTGGCTCTTCACCTGGCCTTGGTCGCCACCCGCGGCCGCCGCGATCTCCTGATCGAAGTCGTCGATGCGCGAGGTGGCGAAGTCGAACGCCGTGTTGTTGCCGAGGAAGGCCATGACGCCCTGCCGCAAGCTCTCGGCCATGGGAAACGCGCCCTGCTCCAGCTCCTTGTGGATGCGGAGCGTCGGGAACGCGGCGTTCAGCGTGCCCTCCAGCTGAGCGGCGTAGCGGCCGGCGCGCTCCTCGTCGGTATCGCCGGCCACGAATGCGGGGACACCTGACTTCGCGATCGCGGCGAGCCAGCCGCCGGTGCCGAGGTCGAGGAGTTGGCTCGCGGACGCAAGCATGCCGTCGGAGCGCAGTACGTCGACGAGCGGCTGATGGTTGCCCGTCAGCGCGGTGAGCTGCTGCCAAAGCTGGAGGCTCGTGATGAGCTGCGGCTTGGCCGCAAACTCTGGCTGCGCCGGGAGATACTGGGACCAGAACTCTCGAGGGTTCGTGCCGTCGAACGTCTTGAGCGCGTTCAGGAGCGCGGTGCGCTGGCTCCGTTCGGGCAGAGCACCTGCGAGCAGGGCGTCGAGTGTGACGTTGCCTTCGACCTTCTGGTCGAGCGTGCTCTGCACGCTGGCTGCCAGGAGCGCGGTGAGGAACGCGGAGACCACGCTGTCGTCGAACCTGCCGATGATGCCGGCGGTCGCAGCCTGATCGATCGCGCGCCGCAGCTCGTCGGCGGACTTGCGGTAGAGCGATGGGCCGTCGATCGCGATGCCCTGCCGGCCGATGCCGTAGAGCAGCTCCGTGGACGCATCGCTCCCGTTCGCGGCGAGACGTGTCGCGGCGCCGAGAATCGCGAGGTGCGCGACGTCGAGATCGAGCTCAGATGCGCAGAAGCGGAGTTGGTCGTAGGATGTCGCGGCCTGGGCGAGGGTGACGCCGCTCTCGCCGAGGAACGGCGCCAGCGCGCTCGTCAGCCGCAGGTACTCCACGCGAGCATCCGCGAGCGTCACCACGATGTCGAGATCCTGGACAGCTCCGGCATTGGAGTACGCCTCGTCGCCGATCAAGCGCGAGTGGCCCACGATGCGCAGGCCGGCTTCGATCGCATAGACGACGACGTCTGCTCTCTTCCGCTCCGCGCGCCGATACTGCCATTCGTAGAACGTGATCTGATACGCGCCGCGGTTGTCGGACACCGCCTGGCCGAGCGGCTCGAAGCCACCGTTCGCCTCGAGCTCGGCGAGCGTCTGAGCGTCGCGATAAATTGCGACACCACACAGGTCGAGATCGAACGCGCGCAACGACTGCCCCCGCACCGGAGCGCCGTGCTGGTTGCGTATGGTGCCGTAGACGCGCAGACGGGGGGCGTTGGGGTCGGCGCGGACGTAGTCCACGCGCAGGTCGATGACGATCTTCGGTTCCACGAGGTGCTGGGGTTCGGTCTCGCCGACCGCGGCTTCGCCATCGAAGGCACGAATGTAGAAGAGCGCCGGGCCGGGCGGTTTGTCCCCAGGACGCGCCGAGTCGTCCCTGAGCTCGATGGAGTATCGCCCGTCGGCGTCCGTGACCGCCGCTGGCCCCACCTGTTGATCAGAGAAATGCAGGCCGCGGACGTAGGCGCGCACGGTGAGGAGCGGCAGGGGCTCGCCCTGGAGGTTGGTCACACGTCCCACCAGGATAGAGCTCATGTTCACGGCATCTCGCCCTTTCCTGGCTCGCCGGTGGTCTGCTACAGGATGTACGGGATTCCGTGACGACGGTGAATGGTGACGGTACTTCTTTGGTCTTTGGTCAAGACTTGAACATCATCCTGGCAGCTCGCGTGGATGTGGATGGAGCGTCGCCAGGCGCTTTCATGCTTCGGGATCGGAAGCTCGAAGATGAGGTAGCGCTCCCCCGCCTCCGCTCACGCGGCCCGTAGACCGTAGCCGCGCTCACCGCCAGCCGACCGGCGACCTCCCTAGATCGACTCCGCCCGGTGGCGGACCTGGATGCCGCGCGCCTGGTACTCGGCGAGGAACGCCTCCGCCAGGCCGGGCCGGCGGGCGAGCACCTCGGGCGGGTAGACGCCCGGCTCCGGCACCATCCCCTTGGCGATCAGCGCCAGCATGCTGGTCGCCGCGAAGCCGGTGGTGCGGGACATGCTCCGCAGGTTGGTGGCCGGGTCGAGCCGGTCGAACAGGTCCCAGATCAGCCGGGTCCGCTGCCCGCCCCGCGTCCCCTCCGCCAGCACCCGCATCACGGTGATGTCCGCCTCACCTTCTTCGAACTGCCACTTGGGGAAGAGCAGCGCGGAGGTGACGTCCAGCGGGCGCACCTTGGCGCCACCCACGTCGATCGGCTCCTTGGAGAACAGGCCGGTGTGCCGGAAGACGCGCATCAGCTCGATGTGGCCGGGGTAGCGGAGCGTCTTCTCCTTCATGAACGGGACCTGGAGGTTGTAAGCCAGGCTCCGCAGCCCGTCGGTGTTGAACGCCTCCAGCGTCCCCACCACCGGGAAGTCCATCAGCTCAGGCTCGGAGAGCGCCTCCCTCACCACCACCTGCCCGTGCTCCACGATGCGCGTGGGCCGCGTGTACTCCTCCAGCACGTCGGACGGCGCGAAGCCGGCCTTGTACTCGAAGGGCCAGCGGCGCTCGGCGGGGAGGCCGCCCACGTAGATCTCGATGCGCTCGGTCTTTTCCAGCAGCACCGTGGCGTAGCCGGCGAGCAGGTTCGACACGCCCGGCGCCACCCCGCAGTCGACGACCGCCGTCCCGCTGTGCTTCCGGGCGAGCTCGTTCAGCTCCCAGGCGTTCTCCGCCATGAAGCTGATGTCGCAGTACGTCTTACCGGCCTCCATCAGCGCGCGGAGGGTCCTCAGCCCGAGCGTGCTGGCGAGCGCGCCGAGCACCAGGTCCGCGGAGGCGGTCGCGGACAGCAGCCCCTCCGTGGTGGAGAGGTCCGCACGGTGGGTGTGGACGTTGGGGCCCAGCTTGCGCTGCACCCGCTCCAGCGCCTCCGCGCGCCCGTCGACCACCGTGACCTGAAAATCACTCCGGGGGGCCAGGTCCGCCGCCATCGCGGACCCCACCATCCCGGCGCCGAGGACGACCACCTTCTTCTGCGCCATGCGCGGCTTATAGCCGAGGAAGGGAAGGAGCGAGCGCGGCGGTTTGTTTGGGGCCCGCGCCGTTCGCTCGTAACATCCCGCTACCGACATGAAGCTCGCCACCGTCGCGGCCGCCTTCGGGCTGCTGATCGCCTCGTCCTCCGCCCTTGCCTCCCCAGTTCGGATCGTCAACCGCCGCGTCGAGAAGACGGACGCCAACGCCGCGCAGGCGCTGAAGTCCGCGGGCCTGACGCCGGAGCAGGTGGACGCGGTGGTGGCCGCGCTGGCCGGCGCCTTCGACTGGAAGAAGGCGCGACCGGGCGACCAGTTCCGCGCCGTGCTCAGGGACGGCGAGCTGCTGAACTTCGACTACCGCCAGTCCGCCGCCGACGAGTGGCAGGTCCGCCGCGAGGGCGACCGGCTGGTGGGCCAGAAGCGCAAGACGGAGGTGGAGAAGAAGGTGGAGGCGGTGGAGCTGCGCGTGGAGTCGTCGCTCTACGAGTCGGCGCTGGCGGCGGGCGAGGACCCGGCGATCGCCATGCAGCTGTCCGAGGTGTTCGCCTGGGACATCGACTTCTACCAGGACGTGCGGAACGGGGACGTGGTGCGCGCGGTGGTGGAGAAGGAGATGGTGGGTGGACGGCTGCTCCGCTACGGCGAGGTGCTGGCCGCGGACTACCGGGGCGAGGCGGTGGGCCACAAGCGGGTGTACCGGTTCGGGCCGACGTACTTCCAGGAGGACGGCTCCTCCGCGCGCAAGGCGTTCCTCAAGAGCCCCCTGAAGTTCGCGGTGGTGACCTCCGGCTTCGGCGCGCGCTTCCACCCCATCCTCCACTACGTGAAGGAGCACAACGGGGTGGACTACGCCGCGCCGGTGGGCACGCCGGTGTGGGCCATTGGCGACGGGACGGTGGTGAAGGCGACCTACGACCCGGCGGCCGGCAAGCACGTCTGCCTCAAGCACCTCAACAGCCTGGAGACCTGCTACCTGCACCTCTCCGCGTTCGGCGCCGGCGTCCGCGTCGGCGCGCGCGTGCAGCAGAAGCAGGTGATCGCGTACACCGGGACGACCGGGAGGAGCACCGGGCCGCACCTGCACTTCGCGCTCAAGCGGGGCGGGTCGTTCATCAACCCGTTGAAGCTGCCGTCCCCGCGCGCGGAGCCTCTGGCTCGAGCGCAGATGCCCGCGTTCCGGACCGAGGTGGCGAAGCTGGCCGCGCAGATGGACGGGACGGCGGTCGCGGCGCGGCACTGATGGCGCACGTCTTCATCAGCTACGCCCACGAGGACCAGGACTTCGCGGAGGTGGTGCAGGCGAAGCTGGAGAAGGCGGGGCACACCGTCGCGCTGGACCTGGACCTGCTGCACGCGGGGGACGACTGGGGCGACAAGCTGGACGCGGCGATCCGCGACGCGCACGCGCTGGTGCTGGTGCTCAGCGCGGAGTCGCGGAAGTCGGAGTACGTGACGTTCGAGTGGGCGTTCGCGCTCGGCGCCGGCGTGCGGGTGATTCCCATCGAGTACGGGGGGACCGAGCTCCACCCGCGGCTGAGGGTGCTGCAGAAGCTCGACTTCACGAACAAGGCGAGGCCCTGGGACAAGCTGCTGGTCGAGGTGGCGAAGGCGGCGGAGGCGCGCGCGGCCGCGCCGGCCGGGGACGGGCCGGTGGCGCAGGCGATCCGGGCGCTGGACAGCCTCGAGGCGGAGGCGCGGGCGGCGGGGATCGACGCGCTCGCGCAGGCGGACGGCGAGGAGGCGCGCAAGGCGCTGGCGGGCGCGCTGGCGCATCCGCTCGCGGACGTGCGGATCGCGGCGGCGAAGGCGTTCCCGGACCGGAGGGACCCACGCATCATCCGGGGGCTGCTCGAAGACCTGGTCCAGGACCGCAACCCCGACAAGCTGGACGCGTTCGCCCAGGCGCTGGGGGAGATCGGCGCGGCCGGGGTCCCGGAGGTGACGGCGATCCTGTCCGGGCGCAAGGACCTCACCGGCTCCGAGCGCGCCCGGCTGGTGTGGGCGCTGGGCGAGGCGGGAGATCCGAAGGCGGTGGGCGCGCTCGTCGCCGCGTTGGGGGATCCGGCGGATGACGTGCGCTCCGAGGCGGCCATCGCGCTCGGCAAGCTCGGCGGGGAAGGCGCGGCGGCGGCCCTGAAGAAGGCGCTCCAGGACTCCAGCGACTGGGTCCGAGAGAACGCGGCGCAGGGCCTGGGGCGACTCGAGGAGCGATCGGCGGCGGCGGCCCTGCTCGAGCTCCTCTCGGGCGACGTCCCGCGCGTGCGGATCGCGGCGGCCCGCGCGCTCGGACAACTGGGAGACGGCGCGGCCATCCCGGTGCTCACCAAGGCGCTCGCCGACGGGAACGCCGATGCGCAGTTCGCCGCCGCGGAGGCGCTCGGCCGGCTCGGAGACCCGGCGGGGCCGGCGTTCCTGCAGTCGCGGCTCGCCGGTGTCGAGAAGGCCTCGCACCCGGGCCATGACCAGCTCATGCGGGCGCTCGTCGACCTCCAGGTCGAGCCCGCGCTTCCGGCCATCGAGCGATTGCTCGCGAGCTACGGCGCCGGGTCGCCTCCCAGCGATACCGTCCGGGCGCTCGCGGCTCGGGGGGCCACCGGCCTGCACCTGCTCGCCCGCGTTCTTCCGGCGAGGCCGAAGGATTCGCGATGGCTGTCGGACCTGATCGCGGAGGTCCTGCTGAAGAGCAACGACCCAGAGGCGCTCGCCGCCGTCCGCGAGTGGCGCGCCCGGCTGTCCTAGAGGAGGAGTAGACTGGTGGCCATGGTGGCCTCCGCGCTCCGGTCCGCGGCGTCCGCGGGTCTCGTCCTGTCGCTCTCGGCGCAGGCGCAGGGCATCACGGCCATCTTCCAGGATGGCCAGTCCCCCACCTCGCGTTACGCCGGCACCACGGACGTCATCATCACCGAGCACGTCGACTTCGACCGCGCCCCGGACGCCAACTACTCGGACCGGGCCTACCTCCAGGTCGACGGCTTCTCCGCGCGGCAGACCTCGCTCCTGCGGTTCCCGTTCGGGCCCGGCGCGCTCCCGGCCGGGGCGAGCATCACCGGCGCGGCGCTGAAGATCTACGTCAACGACGCGACCTCCACCGGCCCGGCCGTCTACGAGGTGCTCCGCTCGTGGGACGAGACCCAGGCGACCTACCTGTGGCCGCGTTCCGGCCAATCGTGGGACAGCCCCGGCGCGTCGAGCCCCGGCGTCGATCGCGGCGACGTGGTGCTCGGCACCGTCCCGGCGTGGCCGGACGGCGGTTGGACGATCATCCCGTTGACCGACGCCGGCGTGGACCTGGTCCGGAGCTGGTACCGCGGCGCCTCGCCGAACAACGGCGTCATCTTCCAGGACTACGAATCCTGGGACGAGCTGTACTTCGACTCGGTCGACGGACCGAACCCACCCAGGCTCGAGGTGTTTTACGTCGCCGGCTTCCCGGACGCGGGCGCCGTGGCCAGCTTCGTGCCCAGCGCCGACACCATGCTGGCGTATCAGCCACCCAACTTCGATGGCTGGGGCGTAGGCGCCTCCGGCCTGGGGGGCGAGCTCGCCGCGACGCTCATCCGCTGGGACCTGAGGGCCATCCCGCCCGGCGTGTCGATCGCCGGCGCCGAGATGGATTTCACGGTCAACCGCATCGGCTCCTCGATCGGGGGCAGCAACGCCTTCCAGGTGTATGCCGCCGCGCCGGCGTGGACGGAGAAGGCGGACTGGTTCACCTACGACGGCCAGAATCCGTGGGGCGCCCCAGGCGCCGGCAGCTCCGCCGACAAGGGCCCGGGGCTGGACTTGCTGCCGGCGTGCAACGCCCCGGGCCAGACCTGCCCCATCGACCTCAGCCAGTCGCGAAACACCATCCGCGGCTGGACGAACGCCCCGAGCACCAACCAGGGCTTCCTCATCGAGAACTACGCCGTCCTGGACCAGCTCCAGCTCTTCGACAGCGAGGCGCCGGTGACGGCGCGGCGGCCTCGCCTGGTCGTGAGCTTCACCTGGACCAACACCCACCCCACGGCCGTGTTCCCCGCCTTCGCCGACGTGGTCACCGGCGAGCGCGTCCAGATGCAGGCCTTCGGAGGAGACGGCGGGTACCAGTACTCGGTCTCGGGGGCCTCTGACGCGAGCATCGACCCCGCCGGCACGTACGTCGCCGGGCCGACCCCCGGCGTGGACTACGTGCGGGTGGTGGACCAGGGCGGCGCCGGCGTCCAGGCCATCGCCACCATCACGGTCCACCAGGGACGGGTGGTCTCGACGGATGGCGGCACGCCGACGGACGGCGGGGGCGGCGGCGGTGGAGACGGAGGTGGGGGATTTCTCGTCTCGCTCGCGCTCGCCGGGCCGACGGAGGCGGTGGAGCCGCGAGGGCAATTCGTCATCACCGCGGACGTCGTCAACCAGGCCACGTTCCCGCTCTTCGGGATGACGCTCGCGCTGGCACCGGACGGGCTGGAGGTGGCGGCCCCCGAACCGGATACCGGCCCGCCCTTGCAGGCGAGCGGCACCGGGTACGCGCTGCCCACCCTGGGAGGCGGACAGGCCGTCCACCTCGCCATCCCCACGAAAATGATCGCCGTTCCCCCGGCGTCGCCGTCGCTCACCGCCACCGTCAGCGCGGGCGGCGTCGCGCTCACCACGGCCACGTTCCCGGTTGAGCTCGGCTCGCCGGGCAGGCTCACCACCGGCTGCAAGTGCGACTCGGGCGCCGGCGGGCTGTCGGTGGTGGTGGTGCTCGCGGTGGCGCGGGCGCTCCGGCGGCGGGCCAGATCTGCCGCTGGAGCGTGACCTACCCGAACAGGTTCGGCCCGCCCATCCCCGAGATCTTCGGCCCCGCCAGCGGCTTGTACGGGAAGTAGAGGTTCCGCACGAACCGCGTGAACACGTGGTTCTCGTTCCACCTTTGCCGCGCCATCCCGTAGACCCCGGGCGCCTTCTTGTCGATGTCCCGGAACGCGTTCTGGAACTCGCGCTCGCTGTAGATGGCGAACACCTCGTCCACCGCCACCTTCGCCCGGTACGTCGGGAGCATGATGCCGTAGATGGTGTCCCGCTCCTCCTCGGTGAACGCGAGGAAGGAGATCGCATGCGCCATCTCGTGCACCACCAGGTGCCCCTCCGTGAGCAACCGCTCCTGCCGGAACGCGATCCGCGCCCTGGGCCAGTCCGGGTGGTCCCAGAACAGCCCGGACGCGTTCCTCGACACGCCCTTGGGGTACCCGTACTTCGCCATCGCCACGTTCTGGGGGATGACGTCCACCGCGATGGGCCGGCCCGTCTCCAGCCGCGAGACGAGCTGGGGGTTCCCCGCCAGCTGCCGCACCACCTCCGACCGGATCCGGTCCTCGTACTCGATGCCCGCCCCGTGCCGGTCCACCGTCAGGAACTTCTGCACGTACGCCTTGGCGCGCGCCTGGCCGTCCGCCGGCGGCCGGCCGTTCACCATCTCGAAGACATCGCCGCCCGCCAGCAAGGTGAAGGCGGAGAGGGGGAACTTCTTCCCCGCCTCCGCCGACAGCGGCTTCGCGTCCGGACGCGAGCCGTCCGCCATCTCGAAGTCGTCGGACATAGGAGCCGCGAATCTACCCAAGCCGCGGCTTCGAGTGGCAGACCTCGCGCGCTTTACCGGATGTCCACGAAGTTCGTCCGCGCGTCGTAGAAGCAGGTGATGTGGCTGCGGAACGGCGTCCCGTCCGCCACGAAGCGGATCCGCGCCGTGTACGGGCCGGTGACCGTCACGAAGTCCTCACGGACGAAGCGCCAGCCCTCGGCGTACGCCTGGCGACGGCACATGTCCGCCGCGGCCACCGTGTCCACGCCCGACCCGCCGTAACCGTACGCCCGGTACGTCACCCGCGCCCGCGACGGATACGCCGACACCGTACACGCCGACGCGAGGAGCAGCGCTCCCACGCCCAACCCAGCAATGAGCTTCTTCATGGCTCGTCCTCCCCTGTCCGCTTTCAAAGCTGGACACCGGGGAGGGCGGCTACAACGAGGGGCGGGCGAGCGTAGGCGGGCGCTCGAACTCCTCCCTCTGCTTCTGGGCCTCCATCACCCGCACCAGGACGCTGGGGGCGACGACGGAGACGTGCTGTCCCCGCTGGAGCGTGTTGGTGAGCGCCGGGTCGTCCCCTACCTGGACGATCTCCTTCAGCAGGCGGAAGGTCGCCGGCTTGAAGCGCGTGCCGCGCTCCAGCACCTCCCGGCCGTCCGGGTACACGCGCCACACCACCAGCGGCTGGGGGAAGAGGACGTTGCTGGGCCCGGCGCCGAAGCCGCGGCCCTCGCCCAGGTCGTCGAACTCCTCCACCATCAACCCGTAGTCCAGGTCCTCCTCCTGCGCGAGCTCGATCAGCTTCTTCTTCATCTGCGCGCGCGCCGCCGGCTCCGACGTCTCGACGAAGAGGTTGCCCACCGACCCGTGCCCGGCGCGCGAGTGCCCGTTGCTCTCCTTCAGCCGGTCCGTGGGGACGCGGCTCATGAAGTAGGTCTTGAGCAGGCCCTGCTCGATGAGGGTGATGGGCGTGGGCGCCACGCTGTCGTCGTCCACCGGGAAGAAGCCCAACAGCGGCTGCCCGCGCCACTCCTTCTGCGTGGGGTCGTCCCGCACCGTGAGCGACCGCACCGCGATGTGCTTGCCCAGCCGGTCCACCAGCCGCCCCGAGCGCGCGTCGCCCAGGTCCGAGCGGGGCTGGCTGAGCGGGTCTCCCACCGTCTTGAGGAAGAACGTGGCCGCCGCGCGCCCGGTGAAGAGCACCGGCCCCACGTAGTCGTCGGAGGCCACCGGCGCCTTGGCCAGCGCGTCCAGCCGCGCCGCCAGGCCCTTCGCCGCCTTCACCAGCTCCTCGTCG
>Ga0068860_100002431_pt1 | contig 19566 bp, 24 predicted proteins | sample KBSSwiS32_FD_66597 | JGI IMG/M metagenome (GOLD analysis project Ga0068860, IMG submission 66597) | Switchgrass rhizosphere microbial communities from Kellogg Biological Station, Michigan, USA - KBS Switchgrass S3-2 | ecosystem: Host-associated > Plants > Roots > Rhizosphere > Soil ...
TTCGGATCGACATCGAGTGGCTCTCCCGACTCCCCCACCCCAACCCCTCCCCTAAAGGGGAGGGGCTTAAGCGGCTGACATTCCATCGAAAGTGGAGATGTGTGCATCGCTTAGCCCGCTTGCGGGAGAGGGAAAGACGCCGAAGGCGGCGAGGGTGAGGGCCTGTGCAGCTCTCGCCCTTCAGGCCCTCACCCTGACCCGCTGCGCGGGTCTGTCCCTCTCCCGCAAGCGGGCGAGGGATGGGATCAGCCCGCCTTCGCGCTCCGTCGCCGCAACGCCAGCACATAGATGATCGTCGCCGTCGCCGCGAAGATGAACCACTGGATCATATAGGCCAGATGATTGTTCGGAATGCTCTCCGGACTCGGCCGGGCCGACGGTTCGAGCCCGGGCGCGGGCCGCGATGCGACCAGCATCGGCCGCGGCGGCGGCAGCGTGTCGAACAGCCGCGCGACCACGGAGTGATGTTCGGGCGCGGTCGAGATCGTGCCGGTCACCGGACCGCCGCTCCAGACCGGCTTGAACGCCGGGCTGGCGGCGACGCCCATGTCGATCATCGCGCCCGGCCCCTCGGCGCCGGTCCGGCATAAAGCGATATGGCGATAGCCGACGCCGCCGTCGGCCGAACGGCCACCCTCGACCTGCCAGCCGACGACCGCGAGGCACATCACCGACGATGGCCGGAACATCGCTTCGTCGGGCACCGGCGGCAGCACCGGGAAGCTGATCGCCGGCTTGCCGAGATTGGCGCGGTAGAGCGCGATCAGCGCCTCCTTCTCGCCGCGGCGCTGGAACTGCCAGACGCCGAGCCAGATCATGGTCGCGACCGCCGCCGCGACCACCAGGGTCGCGATGATCGGCGGGCGCTTCATGAGTCGCGGTCGTCGATTCGCCCCTCGCGGGCGCGCGTCCGGTATTCGAGCGCGATCATCGCCGCCTTGGCGATGCGCAGCGACATGAACGTCGCGACCACGGTCAGCGGCACCCACAGCACGACATGGACCCAGATCGGCGGCCTGACCGTCAGCTGCAGCACGATCGCGAGGCCGACGATGACCGCGCCGAGGATGAAGGTGAGGAAGGCGGCGGGACCGTCGCCGACGTTGAACCGGCTGAAGTCGAGACCGCAGGCACGACAGCGCGTCGCGAAGCGGACGATGCCGATGAACAATGTCTTCGCGCCGCATTGCGGACACAGACCCTTCAGCGCGGCTTGCGCTGTCGGCGGGACTTCACTCATTCACCATCACCTGCGACCATAGCTTCTTTTGGGTAGGATTGCCCGAACCGGTCAGACACGCCCGACGCACCAGGGATCGGGCAGCATGTCATAGGGCGGGCCGGCGCGATCGGGCGCGGGAAACCGCGCCTTGAAGGTGAAGGCTTGGGGGGAGGGTCCGAACCGGTCGAGCCGCCACAACCGGGCGAGACCGTCCTCCACCGTCGGCAAGCTGCCGGCTTCGATCCACCACAAAGCCTGATATGCGCCATCGAACCGATCGAACCAGGCGCGCCGCTGCGCCATCACCGGTGTGTGAGCGCTGCGATAGACGAAATCGAACAGCGCCTCGGCATCGGCCCACACCGACATGTTGACGATCAGGCGCGGATCGGGCGTCGGCTGGAGGTCGGTGGCGTTGTTGCCCTCGCCCTGCAGCCGCCAGATGAAGCCCGGGCTCGCCTCGGCGAGCGCGTTGATCCGGTCGAGCGCAGCGAAGAAACCCGCGACGATCGGGTCTTCGGCCGGCGCCGCGAGCCGGCCGATATTGATCTGGGCAAGATGCCAGTGGGTCAAAACGGGCTGTTCAAGGTGTCAGATCACCCGCCATGGACCGGCGCCCCCCAGCCCCCCCAGACGTAGATCGAGACGAACAGGAACAGCCAGACGACATCGACGAAATGCCAGTACCAGGCGGCCGCCTCGAACCCGAAGTGCTGGCGGGGGGTGAAGTGGCCCTTATAGGCGCGGACGAGGCAGACGATCAGGAAGATCGTGCCGATCAGCACGTGGAAACCGTGGAAGCCGGTCGCCATGAAGAAGGCCGACGTGTAGTTGATCGCGCCGAACGGGAACGGCGCATGGGCATATTCGAACGCCTGGATGCCGCTGAACAGCAGGCCGAGGATGATCGTCAGCCACAGGCCGGTCTTCAGGCCCTGGCGATCGCCGTGGATCAGCGCGTGATGCGCCCAGGTGACGGTGGTGCCCGAGCACAGCAGGATGAGCGTGTTGAGCAGCGGGAAACCGAACGGATCGATCACCTCGATACCCTTGGGCGGCCAATGCTGGACCGCGTCGGCGCCGGCCTGGCCGATCAGATTGGTCGCGCTGCCGTCGGCGAAGGTGAGCGCCGCGGGGAACAGCGAGAAATCGAACCACGCCCAAAACCAGCCGACGAAGAACATCACTTCCGAAGCGATGAACAGGATCATGCCGTAGCGCAGGTGAAGCTGGACGACCGGCGTGTGATCGCCGGAATGCGCCTCGCGGATCACGTCGGACCACCAGGTGAACATCGTGAACAGCACGCCCGCGACGCCGGCGAAGAACACCCAGCCACCGCCATTGGCGTTTTCGGGCGAAACATGGGCGCCATGCATCCACATGACGGCGCCCGCCGCCATCACCAGCGCCGACACCGCGCCCATCAGCGGCGTGATCGCGGGTGGCAGGATATGGTAATCGTGATTCTTGGCGCCGGCCATGTCGTCGTCCCTGTCAGCTTATGTTCGAGTCTCTAGCTTCAGCTTTTTGCCCGGTCCACCGGGAAGAAGGTGTAGCTCAGCGTGATTTCCTCAACGTCGCGCGCATCGGGGTCCTTGAGCATCCCCGGATCGACATAGAAGATCACCGGCATCCGTACCGTCTCGCCCGGCTGCAGCGTCTGCTCGGTGAAGCAGAAGCACTGGATCTTGGCGAAATAGGCCCCGGACTGGCTGGGTGCGACGTTGAACGCCGCGCTGCCGGTGATCGTCTGTTGGGTGAGATTGGTGGCGGTGAAGAAGGCGATCGACTTTTCGCCGATCGTCACCGTCTCGCGGCCGCGCTCGGGCTTGAACGACCAGCCGAGCGACGGCGAGACGTTGGCGTCGAAGCGCACGACCACCGATTTGCCGGCAACCGCGCCGGGCGCGGACTCGGCGCGCTGGGTGGTCCCGCCCCAGCCGGTGACCTGGCAGAACATGCGATAGAGCGGCACGCTGGCGAAGCCCAGCGCCGCCATGCCGGCGACCAGCGCCAGGCCGGCGAACAGGCTCAGGCGGTTGCGCGCCGCCAGCGCGGTCATGAACCGCTGCCGATCTTCACGAGCGTGATCGCGTAGAACAGGATCACCATCCCGACGAGCAGCAGCGCCGTCACCAGCGAGCGCGAGCGCTGGCGCGCACGGATCAGTTTCTCGTCTTCGTTGGTCATGACAGCACCAGATGATCGGCCACCAGCACACCGAAGAGGATGAACAGATAGAGGATCGAGAAGCGGAACAATGTCCGTTCGGGTTTCATCCGCACCGGCTCGATTTCGGTGCTGGCCGCCACCTGCGCGGCGTAGAACAGGAAGACCGCACTCAGCGCCACCGCCGACAGGCCATAGAAGGCGCCGGCGAGACCCAGCGGCCACGGCGCGATCGCAACCGCCGCCATCGGCAGGCTGTAGAGCAGAATCTGCCGCCGGGTGACGCGCTCGCCCGCGACGACCGGCAGCATCGGCACGCCGGCCGCAGCATAATCGGGGCGGACGAACAAAGCGAGCGACCAGAAATGCGGCGGCGTCCAGAGGAAGATCAGGCCGAACAGCAGCAGCGGCAAGGTCGAGACGTCGCCCGTCACCGCCGCCCAGCCGATCAGCGGCGGAAAGGCGCCGGCGGCGCCGCCGATGACGATGTTCTGCGGCGTCGCACGCTTCAGCCACACCGTATAGACGATCACGTAGAACAGGATCGCGGCGAGCAGGATCGCGGCCGACAGCCAGTTGATTGCGAGGCCCATCGTCAGCACCGCGAAGGCGCCGAGACCGACGCCGAAATGCAGGGCGGTCTGCGGGTCCATCCGGCCGGCCGGCAAGGGCCGGTTCGCGGTGCGCTTCATCTTCGCGTCGAGATCCGCCTCATACCATTGGTTGAGCGCGCCCGACGCGCCCGAACCCAAAGCGACGCAGAGGATTGCGGTGAAGCCCAGCACCGGATGGATGTGGCCTGGCGCGGCGAGCATCGCACACAGCGCGGTGAACACCACCAGGCTCATCACCCGGGGCTTGGTCAGCGCGACGAAATCCCGCCAGTCGGCGGTGATCGGCGTGGCAATGATCAGGCGTGTTGCCATTTATACTCTCGTTCCGGCCATATTCTCGATCCGGGCCCCGACGCCCTCAATGATGGGAGTCGGGATCGATCACCGGCAGGGTTTCGAACTGGTGGAACGGCGGCGGGCTGGACAAAGTCCATTCCAGCGTCGTCGCACCCTCGCCCCACGGATTGTCGCCGGCCTGCTTGCCCGCGAACAGCGACCAGAGGATGTTCACGAAGAAGACGAGCATGCCGGCAGCCATGATGCTGTAGCCATAATGGCTGGCGATGCCGTTCCAATAGGCCTGCGCATCGGGATAATCCGGAATGCGGCGCGGCATGCTGTCTAGCCCTAAGAAGTGCATCGGGAAGAACAGGATGTTCACGCCGATGAAGAATACCCAGAAGTGCAGCTGGCCGAGGAACTCGTTGTACATCCGGCCCGACATTTTCGGGAACCAGTAATAGAAGCCGGCGAACAGCGAGAACACCGCACCCAGCGACAGCACGTAGTGGAAGTGGGCGACGACATAATAGGTGTCGTGCATGATATCGTCGATGCCGCCATTGGCGAGCACGACGCCGGTCACGCCGCCGACGGTGAACATGAAGATGAAGCCGATCGCCCACATCATCGGGGTCTTGAAGCTCAGCGAGCCGCCCCACATCGTCGCGATCCAGCTGAAGATCTTGATGCCGGTCGGCACCGCGATCACCATCGTCGCCGCAGTGAAGTACATCTTGGTGTTCACGCTCATGCCGGTCGTGAACATGTGATGCGCCCACACGACGAAGCCGACCACGCCGATCGCGACCATCGCATAGGCCATGCCGAGATAGCCGAACACCGGCTTGCGGCTGAAGGTCGACACGATCTGGCTGACGATGCCGAAGCCCGGCAGGATCATGATGTAGACTTCGGGGTGGCCGAAGAACCAGAACAGATGCTGGTAGAGGACGGGATCGCCGCCGCCGGCGGCATCGTAGAAGGTGGTGCCGAAATTGCGGTCGGTCAGCAGCATCGTGATCGCCGCGGCGAGCACCGGCAGCGCCAGCAGCAGCAGGAAGGCGGTGACCAGCACCGACCACACGAACAGCGGCATCTTGTGCAGGGTCATCCCCGGCGCGCGCATGTTGAAGATGGTGGTGATGAAGTTGATCGCGCCCAGGATCGAGCTGGCGCCGGCGAGGTGGAGCGAGAGGATCGCCATGTCGACCGCGGGGCCGACCGAGCCGCTGGTCGAGAGCGGCGCATAGACCGTCCAGCCTGTGCCCGCACCAAGCCCGGTGCCGCCCGGCACGAACGACGACCCCAGCAGTAGCACGAACGCCGGAATCAGCAGCCAGAAGCTGATATTGTTCATGCGCGGAAACGCCATGTCCGGCGCGCCGATCATGATCGGCACGAACCAGTTGCCGAAACCGCCGATCATCGCCGGCATGACCATGAAGAACACCATGATCAGGCCGTGCGCGGTGATCAGCACGTTCCACATGTGGAGCGCCTGGTCCATCGTCGCCTCGGTGCCGCCCATCAGGCTGGCCCAGCCCTGGAGGTACTGGATGCCCGGCGACGCGAGTTCGATCCTCATCAGCCCGGAGATGCCGCCGCCGATGATGCCCGCGATGATCGCGAACAGCAGATAGAGCGTGCCGATGTCCTTGTGATTGGTCGACATGAACCAGCGCGCGAAGAACGCCGGCTTGTGATCGGCATCGTGATGCGCATGATCGTCATGTGCTTCGAAATGGCTGGGCGAGAGTGCGGTATCGGTCATCGGTCGATCAGCCTTCGGTGCTGTTGGCCGCTGCGGGCGCATCGGTCTGATTGGTGGCGGCGGGAGCTTCAGGCGCTGCCGCCGGCGCGGCGGCAGGGGCTGCCGCTTCGGGGGCGGCGGCGCCGGACGGCGGCGTCGCACCCGGCATCGTGCCGCCCTTCGAGGCGACCCACGCGGCGAACTGCGCGGGCGAGACCGCCTCGACGGTGATCGGCATGAAGCCGTGACGCGCGCCGCACAGTTCGGAGCATTGGCCGTAATAGAGGCCCGGCCGCTCGATCGTGAAGCTCATCTGGTTGATCCGGCCCGGCACGCCGTCCAGCTTTGCCCAGAAGGCGGGCATCGCCCAGCTGTGGATGACGTCGTTCGAGGTCACCAGCACGCGGATCGGCACGCCGACCGGCAGCACGACATGATTGTCGGTCGCCAGCAGGCGCACACCGTCGGCATCGGTGCGGAAGCGCTCACCCGGGGCGGCGTCCTTCTTTTCCTTCAGCATGTTGGCGGTCAGCTCGAAGCCGCCATTGTCGGGATATTCGTAGGTCCAGTACCACTGGTTGCCGATCGCCTTGATCGTCACCGCATTCTTGGGCGGCGTCTTGAACTGTTCGGCGAGCAGGCTGATCGAAGGCACCGCGATCGCCACCAGGATCAGCACCGGCACCAGCGTCCACACCACTTCGATGAAGGTATTGTGCGTGGTCTTGCCGGGGATCGGATTCGCCGCGGCGCGGAAACGGAACATCACCCACAGCAGCAGGCCGAGCACGAACAGCGAGATGATGACGATCACCGGCATCAGGATGACGTTGTGCATCCACAGCGCACGTTCGCCGGTGGGCGTCACCTGCACCGGCAGTTTCCAGCCGCCCGGTTCGGGCTGGCCGATATGCGGATCGGGCTCGTAGGTGGAAACATAAGCTGGCGGCGCCTTCGCATCCGCCGCTGCGGGCGTCGGCGCGGCACCTGGCTCGATCACCGGCGCGGGCGCCGTCGTGACGGTCGGCGCGACCGCAGGCGCCGCCGCTGGAGCCGCTGGCGCGGCGGCCATCGACTGCGCGGAAACGGCCGCCCCGGCGAGACTCAATGCGAGGAGGAGCGATTGCACGATTTTCATAGACGTCCCGACCTGTGTTCCCATGCCACCCCCGTACGCGGGAACATGCCCTTGAACAGGGCACCCGGGTGCGGATTTGGCGCGCTTATAGGCAGCTACCCAGTGTCCCTCAAGCGGTTGGGCGGATAATTTCTCGCAGTTGCCGCATAGCTCCGGCGGCCCTATCTGCGGGCCTGTCTGCCTGTACGGCGCGACCGCCGGGAACGGTCAAAGGGAAACGAATGACGGACGACGAGATCATGGCGGAATTCCGGGCGGCCGACGCGCTGCTCGAGGGGCATTTCATTCTGTCTTCCGGGCTGCGCAGCCCGCGCTATCTGCAATGCGCGCGCGTGCTGATGGATCCGATGCGGGCCAGCCGGCTGGCGTCGGCGCTGGTCGCCCGCATGCCGCGCGAGATTCGCTCGAACGTCGACATCGTGGTCTCGCCGGCGATGGGCGGCGTGATCGCCGGCCACGAGATGGGCCGCGCGCTGGGGGTCGAGGCGATGTTCCTCGAACGGCCCGAGGGCGTGTTTGAACTGCGCCGCGGCTTCCGTCTGAAGCCCGGCCAGAAGGTCTTCATGATGGAGGATGTCGTCACCACCGGTCTCAGCTCGCGCGAGGCGATCAAGGCGATCGAGGCCGCCGGCGGCGAGGTGATCGCGGCCGGCGCGCTGATCGACCGGTCGGCCGGCGGCATCGATTTCGGCGTGCCTTTCTTCGCGCTGATGAGCCTGCTGGTGCCGACCTACGAGGCCGATTCGCTGCCTCCCGAGCTGGCCGCGATCCCGGCGACCAAGCCCGGGAGCCGCGCCGCGTGACCCACGCGCTTCGCCTCGGCGTCAATATCGACCATGTCGCGACGATCCGGAACGCGCGCGGCGGCGCGCACCCTGATCCGGTCAAGGCGGCGCTGCTGGCCGCCGACGCCGGCGCCGACGGCATCACCGCGCATCTGCGCGAGGACCGGCGGCATATCACCGACGGCGACATCGAGCGGCTGATGGATGGCATCCAGCTGCCGCTGAACCTCGAAATGGCGGCGACGCGCGAGATGCTCGAGATCGCGCTGCGCCACCGGCCGCACGCCGCCTGCATCGTCCCCGAGCGGCGCGAGGAGCGCACGACCGAAGGCGGGCTCGATGCCGCCGGACATTATGCGCAACTGGCGCCGATCGTCGATGCGCTGACCGCGGCGGGGATCCGCGTCAGCCTGTTCATCGAGCCCGATCCGCGCCAGATCGAGGCCGCGATCCGGCTCGGTGCGCCGGTCGTCGAGTTCCACACCGGCGCTTACGCCCATCTCGACGGCGAGCCGCGCACGACCGAGCTGCGGCGGCTGGCCGATGCCGCCGCACTGGCGGTCAAGAACGGGATCGAGCCGCATGCCGGCCACGGCCTGACGTACGACAATGTCGGCGCGGTCGCCGCGATCCCGCAACTGGCCGAACTCAATATCGGCCATTTCCTGATCGGCGAGGCGATCTTCGAGGGGCTGGAGGTCAGCGTGCGGCGGATGCGCGCGGCGATGGACGCGGTGCGGTGACCGAAGAGCGATTCACCTTCTTCTGGAACGGTCCATTTTCGCAATGGCATCATAGTCCGTTCCAGATCGAAGGGGTCCGCTACGGCACCGCCGAACAATATATGATGGCCGGCAAGGCCCGTCTTTTCCGCGACGATGCGACGCTGGCGAAGATCCTGGCAGCCGACGAGCCGCGCGAGCAGAAAGCGCTCGGCCGCAAGGTTCGCTGGTTCGACGCCGAGCGGTGGAATCTGGCCGCCCGCGACATCGTGTTCGTCGGCAATCGCGCCAAATTCACAACGCATCGCGATCTTCTGACGCTGTTGCTCGACACCGCCGATACCACTCTGGTCGAGGCCAGTCCGCTCGATACGATCTGGGGCATAGGCCTGGCCGCGGACAGTCCCGATGCACGCGATCGGACGAAATGGCGCGGGACCAATTGGCTGGGCGAGGTTCTGACGCAATTGCGCGACGTGCTGCTGGCAGAGCAGGCCGCGGGCGGCATTCCGGAATTGAATGCCCGTCTGGCGCGCAAAGCCGGGTTTCGGAAGCAGGTCGATTCTGGCGGCGGGAGCGAGACGAAATGACGCCAACCCGACTCACCCTCACCCGACCTCGCTTCGCTCGGCCACCAGTTCGGCGCGGCTGCCGGGTCGATCGTGCCCCCGGCACGATCTTCGGAACGCCGGGGGCGTTCCGAACCCGGCAGCCGCGCCGAACTCCCCCAAGGGGAGAGGGATAAGATGATCATCGGTCTCGGTTCGGACCTCTGCAACATCGAGCGGATCCAGAATTCGCTCGACCGGTTCGGCGAGCGCTTCGAGCAACGCGTGTTCACCGCGGTCGAGCGCGCCAAGGCGATGCGGCGGCCGCTGACGCGCGCCGGGACCTATGCCAAGCGCTTCGCCGCCAAGGAGGCTTTCTCGAAGGCGGTCGGCACGGGATTCAAGGCCGGCGTGTTCATGCGCGACATCGGCGTCGTCAATTTGCCCAGCGGCGCGCCGACCCTGGCGCTGGCCGGCGGCGCCAAGGCGAGGCTTGACGCGCTGACCCCGCCGGGCCACGCCGCCAAAGTGCACCTGACGATGACCGACGACCATCCCTGGGCGCAAGCCTTCGTCATTATCGAGGCGATTCCCGCTTCAGCCGAGGAGTTCGTTGCGTGAGCGACGCCGATATCGATCTGCCCGCGGACGCCGCGTCGCCGCCCGCTTCCCCTCCCCCGGCCCCGACTTCGAGCAAGACGGCAAAGCCCACGACCGACTGGTGGGCGGAACTGCGCGGCATCTTCTGGCTGATCCTGGCGGTGCTGGGCTTCCACAGCCTCGTCGCAAAGCCGTTCTACATCCCGTCACCGTCGATGATGCCGGTGCTGATCAAGGGTGATCGTCTGGTCGTCAGCAAATTCCCCTATGGCTGGTCCTATGTGTCCCCGACCTTCCACGTCCTGCCCTTCATCAAGGGCCGGCTGTTCGGCAGCGTGCCGGAGCGCGGCGACATCGTCATCGTCAAGCCATCGAACCAGACCGAGGATTATATCAAACGCGTGATCGGCCTGCCCGGCGACCGGCTGGAAGTGCGCAACGGCACGGTGATCCTCAACGGCGTGCCGGTGAAGCGCGATCCGATCCAGCTCAAGCTGCTCCCGGTCGATCCCAACGTGCCCTGCGATCCCGCCGAATGGCCGGGCATGCAGACCACCGGTACCGACGGGAAACAATATTGCGAACTGCCGATCGTGCGCGAGACGCTGCCCAACGGCCGCAGCTACGACACGATCGAGCTCGGCTGGCGGCCGAGCGACGACGTGCCCGCGCAGACGATTCCCGCCGGCCACGTCTTCCTGATGGGCGACAATCGCGACATGTCGGCCGACAGCCGCGTGCCGATCGAGCAGCGCGGCCTCGGTGGTCCGCTGCCGATCGAGAATATCGGCGGTCGCGCCGAGTTCATCACCTTCTCGCTCGATGGAACGTCGGAGCTGTGGAATCCGTTGAGCTGGTTCACCGCCTTCCGTTCCGGCCGCGCCGGAACCGGGCTGCATCCGGACGAGACAGCAAAATGAGCGACCTGCCCGACGCCGACCATGTGGAAGCGCCGGGCCCCGCCGAACTCCGCGATCCGATCGTCCGCCAGGAGCTGAAGCGCGCGACGGTCTGGCTGGGCCTCGCGCTCGCGATCGTGCTGGTCTGGTTCCTCGCCCAGCCGCTGCTGCTGATCATGGGCGGACTGGTGTTCGCCGCCCTGCTCGATGGCGGCACGCGCCTGCTGGGCCGCGTGCTGCCGATCCCGCGCGGCTGGCGGCTGGCGATCGTCACGCTGGCCGGCATCGCCTTCATCGTCTGGACGATCTGGTTCGCGGGCAGCCAGCTCGCCGGCCAGGCCGAAGCGCTGCGGGTGACGTTGACGACGCAGTTCCAGCGCATCTCGGCATGGGCGACGTCGGTCGGCCTGATCGATGCGGCCGGCGGCAACACCGACGCGATCGGTCGCCAGCTGCTCGGGTCGCTCGGCCGGCTGACCTCGGCGGTCGGCAGCGCGCTGGGCGCGATCTCGTCGATCGCGATGATCGTCGTCATCGGCATCTTCGTCGCGACCGAACCGAGGCTCTACGAGCGCGGTGTCGCCTGGATGCTGCCGATGGAGAAGCGCGAGCAATTCTACGTCACTTCGGCGCGGATGGGCCACACGATGCGGCGGCTGATGGCGGGCCGGATGGTCGGGATGTTCGTCGAGGGCTTCGCGACCTGGGCGCTGCTCGCCTGGTGGGGCGTGCCGATGGCCGCGCTGCTCGGCATCCTCACCGGCCTGCTGGTGTTCCTGCCCAATATCGGCGCGATCATGTCGGGCGTGCTGATGGTGCTGGTCGGCTTCTCGGCCGGCACCGACACCGGCTTGTGGGCGATTTTCGTCTATTTCTTCGTGCAGACGGTCGACGGCTATGTGATCGTGCCGATGGTCGCCAAACGCACGGTCGACCTCGCGCCGGCGCTGGTGCTGGGCGCACAGCTGCTGTTCGGCGCCCTGTTCGGCATATTGGGCCTGGCGCTGGCCGATCCGATCGTCGCGATGATCAAGGTCGCGTTGGAGCGGCGGTCGGAGGAAAATGCGAAGCGGGTCGGAGAAAGTGCTGCAGCGAACGGGCCTTAAATCCTCCCCGTTCCGGGGAGGAATTTATTCCTCAGATCGGCAGCGCGGTCGTGCTCTTCACCTGCTCAAGCACCGCATAGGTCCGCGTCTCGCGTACGCCCGGCAGCGTCGCGATCACATGGCCGAGAAACGTCCGGTACGCGTCCATGTCGGCCACCCGCACCTTGAGCAGATAATCGAAGCCGCCCGCGACCATGTGGCATTCGAGCACGTCGGGCACCATGCGGACATGATCGGCGAAGGCGGTGAAGACGTCGTCGGTGGTGCGGTCGAGCAGGATCTCGACATAGATCAGCAGCGCGCGGCCCAGCCTCGCCGGATCGAGCTGCGCGGCATAGCCGGTGATCACCCCGCTCTCGCGCAGCCGCTTGACCCGCTCGAACGCGGCCGCCGGCGACAGACCACAGCGTCCAGCGAGATCGTGATTGGTGATCCGCCCGTCGACCTGCAGCACGCGCAATAATCGGCGGTCGGTCTCATCGATCGAATATTCTTTGGTCCTGACCGCCATATCAATTGATCCTTCGGCGTGAGAGCCTAACAAACGAAGCACATTCGGCAATGAAAATCCTATGATGGCGTTCTGCCGGGGATGCCGCCCCGCGCACCGGAGCTTCAGCCATGATCGATGACATTTCCGCGTGGGACGCGATCGACGCCGCCAAATACGCGCCCGAGAACGCGGTCGTGCGTGACCTGCTCGCGGCCAATCCGCTGACGCCGGCGGCACGCGCCGCGATCGGCGGCGAGGCGGTGGCTTTGGTCCAGGCGGCGCGGGCGTCGGTGAAGAAGCAGGGTGTGGTCGAAAGCTTCCTGCAGGAATTCTCGCTCGGCACGCGCGAGGGTCTCGCCCTCATGTGCCTCGCCGAGGCGCTGCTGCGCACGCCCGATGCCGACACCCGCGACCGGCTGATCGCCGAGAAGATCGGCGCGGCCGACTGGGCGAGCCACGCCGGCAAGTCCGACAGCCTGTTCGTCAACGCCTCGACCTGGGGGCTGATGCTGACCGGCCGGCTGGTCGATGTCGACGACGATGTCCGGCGCGATTTCGGCGGCTTCCTCAAGCGGCTGACGACGCGCGTCGGCGAACCGGTGATCCGCCAGGCGGTGGGCGCCGCGGTGCGTATGATGGGCGAGCAGTTCGTGCTCGGCCGGACGATCGAGGATGCGCTGGCGCGGGCGGCCAAGGAAAAATCGCTCTGCTCGTTCGACATGCTGGGCGAAGGCGCGCGCACCGCCGCCGATGCCGAGCGGTTCGAGCGGATCTATGCCGACGCGATCGAGACCGTTGGCAAGGCGGCGGGCGGCGCCGGCCCCGAGCGCGGTCATGGCGTTTCGGTCAAATTGTCGGCGCTGAGCCCGCGCTACGAGGCGGTGCAGGAAGCGCGCGTCTGGCAGGAGCTTTATCCGCGCGTGAAGCGGCTGGCGCTGATCGCCGCGCGCCACGACCTCAATTTCGCGATCGACGCCGAGGAAGCCGACCGGCTGGTGATCTCGCTCAAGCTGGTCGAACGGCTGGCGCGCGACCCCGATCTCGGCGACTGGACCGGCCTCGGCGTCGTCGTGCAGGCCTATCAGAAGCGCGGACGTCAGGTCATCGAGGGGCTGGCGCGGCTGTCGCGCGAGACCGGACGGCGGATCATGGTCCGGCTGGTCAAGGGCGCCTATTGGGACAGCGAGGTCAAGCGCGGCCAGATCGCCGGGCGGCCCGATTATCCGGTGTTCACCACCAAGGCCGGTACCGATCTCTCCTACCTCGTCTGCGCAAAGGCGCTGATCGACGCGTCGCCGGCGCTCTATCCGCAATTCGCCAGCCACAATGCCCATACCTTGGCGGCGGTGCGGCACATGGCGGCCGACAAAAGCGTGACGATCGAGCATCAGCGGCTGCACGGCATGGGCGAGGCGCTCTATGCCGCCGCCGACAAACGCTATGGCGGCATCATCCTGCGCGCCTATGCGCCGGTCGGCGGGCATGAGGAATTGCTGCCCTATCTCGTTCGCCGCCTGCTGGAGAATGGCGCGAACAGCAGCTTCGTCCATGCCCTGCTCGACGAGCGCGTGCCGGCGGAGGACGTCGTGCGCGATCCGATCGCCTTGGTCGAGGCGCAGCCCGGCCGCCATCCGCGCATCCCCGTGCCCGCCGACATCTATGGTGCCGCGCGCGCCAATCCGCTTGGCCGCGACTATGCGCGGTTCGATGCGCGGCAGGATGCGCGCTGCGCCGCCGAAAGCGTGCGCGGCGAGCGCCATTTATCGGGTGCGATCGTCGGCGGCAAGCTCGTCGCCGGGCCGACCCAGCCGGTCACCAGCCCGCAGGACCGCGCGACGATCGTCGGCGACGCCGGCAGCGCGACGCCGGCGGACATCGACGCGGCGGTGACGCTGGCGCGCAAGGCGCAGCCCGTCTGGGACCGCAAGGGCGGCGCCGGCCGCGCCGTCATCCTGCGGGCGATGGGCGATGCGCTCGAGGCCGATATGGACGCGCTGATCGCCTTGCTGACCGCCGAGGCGGGCAAAACGCTCAACGACGGCGTCGCCGAGATCCGTGAGGCGGTCGATTTCTGCCGCTATTATGCGCATCTCGCCGAGCGGCAGTTCGTCGGGCTCGAGACGCTGACCGGCCCGGTCGGCGAGACCAACCAGCTCGAGCTGCGCGGCCGCGGCGTGTTCGTCTGCATCAGCCCGTGGAATTTCCCGCTCGCGATCTTCACCGGCCAGATCGCCGCGGCGCTGGCGGCGGGCAATGCCGTGCTCGCCAAGCCGGCCGAACAGACACCGCTGATCGCCGCGGCGGCGGTGCGGCTGTTCCACAAGGCGGGGCTCGATCCGGCCTTGCTCGCGCTGCTGCCGGGCGACGGCGCGACGGTGGGCGCGGCGCTGACCCGCCATCCCGGCATCGACGGCGTCGCCTTCACCGGCGGCACCGAGACCGCCTGGGCGATCAACCGCACGCTCGCAGAGCGGCGCGGGCCGATCCTGCCGTTCATTGCCGAGACCGGCGGCCTCAACGGCATGTTCGTCGATACGACCGCGCTGAAGGAACAGGTGGTCGACGACGTGATCCTGTCCGCCTTCGGGTCAGCGGGCCAGCGCTGTTCGGCGCTGCGGCTGCTCTATCTGCCAAGGGAGAGCGCGGACGAAACGATCGCGACCTTGAAGGGCGCGCTCGACGCGCTGGTGATCGGCGACCCCGCCGACCCCGCGACCGATATCGGCCCGGTGATCGACGCCGACGCCCGCGACGCGCTGGTCGCCCACCTGATCCGCCTCGAAACCGAGGCGAAGGTCGTCGCCCGCCGCGACATCGCCGGCCTCGCCGACAAGGGCAGTTTCTTCGGGCCGGTGATCGCCGAGATCCCGACGCCCGACTTCCTCGAGCGTGAGGTGTTCGGGCCGGTGCTGCACGTCTATCGCTATGGCCCGGGCGAGTTGCCGCAGGTCGCGGCGAAGCTGGCGGCGCGCGGCTATGGCCTGACTTTGGGCGTCCACAGCCGGATCGAGAAGTTCGCGGCCGAGGTGCGGCGACAAGTGCCGGCCGGCAACATGTATGTGAACCGCTCGATCATCGGCGCGGTGGTGGGCGTGCAGCCGTTCGGCGGCGAAGGCCTGTCGGGCACCGGACCCAAGGCCGGCGGCCCGCACGCGCTGCTGCGCTATGCGACCGAGCGCGCGCTGTCGGTCAACATCACCGCACAGGGCGGCGATCCGGCGTTGATGAGCTTGTAGGGAATAAATCCTCTCCGAGCTTGCTCGGGGAGGGGGACCGCCGCGCAGCGGTGGTGGAGGGGCAGGTGAAGGGCTGGATATTTCCGCCGTGGCCCCTGCCCCTCCACCGGCTTCGCCGGTCCCCCTCCCCGTTCCGGGGAGGACCTATCTCCCATCACTCGAAATCCGCCGCGCGATCCCCCATCAGGAAGCGCGGCCCCGCCCCTGCCCGCGCTGCGCGGTCGCCCGGGTTGTACAAGGCGCAGCGCTCCAGCGACAGGCAGCCGCAGCCGATGCAGCCGTCGAGCAGGTCGCGCGTCCGCTCCAGCATCATGATCTTCGCGTCGAGCAAGCCGCGCACGCGCAGGCTGATCGCTTCCCAATCGGCATGGGTCGGCGCGCGGCCATGCGGCAGGGTCGCCAGTTCGGCCTCGATCTCCGATAGCGTCAGGCCCAGCCGCTGCGCGATCAGCGCGAACGACAGCCGGCGGATGTCCGATCGCAGGAAGCGGCGCTGGTTGCCGCCGGTGCGGATCGCGCCGACCAGCCCGCGGGCCTCGTAGAAGCGGATCGCCGACACCGACAGGCCGGTGCGGCGGGCGAGATCGCCGATCGTCAGCAGCGCCGATTGCGGCATCATTTTTTCCCTCAAAAATAGCTTGACCTCAACTTAGCTTGAGGTTGCACGACACGCAAATCGGGTGCGACTTCCGCACCGCATGAAGGAGAAATGCCATGGCGAGTCCGCGAATCGAGCATGTCAACGTCACCGTCAGCGACCCCGAGCGCGCCGCCGCGCTGATGGAATCGGTGTTCGGCTGGCAGGTCCGCTGGCAGGGGCCGTCGCGCGACGGCGGGCGGACGATCCATGTCGGCTCCAACGATAATTATATCGCGGTCTACGCCGATGCCGAGCCCGCGGCTCCCGGCCGCCGGTTCGCCAAGGGCGAGCCGCTGAACCATATCGGCGTCGAGGTCGACGATCTCGACGCGACCGAAGCCAAAGTGGTCGCAGCGGGGCTGTTGCCCTTCTCGCATGGCGACTATGAACCGGGACGCCGCTTCTATTTCTTCGACCCGGACGGCATCGAATATGAGGTGGTGAGCTACCGATGACCTCGCTGATCCGCATGACGCCCGCCGCCGGGACCGCGATCGAAACCGCGCGCGGGCTCGACCTTTATCTCGATCGCATCGGCTATGCCGGCCGCCCGGCACCCGATTTCGCGACGCTCGACGCGATCGTGCGCGCGCATATCGCGCGGATTCCGTTCGAGGCGCTCGACGTCCAGCTCGGCGTCCGCGTGTCGAGCGACCTCCCGGCGATCTTCGACAAGCTGGTCGTACGCCGCCGCGGCGGCTGGTGCTACGAGCAGAACGGGCTGCTCGGCTGGGCGCTCGGTGCGATCGGGTTCGACGTGATGCGCGTGGCCGGCGGCGTGATGCGGGTGTCGGCCGGCGATGAGGTGATCGGCAATCATCTCGCGCTGATCGTGTCGCTCGACGAACCCTGGCTGGTCGACGTCGGCTTCGGCGGCAGCCTCTCCGGGCCGATCCCCCTGCGCGAATGCTGGCTCGAACAGCCGCCCTACGAGATTTCGCTCAAATTGCTCGACGATGGTTTCTGGCGCTTCGAGGAGTGGATCGCCGGATCGCCATTCAGCTGGGATTTCCGCACCGAGCCGGCCGACGAACGGCGCTTCGCCTATCATCTCGAACGGCTGCAGACCGAAGCCGATTCGCATTTCGTCCAGACTCTGATCGCCCAGCGCCGGATCGACGACACGCATCTCGCGTTGCGCGGCCGCGTGCTCAGGCGGGCCGGGCCATCGGGGCAGGAGCAGCAATTGCTGTGCAGCGGCACCGAGATCGCGGCGGTGCTGGCGGACGCGTTCGGGCTCGACGTGCCGGCGATTGCTTCGGTCTGGCCGAAGGTGGCGGAGCGGCACCGGGTGTTGTTCGGGGATTGATTGCGGCAACGAACGTGGACTTTTCGGCAAATCTGATCATAGGCAAAGGAGGGCGCATGGATTGGCTGTTTGATCAGGCTCCTAATGTCGCCACTGTCACATGCCGGCCGGTAATCGAGGGCGCGCCGATTTTAGTCGTGACACATTATTTGGACGATCATTCGTGGGCGTTTCTTGACGGCCAGGTTTGGGATCAGAGCAAAGCTCTGGTTGTGGGCATGAAAACCGTGATCGACGCTCACCCTTATATCAAGGAGTTAGCTGATCTGCCCCCCGGGTGGCGTGCCGAGCGCGCTAGCGAAGAGGCGCCTTGGATCAGAACGATCGACCCGCCGGAATATGATAACGACGCTTAGTACATTATGAGACCGGAACCGTAACTCCAATGACCGCATCCTCTGCAGTTATGGCATCACTCTTCTGTCGCAACGATGCGGTCAACAAAATCCTGAAACCGGTCGGCAATTTTTTGGCTTGTCGTCTCACCACCGTAAAAATTAATGTAGTGAACTGCATTTTCTCGATCAAGCGCGTAAATGTCGCCCAATTCACAATCCGCAATCGGTAAAATACCGTCACCCCTAAGGTCTCGGTATGCGTTCAGATTGTAGAGGATGCCAGTGTCATCATCCGGACAAAAAAATGCTAGGATTGGTAGATCTGCATATCCATCAACAAGTCCGCCAACGAAAGCTCCTCCATATTCTTTGACGAACTTGAGATAGTCTTCCGGAGTTTTCTTGCCAAGAGCTTTTTCTATCCCCTTGATTTCCAATTCAGAAAACGGAGGACCCGGTTCAAATCGTGAGTCTGGCATTCTAATTTCCTCTGCGCCTGCTCGATCCAGAGGGCGGCTCTTCACCCCAGCACCGCAAGACAGCGTGACGCCGGGGTTCCGCCCCCGCACCAGGTTAATGGGTGATGGCCGCTCATGCGGCCTCTTCCAGTTGAATATGCAGTTTGAAACCCGCCGCCGTGGCGACGTTCACGAGCGCGTCCAGCGAGAACTTGTCGAGTTTCCCGCGCAGGAGATCGTTCAGCCTCGGCCGGGTCAGACCGAGCCGCTTGGCGGCCTGTTCCTGCGGCACCTCCCACGACTTCACACGCTCACGGATGCTCAGCAGCAGATCCGCGCGCACGGTCAGATTCGCCGCTTCCGCCGGCGTGTCGGCGAGCGCGTCAAAGACGCTATCGAAGGTTTCGACAGTCAGAGGTTCGGCGCTCATTGTTCAGCCTTCCAGTTTCTCAGCCGTTTCGCGGCCAGGTCGATTTCCCTTTGTGCAGTCTGTTGTGTCTTCTTCTGAAACGCATGAAGCACAAGCACGCGATCCGGCAGCGTCGCCAGATAGACCACCCGGAACGCACCCGACGCTTCCTTGATCCTTATCTCCCGTACGCCCGCCCCGACTGTCTTCATCGGTTTCCAATCCGACGGATCGAGGCTCGTCTGCACCGCCCGGAGTTCCACGCCCGCGCTGTAGCGGGCATCATCGGGGAAGTTCCGTAGAGACTCGCGGCTGTCACCAAGGAAATGGATCGGCTTGGCGGTCGCTGTCTCCATCTACCCGACTGTATCAAAACCGAGACATGAAGGCAAGTGGTTCGCACTTCCATCGTTCAAGGCTGCGCGGAAACTCCAGAGCGCATTCGACATGATAGCCGTGTTCGGGCACGGATGCGGGCCGGTCCAGCGGGGCAGAAGCAGCAATTGCGGCGCGGATATCGCGCCGTGCTCTCACCCCAGCACCTCCGCCACCTTCGCCTCGCACTCCGCATGGATGCCCCAGAAATTCGGCGGCGTCCGCCCGGCAACGACATGACCAAGCACCGTCAGATGGCTCGTCCAGCCGCCCGACACATTCTTCATCGCGTCGCGATCGGCCAATCGGCTGTGGGTCAGGATCAGCTTCGTGCCCGCGCCCTGCGGTTCGAGCAGGAAGGTGACGATCGAGCCGTCGCCCCAGTCGTGGCTCAGCATGTGCGGCGGGTCGATCGCGAGGATCTTCAGGTCGCTGCGGTGCCCGATCGCCGCCTTGTAGCGCTCGGGCAC
>Ga0068860_100002437_pt1 | contig 19541 bp, 12 predicted proteins | sample KBSSwiS32_FD_66597 | JGI IMG/M metagenome (GOLD analysis project Ga0068860, IMG submission 66597) | Switchgrass rhizosphere microbial communities from Kellogg Biological Station, Michigan, USA - KBS Switchgrass S3-2 | ecosystem: Host-associated > Plants > Roots > Rhizosphere > Soil ...
GTCCCTGCTCGCGCGGCGTTGCATCGCTTGCCGCCACCCGCTCGAGCATTTCCCCGGCGGCCAGCAGCAGGTTGACCGACAAGCCGTTGAACAGGCGCCGGCAGCTGTCGACGATCGCGTCGAAGACCGGCTGCGAGTCGGTCACCGAGGCGCTGATCACGCGCAGGATCTCGGCGGTGGCGGTCTGCCGCTCGAGCGCTTCCTTCGTCTCGTTGAACAGGCGCGCGTTCTGGATCGCGATCACCGCCTGATCGGCGAAGGTCTGCAGCAGCGTGACGAGCTTGCCTCCGAACTCGCCGGTCTGCTCGCGCGCCACGGTGAGGGCGCCGATGACGCGCCCCTCCGAGAGCATGGGCACGGCCAGCGCGCTTCGCCACCCACCCTGATCGGCCGCCGACTTCAGCGAGTACTCCGGGTCGAGCCGGACGTCCGGAATCTGCACGGGCGCCTTGACGATGACGGCGCGGGCGTTGATCGAGCCGCGGCTGAGCTTCATGGGGAATGCGGCGCGCATCGCCGCCTCGGCCTCAGGCGAGACGCCGTGGTAGCCGACCATGTGCAGCAGCTCGCCGTCGAACCGGGTCGTCGCGCCCAGGCGCGCGCCGCACAGCACGCGCGCTCGCTCGGCGATCGCGTCGAAGACCGGCTGGACGTCGGTCGGCGAGCTGCTGATGACGCGCAGGATCTCGGCCGTTGCGGTCTGCCGCTCGAGCGCCTCCCGGGTCTCGTGGAACATGCGAACGTTCTCGACCGCGATCACCGCTTGGTCGGCAAAGGTGCCGACCAGGGCGACATCCTTGGCGTCGAACGCGCCGGACTCGCGCCGCAGGACCGCCAGGCCGCCGATCGCCACGCCGTTGCGCAGCAGCGGCGCGTAGACGCCGGAGTGAAAGCCGCTGCCGAGGCCGAGCTGGCGCAGCCGCGGGTACTCCTCGGCGGCGGCGTCGAGGCTCGGCAGATGGATCGTCCGCGCGTCGGCGACGCACGCCCCGACCGGGCTCTCGTGGTCGATCGGAATCGGCTCTTTCGGCAAGCCGCCGTTGCTCGCGCGCGCGCGCAAGCCGTTCGCCTCGCTCAGCCAGAGGACGACCCGGCTGCCGCGCAGGAGATCGCCGCCGTTCTTGACGATGGCGTCGAACACCGGCTGGGTCTCCGTCATCGAGCTGCCGAGGACGCGCAGCACGTCGGCGGTCGCCGTCTGCCGGGCCAGCGCTTCCTTGGTTTCGTTGAACAGGCGCGCGTTCTGGATCGCGATCACCGCCTGGTCGGCGAAGGTCTGCAGCAGCGACAGCTCCTTGTCGCTGAAGGCGCCGCGCGAGCGCGCCACGCCGACGACGCCGATGCCGCGGCCCTCCCACAGCATCGGCGCGAACGCGACCGAGTGGTAGCCCGCGACCTGGCCCATGCGGCGCAGCACCGGCGGCGTCGCCGGATCGTTCATCACGTCGACGTAGTGGGCGATGCGACCCTCGGTGATGGCCCGGCCCGGCGCCGAGCCGGCGACCGGCGCGGGGAAGGTCGCCATCACCGCGTCACGTGCGTTGCCGACGTAGGCCGCGACCTGCAACTGTCCCTGCGCATCGACCAGGAGCACGTCGAGCTCTTCGCCGCCGAAAAGGTGCTTGCAGCTGTCGAGAATCTTGTCGAACACCGGCTTGGTGTCGGCCACCGAGCTGCCGATGACGGCGAGCACCTCGGCCGAGGCTTTCTGCTGCTGCAACGCCTCCTGCGTCTCCTTGAACAGGCGAACGTTCTCGATCGCGATCACCGCCTGGTCGGCGAAGATCTGCAGCAGCCGCACGTGTTTGTCGGCGAACAGGCCCGGCTCCTCGCGGCAGACGCCGATCGAGCCGATGACCTCGCCGTCGCGGATCATCGGCACCCCCAGGTTGCCGCGGTAGCCGACCTTGCGCATCGCCTCCTTCGGGAGGTAGTCAGGGTCGGCCATCACGTCGGGGATCTGCACCGGGGCGCGCTCGAAGACGGCGCGTGCCAGAACCGACCCGCGCCCGGCCGGCATCGGGAAGGCGGCGCGCATCATCGCCGTCGCCTCGGGCGACCCGCCGTCGAAGGCCGCCAAGTGGACCAGCTCGCCGTCGTAGCGACCGACGCCGCCGATGCGCGCGTCGCAGAGCGCCAGTGCGCGCTCGAGGATCGCTTCGAACACCGGCTGGACATCAGTCGGCGATTGCGAGATCACCTGCAGCACCTTGGCCGTCGCGGTCTGCTGCTCGAGCGCCTCCTTCGTCTCGTTGAACAGCCGCACGTTCTCGACCGCGATCACGGCTTGTGCCGCAAATGACTTGATCAGTGCGACCTGCTTGTCGGTGAACGGGACCGCGTCCCTGTGGGCGGTGACGATCGCGCCGATCACCTTGCCCTCCCGGAGCATCGGTGCGGCGATCTGGGCATTGAAACCGTACTCGCGCGCGAACTGCGCCGTCCGCGGCGGCGCCTCCGGGTTGTCGACCAGCGGCACGACCTGGGAGGTCTCGCCGGTGAGGATGGCCCTTCCTACATGCGTCGACGCATCGAGGGGCAGCGGATAGTGTTTGTCGAACTTCTCGAAACCCAGCGCGCCTTGATGGCCTGCGAGTTCGATTTTTCCGTCGCGGGCCAGGGCAACGATCGCGAATTGCGTGTCGAAGAGACGAAGCAGGTTGCGCGCGATCGCGTCGAACACCGGGTGAGCATCGGTCATCGACTCGCTCATCGCAGCGAGGATCGCTCCGGTGGCGGTCTGCTGGTCGAGCGCCTCGCGTGTCTCGTTGAAGAGGCGCACGTTCTCGATCGCGATCACCGCCTGGTCGGCGAAGGTCTGCAGCAGCTCGACCTGGTGCCGCGTGAACTGCCCGGGCTCGCGCCGGGTCACGCTGAGCATGCCGATCGAGACGTCGTCGCGCCTGAGCGGAGCGAGCACCATGCTGCGAAAGCCGCGGGCCCGGGCGACCTCGCGTGCCGTCCCCGCCGACTGCGCTTCGTCCTCGGTATCGGTGACGCATACGGTTTCGCCCTGGACGACCCGCTGCCCGAGCGCGAAGCGGGTCAGCGCCGTCCCGGACAGCTGCCGCAGCGCAACGTCGCCTTCGGGCGTCGTCGAGGTGAATCCGACCAGGTGCATCGCGTCGTCGCGGAAGCGCCAGACCGCCGTCGAGTAGCCGCCGAGAAGACGGTTCGAGCTGGCCGCGATCGCGTCGAACACCGGCTGCACGTCACCGGGCGATGAAGCGATGACCTTGAGGATCTCGGCGGTTGCGGTCTGGCGTTCGAGCGCCTCTTTGGTTTCGTTGAGCAGGCGGACGTTCTCGATCGCGATCACGGCCTGGTCTGCGAACGTCTTGATCAGCTCGATCTGGCGCATCGCCGTGCGGCCCGCGTCCGGCCATCCGACCAGGATCGCGCCGACCGGCACGCCGTCCTTGAGCATCGGTGCGCCCATCACGCGCCGCCAGGAACCCGCCGCGGCGAACGCGTGGTTGTACGACGGGTCGGTGAGCGCGTCGTCGAGCGACTGCACCTTGGCGGTCAGGATCGCCCGCCCGGCCAGCTGGGCCTGGTCGGCCGGCGCCGGATAGATCGAGTGCGCCATCGCCAGCGCCTCTGCCGGCCAGTTGCGCGTGGCGACGAGGCTGACGAGGCGGCCGTCGTAGCGATAGATCGCCGCGACGGCACTGCCGAAAAGGCGCGTCGCGCAATCGAGGATGGCCTCGAAGACCGGCGCCACGTCGGTCGGCGACTGGCTGATCACGCGCAAGACGTCGCTGATCGCGGTCTGGTAGTCGAGCGACTCGGTGAGCTCGGCAGTGCGCTGCTCGACCTTGCGCAGCGCGTCGCGGGTCTCGTTGAAGAGCCGCGTGTTCTGGATCGCGATCACGGCCTGATCGGCGAACGTCGACAGCAGCTCCATCTGCTGGGCCGGCAAAGCGCCCGGGACCGACGAGGTCACCGAGATGACGCCGATCGCCGATCCCTCGAGCATCAGGGGCGCCGACGCGACGGCGCGGTAGGCGAGCTTGCGCGAGTTCGCTTTCGCGTAGGGAACCGAGTCGGACGACGAGATGTCGGCCACCTGTTGCGCCTTGCCGTCGAGAACGGCCCTGCCGACCAGGCTCTCGCGGTCGACCGGCATCAGCTCGGCGCCGTGGAACTCGTCCGGCCCGACCTCGTAGCTGCGCGCCACGCGGCGCAAGCCTTCGGGTCCGCGCGTGCGCAGCGCGGCCTTGCGCCCGAACAGACGCGCCGCGCTCTGCACGATGGCATCGAAGACCGGCTGCGTGTCGGTCGGCGAGCCGCTGATCACCTTCAGGATGTCGGCCGTCGCCGTCTGCCGCTCGAGCGCCTCGCGCGTCTCGTCGAAGAGGCGCACGTTCTCGAGCGCGACCCCCATGCTTGCGACGATCGTCTGCAACAGCCGGACGTCACTGTCGCCGAAAGCGTGCTCGCGCTCGAAGCTCTCGACGATGACCACGCCGACCACCCGGTCGCCGGCGACGATCTTCGCGGTCAAGCTCGACAGGGAGCACTCGGTGCCGGGCGCCACGCCGGCGGCCGCGACCTCGGCCGCCGTGTTGCGGACGATGACGCTGCGGTCCGAGGTGACTTCCTTCCAGCGCGCCTCCGAGGCGGTCACCGGCGCCATCGTCACGCGCACGCCGTGCTCGATCTCGTAGAGGAAGTGCGCCGTCCGCGTCTCGTGGTCGTACCAGCGGATGCCGATGGTGTCGATGCGCAGCACGTCGCGCAGCTTGTCGCCGACCAGCTCGACGATGGCCTGGAACGAGAGCGAGCCGGCGATGCCCTCCTGAATGCTGTTGATCACCGCCAGCTCGGCGTTGCGCTGCTCGGTCTCCTTGCGCAGCCGCTCGGTCTCCGCGAACAGGCGCTCGTTCTCGAGCGCCGTCGCCATGCTCGCCGCGACGCTGCCGAGCAGGGCGATCTCGGCGTCGCCGAATGCGCCTGCGCGCGCGTCCTCCATGGCCACCGAGCCGAGCAGGCCTTCCCGGCCGACGATGGGAGCGACCAGGATCGAGCGTGGCGGGGGCGTCGCCGCGTCGCCGTCGAGACGCCAGGACGCCAATTCCGCTTTCGTCCGCGCCAGCCGCGGCCCGCTGGCCGACCGCAAGGCGTGCATCAGCGCGCTGTCGTCGCTGCGGCGCACCGGCTCGAGCAGGAAGCGGCCGGGCTCGTACAAGAAACGATAGTGCGCCAGGCCCGGGCCGTGATCGCTCCAGCGCAAGCCGATGTCGCCGGCGAGCGCCGCGTCCGGCGAGGAAGCGCCGTCCGGGTCGCCCCGCGCGAGAAGGTTGAGCTCGGCCGCCATTCCCTGCTGGACGAGGTTGACGATGCGCAGCCCGGCGCGCTCATCGACCCAAGCCTTCGCTGCGTTCAGGTCGGTCTTGCCCGCCGCGAGCGTCTGCGCCGTGGCCGAGTGACCGTCGCGCAAACGTACCAGCGCGATGGCGGCGTGACGCGCCAGCGTGGCAAGCAGCGTGCAGTGTTCGTCGTCGAACCGGCCGCTCGCACCGTCGATGTCGGCGTAGACGACGCCAAGGACCTCGACGCCGATCGTCAACGGCGCGACCAGGCACGAGCGCTGCGCGCGCACGGCCGCGCCCTCCGGCCCGTGGCGAAGGCGCGCCGACCGCGATCGCCCTGCCTCGTCGAGCCAAGGTGCAACGAGGGCGAGCAGCGCTCCGGCATCGTCGCCGCGCGGCACGCGCGCACCAGCGAGCACCCGACCCGAGGGCGCTTCGGTCGCCAGCAGGACGGCACGCGCGCCGAGGAGCCGCGCGACCTCGGCAACGGCGACGCGGTACAGCGCGGCGGCGGACGGCTGCTCGGCCAGGCGCAGCGCAGCCGCCAGCCATCGCTCGGGCGCCCGGCGCGCGCCGGGCGCGGTCGTAGTGCGCCCGCCTCGAATCACTGCGTCTCCCTGTTCCGAGCAGCGAGGAAGTCGATCGATGCGGCGTCGACCGTCGCCGGTTGCCGCAAGACCGGCCGCAGTCTACAGGCGGCCGTGCCGGTGGACGCGGTTCCGACAGGGCTCAGGCAGCGACCGGCTGCGGCGTCGCGGTGCGATCGTTGCTCGACCACCCCTTCGCTTCGCGCAGCCGTTCGACCGCGCGCTGCATCGTCAGATGGAGGACGTCGCGCTGGGCGTGACTGCCGCCGAGGCGATGCGCCTGCGCCGGCAGGCTGGCGAGCAGCGTGATCGCGAGCAGGTCGTCGCCACGGCCGAAAGCGGCCAGGGCGCGGCAGGCGGCGAGCCCGAGCAGGCGCGTCGTCTTCCCGTGCCGGGTCGGCCGCGAGTACGCGGCACGCAGGACGCGGACGAGGCCCTCGACACGCTGCCAGTCGCGCGCGCCGACGAACGCGAGCATCGCGTGCAGGTCGGTGAAGCTGCAGAAGCCGTCGTCGATGTGCGCCGCCCAGGCGTCGGCGAGCTCGAGCCAGCGCGCGCCGGGGTCGCAGCCGGCGAGTTCGATGCGCCAGAGCAGCGCCGACGCGTCGATCAGGTCGGCGACCTCGTTCGAGGCGCCGGAACGAAGGTGGTGGTGGTAGATGTCGAGGGCTCGCTCCGGCCGGCCGAGCGCGAGCTGGAACAGGCCGCGATGCCACCAGCAGTGCATCGCGACGACGGTGTCGTTCGCCCAGCCCTCGACGCGATCGGCGAGCCAGCGCTCGCCCGCCTCGGGACGGTCGGTCATCTCGAAGACGTGAGCCATGACGTGATGCGCGCGCGCGTCGAGCGGGTCGAGCGCGAGCGCGGCGCGCGCGCTCGCCTCGGCCTCCTCATAGCGGCCGCTCTCCTCGAGGCTGAAGGCATGCATGGCGAGAACGGCGTGATAGCCGGGCAAGTCCGTCGACCACGCCGGCAGGACCGTCGCGACGCGCTCCTTCATCCCGGTCACGTCGCCGCTGACGTAGTCGAGCGCGTGCGCCGCCTGCAGGGCGAGCGCGTCGCGCGGCTCGAGGCGCAGCAGCTCGCCGAGCGTGTCCCGGGCGGCGTCGAAGTCGTCGTCGTCGAGCAGCGCCGCGATCGCGGCGACGTGCAGCCGCTCGCGCTCGTTGGCCGGCAGCGCGGCGGCGCGCTCGAGGGTCGGGCGTGCCATCGCGACCCGGCGCGGGTCGCGGCTGCAGACGAGGAGATAGGCCTGCAGCACGTGCGCCATCACGAAGCCCGGCGCTTCCTGCAACGCCAGCGCGAGCGGCGCCTCGGCGCCGTCGCGCCAGCCCTGGTAGGCGGCGAGGGCGCGCTCGAACGCTTCCAGCGCGGCCGGCTCGGCGCCGGAGACGGTGCAGCCGCGATGGTCGACGCGGTTCATGGCGACGACTGCGTCGACGCGCTGGCCGCCGGCGCGATGTTGAGGTTCATGCGGAACAGGTTGCCCGGATCGAAGCGACGCTTCAGCGCCTGCAGGCGCGGGTGGTTGCCCGCGTAGCTCGCCGCGACCCGCTCGCCCTCGTCTTCGGTCAGGAAGTTGACGTAGCCGGTGCCCGTCGCGTGCGGTGCGAGCGCGCTGAACGCGCCGCGCGCCCAGTCGCGAACGCGCGCGTCGTCGGCCGGGTCGGACCAGCGGCCGTGCACGTTCATGATGAAGTGCGCGTCGCGACCGACGAACGCGGTGGCGTCGGCCGGGACGCGCGCCATCGCGCCGCCGAGCTGGGCGACGAAGATCTCGCACTCGCCGCCCGGCAGGCCGGCGGCCGCGCTGATCACCCCGTCGATCGCGGCATCGCTCAGCCGGTCGAAGTTGTTGGTCTTCCAGTAGTTGCGACCGCCCGCCGCGAGCAGCGGATCGAAGGCGCCCTGGAATCCCGCGTACGGCATCGGCCCGAGCGCGACCGCGATCGGGTCGCCCAAGCGCTCGATCGGCGCCGCGGCGCGCTTGCCCGCTTCCATGTCGCCGGCGTAGACGATCGGAAAGATGACGACGTCGCTGCCGTGCGCCGATTCCGGCAGGAACGGCAGCGGTGGCGCCTTGCGCAGCACCGCCCAGACGCTGAGCGCGTCGGGCGCGGTGCCGCAGAAGTCGCGCCAGGCGCGCAGGACCTGGCGCGCCTGCGCGGACGGATAGACGACGAAGCCGGCATAGACCTCCGGGCCGATCGGATGAAGCGCGAACTCGAACGACGTGACGACGCCGAAGTTGCCGCCGCCGCCGCGCAACGCCCAGAACAGCTCGGGCTCCTCGCGCGCCGATGCCGTCCGCACCGAGCCGTCGGCCATGACGACGCGCGCGCTCAGCAGGTTGTCGATCGTCATGCCGTGCAGGCGCGTCAGCCAGCCGAAGCCGCCGCCGAGCGTGAGGCCGGCGACGCCGGTGGTCGAGTTGATGCCGAGCGGCGTCGCCAGGCCGTGCGCCTGCGCCGCCGCGTCGAAGTCCTTGAGCAGCGCGCCGGCGTCGACGCGTGCCGTGCGCTTGGCCGCGTCGACGGTGACGGCACGCATCGCCGAGAGATCGATCGTCAGGGCGCCGTCGGCGACCGCGTTGCCGGCGATGTGATGGCCGCCGCTGCGCACGCTGAGCAGCATGCGATGCTCGGCCGCGAAGCAGACCGCCGCCTGCACGTCGCTCTCGTTCAGGCAGCGCGCGATCGCCGCGGGGCGGCGGTCGACGGTGGCGTTCCAGACCTTGCGTGCGTCCTCGTAGCCGGGGTCGCCGGCGATGACCAGGCCGCCGCTGATCTGCGCCGCGAGCGCCTCGACTTCGCTGCCGCGAACCTGCCGGACATCGCGGTCGAGCGTAAAGTAGGTCAGTGAGTTCATGGAAGGCTCCGCGCTATGAGTGAGGAAGACGCCGGTCTCTCTATGGGCGACCGGTGAATTCATTCTTCGGCGCTGTTCCTTCGCGCGCACGACCCGGCGTCGTCGCGACTTGCTCTTTCGTCCGCCGTTTCGGGCGTGCGCTCGCGGCCGTTGACCGAGCGTCCTGCCGGCTTGACCGAAACACCGGATCGCACTGAATGGACCACGACACGCTCTCCGACGTCCTGCGCAACGTGCGCCTGCGCGGCGCCGTCTTCTTCTCGGTCAGCGGCAACAGCGGCTGGGTCGCCGAAGCGCCGCCGGCGCGCCAGATCGCGCCGCTCTTGCTGCGCGGCGTCGAGCACGTGATGGAGTACCACGTCGTCGCCAGCGGCACGTGCTGGGCCGCCCTCGCGGACGGGCCGTCGGTGCAGCTCGGTGCCGGCGACGTCGTCATGTTCCCGCACGGCGACGCGCACGTCGTCTCGAGCGCCCCGGGCATGCGCGGTCAGGTCGACCTCGAGTGGTTCGCGCAGGTCGCCGGCGAGCGCTGGCCGGTACAAGTCACCTACGACGGCCTCGACGTGACGCGCGCACCTCCGCCCGAAGACGGCGCCGAAACGACGATCGTCTGCGGCTTCCTCGGCTGCGACGTGCAGCCGTTCAATCCGCTGATCGAGGCGCTGCCGCGCATGCTGCACCTTCGCTCGGGCAGCGAGGATGCCTGGATCGGCCAGTTCACCAAGCAGGCGATCTTCGAATCGCGCGCGCAGCGGCCGGGCGGCGAGGCGATGCTCGCGCGCATGAGCGAGATGATGTTCGTCGACGCCGTGCGACGCTACGCCGACGCGTTGCCGGAGCAGAGCGCGGGCTGGCTCGCCGGCCTGCGCGACCGCTTCGTCGGCAAGGCGCTCGCCCTCGTCCACGCGCAGCCGGCGCACGACTGGACGATCGACGAGCTCGGCCGTCGCGTCGGCCTGTCGCGCTCGGCCCTGCACGAGCGCTTCGTGCAGCTGCTCGGCGTGGCGCCGATGCAGTACCTCGCGCAGTGGCGCATGCAGACCGCGGCGCGACTGCTGCTCGAAACGCGCTCGACCGTCGCCGCGATCGCGCTCGACGTCGGCTACGAGTCCGAGGCCGCGTTCGCGCGCGCCTTCAAGCGCGTCGTCGGCAAGCCGCCCGCCGCCTGGCGGCGCGCGCGCGACGGCAGCGCGGCCTGACGCGATAGCGCGGCGCGGGTCGCGGCGCCAGCCACCCCTTTCTCGCGCCCTCGTCGGTGTCGGCGCGCAACGCCTTCGTGCGCAGCGTCGCTTGTATCCAACTGCACCGAGGCGGCGCGTGCGGATGTTCACGTGCAGCGCGCACTGCGACGCGCACGGCGTCGACGCCCTTTCTAGGATGCGACTCCCTTCGACTGGAGAACCCGCCATGCCCTGGCGCAACGGCCCGCACGGACGGGCATCCGCAGGAGACGCCGACCGCGAACGCCTGCCGCGGGCGATCGCCGCCCGCCTGGCGCGCGCCGGCTGCATCGCCGCGGTGCCCGCTTCGACGACCGCGACCGCCGCTGCCAACCAGCCGCACCTCGCCGCGCGGCGAGCGCCGCCCGAGCGCTGGTCGCGCGAGGTCTTCGAGCTGATCGAATGGCGCCGTTTCGAGGCCGTCGTCGAGGCGCTGTTCGCGCAGGCCGGATTCGAGACCCGGTCGCAGACGCACGGCGCCGACGGCGGTGTCGACATCTGGCTCTATTCGATCAACCACGCCGACGGCGACGCCCCGGTCAGCATCGTCCAGTGCAAGCAGTGGATGCGGCACAAGGTCGGCGTCAAGGAGGTGCGCGAGCTGCGCGGCGTGATGGCGCAGCACGCGATCGTTCGCGGCCAGTTCGTGACGACCTCGGACTTCACCGCCGACGCGCGCGAGTTCGCCGAGGGCAACGGCATCGGCCTGCACGACGTCGATGGGCTGCTGCGCCTGATCGCGACGCGTCATCCGAAGCAGCAGGAAGCGCTGCTGCGCGTCGCCTTCGACGCCGAGTGGTGGCGGCCGACGTGCGCGAGCTGCGGCATCAAGCTCGTCGAGCGCACGGCACGGCAGAGCGGGCGCGCGTTCTGGGGCTGCGAGAACTTCGTGCGCGGTTGCAAGACGCAGATGCCGATGCGCTCCTAGCGCGCGCGGCGCGCGCGGCGGCGCCGACCGGCGCCGGTTGGGCCAGCGAAAAGTAATGTGAATCGTTCGCATTCGCAAGTGCTGCTAAGATCGGGCTCCCTCTTTTCAGGAGCCTCGATGAAGCCGCTTCTTTCCATCGCCGTCGTCGGCGCAGCCAGCATGCTCTCCCCCCACGCCTTCGCCAAGGCCGACTGCAAGGCCTATCCCAAGGCCGAGTGGATGGCCGAATCCGATGCCAAGGCCAAGATCCAGGCGCAGGGCTACACCATCAGCAAGTTCAAGGTCGACGGCAACTGCTACGAGATCTACGGCAAGAACAAGGACGGCAAGAAGGTCGAGATCTACTACGACGCGAAGACGCTCGAGCCGGTCAAGACCGAGATCGAAAAATAGGAGATGCCGGGGTCCCTGGCGCGGCAGACCGGTCGCGACGGCCGCGTCGTCGCATGGGACTCGGCCGTTCGCGTTCTGCACTGGTCGCTCGCGGCGCTGGTGCTGTTCGATCTCTACCTTGACGACGGCGGCTGGCTGCATCGCACGATCGGCTACGCCGCCGCCGGCGTCGTCGGCGCGCGCTGGCTGTGGGCGCTGCTCGCCGGGGGCACGGCCGGCTTCGCGACGCTGAGGCCTTCGCTGCGCGGAACGCTGTCGTTCCTGCGCCTCGGCGCGCCACGCACGCCGGGGCACGACCCGCTCGGCCTCTGGATGATCTGGCTGCTGTGGTCGCTCGTGCTTCTCCTCGGCGTCACCGGATGGATGAGCCGGCTCGACGCTTTCTGGGGCGACGACGGCATTCGCGATATCCATGCCGGGCTCGCCCGCGCGCTGCTCGTCGCCGTCGCCGTTCATCTGTCGGGAGTCGTCGCCATGAGCTTGCGCTGGCGCGAGAACCTGGTCACCGCGATGCTCACCGGCCGCAAGCGCCCGATCGACCCCAGCGAGTAGCGCGCGTCTCGCGCCGGCCCGGCTCGCGCTCGCGCGGGCTGTCGCTCGCGCGCACGCTCGCGTACGATGGAACGATGTCCGACATGCTCGCACTTTCGGCCGCGCTTCCCGAGGTCGCTTTCGCCCCGGGCGAGACGGTGATCAAGGAAGGCGGCTCAGCCGGCGCGCTCTGGATCCTCGTCTCGGGCGCCCTCAAGGTGACCAAGGGCGGCGTCATCGTCAACAGCATCACGCGGCCGGGCGCGATGGTCGGCGAGATCGCGGTCCTCCTCGATACCGTCAACAGCGCCACCGTCGAGGCGACCGTGCCGAGCGTGCTGCGCCATGCCGCCGACGGCAACGCCCTCCTCGCCAGCGATCCGACCATCACGCGGCTGGTCGCCATCGGCCTGGCCGAACGGCTCAACTTCGTCACCACCTACCTCGTCGACCTGAAGCAGCAGTACGGCGACGCGCCTGGCTTGTCGATGGTCTCGGACGTTCTCGCCCGGCTCGCCGAGCGCCAGGCCACCGGCGCGCGGCCCGGCTCGGCACGCGACCCCGAGCCCGAGTACTAGGCCTTCACGGAGCCGCTTCAGAAGAGCGTCCGCTCCGGCGCGCGCGCCGCTGCCAGGCTCAGGCTTTCGCTGCCCATCAGGGAGCGCCACGACGCGGTGCCCCCGGCCAGATCGATGTCGACATGGCACGGCACCGGGCCGATCTGGCGGCCGGCGTTGAAGACCCAGGTCGGGCCGATGCGATCGGCCCACGAGCCGGCTTGCTTGAACGGCGACTCGTGGACGTGGCCGGTGAGGACCACGTCGGGCTCGTGCTCGACGATCCATCCGTTGAGGTCGGCGTCGCCGTAGTGGCGCCTGCCGGTCCAGCACGTCGGCGAGCCAAGCGGCGGCCAGTGGTAGACCCAGATCCAGCGCTTCGGCCGGCGCGCGGCATCGGCCGCGAGCTGCGCCGCGACGTCGGCCCGGCCGAGCGGACCGTCCCACCACGGGCAGATCGTGACCAGCGTGTCGCCGCAGGTCAGCGAATCGCCGTCGGTCGGCACGCCGGCAGCGCGCGCCTCGGCGAGCCACAGCGCCGCCTGCTCGCCTTGCGCGTCGGGGCCGGTGAGGTCGTGATTGCCCGAGCCGATGACGACGCGGCCGGCCGCCTGCAGGAGCGCGAGGTAGCGCAGGATGACGACCGACTGCGCATCGAGCGACACCGTCGAGCTGATGTCGAGCTGATCGCCAGCCAGGACGACGAGGTCGAACGACGGCGCAGAGCGGACGACCCAGTCGAGCTGCGGCAGCGTGTAGTGGAGGTCGGAAACCAGCAGGATGCGCACGATGCCGAGGGGCTGCGAAGGGGGTCGAGCGAAGGCGGTCGTGCCGGCGCTGCACCATGCCGTGCAAGGAGTGCGCCAGAGGCGGAGCCTCGAAACGGTGCGCACCGCACGAAGGCGAGGCGCGTCAGGGGCGATCGGCGCTCGTCGGCTCCAGGCTTGCCAGCGCGCGCGCCGTCGACGCACCGCCGTCGCCGCCCTTCGCTGCAAACAGCGCGTCGGCCAGCGCGCGCTCGCGCGAGTCGATCAGGGCGATGAATTCCTCCGCTCCCTTCATCGCCCTGAAGACGTCGAATCCTGTCTCCAGCGTGCGCTGCAGCTCGGTCAGCCCGGCCGCTCGCGCCGGGCCGCGCATCAGGCGCAGCGCGTTGCGCAGCATCGGCAAGCGGGTGATCCGATCGAGCTGCTCGGCGATCCGCAGCGTCAGCTCGATCTGGCGCTCGCGGTCAGGCGCGCGGCCCGTGCGTTGCCAGGCGTCGATGTAGTCGAGCGGCGCGATCGGCCCGTCCGGCAAGTGCAGCGCGGTCTCGGTGTCGAGCGTTTCGGACAGCGCGTGCAGCTCCGCCAGGATCGCGATCGTCTCGGCGACCTCGTGCGGGAACAGCCGCGCCATCGCCGGCGCGACCCGCGCGAACTGGGCGTCGCGGCTCGTGAAGTCGCCGGGGCCGTACAGCTCGGCGAGGAAATAGCGTGCCGCCGCGCCGTAGCGCGCGCTCGCGAGCAGGTCGGCATACGTGTGCGAGAAGCGCCGCTGCTGGAACGCCTTCAGCTCGGTCACGCGCGCGAGCAGGCCCGGCGCCTCGCTGCGGCGCTGTCGCTCGGCGTCGACGACGCGCAGGTGAGCGGCGATCGCGGCGGCGGACGCGGACATCGACGGCCGGGCTCGTCGCGGTGTCGAGCGCCGATCGCGCCGTCGCTCAGGTCTTCGCGGCCAAGCCGAGGCGCTCGATGAGGTCCTTCTCCTTGGCGAAGGTCTCGCGTGCCCACTTAGCGTAGTCGTCGCCGCTGCGGTACCACGCGTCCTGGTTCAGCTGGTCGAGCAGCTCGACGTGGCGCGGCTCGTCCATCGCCTTCCTGAACGCGTCGTGCAGGGTCTTGACGACCGCAGGGTCCATCCCCTTCGGCCCCACCAGCCCATACGGCGACGTCGAGACGACGTTGTAGCCGAGCTCCTGCGCGGTCGGCACGGTCGGCCAGCGCTTGGTGCGCTTCTCGCCGAACGTGACGAGCAGGCGCAGCTGGCCGCTCTCGACCAGCTTGTCCCAGCCCGAGGCATCGCTCTGCGCCATGACGTGGCCGCCGAGGACGGCCTGGGTCAGGTCGGCGTTGCCCTTGAACGGGATGTGGTTCAGCGTGACCTTGGCGTTGCCCGCGAGCTCTTCCATCAGCAGGTGCGGCGAGGTGCCGATGCCGGTCGAGCCGTAGTCGATCTTGCCCGGGCTCTTGCGCGCCGCGTCGACGTATTCGTTGAAGGTCTTGTACGGCGAATCGGCCCGTACCGTCAGGCCGAAGGTGTAGCCCGAGACGCCGATGATGAAGGTGAAGTCCTTGAGCGGATCCCACGGCACCTTCTGCATGTGCGGCACGCGCAGCATGCCCATCGGGTACTGCGCGATCGTGTAGCCATCGGGCCTGGCGGTGAGGGCCATCGTCCCCGGCCCCGTGGTGCCGCCGCCGCCGGGCTTGTTCTCGACGACGATGGTCTGGCCGAGGTGCTTGCCCGCCAGCTCGGCCAGCAATCGATGGTGGCGGTCGGTCGAGCCGCCCGCGGGCCACGGCACGATCAGCGTGATCGGCTTGTTCGGGTAGGTCTGTGCGCGTGCCGCGCCGAACGGCAAAGAGAGGGCCGCGCCGGCGGCCAGCACCGTGCGCCGGCGCAGCGCACTCGGCGAAGCCGCTTCGGCTTGCGATCCGGTCGAAGGAGGAACAGGTCCGCGCATGATGTCTCCGAAGGATTCTTGTGCCGGTGACTATAGAGAAAGGACGAGCGCCGCTCGCCGCGACGTCCGCTCGCCCGATCGTTCGGACGAAATCAGGTCCGCTCCGCTTCCTTCTCCATCTCCTTCAGCATCCGGTCGAGCCGGTCCTTGAGCTTCTCGGTCGAGAGCTTCTCGCGGAAGCGCTCGACCATCAGCGGCAGCGCGAACGGGCTCGGCACCGCCAGCTCGCAGTAGACGACGCGCTGTTCGCGCATGCGTCGCAGCACCTCGCGCAAGCGCTTGATGTCGAGCTCCTGGCTCAGCACCTCGCTCTCGGCCTGGCCGAGCAGGCGGTTGTCGGCGTCGTACTTGCGAAAGACCTCGTAGAAGAGCGAGCTCGACGCCTGCAGCTGCCGCGCCGACTTCGGCTGGCCCGGAAAGCCCTGGCTGATGAGGCCCGAGACGCGAGCGATCTCGCGGAAGCGCCGGCGCGCGAGCTCGCTCGAGTTCAGGCTCGCGAGCACGTCGTTCAGCAGGTCGTCCTCCTCGAACAAGCTCTGGTCGACGAGCGGCGTCGGGTCGACCGGCCGGGCCGAGAGCAGCTCGAGGCCGTAGTCATTGATGACGATCGAGAACGTGTTGGGCCGATCCTTCGAGAGCCGCCAGGCGAGCAGGCTGCCGAGGCCGATGTGGGCATTCCTGCCCGCGAACGGATACAGGAACAGGTGCTGGCCCTCGCGCGACTCGAGCCGCTCGATCAGCAGCGTCTTCGGCGTCGGGATGCGCGAGAGATGCATCTGCGTCTCGAGCATCGGCCGGGCGGCCTCGAGCTCGGGGTCGAAGAAGTCGCCCTGGGCGGCGTCGGCGAGCACCTCGAGCACCGAATCGGCGAGCTCACTCGAGAGCGGCATCTTGGCGCCGGCCCAGGCGATCATGAACGCCTTCTTGCCGTCGGCGCGCCGGACGTACGCGGTCATCTCCTCGGCGCGGACGAACTCGAGCGTGCGGCCGGCGAAGACGAAGCAGTCGCCCTTCTTCAGGCGCGCGACGAAGCCCTCCTCGACCACGCCGATCCGGCCGCCCGAGAGGTACTTCACCTGCATCGACGAATCGCTGACGATGGTGCCGACGTTGAGCTTGTGGCGGCGCGCGATCGCGCGGTTCGGCACTCGGTGGACGCCCTCGGCATCGGCGACGACGCGGTGGTACTCGGGATACGCGTGCAGGCTGTCGCCGCCCTTGACGACGAAGTCGAGCGCCCACTGAAACTCGGCGCGGCTGAGCTTGCGGTACGCCCAGGCGCCCTTCACCTCCTCGTACATCGCATCGGCCGCGAAGCCGCCGCCGATGGCGATCGTCACCAGATGCTGCACCAGGACGTCGAACGGCTTGTCGTGGGTCGCGCGCTTCTCGATCCGCCCGGCGAGCGCCGCGCGCCGCGCCGCCACCGCCTCGACGAGCTCGAGCGTGTTGGTCGGCACGAGCGTGATCCGGCTGGCGCGGCCCGGCGCGTGGCCGCTCCGGCCGGCGCGCTGGAGCAGGCGGGCGACGCCCTTCGCCGAGCCGATCTGGAGGACGCGCTCGACCGGCAGGAAGTCGACGCCGAGGTCGAGCGACGAGGTCGCGACGACCGCCTTCAGGCGCCCTTCCTTCAAGCCGAGTTCGACCCAGTCGCGCACCTCCTTGTCGAGCGAGCCGTGGTGGAGCGCGACGAGCCCGGCCCAGTCGGGCCGCGCGTCGAGGATGAACTGATACCAGGCTTCGGCCTGCGAGCGCATGTTGACGAAGACGAGCGTGGTCGCCGAGCGCTCGATCTCGTCGACCACCGGCAACTGCATCTGCTTGCCGAGGTGACCGCCCCACGAGAAGCGGCCGGGATGCGCCGGCAGCAGCGTGTCGATGACGAGGTTCTTGTCGATCCGGCCGCGCACCGCGACGCCGCGCTCGTCGCCGAGAAGCACCTGCATCGCCTCGTCGAGGTTGCCGAGCGTCGCCGACAAGCCCCAGACGACGAGGCCCGGGTTCCAGCGCTTGAGGCGCGCGAGCGCGAGCTGGACCTGGACGCCGCGCTTGCTGCCCATCAGCTCGTGCCACTCGTCGACGACGACGGTGTGGATCGCCGCGAGCTCTTCCTTCGCGGCCTCGCGCGTCAGCATGAGGCTGAGCGATTCGGGCGTCGTCACCAGCGCGGTCGGAAAGCGCCGGTCCTGGCGCGCGCGTTCCGCCGGCGTCGTGTCGCCGGTGCGAACGCCGATCGACCACGAGGCGTCGAGCTCATCGAGCGGCGCCTGCATCGCCCGCGCCGAATCGGCGGCCAGCGCGCGCATCGGCGTCAGCCAGAGGACACCGAGCGACGGAGCGGCGGCGCCGTGCAACGGCACGCCCAGGTCGGCGGCGCGCGCGAGGGCGCCGAACCAGACGGCGTAGGTCTTGCCCGAGCCGGTGGTCGCGTGCAGGAGGCCGCTCTGCCCGGCCGCCATCGCCGCCCAGACCTCGCGCTGGAAGGCGAACGGCCGCCAGGCGCGCCCCGCGAACCACGCTTCGCCGATGGAGCCGGCGTCAGCCACGCGATCGCTGCGCGCACGCGACAACGCTGCCATCAGGTCGTCTTCCGCGGCGCGGGCTGGCGTCGTTCGTAGAACTTCATCAGCGGCGTCACCGAGATGCCGTGCACGAGGATCGAGACGACGACGACCGACAGCACCAGCGCGACCATCGTCGCCGCCGCATCGGGCGCGAGGCCGTGGTTCATCGCATAGGCGAGATAGTAGAGCGAGCCGATGCCGCGGATGCCGAACCAGCCGATCAGGCCGCGCTGCGATCGCGAGGTCTTCGAGCGCGCCAGGCCGACCAGCACCGACACCGGCCGGATGACGAGCAGCAGCAAGGCGACGAAGGCCCACGAGACGCGATCCCACTCCACCGCCCAGAGCAGCGTGCCGACGGCGATGACGGCGACGACCTCGGCGATCCGCTCGATCTGCTCGTTGAAGCTCAGCATCGCGTGCGCCATGTAGGCCGGCGCGTGCTTCGGATCGGTCGCCACCTTCTCGGCGTGCGAGACGTCGGGATTGGCGTGCGCTTGGGCAGCGGCGTCGGCCGAGCGCCGGCGCCGCGCCGCCGCCTTGTCGGGCTGCGCCGCTGCGTCCGCCGGCGTGGCCGCCCCCGCGCTGGCGCGCTGCTCGATGCGCCGCAAGGCGACTCCCGCGGCGAACACGGCGAGGAAGCCGTAGCCGTGGGCGAGGCTCGCCAGCCCGTAGGCGACGCCGATCAGGCCGAGGGCGAGGAAGTTGTCGAGGCCGACTGCTTCCTTGTGCGTGCGGCGCAGGTAGAGGACGAAGCGGCCGACCAGCGTGCCGAGCAGCGCGCCGACGCCGATCCCGGCGCCGACGCCCCAGAGCACGTCGATCGCGAACCAGCGCCAGAGCGAGGGGCCGAGGTCGTGCAGGCCGAGCAGGCCGAGGCCGAGCAGGACGAACGGGAAGGCAGTGCCGTCGTTGAGGCCGGCCTCGCCGGTCAGCGCGAAGCGCAGGCGATCGCGGTCGGTGGGCTCGGCGACCTGGACGTCGGAGGCGAGCACCGGGTCGGTCGGCGCGAGGATGCCGCCGAGCAGGATCGCCGCGCCGAGCGGCAGCCCGAGCCATGCCACGCCTGCGCCGGCGATCAGGGCGACGGTGACGAGCATCGACACGAGCGCCAGGCGCAGCGGCAGCAGCCAGCGGCCGTCGCTGAGACCGACGCTCATCTTCAGCCCCGATCCGAACAGCGACAGCAGCAGGACGATCTCGGCGATCCGCTCGAGCGCCCGCGCGTGCGACGTCGCCGCGACCTGCAGCCAGTCGAGCCAGAGCGGGCTGACGGCGGCGCCGACCGCGAGGTAGAGCATCGACGTGCTGAGCGGCAGGCGCGCGAGCAGCGAATCGCTGACCGCCATGACGAGCAGAAGGAGGCCCGCGACGGCCGACCACCAGGCGATTTCCATGCGAGGGAAGGTCTCGGAACGAAGCAGCGGCGTTACTCGACGAACAGCAGCGCCGGTTGCTCCACATAGCCCCGCACGGCTTGGATGAAGGCCGCCGCGTCGGCGCCGTCGACGACGCGGTGGTCGAACGACGAAGACAGGTTCATCAGCTGGCGCGCCACCACCGCGCCGTCGCGGATCACCGGCCGCGCCGCGATCTTGTTGACGCCGACGATCGCGACCTCGGGATGATTGATCACCGGCGTCGTGACGATTCCGCCGAGCTTGCCGAGGCTGGTGATCGTGATCGTCGATCCGGTCAGCTCGGCGCGCACCGCCTTGCCGCTGCGCGCCGCATCGGCAAGGCGGGCGATCTCGGCGGCGTTGGCCCACAGGTCGTTCGCCTGCGCGTCGCGCACCACCGGAACGACGAGCCCGGCCGGCGTCTGCGTCGCGATGCCGGCGTGGACGGCGTCG
>Ga0068860_100002438_pt1 | contig 19540 bp, 24 predicted proteins | sample KBSSwiS32_FD_66597 | JGI IMG/M metagenome (GOLD analysis project Ga0068860, IMG submission 66597) | Switchgrass rhizosphere microbial communities from Kellogg Biological Station, Michigan, USA - KBS Switchgrass S3-2 | ecosystem: Host-associated > Plants > Roots > Rhizosphere > Soil ...
CGTTCCGCGTTCAGCGTGGTGAATGATCAAACAAAAAATCGAGCGCGTCCTTATGGGGCAATCGTTCTGCATTTGGATGCTCCGATAAAATCATCACCAGGTTTTTTTGCGAATTATACTTTGGCCATTCGGGTAATCCGGTTCCATTTGGATTTCCTGATTTAGCGAAATTGATCCAGTAAGAAGATATTATGTTGGCAAGACTATCATCTACAGCTTGCCACGGCCGGTCGATTTTGTATAGATTGTCAAATGCATAACCAATTTCCGCGGTATGATAAGCACCGTAATTTGGTTTTCCCGGCGCTGTTGGTGGATTGCGAGTAAAGTAATATAGATAAACATCACTATTACCGGAATTGCTTTCCATGTCTGCCCATTTATAGCCAGACAACCCGATCATCATATCGCGACTCACATCCATCTGCGATGCCTTTGCTTCTTCATCAGTAGATGCAGGATAATATTTGTAAAAGGTTGTTGAGTCCTTACCGAAACGTTGTGCTTGCTTTTTGAAAACGTCTTTGTTATTGTATACGACGACAATTCCTTCATCTGCATTCCAACCTGAAAGAAACGGCGTGTGATTTTGTCGGCCATGAGCATATATATCAGGAATTGGTTCGGGTAATACGTAGCCATCGGCGACCGGTCCGTATAATCCCATTGTCATTCCTGTTTCCGTAAGATCCTTTGCAGGTGCTTGTCGCATAGCAGCGATCGATTCATATTTTTTTGATGTTGCCCATTTAACTCCCTCGCGTTCGGCGCTTGACAAAGTATGCATTTGGATAAACGGATTTGGAAGAACCATATTTCCACTTTCGGCAATAGCTCGATGAAAAAGTCCTTTAGCTAAAGGAGAAGCCATCAGGCAATTGACACTGATTGATCCGGCTGATTGTCCGGCGATCGTAACATTTCCCGGGTCGCCACCGAAGGATGAGATATTTTTTTGTATCCAGTGTAAAGCGGCAATCTGATCAAGTAATCCATAATTTCCTGAAGCGAGTTGCGGGGATTCTTTGGTTAATTCGGGATGAGAATAAAATCCAAAAATACCCAGGCGATAATTGAATGAAACAAAGACAACGCCTTTCTTCGCGAGCGCTTCGCCATCATATGCCGGGACTGCAGCACCTCCCGTCGTAAACCCTCCTCCATATATCCATACAAATACAGGTCGTTTTTCTTTTGCGGAAGATGCGCCGGTCCAAACGTTGAGATAAAGACAATCCTCACTCATCGGCTCGGCTGGAATTAAAAATTCTTTGCTGAGCATAAAAAAAGGAATTGGTTTTGGTTGCATCGGACTCGCCGCAAATTGATCACACTTTTTTACTCCGTCCCAGTGTGCGACCGGACCGGGCGGCTTCCAGCGCATATCCCCAACCGGTGGAGCGGCAAAAGGAATTCCTTTGAATGCAACAACGTTGCTGTTCTGACTTTTCGATCCGGATATTATTCCAGGCTCGATCCGCACCTTGTCGATGAGTTCTTTGTTGAAAGATTTTATGCGAAAAGAATAGAAAGAAATTGAAAAGATAATCACCAAAAAACCGACGAACTGAAATTTTTTAATCACGACTTCATTTTTAACATTTACCCGATCTTTTACTAAACGAGATTTCTTCTTCTACGGTTGGTTGGAGAGATATTTGATCAACAAAGATTTCTAATTCGGATCATTCGACTGGGGTAAAAAATCTAAAATTATTTCATTGTTGATTTGACGGAGGGTCATTGCGCGCGGTTCTGATATTATCCTGGTGTTTGGACCTGTAATGTTCCAGGAGTGCATCGCCTCCGAAGTCATGTTCGAGATCACGCACTACTGTGTGCACATGATTCGCATTATTCTGCGTGTTGTCATATTCGATGAGGATCGTTGGTCCCTGTATTCGATAATAATGAGGCTTTCCGATTCCTGGTTCCGTAAAACCCGCCCACGCAAAACGAAGATTTTCCAATCCTGCTTTTTGTATTTGCTTAAGCATGTCATCAGCAAATAATTTCGTGAATCGATGTATGTAGAGGTTGATCAATTTTAAAAAAAGGTCTTGCTGGCCAGTTGTCATCTCGCTATAGCGAATGCCTTCAGGATTTTCAATCATCGCTTTCCTGTTGTTGCGCGTGATAATTTCTCCGGGTGCTGTTTTATTTATGATTACTTTCTTGAGCGCGTCTGCGGAAAATGAGTTTAGCAGTGCAAATCCCATTTCCTTTTCATCTTTCAAAATTTCCTTTCCCTTATCCGGGCCTTGTTGCACAATCGCCGGATTTGCGCCGAGAAAACCGGGCGTACCGGCAACTAACTTTTTTTCTCTCGCCGAAAAATTCAGGCACACATGATGTCCATCAAAACGCCATCCCCAAATTGTTTTATTGGATGGGATACCAAATATCGTGAGATAATATTTTCCAGGATCGCGAAAGTGATCATCTGCATTCCGGTTCTCCAATGCTTTCAAGATGACTTCGTGCGCCATGATTGCATTTACTTTCTGAACTGTCTCGTCGCTAAGACTTGCTTTCAACAACTCTATTACCGCCTGCTTTTGCACGCTATTTAATTCATCCATGGCAATTCCCTTCCGGTTATCAACGGGGAAATAATAAAAATTATACCGCTCATCGGTATCAAACGGAAACAGTGTACGGTTCTTTTGGTTAGAATCCAGGACAGAAATTACTTTCGTGGCTGCAGCAACCACATCCTGGCAACGACCTTTGTGAATGAAGATAAAGAGCCCGACGACAATAAGAATGATACGTTTCAAAATGGTGGATTGATTTCGTTAAATATAGGAATTACTGGCGAGCGGGTAAAAGAAATATAAGAAAACACAGACTGTTACGTTGTATTATAAAACCCCTAATGAATGGCTGTATACATTCAAAAGCCCAACCAGACTGGATCTCAGCCAGTCGAAAATAACTATCTGTTTGAGCAATGGGTCGTCAGTCAATTTCCTCCTTCTCAGTATTGCCTGATTGACTGGCGAAGTGATAAGCGCTCCGGTGATATTTACCCGAGATCAAATCAGAAACCTGATCTTGTTTTTGCATCAAGACAGGCTGGAAAAAAAGACTATTTCGCGATCGAATGCAAATGGAAAGATGCGATGAAAGGGCAATCGTGGGAATGGGCGAAATCACAGGAAAGAAATCAATTTCATGAATTCGCTGATAAGATGCTGATGCCTGTATTTATTGTGGCGGGAATTGGTGGTAAGCCAGACCAACCGGAACAGGTATATATTATCCCGTTGTCGGAAATTAAAAAGGCCTTGCGTCTTTCAAATAAAAAACTGGAACAATATCGCCGGAAGAATAGGGCCGGAACGATGGGATGGGACAAGCAGAAAAGAGAGTTGAGATAGCACTGGGTAGTGAGGCCATCAATGTTAGGTCGCAATCAATTTCCCTTCCTTTTATAATGAATTAGCCAATTTATTTTCCAATTTGTTCCTCCGTCAGATGAACTTTCCCACCTCCAATCAATACTATTTTTGGCGATATTATAAAACACCATTCTTTGTTTCATAAAAACGCCTTGTTTATTTGTAAAAGATCTTTCCAAAATCATCATGCCATTTTCCATTTGTCCAACGAAATCAAGATAGGCGCCCTGGTTGTCGACCCAAGTCTGTTTCCATTTATTATTAATGCTGTCATAGACTGACCAGCTCCAGCCAAAGAAATTATTTACCGGATCTTTAAAATGTTCGTAGAGCACTTTGTCGTTCATTTCAAGTGTGACTGCGTTGGAACCTTTGGATGTATCATTCCATGTCAACTCCCAATCGCCAATCCAAAAATCAAATTCCTTGTTTCGCGTTACTTGAGTTTGCAAAGACTGTGCATTTAAATCGGAAACGAATATTAAAGTAGAAATAATAATCACGTGGGAAAGGGAAGAACATAGTTTCATAGTTCCAATATTATTGGATCAAAGAAAAATGATTTGTTTTCCGCAAGCTTGTATAAAATTGATTTTTTTGAATTCAATCAACGATTTTTCGCTCTTCTAAAATTCTCTGGGGACAATCCGGTTTGCCGTTTGAACAATTTGCTGAACGAACTTAAGTCCTGGAACCCGGATCTCTTTCCGAGCTCCGTGATACTAAGATCTGCAGAAGCGAGCAATTTTTCGGCATGTTGAAGTCTTCGATTTATCAGGTATTGATGGGGAGTGATACGGAAATTTTTCCTGAATTCGCGCAGGAGATAAAATGGATTCAAAAAACAAATTTTCGAAAGATCATCGAGCGATATCTCGTCATGGAAAAAACAATCCATGTAATCTTTTGCCAGGCTGAGTCTTTTGTACAACTCTTCTTTTGTAGTTCTGCGTTTTGCTTTGATATTATCTATTTCGATATCGGTTTTTTTGTGCAGAAGAATTAGGTTTTCCAGTAAGGCATAAGCGGTTTCAATATATTGACTCACATCACGGTTTTTTTCTTTCACCATGCTTCTCATGCTAAGAAGCAATTTGCTCAGCACGTCATGGTGCGGATATAGTTTTTCGACGAAATTTGGCACATCGCGATTGTAAGTAAAGGGATCATCTAATTGTTTTGTCTCAGTTGAACGAAGACATGCGACTACCTGCGTAATATTTTGTGTCGTAAAATTTAGCGTGAAGGATTCAGTCGGCCGCTCAGAGTGGATGGAACTGCGATAAGTTGTTCCTTCATTAAGGATCAAAAAATTCTCGGGTCCGACTGCAATAGAATTATTGGTAAAATGATAGTATTCCCTTCCACCAAATGCGCATTTAATCGAAAGTGGTGTCCAGTGTTCCGGGTATTCGATATTTGAGGCGTAACAGTTGATGATTACAAGTGAGTCGTTGTGTTGCTCGTACCAAAGATCCTCATTGTATTTATAAGCTGTAGGATGCGGGAATGCATCGATGATCTTGACCGGAGGTATTTTGGAATTCGGTTGCATAGGCTGATCCGAAGATAGGTTAAGAGTTTGATGCGTCGAATGGTTGACAGGTCAAGCGGTTGATGGAAGTGATGAAACGAGCAGGAGCGTGTGATCCATTAACGTACTTGTCAAAAATTGACTTTTTTATCAATGGCTATGGGTCGCCTTTGAAATAATTTATTTTGGTGGCTGTACAAAATATCGTCATCATGAAATATTTTATTCTCTTTTGTCTTTTTGCAAATGCGTTTCTAAAGGCTCATTCGCAATCTTCGAAAATCCCCACCATTGCATTGGCAGATTCCTTTTACTATGATCGGAATTGGAAACAAGCAGCACAGATATATGAACAGGTTTTGCACGATACCTCATCCGATCCGTTGCCATGGTGCCGTCTTGGTTTTAGCTACTACAACGCAGGAAACAATAAAGCAGCGATGAAGGCATATCAAAAATCGTCAATGCTAAATCCTTCTGGCGTGTTGAAGCCGGTGCTTTTTTCAAGAATGGCAAGGTCATTTGCTAGGGCAAAAAAATATGACGAAGCATTGAGTGCTTTGAATGTTGCATCGGAGGCGGGCTATGCCAACCCGGACGAGCTCGATAGTCTGGCTGAATTTGATGCGATTCGTTCGCAGGAAAAATTCACAGAACTCAGAAAAAAGATTTTCTCTGCGGCCTATCCATGTTCGACAGAACCAAGATCGATGGATTTCGATTTTTGGATCGGAGATTGGATCGTGTACGTAACAGGCACACATTTCCTGGCTGGACATAGCAAAATTCAACGAGCCTCAGGGGGATGTATGATACTCGAAAACTGGACGTCTGCTAATAATTCTTACAATGGGAAAAGTATAAATTATTATGATCCGGAAATTGGTAAATGGGAACAGATTTGGGTAGGTTCGGAAGGTGGACCGAACCGTGTCCATCGATTTTTTAACGGCGAGTATCGCGATAGTGCGATGCGTTTTGAATCAAAAGGCAAAAATGCAAAAGGCGAGGATTTGATTGGGCGGTTTACCTTTTTCAACCAGGGTGCGAATCAGGTTCGACAGCTCAAAGAATCATCTACCGATGGTATAAAATGGAATGTCGATTATGATTTTACTTATTTCAGAGTAAACTAATCTTGATATTCTTTCTTCCAGGTTTGAACCAAATTTATCTATCTGCGATTTGCCGCCACATAATCTCTTCGAACAAGAATTTTAATGTTTGTGCGTATCGAAAAGTTGTTTTGTAATTTGCTTACTGAACTGCTCATAAAAAGGTCAGTCAAATAAAGCATTGAATACGAAACTGATTTTAATTTCTCTTTTGTGTGCGAGCAGAATTGTTGGCTTTTGTCAAAATGAATCCAAACTTCTCGGTATTTGGGAAGGAAAGATTGTAGCTGGCGCTGCGTTGCGAGTTGTATTTCATTTCTCCAAAGATTCATCCGGAAACCTTAGTGCGACGATGGATAGTCCTGACCAGGCCGCCCAAAACATCGCTTGCGATAATATCAGAATCGATGACGACAGCATTTTCCTGCGGGTGCCGGTTGCTCATGCCACCTATTCCGGCCTGCTGACTGATACCGGCGGAATACTTGGAAAATGGAACCAGGGAATTTCGTTTCCACTCAATTTGAAAAAAGTTGACAAGGTGACTGGCTTAAACAGGCCGCAGACTCCAATTCCTCCATTTCCATATTCTGTCGAAGATGTTGAATATGAAAATGCAAACGGTTCGATGCACTACGGAGCAACGATAACCATTCCACAGGGTAAAGGTCCTTTTCCTGCTGTGTTGTTGATCACCGGTTCAGGGGCGCAGAACCGCGACGAAGAAATCATGGAGCATAAGCCATTTGGCGTGATCGCCGATTATCTCAGCAGACGCGGGGTTATTGTACTGCGGGTTGATGACCGCGGTGTGGGAAAAACGTCTGGAGATTTTTTGCGGGCTACTACAGTCGACTTTACCACTGATGCCGGAAATAGTGTTGACTACTTAACAAAACGACCTGAAGTTGATCAAAGAAAAATTGGTTTAATTGGTCATTCGGAGGGAGGGATGATCGCTCCAATGTTAGCCGCACGAAGAAAAGATATTGATTTTATGATTTTGCTGGCCGGTCCAGGTGAAAAAATTTCAAAGTTAATGGAGGATCAAAATGCTGCGTTATACCGATCGGTTGGTATCAATGAAAAGGCGATTGCAGCATTTAAACCATTTTTTCGAAAAATAGTGGAACATATCCGGGACTCGAAAGATGTTGCCACATTTGATAATAAAGTTGAAACCGATCTTGACGAATGGAGAAAAAATACTCCGCCGGCTTATGTACTGGCGACAACGCGCATTTATGATGATAGCAGTCGAAAGGTTTTTATTGAGACATTGAATGCCACGATGTATTCGCCTTGGTTTCGATATTTTATTCAATTCGATCCTCAGGTGTATTTACAGCAACTTCACTGCAAATTGCTTGCTTTGAACGGTGAAAGGGATTTACAGGTTGCATCCAAATCAAACCTGGCAGCAATCAAATCCGCTATGGAAAGAGCAGGGAACAAGCAATCTGAAGTGATTGAAATCCCTGGATTAAATCATCTGTTTCAAACCTGTAAAGCCTGCACTGTCTCTGAATATGGTCAGCTTGAAGAAACTTTTTCTCCTGTGGCCCTTCGCATCATTGCCGGCTGGATCGACCGCAATGTAAAATGAATGGATTCGGTCAGGCCCGACCGTTAGTTTTTACAGTAGACTTCGGAATTGTTTTGGTATTTCCCTAAAACTTAATATTGATTTGAGCGACAGTCTGGCATGTTTATGGTTATAACAATCAATATCATTATGAAGATCCTTATACTTTTTACAGAGATAAATAGTGCAAAAGATTTAATAACAGCGAGTATTGAGGCGGCGGGGAAGGAGGGAGGCGTAATACTTGGGTTGTTTCTAAAAAGAAAAAGTCAACCAAAACCATTTTCACAAGGGTTTTCTTCGCGTCAGAAAACCGTATCGGAAGACATGCCCTATATCGCAGAAATTACGAGTTGGGCAATTGAGACCTGTGCGCGGGCGGGGATGTCTTTTGTTGCGGTTTATGAAAAAGAGATCGGTTTGTTGCAGCTGACAAGCCAGGCAACTTATTATGACCTGGTGATCGCGGATGCGAGGACTGACTTCAATGACTATCTTCTGACATCGATGAATGCTTCGTTGAAAGACATGTTGGTGGACGCGCATTGTCCGGTATTTCTACTTCGACCGACGAAGGAGCCGCTGTCAAAGATTATTTTTACTTATGATGGCAGCTATTCCAGCATGTACGCAATAAAAATGTATAGCTATTTGTTCCCCGCGAGTAAAAATTTTTCTGTGTCGCTGATTTCGGTTAGATCAAATCGCGATGACCAGGTGGAAAATGAAAAACTGCTTGAAGAGTGGTTGAATCATCATTACACTGCAATCGAAAAAAACGAGCTTCATCAAAATGCGAAGGAGCAATTACTCCAGGCCGTCAACAAATTTGGCGGTAACACGCATGTTGTGATTAGCGCGTATGGAAAGGAAGCGTATGCGCGAATCTTCCATCCCAGTCACGTTCATCTACTTTTGAAATACAGCAAAGCATCGCTGTTTATTTCCCACGAGTAGGATCAGCTACAAAAACACGTCAGTACCAAAAAACCTTTTTTAGTGCGAAGAATAGCATTGCGATTACCAGCAGCACCAGGATTGAGGATGCAATAATAGCGATGACAAGTTTTATGTTTTTTCTTTTAGCTTTTACCTGACTGGTGGCAAGGACCTGCGAAGGCAACATTTTTATTGATAAGTTCAACAGCAGTGGTGCGATGAGAAGATCGTCGATATAACCTGCGAAGGGAATAAAGTCCGGGATGAAATCCACTGGACTTACAATATATACTAGAGCTGCGAGTGCCGGTAGTTTTGCAAAGAATGGAGTTCTTTGGTCAATCATCCCATAATACAAAGTTAGCAATTGTAGTTTCCATTTAAAGGTTCGCGTAGTCGCCGCCATAACTGTAAGTTTTGTTAATTACTGCAATCTTTGTTCCAGATAATTTTTGATTAGCAAAAGTGCTGATTGGGTAGACCACTTCTGCAAACACACGCACAAGTTCGCGTGTTTTTCGGAAAGTCGGGCGTGATAACATTTCTTTTATGGAATTTAGCACTGAAGCCGTTACGTGTTTTGTCATGAGTAGTCTACTAGTAGTCTACTAGTTGTCTACCGGTCGTCAATGAGTAGTCTACCAATGACCCACGTTAATTTGTAACAATCCCTAAATCGATCCTTCGGCATTTACATTATGCGCACCAACGTCTGCCAGATTCAGTACTTTTGAAAAAACATTCCGCATGCAAAAAATCAACAGAAGATCCTTTATTCAACAATCATCCCTTTCCATGGCAAGCGTTGCAGTCGGCATACAATCCACTTCCCTCAGGAAAAAAACTGCGCACTTGTCTTTTTCCACGCTCGGTTGTCCTAAATGGACTTTCCAGGAAGTTGTCGCATTCGCAGCGAAGCATGGATATAGTGGTCTGGAACTTCGCGGCATAACAGGCGAACTGGATCTGACAAAATGCAAAGAGTTTGCGGACGCCGAAAGCATCAGCGCAACAATGAAAATTATGCACGATAACAAACTTCAATTCGTTGATCTTGGATCCTCGTGCGAATTACATCATGCAGATGCGGAAAAAAGAAAGAGCAACCTGGACGGAGGTAAAAAATTTATCGATCTCGCTCAGAAAATCGATTGTCCATATATACGCGTGTTTCCAAATAAAATTGCGGAAGGACCCGATCGCGATGCCGCCATCAATCTGATCATCCAGGGATTAACCGAACTTGGTGATTACGCGAAAGGTAGTAAAGTTACCGTATTGATGGAATCGCACGGCGATGCGGTGCACGTCAATGATCTTGTACATATCATGAAAAGCGCAGAAGGTCCGAATACCGGATTAATTTGGGATGTAGTGAATATGTGGTCAGTTACTAAAGAACCGCCTGCTTCCGTATATGAACAATTGAAAAAATATATTCGGCACACACACATCAAAGATGCGAAACTGATCGACGGTCAACCACATTACGTTTTATTGGGTCAGGGAGATACTCCGATCGGTCAGGCCATTGCTATTTTAGAAAAAGGTGGATACAATGGATATTACAGTTTCGAGTGGGAAAAAATGTGGCATCCAGAAATCCTTGAACCCGAAATTGCACTGGCTGATTTTCCAAATGCAATCAAAAAATATTTGTAATAGAAGGCTGAAGAATCAATTTTCGGTTACTCATTCTTGATATGCTCCAACGCAGGTATAATATGTTGCAAAGCCATCAACATTCTTCGATTGATTTTCTTCAAACTCATTCCAGCTTCCTCATTTGCGATAGCAACCTGCGATGTGGAAAGTAATTTTTTCGCACGAACCCACAATTTTGAATTGTAACCTTCAATGCGGATTCGAATTCTTCTAGATCCGATTTCGAGTACTTCACATGGAAGTAGCCCACTGTAACGGGAACGGTAAAATGCCTTATCCGACATTTTAAATTGAACTTCTGTCATACGAAAATTAGGTTTTGGGACATCAGGGTTAACTAAAGTAATGTTTTGTTTTCAAAAAAAATGTCGTGTGATTTTTTTGTGGGAAATTTTTGCTATTAATCTTTTCTTATCTTGCCTCCATGATCCTAACCGAGACTGTAATCCGCGATATTGAACAATCCGCCCTGGAATTGAGACAGGTATTGGGCGGGTTTTCTGCTGAACAATTTAATTACAAATCTTCTGATCAAAGTTGGTCGCCCGGCCAACTAGCCGAGCACATTCTTCTTTTCGATATACTTATCAATCGCATACTGAAAGGTGAATTTAAAAAAGCTGAACGCCCCGCCGATGAAATGCTTGAGTCGATCCGAAAATATTTTGCCAACCAGGAAAAAACAATACCACTTTCACCAATCGTAATGCCTTCAGATACATTAAAGGACCGAGCGGCACTTACAGAAAAAATCAATCTCCAGCGGCACCAGTTTGTATGGGTTGTAAAGACTATGGATCTTTCTCCTGTTTGTCTTTCCTTTGTTCACCCTGAGCTTGGTGAGTTGACAAGATTGGAATGGATTTATTTTGGAATTGCTCATACTGCGCGATGCGCAGCTCAGTTGCGCGAAGGAGAATTTTCTAATTCAGCTGTTAATAAAGTTGAACGCTAAACGTGTTTTGCCTTAGGCATAAAAAAGGGGTCAGAATAAAAATTCAACCCCGGTGTAAAATCCAATATCCTGTGAAAAACCGATACAAAACTATTCCATTTCTCAGCGGTCGACAAGGGTATTGATACCCGAATTCCATAGGTATTACTACGCAAAATACATTATAGCTCATCTGCCTGTTTTTTCCGTTTATCGACAAAACGGTATGCCCCGTCGAAAGGATTCTTTCTTCATGGATTATATATTCATCTTTACATCACGATCCTTTGAAAACCGAACGAACCTTTTAAAACTAGAACCCCTGATCCCTGATCCAAATCCCTTGAAACCAACAGCCGTACCCAGGCCAATGTAGTGAACTTAAAAACATATTCTTCCTGGGTAATCACTAAGCCGCAAATTGTTTGCGGCTTTTATGATTATGGATTACGCTGAATTGTGAGCAGACTTTCGAATTCTTATTGAAAGTCTCTTGAAAATTTTGGTCATGCGCTTTTCTATTGTGGTTTTGAAAAACCAAAATCAATAACGCGCCGGAGATATTTGTTATCCTGGATGATCCAGGTTACTTCATAGCTTCCTGCATCGTCTTTGTTTAGCATGTAGATATACAGTTTTCTTTTGTCCCCCGAAACATATACTGCATCAGCTGAATTAAAAACAGGGTTGTACAAATCAAATAATGCGTTTTGAGGGACGCTGACAGTATCTTTTCCATTGACTACCGTCACCTCTGTTATCGCCGTTTGAGGAGCTCTGCCATAATTTCCATAGTAAGGTTTGCCATCAATTTTGACAAGGAATTTTCCCTCATAAGTGAACTTATGTTTTCCCTGAATGAATCGGCCGGTTCTAACGGTAATGATCAAACCACTTCCCGCAAATCGCAAATAGTTGCTATCATACCCACTTAGTGGTATTTTTTTTAAGGGTGTTTTGTTCAGGCTTTCTTCAATGCCTCCGATCGTGAATGCCGCCAGATCGTTGCGAATTTCCTTGTCCGAAACTCTCAAAAATCCTTCGCTTTTTCTTCGATAGTCCTCGTGGTCTGCATCCTGCGACCTGCCAATAAAAGGAACAACTAATAAGAACAATAATAGTGCGCGCATAATTTATTTTTTCGAAGGTTGCCAATAATTGCCTGACAGCAGGATCATATTGATCATTTTGATACTGTTGTCGTAATAGTCAAATGACTCTAATTTAAATTGTACGATGTAGTTCCACAAACTGTTTAGCCACGATTGATTTTTTTTATCCACCATTGCCGCTACGGCAAACGGTGTAATAAAGCTCAACGCTTCATAGTCTCTTTTCTTCAAATCAGTTCCGTCGAGAGAATATCCGGCAGAAATATTATCCGGGTTATTTTCAGTTGTCTCGCGAATCCAGCGATTAATCTTCTCCAGGATTTCTTTTGCACGCGGGTCGCCATTCAGCAAGTAGTCGCTTCCTATTCGCCAGGGAACACGACAGGCATTGTAATTATATAACCCGTCGTTTTTTGATTCCAGATACCTGGGACGCGCCGGAGCCGCATCCTTATCGATATGTTGAATAAAGTCTGGAAACAAGCCAGCTTCATTACTATAATTCTTTTGTAACGATTCAAAGAGGCGGTAGTTGTTATCGATAACTTTCGTCCATAAATCATCGCCAGATGCATCGAGATAGGATTTAAAATGTGCTGGCATAAAATCCGATGAGCGCATGTCGAAAAAATCCTTGCTATATTTTTCGATTGCATCACTCAATAACACAGAATAAGTTTGGTGATTGATTTCACGTTTCATGATTTCCGCAATCATAAGCCTTGCCTCATTGAGATAGTTGATTTGGCCCGTGCTTCCCCATTGCGCATCTGCGAGCAGTAGCGAGTACGCAATATCCAGGTCACCGTCGGTTGCAGAACTTCCATCAACATTTTTACAATTTTTTGACTGCGCCCACGCCATCAATTTCGCGCTTTGTTCCGTGGGGTGTGAGCGGCAATACCTGAAAAGACCATTATAGATTTTTTGCGCGTCCGGGTCATATCCTGACATTAACACGACGATCGTCATTCCGTATCCTTGTCCTTCAGAAACACACTGCCTGCCGACATTTGCATTCTCAAACCAAACGTAATATTGTCCCGTTTCGCAACCCTTGCGAATATATTGTTCCTTCCAATCGTCATAAAACGAACAAACGGCATCATCCATCGTCTGCCTGGAAACGTGATTTGGTAAAATCGTTTCGCCGAAGTATCGTACATGCTGAGGAAAAGGGAAATGGACCTGTGCCTTCAGAATTTCTCCCGTGGAGATCAAAAATAGAAATGCGACAAATAAAAATTTAATTCGCCAATCAAATATACCAGTCATATAATGTCTCTCATTTGCCCGGGAATAATAATACTTATTAAATTTCGAAAACGTCCAAATGTGGATTCACTTTAACATAAATATGAAAAAAAGCGTAGAGTTTTTTTATCTTTGTCATGCGAGTGCCTGCCTTCCCCCTAATCGCACACGAATGTAGTCTCTGAGCGATGGTATGTCATTTGAAATAACTGATTTCGTGATCTTCAAAGCTAAAAATGGATCCCAAACAAAAAGAAATCAAATGGCCAGTGGGCTTCGATCCTACGAACAGCCCTGTTTACGTAAAAAATGAGATGCATATGCGGGCTCATCCGAACCAGGTTTGGGCTTGTCTCACGCGCGTCATTACGTGGCCGGAATGGTATCCCAATGCGTCACATGTGGAATTAATTAACCAGCGGGCCGAACAATTGCAATCGCGAACGAAATTCAAGTGGAAAACATTTGGCGTAAGCCTGGTCTCCGAAGTCGTGGATTATGTGCCCAACGAACGGATTTCGTGGACAGCGTTGGGCCCCGGAGTGCAAGCCTTTCACGCATGGTTAATTATACCTGAAAGTGAAGGGTGTCACGTGATCACCGAAGAAACTCAACACGGCTGGTTATGCAGGCTTGGTAAAATCATTTTTCCAAACCGCATGCATCGGTTACACCAGGTATGGCTCACCGAACTAGAGAAAGAAGCGACCGCAAACCCATCTTTGAGATAAACTACAATTATTTTTCGTCCAGCTTACCTTCCTGCGCGTCTTTTTTCAGCTGATCATTCGCCATTACGCCAACTTCAACCCTGCGATTCAATGCGCGGTTCGCATCTGTATCATTTGGATATTTCGGTTGTGCCTCACCGTACCATTTGATATCAAAACGACTTTTATTAACTCCCTTCGATTGGAGAAAATCAGTGACGGCATATGCTCTTCTCTTTGAGAGATCCATATTGTACTCATCCGTTCCGGTATTATCAGTGTGACCTTCTACCAGAATATTTGTTTCCGGATATTTTACAAACACCTCGGCAACTTTCTGCAAATTAGATTTCGCTTCGTCACTCAATTCCGTGGAATTTATTTTGAAGAGAAGTCCGGAATTGAAAGTCATATTAATGCCTTCGCCGACGCGTTCAACTTGTGCATCTGGCACGGCTTGTTTTATTTCTTTCGCCTGCTTATCCATATGATGGCCGATCGCATATCCTGCGCCACCACCGACTGCAGCCCCAATCAATGCACCAATAACGGAGCTTTTGCCGCCGCCACCAATTATTGCGCCTGCAGCGGCTCCGGCGCCTGCACCAATTGCAGTTCCTTTTTGTGTATTGTTTAAACTCTTGCATGCGACAGATACCATTTCCGCGCATATTATTAACCATAGCCATTTTTTCATCGTCGTCTATATTTGAATTGTTATTTACAAATTGCCGCTTGCGTTAAATCAATAGTGATATCTTTCATCCCTTTGTCTTGTGCGCTACGTATACTTCCGCATAAGTTTTGTTTTTCGCTGTTGCTCATTTTTTTTGCAAGTACATCAGCATTGTCAGTCCCATATTTCTTCTGGTTCATTTTCAGCATGGCCGTCACTTTTGCTTTGTAGGCAGTGAAGTCGTTTTTCCCTTTTGCAATAGCCTCATCATAGCTGCCCAATGCGTCTTCAAAATTTCCGGATGCTGATTGAATATCGCCTTTCAATACGATAAAATCCGGGTTAGATGGATCTAACGTGATAGCCTGACCGATATTATTCATTGCATCTGCATACATCTTTTGCCTTGAATCAAGGGCCGCAATCTTCGCGTAAATAGTCGCGCGCTCAGATGCATGCTGATTTTTTTCAGTGAGCGAAAGAACGGTATTCAAATCTGCCTTCGCTTCGGCATTCATCCCGAGGCCAAGTTCAGCACTGGCCTTTTCAAAAAGGTTGTTGATACTACTCGGGCTTATTTTTAATCCTGCATTTGCCGCCGCTAACGCATCATTATATTGTTTCAATCCATTCAGGGCAGCAGCTTTTCCGGCATTTGCTTTCTCTTTTGCATCATAAGCATCGCATTTACTAAGAACATTGTTAAAATTTTCGAGTGCTGCACTATAATCACCAGATTTATTTTGTGACTCGGCGGTCGCGATGGTATTATAACAACTGTTGGACATGGTTACCAGGCCGCTTTTGCAATAGGATAGGGCTCCTGCCAAAAAAACGAGGGTTAAATATCTTTTCATGAGCTAGTGAAATCAAAGTCCATGCCCATGTTGGGTTTTTAACACGTGTGAACAAATTATAATCGCGGATTCCGCGGATTTTAGGCGGATTTTCGCGGAGTTTTAGGTTAGTTTATGATTATTCTACATGAATTTCCGGGTTGGAAAAAGTTCTTGCAGATTAATTTTCAAGATCAATGCTGAATACGAGGCGCTACGCAAATCGGTTATACATCCGCGGTTCACAGGTCTTTGAGGATCTTCCTGGGAAGTTTAGCCTTGATCATTTCGTATGATCGTTTTATGCAGGCCTGTAGCTTCTTTTTGGAGATCTTATTTGCATTCGTTAGAAGAACCCATTTATATCGAGCAACATACGGCGCAGGCATAAATCCCTCACTCTCCGATAAAGTTTCAAACTCCTCCTCAGGCACCTTAAATGAAATGCCAAAAGGTTCCGTAAGTGAAACAAGGGAAAAGATCTTTCCGCCAATGGAGAAACAAAGATCGTTCCCCCATTTGACATCTTCCGTTACTGACGGCAAGCTGCGGCAGAACGTGCGAATCTCATCCACCACCGTCGTTGCCATCGCGAATTTTTTAAAATTTAAATCCGTACCAAAAGTTGACTCAAGAAATTTACAAATTCCTCTTCTTCCCAACTTCCATTGTATTTTTTGCCATTCACGTAAAATGAAGGTGTTCCATTAACACCGCTGCGTATTCCACTCTCAATATCATCTTCCACTTTATTCAGAAATACATCACTTTGTATGTCCCTGGAAAATTCAGCCATATTGAGGCCAGTTTCTTTTGCATACATCAGAATATTTTCCGTGGCGAGCAGGCGTTGATGCTCGAAAATAATGTCATGCATCTCCCAAAATTTTTTTTGCTGGCCTGCTGCTTCTGCCGCTACCGCTGCATTGAATGCATCCGGATGAATTTCCGTAAGTGGAAAATTGCGAAAGGCGAATTTTAATTTCTTCCCCAATCTCTTCTGGATGTTTTTAATAATGGGATAAGCGCGGCCGCAATGCGGACATTGATAATCGCCATACTCCAATAACTCGATGGGTGCATCTGGATCTCCCTGAATATGATCTTTTTTGTTGACGGGCGGTTTTAATTGTGTACTCATATCAGTGCATTTTAATTGCGTCTAATTTTTCGAGCGCCTCCAAAATTCCTTCTGCGCCCGGATTGATTCCTACCGGTGATAAATAACTCCAGCGAATTATTCCTTCTTCATCAATAACAAATAATGCCCGTTGGCTCTCTCCCTCACGTTCATCATATGCGCCATACATCTTTGAAATTTTTCCCTTTGGTTCAAAATCTGACAACAGCGGAAAATGAAAATTGCGCGATTGGCTAAACGCGAGATGGCACCATTTGCTATCGACAGATATCCCCAGCAATTCTGCATTATGTTTTTTAAAAAAGCGTAATGTTTCATTGTACAAGGTCATTTGATCCCCGCAAACAGGACTAAAATCAGCGGGATAAAACGCGAGGATTACTTTTTTACCTTTCAGATCACTTAAAGCAAGTTTTTGATCAGGCGTAGAATTCAATTCAAAATCCGGTGCTGCAATTCCAACAGAAAGCATAAAATTTTTGTTTATTGTTTTTACGAAATGAATATCGGGATGATTCGCCCTCCCATTTTCACCAACTAAAATTAAACTTTAATAAACAAATCTCGTTAAACGAAAAAAAATGAACAACAATCATACTAAATTGTGGAAATTTTCTAGGCACATTTATAGATGAAATAATAAACATTATGAAAAATCAAGATGAAACAATTTCGGCTGCGGCAGACAGGGAACTTTTTATTAAGATGGCGATACTCGCCTGGCAAACGTACAACGGGAGAATGAATACATTGTTCGAAAAGCTAAGCGATGAACAGCTCTTATCAGAAGTAGCACCGGGGAGAAATACAGGAATTTATTTGTTGGGGCACATGATTGCCATTGGCGACGCAATGCGTCCACTGCTTGGATTTGGTGAAAAAATTTACCCGGAGCTTTGGAAGATTTTTGTAGAGACTCCGGATCACTCTGGACAAAAAATGCCTGCTGTCGCAACGCTCCGAAAGAACTGGGAAGATATCAACATTGACCTGACGAACCATATTAACGGGTTGCAGCCGGACGAGTGGTTCAACAAACATTCGGCCGTTTCGGAGGAGGACTTTGCAAGGGAGCCCTATCGGAATAAATTAAATCTGCTGATGAATCGAACCAATCACCTCAGTTATCACCTGGGACAACTGGCGTTCCTGCAAAAAAATTAGTTCGACGCTCAAGTGATCATTTTTTTGAAAAAAACAAAATGATTATGCTTCTATTATTTTAATTCCCTGTTTCCTGTATTTTGTCATTTTAGTGGCAGAGCAATTTGTAACAATTGCATTCACAAGATTAGGTTTTGCAAACTTGAGGTATGATTCTTTTCCAACCTTGCTTTCGTCACAAAGGAGGTAAGTGCATGAACTTTGTGCAGTCATCGCAAGCGTAATGGCCGCTTCTTTTTCGCTGTGACCGAACAATCCTTTCTCGGAAATTCCATCTACACCGACAAATGCTTTTGTTGCACGATACCTTGAAATGTGTTCTGACGCAATATTGCCATGCACAGCTTGACGTTCTGCATCAAATTCACCTCCGATGATATTCAATTTCACCTCGCTGTTTTGCAATTCAAAAATCACCGGAATCGAATTCGTGATTACTTTTATTTTTTTGTTTTTGATAAATTGACAAAGCCTGAAAACGGTGCTTCCACAATCCAAAAAAATAATATCACCATCAACTATTTCTTTTGCCGCCCGGCGACAGATAGCGTCCTTCGCTCTTACGTTCACCGCAGATTTATTGACAAATTGGTGGGGTACCTCCAACGGATTTACTTTCATCGCACCGCCGTGCGTACGGAAGAGTAGCCCATCTGCTGCCAACTGATTCAGATCCCGGCGAATAGTGATTTCAGAACTCTCAAGTTCTGACGCCAGCTGTTTAATATCTACTTCACCCTTTGAATCTAGCTCCTGGAATATAAAGTGTTTTCTTTTTTGAAAGTTCATGAGAATGTTGTTTCTTTGATCAAAAATAATCAAAAACGATCAAAAACAATCAAATTGACCAAGGAAGTTAAAATAGTTGATACCGAAATTCTTTCGGATAGCTGGTACACACTGAAACGAATCTCATTCGAGCGCAGGAACAATGATGGCTCGGTAAGCCGGGAAGTCAGGGAGGCGTATGACCGTGGAAACGGAGCTGTCATTTTGCTGTACAATAAAAAAAATAAATCGGTGATCCTGACCCGGCAATTTCGGTTACCGACTTTTATCAACGGTAATGAAGACGGCATGCTCATTGAAGCTTGTGCCGGTCTGCTCGACAAAGACAACCCGGAAGATTGCATCAAAAGAGAAACGGAGGAAGAAACAGGTTACCGCATCAATGCTGTCCAAAAAGTATTTGAGGCATATATGTCGCCCGGATCGGTAACGGAAATTCTATATTTTTTTATTGGTGAATATGATGAAACGATGAAAGTAAACGCGGGTGGGGGATTAGAAGAAGAAAATGAACGTATTGAAGTTCTCGAATTGCCGTTCAACAAGGCACTCAATCTGATGAGCAATGGTGGGATAAAAGATGCGAAAACGATCATGTTACTACAATACGCGCACCTTAGCAAACTCATAATATGAAAAAAATGATGACAATTCTCATTGCGGGACCGTACCGGTCAGGCAC
>Ga0068860_100002439_pt1 | contig 19537 bp, 7 predicted proteins | sample KBSSwiS32_FD_66597 | JGI IMG/M metagenome (GOLD analysis project Ga0068860, IMG submission 66597) | Switchgrass rhizosphere microbial communities from Kellogg Biological Station, Michigan, USA - KBS Switchgrass S3-2 | ecosystem: Host-associated > Plants > Roots > Rhizosphere > Soil ...
AAGCCGCCCTCCACCGCGAGCCGGGCGTTCGCGAAGCGGCGGTGATCGACCGCGAAGACACCCCCGGCCAGAAGCGGCTGGTGGCCTACGTCGTGGCGGAGGCTGATGCGCCGGCCGATCTGCCGCGCATCCTGCGCGAGCGGCTCGCCGCCGAGCTGCCGGCCTACATGGTGCCCGCGGCGTTCGTGGTGCTCGCGGCGCTGCCCCTCGCGCCGACCGGCAAAGTCGATCGGAAAGCGCTCCCCGCGCCGCCCGCGCTCCCTGCGGATACCGCCTCCGTCTCCGGCTACGCGCCGCCGCGCACCGAGACCGAAACGCTGCTCGCGGGCGTCTGGGCCGAGGTGCTCGGGCTCTCCCGGGTCGGCGTCCACGACAACTACTTCGCGCTCGGCGGCGATTCGATCCTGTCGATCCAGATCGTCGCGCGCGCCAATCAGGCCGGCTGCCGGATCGCGCCGCGCCAGCTGTTCCAGCACCAGACCGTGGCCGAGCTGGCCGCCGTCGCCGGCACGATCGAAGCGGTCGTGGCCGAGCAGGGAGCTGTCACCGGCGAGGCGCCGCTGTCGCCGATCCAGCGCTGGTTCCTCGCCTCCGACCGTCCGGACCGGCATTGGTTCAACCAGTCGTTCCTGGTGAGCCTGGACCGCGCCGTCGAGCCGGCGGCGGTCGAGCGTGCGGTCGCCACGCTGGTCGAGCACCACGACGCGCTCCGCCTGCGGTTCGAAAAGCTCACCGAGGGATGGCGGCAAGAGCTGGCGCCGGTGGGCGCCACACCGTTCGAATCGATCGATCTCACCTCTCTTCCGGAAAGGGAGCGCCGAGCCGCGCTCGAAGTCCGATGCGCCGCGCTGCAATCGAGCCTCGACCTCGAAGCGGGGCCGATCCTGCGTGCCGCGCTGTTCGATCTCGGAGCGAACGAGCCGCGCCGCCTGCTGCTCGCGATCCATCACCTCGCGGTCGACGGCGTCTCCTGGCGAATTCTGTTCGACGATCTGGAGAGCGCGCTCGCCGGCCGCGAGCTGCCGAAAAAGACCACCTCCTGGAAAGCCTGGACCGAAAAGCTCGCGGCGCTCAGCGCCACGCTCGAAAGCTCCGACCCCGAAGAGGCCGCGTTCTGGTTGCGCGAGCCGGTCGAAGAGCCGCTCCGCCTGCCGATCGACCCGCGGGCCGGGAACCTGGTCGCCTCGGCGCGGAGCGTCGCGGTCTCGTTCGATCCCGAGGAGACGCAACGCCTGCTCAAAGCCCCCGCGGTCTATCGCGCGCAGCTCCAGGACCTCCTGCTGGCCGCCCTGGTGCCCGGCCTCGCCTGGCCGCTCGGTGCCTCGGCGATCCGGCTGGAGCTCGAAGGGCACGGCCGCGAAGAGGAGCTGGTGCCGGACGTCGACTTGACGCGCACCGTCGGGTGGTTCACCGCCACCTACCCGCTGCTGCTCGAGGCGCCGCCCCAGACCGCGCCGGGCGATCTGATCCGCTCGGCGAAGGAATCGTTGCGCCGGACGCCGAAGCACGGCCTCGGCTACGGCATCCTCCGCTGGCTCGGCCGGTCCGAAACGCGCGAATCGCTCGCCGCTCTTTCCCCCCCTGAGGTTTCTTTCAACTACCTGGGGCAGGCGGACTCGACGCACCGCGGAGCGGAGCCATCCGCTTCGCGCTTGGCGTTCGCCCGCGAAAATCCCGGACCCACCCTTTCGCCCCGCGCAACGCGCGCCCATGAGCTGGCGATCTCCGCCGTCATCTCGGGCGGCTCGCTGCGGGTCGAAATGATTTTTGCCGAGGGACGCCTCGGCCGCGAGCTGGTCGAAGCGCTCGCCGAATCGTTCAAAGCGCAGGTCTTGGCGCTCGCCGAGCATTGCGCGGAGCCGGAGGCCGGGGGACCGACGCCGTCGGACTTCCCGCTCGCCGGTCTCGACGCCGAAACGCTCGCCAAGCTGTGCGCCGACCTCCCCGATCGCGGGCGCGGTTTGGAAGACGTCTATCCGCTTTCGCCGCTCCAGGAAGGGTTCGTCTTCCAGACTCTTTCGGCGCCCCGTTCCGGCGTCTACTACGAGCAGCTCGCGGCGACGCTCGAAGGGGACCTCGACGGCCAGGCGTTCGTCGAAGCGATGCGCCGCCTGATCGCGCGCCACCCGGTGATGCGTACCTCGTTCCGCTGGCAGGGGGTGCCGCGCCTGCTCCAGCTGGTCGAGGCGCAGGTCGAGCCGCGGATCGCGCTCGACGATTGGCGCCGGCTGGGCGCCGACGAGAGCGAACGGCGCTTCGCCGCACTTCTGGAAGAGGACCGTCGTCGCGGCTTCGCGCTCGATTCCGCGCCGCTGTTCGCCGCGCGCCTGATTCGCACCGGCGACGACCGGTGGCGGCTCGTGCTGGCGAACCATCACATCGTTCTCGACGGCTGGTCGTACCAGCCGCTGATGGGCGAGCTGTTCGCGCTCTACGCCGGGGTGCGGCAAGGGCGCGAGGTCGAGCTGGCGCCGCGCCGTCCGTACCGCGATTACATCGCCTGGATCGTCGGCCAGGACAAGGGCGCCGCGGACGCCTTCTGGCGGCGGACGCTCGCGGGCGTCTCCGAGCCGACGCCGCTGATGGTCGATCGCCCCGCGCTGCGCGGCTTCACCGGCCTCGTCTCTGGCGACGTCGAGCGGATGCTCGATCGCGACGAAACCGGGCGTTTGGAGGCTCTCGCGCGGCGCGAGCAGGTGACGCTCAACACGGTCGTTCAAGGGGCGGTGGGGCTGCTCTTCGCGCGCAACGCGGGGCGCCTCGACGTCGTCTTCGGCTCGACCGTTTCGGGCCGTCCGCCCGAGCTGGCCGGGGTCGAGTCGATGCTCGGCCTGTTCATCAACACGCTGCCGACGCGGGTGGCGACTCCCCCCGCGGAGCGGGTCGGCGCCTGGCTGCGCAACCTCCAGGAGCAGCAGACGGAGATGCGCCAGTTCGAGCACAGCTCGCTGCTCGAAATCCAGGCCGCGAGCGAGATCGAAAACGGCCGGCCGCTGTTCGAGTCGATCCTGGTGTTCGAGAACTACCCGCGCGAGACCGCGGTCGCGGCCGGCGGCGGCGAGGCGCAGTTGACGGTCGGCGACGTATCCTTCCGCGAGCGCAACAACCTCGCTCTCACGCTGGTCGCGGCGCCGCTCGACCGCCTGGTGCTGCGCGCCTCGTTCGACGCCGATCGCCTGGACGAGCCGACCGCGGCGCGCCTGCTCGACCAGCTGGTCGCGATCCTCCAGGGCCTGATCGAGCTGGGGGGCGAGGCGCGGCTCGCCGAGGTGCCGCATCTGCCGGCCGAGCAACGTTCGGCGCTGCTCGCCGCCGGCCTCGGCCGGTTCGAGCCGGACGAGGACCCGGCGCTGCCGCTCGAGTCGCTCGCCGGCCGGCTGGCGCGTCGCGCCGCCGAGCGGCCGGACGCGCCGGCGATCCTGTGGGACGGCGCGGCGATCGGCTACGCCGAGCTCGACCGCCGCTCGAACGCGCTCGCGCGGGCGCTCCGCGCGCGCGGCGTCGGCCCCGAAATGGCGGTCGGTCTCTGCTTCGAGCGCTCGCCCGACCTGGTGGTCGCGATCTTCGGCGTGATGCGCGCGGGCGGCGCGTTCGTGCCGCTCGATCCGTCGTATCCGAAGGAGCGCCTGGCGTTCCAGCTCGCCGACGCGGGGGTCCGGCTGGTGCTGGCCGCCGAGCCGTTCCACGGGCTGCTCGGCGAGCTTCTGGCCGGCCGAGAAGCGGTCCAGCTGTTCGCTCCCTCGGCTCTGGCGCCGGAGGCGAGCGGCGGGCCGGACGCAACGGCGGCCGAGAGCCCGCCGCCTCCCGAGAGCTACGTCGCCGAGCGGGCGGCGTACATCCTCTATACCTCGGGTTCGACGGGGCGACCCAAAGGCGTGGTCGTGACCCATCGCGGCCTGGTCGAGCTGGGCGTGCGCCAGAGCCGCCGCTTCGGGGTCGGTCCCGAAGCCCGTGTCCTGCAGTTCGCTTCGCCCGCGTTCGACGCCGCGGTGGCCGAGATCGCTATGGCGGTGACCGCGGGCGCGGCGCTGGTGATGGCCGAGAAAACCGCGTTGTTGCCCGGTCCCGGGCTGGTCCGCCTGCTCAAGCGCGAGCGGGTGACCAAGGCGACGCTGCCCCCTTCGGCGCTCGCCGCCCTGCCGGCGGGAGCGGAAAACGAATTGCCCGATCTGGCGAACCTGGTGGTCGCCGGAGAGGCCTGTCCCCCCGCGCTCGCCCGCCGCTGGGCCGCCGGACGGCGGTTCTTGAACGCCTACGGCCCGACCGAGGCGACGGTGTGCGCGACGATCGCCGATCTCTCCGGCGCGGAGATCGCGGACGGTTCCCCGCTGCCGCTCGGCGAGCCCCTTCCTCAGGCACGGGTTCACGTGGTGGATCGCGCGCTCGATCCGGCGGGCATCGGCATTCCGGGCGAGCTGTTGATCGGCGGCGCCGGGCTCGCGCGCGGCTATTGGGGGCGCCCGGACCTGACCGCCGAGCGTTTCGTGCCCGATCCGTTCGCCGCCGAGCTGGGTTTTCCCGCGGGCGGCCGGCTCTATCGCTCGGGCGACCTGGCCCGGCGGCGGGCTGACGGCGCCTTGGAGTTCCTCGGGCGCATCGACTCTCAAGTCAAGGTCCGCGGCTTTCGGGTCGAGCTGGAGGAGATCGAGACGGCGCTCGGCGGCCACCCGGAAGTGGCGCAGGCGGCGGTGGCTCTGCGCCCCGGCGCGGGCGGCGAGCCGCAGCTGGTCGGCTACGTCGTGGCGGGCGAGGGGGCGGGCGGCGATCTCGCGGCGCGCTTGCGCGCCCATCTGGCCGTCCGCCTGCCGGAGCACATGGTGCCGCCGGCGATCGTCTTCCTCGCCGCGCTGCCGCTGTCGCCCACGGGCAAGGTCGATCGCCGCGCGCTTCCCTACGGGGAAGTGCCGCGCGCGGCTTCGGAGGGAGCGACGCCGGAGGGAGCGGCGCCCGTTTCGGAGGCGCCGGCGTCCGGTCTCGAAGCCGAGATCGCGGCGATCTGGCGCGATGCGTTGGGCATAGCAGCGGTGGGCTTGGACGACAATTTCTTCGACCTCGGAGGACAGTCGCTGCTGATTCTCCAGGTTCAGGCGCGGCTGGAGGCGCTGCTCGGGCGCGACCTGGAGATCACCGACCTGTTCAAGTACCCGACGATCCGCCGCCTGGCCGCGTTCCTTTCGGGCGGCGCCTCGGCGGTCGAAGCGCTCTCCTCGGGCGCGGCCGGCTCCCGCGCGGCGTTTGCCGCGGCCGCCACGGCCGCCGCGGCCACCGACCTGCCGGCGCAGGGGAACGAGCCGATCGCGATCGTCGGCATGGCCGGGCGCTTTCCCCAGGCGGCGGACCTCGAGGAGTTCTGGCGGAACCTCGCCGGCGGTGTCGAATCCGTCCGTTTCTTCACGCCTGAGGAGCTGCGCGCGGCCGGCGTCGGCGAGCGCGCGATGGCCGAGCCCGGATTCGTCGCCGCCCGCGCCGCGCTCGAAGACGTCGACCGGTTCGACGCCGAGTTCTTCTCGATCACCCCGCGCGAGGCGGAGATTCTCGATCCGCAGCACCGGCTGTTCCTCGAATGCGCCTGGGAGGCGCTGGAAAACGCCGGGTACGACGCCGAGGCCTATGCCGAGAGCGGCGGCCGGATCGGCCTGTGGGCGGGCGTCTCGACGGGCGACTATCTGATGAACGTCCTGTCCGACGGCGAGCTGGTGAAGAGCGTCGGCACGCAGCAGCTGATGATCGGCAGCAAGACCGACTTCGTGCCCACGCGGGTCTCCTACAAGCTCGACCTGCGCGGCCCGAGCATGGCGATCCAGACCGCCTGCTCGACCTCGTTGGTCACCGCGGCGCTCGCCTGCGAGAGCCTGCTCGCCGGACGGTGCGAGATGGCGCTCGCCGGCGGCGTTTCGATCACCGCCTCGCCCGCGGGCGGCTACGTCTGGCAGGAGGGGGGCATCCTTTCCTCCGACGGTCACTGCCGCGCCTTCGACGAGCGGGCGAGCGGCACGATCGGCGGCAACGGCGTCGGCATCGTGGTGCTGAAGCGATTGTCCCGCGCGCTCGCGGACGGCGACCACATTCACGCCCTGGTCCGCGGCTGGGGGCTCAACAACGACGGCCACGACAAGGTCGGCTACATGGCGCCGAGCGTCGCGGGGCAAACCTTGGCGATCCGCTCGGCGCAGGCGATGGCGGGCGTTCCCCTGGCGTCGATCGGCTACGTCGAAGCGCACGGCACGGGGACGCCGATCGGCGATCCGATCGAGATCAAGGCGCTCGGCCAGGCTTTCGGTCCGGGCTTGGCACGGCGCTCGGTCGCGATCGGTACGGTCAAGAGCAACATCGGCCATCTCGACGCCGCGGCGGGCGTCGCCGGGCTGATCAAGACGACGCTCGCTCTGGCGCACCGGCAGATTCCGCCCAGCCTCCATTTCGTCCGGCCGAACCCGCGGCTGGAGCTGGCGGGCTCGCCGTTCTACGTCGCGGCGGAGCTTGCCGACTGGCCGGCGCCCGCGGCCGGCGAACCGCGTCGCGCGGGCGTCTCGTCGTTCGGCATCGGCGGCACCAACGCGCACCTGGTGCTCGAAGAGGCGCCCGCGCGCGAGGTCGTACCCGAGGCGCGCGCGCCGCGCGAAATTCAGATCCTGCCGCTGTCGGCGCGCAGCGACGGCGCTCTGCTCGCCGCGAGCGAGCGCTTGGCAGCCCATCTGGAAAATCCCGCGCACGGCAACGAACCGCTCGCCGACGCCTCCTGGACCTTGCAGGTCGGAAGGAAGCCCTTCGCCCGCCGTCGCGCGGTGCTGGCGCGGAGCGCCGAGGAGGCGGCCCGGGCGCTTCGCTCGCCCTCGCCCGATCGGGTCTTGGACGCGGCCGAGCCCGCGCGGGCCCGGACGATCGCTTTCCTCTTTCCGGGCCAGGGGGCGCAGCGCCCCGGCATGGCGGGTGCGCTCTATGCGTCCGAGCCGGCGTTCCGCGCCGAGGTCGATCGCGCATGCGAGATTCTGCGCGGCCCGCTCGGCCTCGATCTGCGCGACCTGCTGTTCCCCGCGCCGGGCGACGTCGCCTCGGCGGAGGAGGCGGCGCGCCGTCTCGAACGGACCGAAAACGCCCAGCCCGCGCTGTTCGTCGTCGAGCACGCGCTCGCGCGGCTCCTGCTGTCGTGGGGGATCGAGCCGGCGGCGATGCTCGGCCACTCGATCGGCGAGTACGTCGCCGCCTGCCTCGCGGGGGTGTTCTCGCTCGAAGACGCCCTCGCGCTGGTCGCCGTGCGCGGCCGGTTGATGGGCGCTCTGCCCGAAGGGGCGATGCTCTCGGTGCCGCTCGGCGAGCTGGAGCTTTCGGCGCTCGCCGGACCGGACCTCGACGTCGCGGCGCTCAACGGTCCGGCACGCTCGGTGGTCTCGGGGCCGGTCGAGGCGATCGAGGGGCTCGCCGCGATGCTTGACGGGATGGAGCTGGCCACCCGGCGGCTGCGCACCTCGCACGCGTTCCACTCCGCGATGATGGAGCCGATCCTCGACGATTTCCGCGCCGCGGTCGCGGCGATCGAGCGGCGGGCGCCCGCGCGCGCCTGGATCTCGAATCTCACCGGCAGCTGGATCACCGCCGAAGAAGCGGTCGATCCGGACTACTGGGCGGCGCACCTGCGCAACCCGGTCCGTTTCGGCGCGGGGATCGAAACGCTCGTCGCCGCCCATCCGGATCTGGTCCTCCTCGAGGTCGGTCCCGGCACCGCGCTCTCGACCCTTGCGCGCCGCCATCCGGCGATCGCGGGCGAGGAGGGGCAAGAGGCTCCCGTCGCCCGGCCGATCGTTTCCCTCCTGCCCGAAGGGGACGGCGAGCTGGCGCTGGCCCAGGCTCTCGCGCGCCTCTGGCTCGCGGGGGTGCCGATCGACTGGGCGGCCTACCGCTCGGGCGAGGCGAAGCGGCGCACTCCGCTGCCGACCTATCCGTTCGAGCGCGAGCGGTTCTGGATCGAGCGCCGGCTGCCGGAGGTCGCGGCGCCGAAGGGGCCGCGCGACGTGACGGCCTGGCTCCATCGCCCGACCTGGTCGGAACGGGCCGCGGGGCCGGCCCGCCCGGCGCCCGCCTCGCGCTGGTTGATTTTCCAAGACGACGGCGACGGCGCTGCGAAGCTCGCCCGCCATCTCGAAGCCGCCGGCTGCGAGGTGATCGAGGTGCGCGCCGGCAGCGCCTTCCAGCGCGTCAACGGCGGCTACCACGTTCGGCCGGGCCGGGCGGACGACATCGAGCGGCTGTTCGCCGGCCTCGGCCGCTTCGTGCCCGAGGCGGTGGTACACCTCTGGAGCCGGGGAGAGGAGCGCCCGGGAAGCGACGAGATCGCGCGCGGCTTCGCCACCCTGCTCCCCCTCGCCCGCGCCCTCGGCCGGCTCGAATCCGCGGTCGAGTTGTCGGTCGTGGCTTCAGGGCTGGCCTCGATCGACGGCGAGCCGCTGGTGCCGGCGCGCGGCGCGATCGTCGGGCTCCTCGCGGTCGCCGCGCAAGAGAACCCGGACCTTTCTACGCGCATCGTCGATCTGCCGATCCAGGGGGCGGGAAAGCTCGCCGGTCCGCTGCTGGCGGAGCTCAAGAGCGCGCCGGGCGGGCTGCCCGTGGCGCTTCGAGGCGACCGGCGATTCGAGCGCTCGTACGTAAGGCTGGCTCCGGTCGCAGCGGGGGAGACCCCGGCGCTCCGCTATCGGCCCGAGGGGGTCTACCTGATCACCGGCGGCCTGGGCAAGGTGGGGGCTCTGTTCGCCGAGCGGATCGCGCGCCGCGCACCCGGCGCCAAGCTCGCGCTCACCGCCCGCACCCCCCTGCCGCCGCGCGCCGAATGGGACCGCCAGCCGGCCGGGAGCGAAAGCGCGGCGCGGATCGCCCGCGTCCAGGCGCTCGAAGCGCTCGGAGCCGAGGTGCTCGTGCTCGCGGTCGACGCCGCCGACCGAGCGGCGACCGAGGCGGCGCTCGCCGACCTTCAGGCGCGCTTCGGGCCGCTCTCCGGAGTCGTCCACGCCGCCGGGCAAATCCAGCGCGGCCTGGGGTCGATCGCCGACCTCACCGCGGAGGACGCCGCCGCGCAGCTCGCGCCGAAGCTCCTGGGAGTTTCGATCCTCGAAGAGCTGCTGGCGGGCCGGCCGCTGGACTTTTTCCTCGCGGTCTCGTCGCTCGCGGGGACGCTCGGCGGCCTTACCTTCGGCGCCTATGCCGCCGCCAACTCTGCCCTCGACCTGTGGGCCGAGGCGCGTTCGAGCAACGGCGTCGCCGCGACGAGCGTCGCCTGGGACGGCTTCCGCTTCGACGCCGCGGCGCCCGCCGAAGGGAAGGGATTCCTCGGCATCTCGCCCGCGGAGGCCGACGCGGTTCTCGCCTTCCTTGAAACGGCAGGTTCGCCGCGCGTGGTGGTGGCGACCGGGGACCTATCGGCGCGCATCAACCAGAGCCTCAAGCGCCGCCCGGACCGAAAGAGCGGTCGCGGCGGCCAGACCCGCCCGGCCTCCCGCGGCCGGTTCGAGCCGCCCGCCGGCGCGGCGGAACGGACGATCGCCGAGATCTGGACCGAGCTGCTCGGCATCGCCGAGATCGGCCGCGGCGACAACTTCTTCGAGCTGGGCGGCGATTCGCTGCTCGCGATCCAGGTGGCGGGGCGGTTGAAGAAAGCGGGCCTGCCGGCCACCGCGCAGCAGCTCCTCGCCCTGCCGACGATCGCCGAGCTGGCGGCGGCGCTCGGCGTTCCTGCCGCCGATGCGGATCGGCCGCTCGCGGCGGAAAGTCCACGCCCGGCGCCGCCGAGCGTGTTGGTGCCGATTCAAACGCCCGCGCCCGGAACGGCCGCCCGGCCGCCGCTGTTCGCCATCCACCCGGTCGGCGGCACGGTCTTCTTCTATCGCGACCTCGCGCGCGCTCTCGGGCCCGATCAACCCGTCTGGGGCCTCCAGGCGCGCGGCTTGGAGGGCGAGGCGGAACCGATCGCGAACCTGGAAGAGATGGCGGCCTTCTACCTCGACGCGATCGAGACGCTCGGCGCTCCGGGGCCGCTTCACCTGGTCGGCAGCTCGCTCGGCGGCACCGTGGCCTTCGAGATCGCGCGCCAGGCGCGCGCCCGCAGGCGGAAGGTCGGCCTGGTCGGCCTTCTCGACACGCCCGGTTGGGGCCAGATCCCGCCGCTCGAAGGGCCGGGCGGCGCGCTCGCGATGATCGAAATGCTCGGCGCCGGACGCCTGCGGCTAGCCCCCGAAACGCTCGCCGGGCTGTCGCCGGAGGAGCAGGTCGATCGGATCTGGCAGGAGTCGGAAGCGCAAGGCGTGACTCTCGAAGGATTCGATCGCGAGCGCCTCGGGCGCCTTCACGGGATCATCCGCGCCAACATGGAGGCGATGTTCGGCTATCCCCGGCAGCGCTACGACGGACGCCTCGTCTACGCCCGCGCCCGCGATCGGCGTCCGGGCGAGCCGGCGAACCCCGAGCTGCCCTGGCTCGACGCCGCGGCGGAAGGCGTCGAGTTCCACGTCGTGCCGGGCGACCACCTGTCGATGAACCGCGCGCCGAACGTTGCCCGCCTGGCGGAGATCCTGGCGCGGCGGATGGGGGAGTAGAAGACACCCGGGTGGGGTTGTCCGGTGCCCTACGGGTCTCCTGGGACAGCCGGCGTCTCGCCGGCGCTTTTCGAAAAAAAGGACGGCCCGCGGAACGACCGCGGACCGCCCGAGACAGGGGGACCTGAAGGTTAGGCCGCGGGCGCCGGTGCGGCGGCGGCCGAAGCCGCAGCCGCCTTCGCCGCTTCCTCGGCCTTCTTCTTCAGATTGCGCCGGCCGCGCCGGGAATTGTCCTCCGGGCTGATCCCATATGTGGCGAGGACCGGGTTGGCGAAGCCGATGTGGGCGGCGACCAGGGCGGACAGGCGCCGGTGGACCTGAACGCCTCGAACCGCGAGCTCCCGGCGCGCCTGAACCGCGACGCGCAGGTTGCCCCGCTGGGCCTCCACGGAACCGTGAGCCGGCCGCAGGGTGCCGAGCAGCGTCTTCATCTCGTCGAAGATGTCGGCGATCCCGGGATACTTCGCAACGTCCGGCTCCAGGTTGTCGACCGTGGTCTGAAACGCGTCGATCTTGTCGGAGTACGAGTTTGCCTTCATGGTTTGAATCCTCCACGTTGGGTGGCATGATCCCGGGCGCGACCACGGTCGGCCCGGGGGTTTCGTCACTTCCCTTCTCGGCGGTCCGTTCGCCCGGAGGATTCGCCAAAATCCTCCGCGGAGGGTGCCGAAACAGCTCCGTAAAGCCGCTATCGCTCGCGGATAGCGATTAAACGGCCGCGTAAAGCGGCTTCCCGGCGTGGGAAGCCGCTCTACGCTCTGGGAAGCCGTTATCCCGCCCTGGGAAGCGGCTATCGGCCGTGGGAAGCCGCTTCCGGTCGTGGGAAGCGACTATTCGGCCGCGTAAAGCGGCTATCGCTCGCCGATAGCCGCTTTACGCCAGAGAAATTCGAACTTTTCGTCCCGCATTTCACCTTCCGCGTCGGCTGTCCCAGGGCCGGCGCGTGAAGCCGCTTTCGCCGCTCACGCGGCAAGAGCGCCCGGCGTTTGCGCCCAGCGGGACGCGCTGAGCGCTTGCGCCGCCGACAGATCGGCTGCCGTCACGCCGCCGGCTCCGCCGAGGCGTACGACCACCAGGTTTTCCCGCACGGACATCTCGACGACCGATCCCTCCTCGCGGCAGGTCGAGAGGACGAACGGCACGAAGCGGTCGGTCTCGCCCTCCGCTGCCAGGCGGAAGAAGCACTCGACCCGCTGGCGCGGGGGGCCGAGAGCCCATCCGGGCAGTGAGCTGAGGGCGAGCTGGATCCGCTCGGCCTTGAGCTGCGTCGGCGGTTGCTCGATTTGCAGTCTGTGGTTGGTCTTCTTCGTCGCCATATCGTGCATCTCCTTGTCCATCGCCACGACGGCTCCATGCCGTCGTGAGGCCCAACTTCGGAGCGCCGCTCGGGTTTGCAGTGTGTCGGCGCCAAATTAGCTGTTCAAGCTTACCGAGCGAGACGACAGGACGATCGATTTCAATTTGTCAAGCGGTTTTGGCGCCGCTGTGGAATAATGGGGAAGCGCGAGCGAGGTCCGCACACGAAAAGACACCCAAATGAGCCAACTTTCCCTACCCGCCGACTATGCCACCTGGCTGGCGAGCCTAAAATCGCGCATCAAGGGCGCCCGCCAGCGCGCCTTGCTGGCGGCGAACGACGAGCAGCTGCGGCTGTACCACGACATCGGCCGGGAAATCCTGGACCGGCAGAAGCAGCAGGGCTGGGGCGCCAAGGTGATCGACCGCCTCGCCGCCGACCTCTCCGCCGCCTTCCCGGAAATGAGGGGCTTTTCCTCCCGCAACCTGAACTACATGCGGCTCTTCGCCGAACAGTGCCCGGGCCTCCAATTCGTGCAGCAGTCCGCTGCACAATTGCCCTGGTTCCACATCGTCACCCTGCTCACGAGTCTTAAAGACGCCGATCTGCGCGACTGGTACGCCCGCGAAACGCTCCGCCAGGCGTGGCCGCGCGAGACCCTCAACCAGCAGATCAAGAACCAGCTTCACCTGCGCCAAGGGGCGGCGGTCACCAACTTCTCGCAACGCCTCGCCCCGCCCGAGGCGGAGCGGACGGCACAGATCCTCAAGGACCCCTACCACTTCGATTTTCTGGGGCTGGGCGACGAAGCCCGAGAGCGCGACATCGAAAACGTCCTCATCCGCCACATCACCCGCTTCCTGCTGGAGCTGGGCGCCGGCTTCGCCTTCCTCGGCCGCCAGGTCCGCCTGGAGGTGGCGGGGGATGAGTTCTTTATCGACCTGCTCTTCTACCACACGCGCCTAAAATGCCACGTCGTCGTCGAGCTCAAAGCCACCGACTTCAAACCCGAGCACGCAGGCCAGCTGAATTTCTACCTCGCCGCCATCGACGCCCAGCTCAAAGCCCCCGACGACCGGCCCACCATCGGCCTCCTCCTCTGCAAAACCCAGAACCGCCTGGTGGCCGAATACGCCCTCTCCGGCATCGAGAAACCAATGGGAGTCGCCGAATACCAGCTCGTCCGGGCGCTGCCCGAGCCGCTGGACACCTGCCTGCCCAGCATCGAGGAGATCGAGGCGGAGTTCTTGGGGAATTTGGAGTGGGAGGAGCTGCCGTGAGGCTGCCGAGGAAACCCCGGGGCGGGGGAACCCCAGGGGCGGGGGGACCCCGCCCCTACACGAGACGGAAATGTTGGGGCGGGGTTTCCCCGTCCGTGGGACAATGATGCGTAGGGGCGGGGTTTCCCCGCCCCGGGGTTCCCTCGCCTCAGTTTCCCCGCCCCGGGTTGAGGAATGCTTCCTGTGAAATATGACGTCCGGAAACATCATCGGCGATCCATCCGCCTGCGGGGCTACGACTACGCCCACGCTGGGGCCTATTTCGTCACGGTGTGTGCCCGGGAACGTGAATGCCTTTTCGGAACGGTGGTCGACGGCGCAATGCGCTTGAACGAAAACGGCGCCATCGTCGATGACTGGTGGCGGGACATCCCGCGCCATTTCCCGCGGGTCGATATCGATGCCCACATCATCATGCCCAACCATATGCACGGCATCGTCGTCATCGACGGCAACGATCCCATCGGCCCAACGGCTGTAGGGGCGGGGTCTCCCCGCCCTGGGTCCCCCCGCCCTGGTTTGCCCGGCGTGAAAGGAGGCGGGGGGACCCAAGGCGAGGAAACCAGGGGCGAGGAACCCCGGGGCGGGGAAACCCGGGGCGGGGAAACCCGGGGCGGGGAAACCCCGCCCCTACAGGAGGGTGAATACGGCGGTGGTCGAATCGCCGAAATCATCGTAGGGGCGGGGTCCCCCCGCCCCGTGAAGCCGCCTACGCTGGGGCAGATCGTGGCCTATTTCAAGTATCAGTCCTCGAAAGCGATCGCCGCGGCGCGGGAGATGCCCGGAGTTCCTGTCTGGCAACGCAACTATTACGAGCACATCATTCGTAGCGAGGAGTCGCTCGACAAGATCCGGTGGTACATCACCGAGAACCCGGCCCGTTGGGCGTTCGACCGGGAAAACCCTGCGGCGGCAACGCCGGAGCCGGAGAACGCCTGGCGAGCGGAGTTCCTCGGCAACCTGGACCTGGAAGATCTGCCGTAACCTACCCACCGGACCCGGCGTAGGGGCGGTGTTTCCCAGCCCCGGGGCCGCCAACCCTCGGAACCTGAGGGTGCATTCCGGACGGGGGTAGGGGCGGGGTCCCCCCGCCCTGGGACCGCCGAGCACCGGCTCGGCACCCAAGTGGGGGAGAACCCAAGAACGGCCGACCTGATCCCTCGGCGGTCACGGGGGAGTCAACAGCCACGCCGAGTGGTGCGTATGCAGAGCATGCTCATCGAACCCCAACGATCTCGTACCTCCAGAGAGTTCGCCAAGCACGGCGGCGGGGAGAGGGGTGGGATGGCCGAGTAGGTGCCCGGGCGTGCTGCCGGGGACGTGCCGGGCGCCGGCTCGGCGATTGGGGCGACCTACGCCGCTTCGGTGCCGAGCTGGTGCTCGGCGGTCCCGGGAAAAAGCAAAAGCACCGGTTGGGAAGGGCCTCTCCCGGGGGCGGCGTTGCCCGGGCATGGGCCGTCTCGGCCTAGTTTATGCTCGTCCGCGCTCGTGCAGGATCTCCAGGGTTCGAGCCCCTGACCGCCTGCCAATAGAATCAATAACTTAGAGGCATTCAACTTCGGTCTCGATTCGCTCGGCCGCCCTTGTAGTGCGCGGCGACCTCGGAGCGAACTTCGGAATCGGCGTCTCATTCCTGCAATTTTCGGCACTATGGTATCGAGCGGCCGGTGACGAATGTGTTGCCTGTCAGGAAGGAGCCTGATGTACGTCAGCAACTTTGAGGACTGGTACGAGCGGGCAAGCGTACGCACGAAGCCCCGCCGGATCCTTCTGGACGAGGAAGCCGAGGGTAAAGTCTACTTCCCCGTTGCGCAAATGCCTATCCTCTCGCACGCCATGGTTCGGGAGCGAGGCCCGGAGGTGGCGCGGGTTTTGATGGTTCAGCAGCTGTACCGGTACCTCGATTTCACCTCGCATCTCGAGCACCATCTGGTCAATTCGGCTGCGCAGCGAATCGCGTTTCGGCGCTCGGACTTCGATCTGCCGGGCGAGATGCTCTTCGACGCGCATAAGCTTTATACCGATGAGGCGTACCACGCTCTCTTCTCCGAAGATCTCAAAATCCAGGTCGCTTCGGCGACCAGGATTCTGCCTGCGGCCTCCGGGGCGCCCGAGTTTCTGAGGTGGCTTCACGAGCAGCAGGCATGCCATTCCCCGGAGTGGAGCGGGCTGCTTGAAATTTTTTCGGCGGTGGTGGCCGAAACTTTGATTTCAGCCACTCTCGTGCAAGTTCCGCGAGACCCGACGGTCATCACAGCGGTTCGTGAGCTGGTCGCCGACCATGCCGAAGACGAAGCGATTCACCACCGGTTCTTTGCCCAACTCTTTCGAATGACCTGGCCGACCTTGTCCGCCAAGCAGCGAGCGATGATCGGGCCGAAGCTCGCCCAATTCATGGTCAAGTTCCTTTTTCCGGACTTTGGCGTATTGCGCGCAAGCCTCGAAGGGGTCGGCCTCGACCCGGTCCAAGCGGAGCAGATCGTGGAGGAATCGCATTCTTCCCGAGGGGAGATCATGGAGGGCATTCGGCGGACCGCCCGCATGACGCTTCGCCTATTCGAGCAGTGCGGTCTCTGGGGAGATTCGCGGATCAGGGACTCGTTCGAGCAGGAAGGTCTGCTCGTCCAGACCCCGGAGACGTTTCTCGAGGATTCACCGAGCGCCTCCGATCCCGTCGAGGGCTTGGTGCAGATGGCAACCCCTTAGAGCTGGATCGCCGTCGCCCTTCGGGCCGCCCCTACCGCGGCGGCCGTTCGACCAAAAACCATCGCCCCGCCCGCTTCACCTGCATCTCGGCCAGGTGGGGGCCGAAGGCCGCCGTCAGGCGCTCGGCTCCGCCTCGCACCAGGTAGTAGCGGTAGTGCACGCCGTGCCGCTCGTAGACGAAATGCTGCGGGTTCCACTCGTCCCACTCGGCGAGCAGAGGGTCGTCTTCGTTGTGGCCCGGCCGGTAGGCGACGGGGGAGTTGAAGAACTGGGCGAACGAGAAATGGATGCGCCCGCCCTTGGCGACCTGGTAGTAGGCGGGGGTGTGGATCAGCAGCGGCGGCTCGTCCCAGCCGTTCGCTCCCAGCTCGCCGCCGGGCTCGTAGATCAGGCCCGCGAGCGCCTGGCCCGGCTCGGTTTGATCGAGCAGCTCGCCCAGGCCGTCCACTTCGGCGGCGAAGCCCAAGAATTCGGTCGCCGTTCGAAGCCACTGCCCGGCGAGCAGGCCGGCGGTCAGCAGCGCGGCGAGGCGCAACCGCCTTGAGTCTGGAGAGAGAGAGGGGAGGCCCGGAATCGCCAGCATCGCCGCGAGCGGCAGCAACCGGTCCGAGACCAGGTAGCCGCGCGTGTAGTTGGGCAGGACGAAATAGAGCAGTACCACCCAGCCGGCGAGCGAGAGGAATCGGGTGCGGTAGAGCGGGACGCCGCCGAGGCCATCACCTTCGCCGGCTTGAGGTTGGGAGCGCGGGACGGCGAGCACCAGGACCACGCCGAGGAGGATCGCGGTGAGCAGGTAGCACGCGCCGTCCGCCGTGCCGGAGAACAGGGTCGCGGGCATGTGGGCGACGCGCGCCGCAAGCGGTGCGAAGTGGGCCGGCTCCGCCGCCAGGCGTTGCTGGTAGCCGGTCATCAACTCGGCGGCGTGGAGGTGGGCCCAGGCCAGAGCGCCTACCCCAAGCGCGAGCCCGGGAATCATCGATGAAAGCTGGAGCGCCAGGCGCGAAAGGCTCGGACGGCGGACCAGCGCGAGCCACCCCACGGCGCCGGCAAAAACGAGCAGAAACTCCAGGTGCACGGTGTAGAACAGCAGGCCGAGCGCGGCGAGGATCGTCCAGGATTTTCCGCCGAACGGCCGGTCGAAGAACCGGTCGGCCCAGGCCACGCCCAGGAGCACCAGAGGATAGGCGAGCAGGTTGTCGACGAAGCCCCAAGCGAATGCCTCGTTGTACGTGACTCCTAGCGCCAGCAGCGCGTACCACGCCGGCCGGCCGGTGCGGCGGCAAAGCAGCGCGGCGGCCAGCGGCACGGCGATCAGGGAGAGCGAGAGGACGAGCTTGCCCGCCGCCTCGATCGGCATCAGGAATCCGAAGCCCGCGGCGAGCATCTCGAAAAGCCCCTGCGGCCGCAGGAGCACGATCTCGTAGGTCTGGCGCAAGGCCCGGGCCGGATCGTCGTAGAAGCGGAGGATCGCCGCCGCCGCGAGCTGCTGCGGGTAGTCCACCATCGGGAGGTAGCGAACCAGCCAGAGCGGGAGGACCCAGAGCGCGCCGGCGAGGGCGAGCCGTAGCGGCGGTCCCTGCGGCGTCCGACGCGGCGGAGTTACATCCCCGGAGGGGATCGAGGGGTCGGTCATCGGTCGGGCATCGTACACTCTGTCCCTCGTGGCTACTTCATCTCTCGTTCGCTCGGCCCGCGCCGTCGGCCTGGTCCTCGTCGGAGCGCTGCTCGCCGGAACCGTGCCGGCTCGGGGCGACCAGGTCCGGTTGCTCGACTCCGTGCTCGAAGCCGCGGCCTCGCGGGTCGAGAGCGCGCTCGGCGCCAAGAGGGAAATTCTCGCCTCGACCTTCATCGTCGGCGACGATCCGTTCTCGCTCGGCGCGCTCGCGCTGCTCCGCGACGCGGCGCGCCGCGGTATCTCGGTCAAGCTGTTGATCGACAGCCAGTGGAACAAGATCCCCGCCGCGGTGCAGGCGCACCTGGTCGACGAAGGGATCGAGATCCGCACCTACCATCCGTTCGTCTGGGGCAATCTCCACTGGCTCACCCGCCGCCTGCACGACAAGCTGGTGATCGTCGACGGCGAGGTGTTGATCGCCGGGGGGCGCAACATCGAGAGCACGTATTTCGGCCTTGGACCCTCGCAGGTCGGCCGGCGCAACTATCTCGATTGCGACATCGAGGTTCGCGGCGCGCTCGCGGGCGAAGCGCGCGAGTACTTCCTCGCGCTCTGGAGCAGCCACCACGTCAGGCAGCGCAACCGCTCGGCCTCTCCCGCGGCGAAAGCCGAGGCCGCCCGCCAGCTCGACGCCTACCAGGCGTGGCTCGACGCGCGGATCGCCACCGCCCGCAAGGCGGGAGTTCCGCTGCTCGACGCGCCGACGCCGGTCGAGCACCTGCGCTTTCTCCACGACCCGATCGGCCGCAAGGACCAGGAGCGCGGAGTCGGCCCGGAGCTGCTCGCGCGGTTGGACACGGCGCGGGTCTCGATCGCGATCGAATCGCCCTACCTGATCCCCACGCGCGCGTTTCGCCGCGGCTTGGCGCGCGCGATCGAACGGGGGGTCCGGGTAACCATCCTCACCAATTCGCTCTCGACCACCGACAACCTTTGGGCGCAGGCCGGCTACGTCGGCAGCGAGCGCCGGATGGTCAAGAGCGGCATAGAGCTCTGGGAGTACCACGGCGAAGAGAGCCTGCACTCGAAGGTGGCGCTGATCGACGGCCGCTTCTTGGTCGTCGGCTCGTTCAATCTCGATCCGCGCTCGGAGTACCTGAATTCCGAGATCGCCGTCGAGGTCGACAGCCCGGAGCTGGTGGCAGCCGAGCAGGCGATCATGGCGATCCATCTCGCCAGCTCCTGGCGGATCGACGAGAGAGGCCTGCCGGAAGGGGCGAACGAACGCTTTCCCGGCGTGCCCAAGCGGAAGGTGAGGATCCTCCGCTGGCTCAAGCTGTTGGCGCCTTTGATCCGCAGCCAGCTGTAAAACAAAACCGGCCGATCGTTTCCGATCGGCCGGCCCGGGTTCGACGTGAGCGATGCGATGGCGCTCTTTTTAGAGCGAGTTCAGGAAAGCGACCACCTGGTTCTTCTGCGTGAGGCTCAGGTTGAAGTAGTTGTTGGCCGGATTGAACGCCTCGTTGTCGTGGCGCAGAATCGCGTTGTTGCGCGTGAAGGTCACCGTGTCGTGCATCATGCGCGAGCGGGTGCGCAGGCCCCAGAGCGGCGGGGTGCGCAGCTTGGTGAGCGTGCTCTGGCCGCCGTTCTGGACGATGAAATCGCCGGTGCCGACGTCGTGGAGCATGAAGTCGCTGTAGGGGTGGATGATCTTGTCGCCGAGCGCCGGCGGGATGGTGAACTTGCCGCCGTTGACGATCGTGCCGGCCGGGGCCGTGGTGATCGAAGTCCGGTGGCAGTTCGCGCAGCCGATGCTGGTGAACAGGTTGGAGCCGGCGATCGCGTCCGAGGTGGCCGCGGCGACCGTGTCGCGCGGCGGAACCTTGGTCGCGCGCATGAAGCGGGCGAAGAACTCGACGTCCGGACCGAACGGCTCGGTGACGGTCGGCGCTTCTTCCGGATCGGGCACCGTGTCGAACGCCGCGACCGAGACGCCGTTGCTGGTGTTCTCGTTCGGCTGCAGCGGGCTGGTGATGCCCATCTCGTTCAGGTAGGCGTC
>Ga0068860_100002443_pt1 | contig 19521 bp, 16 predicted proteins | sample KBSSwiS32_FD_66597 | JGI IMG/M metagenome (GOLD analysis project Ga0068860, IMG submission 66597) | Switchgrass rhizosphere microbial communities from Kellogg Biological Station, Michigan, USA - KBS Switchgrass S3-2 | ecosystem: Host-associated > Plants > Roots > Rhizosphere > Soil ...
CCGCCGTGCGCGCCGACCTGGAAGTTGCCAGGATGAAAATCAGTCAGCATCAGGGCCACGGCCGTGGCCGCAGGAACGATCAGCTTGAAGAATGTAATCGCGCTGTTGGCCCGCGCGAAGACCTTCACGCTCCAGAAATTCAGCAGGAAGTAGATCACCACCAGCACCACGCAGATGCTCAGGCCCGCCATGGTGAGTTCGCCCTTCCCGTTGGCGGCGTGCACGTAGAGTGCCTGCGTCCACTCGAAGGGCCAGGAACTCATGTACTGCACCGAGGCCTCGGCCTCGACCGGGATCACCGACACGATGGCGATCCATGCGGCCCAGCCAGCGACGAAACCCACCAGCGATCCGTGTGAGTAATGGCCATAGCGCACTGCGCCGCCGGATTCCGGGAACATCGCACCCAGTTCCGCGTAGGTGAGCGCTACAAAAAGAATCACGATCGCGCCGATCAGCCAGGCGTACACCGCGCCGGGCCCCGCCAATTGCGCGGCGCGCCAGGCGCCGAACAACCAGCCCGAGCCGATGATGGAGCCCAGGCCCGTAAACATCAGGGCCACGGCGCCCACTTCGCGGCGCACCGCGTGCTCATTCGCCATATTCAGATCCCCACAATCGTTGTCGGATTTGCGTCAGTCTACTGCGGCGCCTTGAGTTGCGTGCGCAATCGTTCGACCCGCGCGGTCGCGCGCGCGCGATCCGCATCAGTAGCTGCCAGTCGTTGCTCGGCCACCGCGTACTTGAATACATCGGCGGTATTTCCGGCGAGGGTGTGCATGCGCACCAGCAGTTCCGCCAGATCCGCACTCTCCGGGCGACGGTAGAAGGCGGCCTCGACCTTGGGCAGCAGTTCGCGCACGCCCACCACATCCCCCGCCGTCGACAGCATCCAGCCCAGCTGAAACGGCGCGCGCGGATCGTTGGGATCCAAGTCCATGGCCCGCTTCAGGTGCGTGCGCGCGGCCGCGCGCATCCCCCGCGCATCCACGCCGCTGGAGCCGGGCATGTTCTCGTCCCTGGCCTTGGCGAGTCCGGCCTGCAACGTGCCGAGCGCGCGGTGACTCGCCGCAGACAGCTCCTCCGAGATGCCGAGCTCCGCCAGGCGCTCTTGCACGGCCCCGTAGCGCCGAGCCGCAAAATCTTGTCCCGCTAGCGTAAGCAGCGCGCGCTCATTCTTGGGCTCTTGGCTAAGCACGTCCTTGGCCATCTGCGTTGCGCTCGCCGCCTGCGGCTCGTGCGCCAGCAGCAACTCGGCCAGCCTCGACTGGACCTGCACGGTGGTAAGCGGCGGGTTGGTGAGCACGACCGGATCAGGGAGCGCCGCCGTGTACCGCTTGAGCACAATCTTGCCGCGCAGTTTTCTGAAGTACTGATCGAGCTGCTCGTACGGGATCCCGAAGGTGGCCGCGTACGCCTGCTGCTGGCTCTCGCCCATCAGGAGCCTCTGCAGATACTGCGGCATCACCTTGTCGAGCACAGTGTCCAGCAGCGTCAGGTGCGCCAGCCACCAGCATTGGGCCTCATAGGTGGCCTCGGTATCGGGGGAACGGTGCAGCGTGGGATCATTGGCCGCGAGCTGCAGAAACTGCGCCATGGGTATCCAATTGTGAGCGATGCGTTCCGAGCGCTCGCGAAGATCCTGGCCAACGATCAGCTGGTCATGCTCCACCCGGGCGTCCGCCAGAAGCAATGCGATACCTTGCCGGTACCACTCCGGAAGCCGACCCAAGCCCCAGCTCGCAAGCAACGCGCGCGCGCGCTGCTCGTACACCTCGGCATTCGCACTGAGTGGGCCGTTGGGCAGGACCACATAGTCATCAAAAGGCCCGGTGCGGAAGAATCCCCCGCCCTCCGAGCTCCAGACCGCATCCAGCATCGCCAGCTGAGCCTGCGGGAGGACATAGACGCGGGTCGGCGGCTCCGAGGCGACCGAGGACAGGTGCAGCAGCGCGCGCATCGACTCGTCCATCGCTCCGAGCTGTCGTCCCACCGTGAGCGCATCATTGGCGGAGCCCTCCGCCATGATCTCGAAATCCTTATAGGAATAGCCCCAGGTATCGGCGGCGCAGGCCCAACCTCCGATCGTTAGGGCCGCGACGATCATGCCCAGCGCCGCACGAGCGCCTCTCACGGCTTGTTCGCCGCCTGATACAGGGGCATAACCTTGGGCAGCAGCGCCTGCAGGTCGCTGGTGCGCGAGGCGCTCGAGGGGTGAGTGCTCAAGAAACCAGGCGTACCGCCCTGCCCGGACGCCGACATCTTTCTCCACAGGCTGATGGCGGCATTAGGGTCATACCCTGCGCGCGCCATGAGCTCCAGTCCGATCTCGTCGGCCTCCGATTCCTGCACGCGGCTGTGCGGCAAGTCGAAGGTCACCTGGGTCAGCAGGCTCGCCAGCTGCACCGAGGCATCGCCCAATCCCGCCAGGCCTGCGAGCGCTGTCAGGCCAACCTGCTCGTTCATCTGCCGCGACACCTGCTCGCGGCTGTGCTCGCGCAAGGCATGGCTGATTTCGTGCGCCATCACGGTGGCGAGCTCCGCGTCCGTAAGGTTGAGCTGATTGATCAGCCCGGTGTAGACCATGATGCGCCCGCCGGGCATGCAGTAAGCATTGATCTGCTTGCTGGTTTCCACGTTGATGGCCCAGGGCCAGTTCTTGGCATCGGGCCTGAAGGCGCCGGTCTGATCGATCAGGCGCGCGGCGATTTTGCGAACCCGCACGGTCTGCGCCGCATCGGCGTTGAGAATTCCAGCCTGTCGCGCTTTCGCCAACTCGGCCTGGTATTGCTGGGCAGCGGTTTTCTCGATGTCCGCTTCGCTGACCATGGAGGACATGGACTGCTTGCGCGAGACGCCCACCGCCCCGGGCTGCGTGGTCTGAACGGACTGGCAGGCGACCAATAGCAACGCCGCTGCCGTTCCCAAGATTCGCGTGATTCTGATCATGATCCGGTTCCCGTTGAAGGTTGCGCTTCCGTCGTCGGCGCAGGCGATGACTCCTCGGGCGCCGCCGTGACGGCCGGCGGATTTACCGATGGTGTCGGCGTCGTGTCGGGCTTGGATGTCGGCGCCGGACTCACTCCAGCGTCCGCTCCATTGCCCGTCGCCGGTTCCGGAGCCGTTCCGGGCGCCTCAGGAGCTGTAGGCTTAGGCGGCTCCAGCAGGTTTCGTACCAGTTCCTGGTCAGGCAGATGTGCCGCGATGTTGGCGCAGGCATCCCGGATCGCCAGCGCGGTCACGCGCGTGACGCCCTTGGCATCGCTTAAGCCCCGCGAAGGCGCACTTCCATAGCCCTCATAGACCCAGCTGCCCAGCAGCGTGCCGTCGGCCGCGTGCAGGTTGACCTTGTAGCCGATCGTGGCCGAGTAAAAATCGGCGCCCCCTGCAGAGGGCAACAAATACACGTAACTGTCCAGCGTGGTTTCGAGAATGCCGTTGAGCTTGTTTGCGGCGATCGCCTGCGCATCGCCAGGCGCCTGATCGCCAAACGGCACGGTGTGCGCAAACATGGCGGCGGTGACGGTCCGCACGGCATCGGCCTGTCCGGGACCCAAGGTGATGACCCACTCGCGTTCCTGGGTCTTTTCCTTCTGCACGTATTCGCTGAATGACTTGGGTATGCGCACGCCCATGGACAGCGGCATGGGCTGCATCAGCAGCGGCGGGATGGTCGGCCTGACATCCAGCCGCGTTGGCCCGCAGCCCGTCAGCGGCAGTATTGCCACCCATGCGCAGCACGCGAGTTTGCTATGCCATCTGTCCAATCACTTCACCTTCATCGCGTCCCGACACCTGGTTCCGGATCGAGCCCGACGAACGCACCACCGTTGCGTCGGCACACGATCCTCATGAGCGTGGAGTATCGCATCTGCGTGAACGGCGGAAAGCTCGGATCCAGAGGGAAGCCGAGTGCGTGAATGCGCACCTCGCGCTGACCGTCCGGACCTGCCCGGTTGATCGCGTCCACCGTCTGCACCACCGACTCGATCGAATCGCCCGTGAACTCGTCGCCGAATACGAAGATGCTGATCTTATAGTTCTGGTTCCCGTAGGTGCGAATCGCCTCAATGATGCCCTCGGCCGGACTTGAGGCCGAAAATGGCGTCCAGGTGCGCAGCCGTTCGGTGACGTTGTGGCGTTGCGAGGGCGAATCCGGCAGCCACTTGCCGCGGAAACTCGGGTACATGTACACGCCCTGATCGTTCATGACCTGAAAGCCCTTGAGCCTCGGGTAGATATCGAGCACCTCGTTGACCTTCTGCAGCAGCAGCGGCCAGTGAAAGTTGTACATACTGCCCGAGGTGTCGATCAGGAAGATGACGTACTCACTGTCGATCGGTACCCCGCCAATCGCAGCATCCTGCATGCGCTTGTACTGCGAGCCGAGAAGGCGTTTCATCTCATCGGTCAGCGTCTGCTGCGCGGACACCAGCTGGCCTTCGATGGTATTGGTAACCTCGGCCTCCTGTTTGGACGCGGCATACTCACCGCGCACCGAGGAAAGATCCCCGCGCAGCCGCGCGAGCTTGAGCTGATCTTCGGACACCTGGATTTTTCGGGCCTTCAGTTCCCGGTTGAGGATTTCGCTGCGCCCGCGGATCTCGGCCAGTTCCTGCTGCATCTTCGCCACCCGCGCGGCCAAGTCCACGCGGGCCTGCTCGATGGCCTTCGGTTCTCCGTATTTGCTTAATACAAACAGCAGAATGATCGCTCCGAAGGCGCAGCAGATCGTGTCCAGGAAGGACATGCTGAACACGTCGAACTCGCGACTGCGCCGGCGCCTCACGGCCAGTCCTTCGACGGCATCAGAAAGGCACCGCGCGTGCGGCGCGCGGCTCGCCAGAACGCGCCGGGCGCCTGCGGGTCACCCTCCATCGGCAGCAGAATCACGTTCAGCGGAATGCTGTTTGGATAGCTGTTGACCGCCTGCTGAAACAACTTCACGCGGCCGTTGCTGTCGATGGTCTTGCTGCTGCCCGGTCCGCTCTTGCCTTGAGTCGGCAGGCCATCGGTGATCAGCACGACGCTATCGGGCTTAGGGTCGAGGGAGTTGATCACAGCAAAGGCATTTTCGAGGCTGGTGCCGTTCTGCGGCACCAGCTGGCGCAGAGCGCCGATCGAGGCGCTGAGGGCCGCGCCGTCGCTGGCCTGCAGCCACTTGCCGCCGCTCCCGTTCATCAGCGGCCAGGCAGTGGTGTTGAAGGAATAGAGCTGGAACTGGCGATCACTGGCCAGCTGCGACATCAGCCATTCCACGGTGGCCACGGTGGCCTTCCACTTCTCGGCCGCACGGCGCTTCTCGGGAGCCATGTTGCGCAACCGGATGATGTTGACGATCGTCTCATCCATCATGCTGGCGGAACTGTCCACCAGGATCAGCGTGCGCTGGCCGTGGAGCTTAAGTCCCGTCAGGTAGGCGCGATCGCCCTCCCCCTTGAATCCGGCCACCTTGTTGCCTACGGGGCCCTTGCTGATCGATCCGGCCTCCAGGCGCCGGTTGCCGGCCTCCAGTGACTTGAGGTCCGCCTTGAGCTGGTTGATGTGTTCGCGGCGTGAGAGCGTGCTCTGGTTTGCTTCGGCGAGCTGCTGCTTGGTCTCGGTCAGTTCTTCTAGTACCCGAGATGATTGTCCCTGCGCGGTGACCTCTGCCGTGGTAGCCGACTTCAAAGCATTGGTCATCACCACCAGGTTTTCATAGCCATCCAGCACCTGATTCTCGAGCCGGTCAGCCTCGGCGCGGCTGGCCGCAGTGCGATGCTCGGTGGCGCGGCCTGAGGAGGCGTTCAAAATCATGTACAGCAGGACGATCGCGCCAAACGCGCAGCAGATCGTGTCCAGAAAGGACATGCTGAAGATGTCAAAGCGTCGGCGCTGCATGCTCGTCCATGAGCTCGATGAGCTCGAGAACTATGCCCGGTGCGCCCAGCCGCAAACGATCCCCGCGCTGCAAGGGAGCCTGGCCGTGCACGCGCTGCTCGTTTACGAACGAGCCGTACGTGCTCAGGTCTTCAACGTAGGCGTTGCCATCGCGCAGCACGACCCGGCAGTGCACGCGCGAGACACCGGGCAGCCCCGGGGGCAGAGTCAGCGCCCGCTGCCCGGCTGGCACTTGCGTGCCGATCACGAGCGGGCTCTCGAGCAGCGGCCAGGCGCGGCCGCCGCACAGCACGTGCGTAGCCCGCGCGCCGGCTCTGGATTTGGGCGGTGCAGCTTCGGGCGTTGCGGGTGCGCCGCGCAGTTCCAGCGGCAGCTCGCACACCAGAGCGGGTGTGGCGCCGCGCAGTATGGCCTGATGATGTCGCAACGCGCCGATGGCCGAGGCGCCTTCGGGGAGCAACGTCACATCGCAGGAGTTGAGCTCACGCAACCGATCGATCAATCCGGGCAGCGCCTGCGCCATATGGCCCACGCGCAGTTCCAGGTGCCGTCCCGCGGGCCGGGCGCTCTGCACCAGCTGCACCAGCGCCGCGTAGCAAGGCTCGGCCGCGCTCAGCCATTGCGCGCGCGTCAGTTCCGTCTCGGGCTTCTCCGTATCGGTGGCCAAGGCAATCGGCACGGATTCGCTGGTGTGCAGTAGCTGCAGCCAGCCAGCAACGCCATCGGCCAGCATCTGCTCGGTCTGCGCGCGATAGAGCGGATCGAAGCGCGTTTGCTTGACGAAATTTCCGGCGACGATGCCGATGCACAGCTGCTCAAGCCGCTGCCAGCCCCAGGCGCCGTCAAGTTCGAAGCGTGCGCGGCGTGCGCCGCGCCCCTCCTGCTCCACCGCGGTCACCACCACCCGATGCCGGTGCAATTCGAGGTGCAGCACGTGCACTGGAACGGGGGTCAGTGCGCAGGCTGCGAGCGCCGCATCGACCAGGCCGGTCTCCACCACGCCCGCCTCAGAGGCAATGCCCAGCAGCAACCCGAGCTGTTCGCGCGAGTAGCCGGCCGGGACCGCGAGCATAAGCCGGTGCTCGGCATCATCCGTAGCAGCCAGCAGCGTGCGCAGTTGCTCAAAGGCTAGATCCGCGCTTGAGAGTTGCGGCCGGTGAGTCCGGCCCAGAGGGTCAGCGGCCAGATCCTGCCAGAACCGGTGATAGGTGCGCTGCGGCTGGAGCTTGGCCTGGCGCGCGGCCACCTCGCCGGTGAGCACTTCCGCATCGGTGACGCAGGCCACGCCGGGGGCGCGCGCCACGATCCGCGGCGCTTCGGCGCCGGCGGGTGCGGCGAGGATCAGCTGCGCATCATTGAGTTCAAGAGCCAGCATGGGCCGCTAGCGCATTTGCAGGTGACGGATCAGGTGCGTGTCGAGATAGTTCTCGGTATCCAGGACCGTGCGCTCCTGGCGCAGCTGCATCTGATGCAAACAGAGCATCACGACAATGCTGAGTGAGAGGGCCACCAACGTGGAATTGAATGAGGTGCCCAATCCCGCGACCACGCCGGACACATCACCCTCGACGGCCTTGTGCGCCTGCTGTAGCGAGTTGCCGATGCCGCGCACCGTGCCGACGAACCCGATCGCCGGAATCGCCCAGGCCACGAAGCGCACCATCGACAGTTCGGAGTCGAGGCGGTCCGTCTCCAGGTTGCAGGTCTCCCGGATTGCGAAGGCGACGTCCTGGATGTTCTTGGTCGCACCGAACCGGTGCAGACCCGAGAGCAAGGCGCGCGGCAGCAACTCCGATTGCAGTGCCGCCGGCAGCGCCTCGATCTGCCGCGCGTATTCACGGCTGTCCTCGGGCAGGATCCGCACCCCCGGGGGGAGCGAGAGCAGGTCGGTCTCCAGCAGGCGGCGGGCGCGCAGGATTGCGCGGGACTTGTAGCCGATGATGAAAAACGCCCAGCACGAAAGGATCACGCAGGTCTCGGGCTCGTAGTCTTTGATGATCGAGTAGACATCACGCTCGGGCACGAATTCCTTGTCGTGGGCCATTGCCGCGAGATTGGAGGCATAGATGACCTCCGCATGCGGCCGGATCACGGTCACCCAGATGGCCTGCACCACCGTGACGATGATGATCAGTGAAAACAGCTCGATAAGAAATTCGTTGGAGTTGGCTTGTTTCATGGACGCTGAACCTGTGTCAGATGTCGACCGGGAAGGAGATTTCGGAATCCGCGTGCACCTTTTCGGTCGGCTCGATGCGATCGGGCACGTTGGCCGGCTGGCTCGCTGTGCCAGGACTGGGTGTCGAGGGCGCAGGTGTCGGGGCCGTGCCGGAAGCTGATCCTGCGGCCGGAGCCGGAGTGGGTGCGGGCTTTGCGACGGGCGGCGGGGGGTCGGCCGCGACCTCACCGAGGCCTGCGGCCAGAAGCAACACCACCATGCACAGCTTTACAGTTCTCATGTGCTACTCCGCGTAACGAGCGATGCGAAATCCCAGATCGTCGCGAGGCGCGGCGCCGGCCGAGCGCGCCGCGACCCGAAGCTCCGCACTGTCCGCGCTGCGCCAGCTGGAGCCGCGGACCGCGTGTTGATTGCCGGCCGCGGAGTTCAGCGGATCGACAGCGAGCGCATCCGCGCTATAAGAAGTGGCGTATAGATCGGTCGTCCACTCACTCACGTTGCCGCCCAGATCGTACAGACCCAAAGACGAAGCGGCAAAACTGCCCACCGGCGCGGAGGCCAGAAAGCCGTCGTCATAATCGGCTATCACATCCGACAACGGCGTGCGCGCACTGGCATCGGCATAATTTCCTGAGTTGGCGGCCACCGGCAGTGCGTCTCCCCAGGGGTAGCGGTGCTGTGCCGAACCACCGCGCGCGGCCCACTCCCATTCGGCTTCGCTCGGCAACCGGTAGCCGGTGGTCATGGGCGAAACCGGCACGAGCTCCCCGCCCTCCTGGCGGTATGCCGGCGGCAGCCCATCCTGTTGCGAGAGCCAGTTGCAGTAGGCGGCGGCGTCCTGCCAGCTCACCTGGACCACGGGCTGGTTGTCGAGGTTGAGTGACACGCCACCGAACACCCCGGATTTGTGTTCCGGATGAAATGCGCGAAATTGCGCATTAGTGATCTCGCGCGTTCCCAGATAGAACGGCCGGCGCAGCTCCACGGGTCGCTGAGCCTCGTTCGCGCGACGGCCAGGTTCGCGGCGCGTGCTGCCCATGGTGTAACGCCCGAGGGGAATCAGGCGCAACTCGATCGAGCCGTGTGCGCGTATGGTCTGCGGCGTGCGCGCCGCCTTTTGCTGCGCTTCAGTCAGCAGCGTCACTTCCACGGCCTGCTCGAGCCCGGGCCTTGGAGTGATCGTGCTGCTGGAGCTTAACAGCCCGCTCTTGCGCACTTCGATCTGGTGCGGCACGGCGGTAAGCGAGAGCGTCTGACTGCCCCGGCCGCGGCTTGCGCCATCGACCCAGATCTCAGCATCGGCCGGCGTCACATGGATGGCGACCTTACCAAGGATCGGCGTGAGGTCCACCGAGACTTCTTCCTTGGCACCCGAGTGCAGCTTGACAGTCCGCGAGGCGTCCTCGTATCCGGGCAGAGCCAGCGAAAGCGCCGTGGCTACATCGGGCCGCAGGCCCAGGTGCAGCGGAGTCTCGCCGCGGTACACGCCGCCGGCCATAACGCGAGCACCTGAAGGGTTGCTGCGCACCATCAGCGAGCCGTCGGGCAAACCGAGTTGTACCGGGCCGATCGTTTGCGGCTCACCGATCTTGACGAGCAGATCCATCGTCCAGGGCTTGTAGCCGGCAAGTCGCAGTTCGAGCCGATGCGTGGTGGCAGCAAGCCTGACCGTGACGGGCGTGGCGCCCACGGGTTTGTCATCGATGAGCACCTGAGCGCTGCCGGGCACCGAGCTGATCGACACCGGAGCGGAATTTGCCACCAGAGCGGGCGAAAATGACTGGCTCTTGCCTTCACCTTGCACCTGCAGTTCGCCGCGATACGGCAAGTAGCCATTTACTTCCACCACCACAGCATGCCGGCCGGCCGCCAGCTCGAGCGTTCCGGGCACCTTAAGCGCCGTGCCGGAATCAACCTGCAGAGTGCCGGCCGCCGGAAGTTCGACACGCACCTTACCGGCAAGTTTCTTAAGTTCGACCGCCACCACCTGGCCGGGCTTGCCGGTGACTGAAAACGTTTGGCTCTGCTCCTGGTAGCCGGGCGACTGCACGTGCAGCGTGTAGCGTCCGGGACGCACAAACAATTGCTGCCCGAAGCGCGGGGTCAGCCAGCCACCGGACACGTTCATCCGGGCCTGGGCCGGCAGCACCTTCAGTTGCACGGCGACCCCGGTGGCCAGAAACCACATCACCAGCACCACCAGGAATCCGCCACCGACGATGAGAACCCGGCGCCAGTTGAACTCCTGCGCAGCCGGCGCCGTGGCCCTCGCACTTTGATACTTGAGGCTGACCACGGGCTCCATCGCCCCTTCCGTGGTGCCCGAAACCAGCGCCTCGCGGTCAAGCACGGGCGGTGCGGTTATGTTGCCCGTGCCGCCGTCCTGGACATCAAGGCAGCGCTCGCCGTCCCGGTTGCTCAGTCGCAAGACCACCGGGCCTGCGGTGAGCACGTCCCCGGCGTTGAGCCAGACGGACCCATGGAGCGGTGCGCCGTTGTGCAGCAGGTTGCCGCCGCTGGCTGACTGCACGAATAGCGCATCCTCATTCAATCCCATCCAGGCCAGCGGCGCGGTGGCACTCGAATCGACCACCACCGCACAGCCTGGTCCACCGAGGGCAAGCGGGAAATCGTCGCGCTCGACGCGGCGTTGGCCCAGCGAATCGGTGATCAGCAGCACCGTACTCATATCGGGTCCACGCACTGAATGCTAAGCACCGCAGGGGCGGCGCCCGGCGCAACGTTCAGCTCGCGCCGCACGTCGCGATAGCCTGATCGAGTACCCACAACCACGTAACGACCGGGCTTGAGCTGCAGCGCGCGCTCGGTGAAATTCCCCAGTTCGCCCACACGGTAGACCGTGACGGCGGTGAGATTGTCCGAACGCAGCGTCACACTGACCGGGGTGCTGGCCTGATCGAGCACGGAGCTGACCTGTCCGATCTGGCGCGAAAGCACGGGACCCGGCGAGGCGATGGACTTCGCCTGATCCAAGCTCGCGCGTGCGGCGACATACACTGCCTGGCTGTAGGTGCGTTCGGGATGGGAGATGACCTGCTCGAGATCAGCGTTTAGCCGGGCGCGATCGCTCGCCACCTGCATGGCCCGACGCGCATCCACCAGCGTGGAGTCCAAGGACAGCGCGCGCTGGTACTGCGAGGCGGCTTCCTGCCACTGTTCGGTAGATTCCGCGGCATGCGCGCGAGCGAGCGCGGCGGTGAGCTGCGTAGCCGAGCTCATCGCGGCGAGCTGCGCCGTCGCGCGCGCGATCTCCGGATCATTGGGCCGGATGCGCCGCGCTTCCTCGATCGCCGCGCGCGCCGCGGCTTCCTGCTGTGATGCGATCGCGGCGTAGGCTCTCGACATCGCGCGGCCAAACTGATCGGCCTGCACTTGCGCGCCGGTGCGCGCGAGCCCGGATTGCGCCTGCGGATCGTACGGGTCCAGGGAAAGTGTCTTGCGGTAGGCGGCGGCCGCTTCCGCGATCCGGCCTTGCTGTTCGAGTTGCCTCGCCGCGGTGTTCTGCGCGAACACGGCATCGAGTGAGGCCGCGCGCTTGGCGCCGCGCTGCGCGCTGGCATCGCCCGGCCTGATCACGAGCGCCTGATTGAAGGCCGTGGTGGCCGCCTTGGCATCTCCTTGCTGCAGACCGGCTTCGCCCTGCTGCATGAGCGACTTGTAGGCCGGTGCGCGCTGCGCTTCCAGCAGCGTCAGATCATGCGCCAGAGCGCTCAAGCGGGTTTGCGCGGCGGCATAGTCGTGCTGTTGCATCAAGTTATCGGCGGCGGCCAGCGCGGTAACGGCGGCCGCCGTGCCAGCGGCGGCCCAGGATTCCGCGCCGGCCTTCTTGAGGTTGGCCAAGCGCTCGGCGATGCTCGCGCGCTGCTCATCCGCCGTCGACTTCAGTTCCGCCAGCGCCTGCAGGTCAACCGGCTTGCTCTCGCTGTCCGCCTTGGCAGCTTCACTCGCCGCTGCCGGAACCGCGGCCGCCGGCACAACTGGCGTTGCCGGGCGGTGAATGGGCACCACGAACAAGGCGATTGCGACCAGGCCTAAAGCTGCGATCACGGCGACCACGACTCCGGAGCGGAACCCCTGGCGCTGGAGTTGCTTGGGATCGGGGAGCGCCACGGGGGCTGAGCGCTTCCAGGTGGGGCGCAGCACTTCGGCCGCGCTCTTAGGCGGAGCCAGCGCAGGAGCCGCATGCGGGATGGCAGTCCCGCTTACGGCGTCCGCGCTGATCGTCGCAAGCTCGTTGTCGATTTCCTGCATCGAGGCTGGCCGGTCCGACGCTTTGCTCTTAAGGCACCGCTGCATCAGTTCGATGAGCCGTTGCGGCGCCGGCCCCACCGGACGCCAGTTGGCGGGCAACTCGCTCGCGCCAGCATCGGCCGATCCATAGTTCGGCGGCTGGCCCGAGAGCATCTCGCACAGCAGCGCACCAAAACTGTAGATGTCATCACTCGGCTGCGCCGGCTGCGCGGCGCGCTGCTGCGGGCCGGCGGAATACGGCGAGAGCGGCAGGTTCGCGCCGCGCCCGGCTCCGGCCGGCGTGAGATTTCCAAAATCCGCGAGCTGCGCCCGCCCGCCGGCGTCAATAAGAACATTAGAGGCCTTCAGGTCGCCAAACACCAAAGCGCGCGCGTGCAGATAGGCAAGCGCCTGTGCCACCGAGCGCAGGTGCGCAAGATACATCCCCAGGGAGCGACCGCGCAGCGATCCTAAGTCACCCCCCGGTGCGAGAGGCATCACGATGCCGATGTACTCAGGGCTGTTGACTAGCTCAAGCGGCCGCATGATGGCCGGATGATCCAGTGCGGCGCGCGCGCTGTATTCCGCCTCCAGACCCGGGCTGGTCGTACCGCGCGGTTGCAGCTTCAGTACGACGCGTGCGTCGGTGCGTCGATCAGCCGCTTCCCAGACCTGGACCTGCTCCGATCCGCCGAGTCTGCGGGTAAGCGTATAGCGATCGGCAATCTCCAGTCCGGTCTTGAGCATTGATTAAAGGCGTGCGCGCTCAAGGCTTGACGGGCGCGTTTCCTGCTACCGGATTGTCCAGTCCGGTTTCATTCTGGTACAGCTCCTTGAGCAGCCGGCGCCATTCGAGGAATTGCTGCTCGCCGGAGCCGCGCAGTTCCACCACCTTGCCTTCGAGGTCCAGATTGATGGGCGCCACTTCGGCGCTGAAGGACTCGGTCTGCTGCTTGATGGCCTCCGAGTGCGCCTTGGCTTCCGAGGCCTGGCCCATGCCGCTCTTGAACGCCTCGATGCCGGCGTACAGGCCCACCGCGCCCGCCACCTGCGCAGCGTCGGAGCTGTGGGAACTGGTCGCGGCCGCAATGCCGCCCAGAACGCCCACCGCGCCGAGCAGCATGCGCATATGCGCGCTGTGCTTGAGGTCCTGTTCCTGCTCGAGTTCCGAATAACTGCTCCGGCGCCAGTTGAGGTAGGAATCGCTGATCTTCTCGGCCGAGACCTCGTACTGGTCATCGACCGTATCCAACAAGGCGTAGTCGCGCTCGCGCACCTGCTCGAGGCGCTCGGATAACGGACTGTCCTCGGCCGGCAGTCGCAGTATCTTGTAGGTGCCGTCGCGTTGCTTTTGCAGGTAGCCCTGGTAGGCGTAGGGAGCGAGTTCCGTGTCAAAGCGCAGCAGCGCCACGTTGCGGATTCTCTCGAAGTCGGCCGGTTTGAGCTTCGCGCGCACCGCCATCAGGTCATCGGCGATCAGCACGTACAGATTCTGGAACGGATCGCGCGCCGTGGTGGCGCCGGATTTGTAGGCGCGCGTGTCCGGTTCGCCTGTGTATTCCTTCGATAACCATACGTGGCCGGTCGCATCGGTCGCGACTATTGAGAGCTGCAAGCTCTGGCCGTCGGATTTGAGGATCGTGCCGGCGACGTTCAGATCGAATGCGGTGAGGCCGTGCGGCACGACGCGCACCTGGCCCCAGTAGCCGGTTCCCTGCATCGTCTTGGCCAGCAGCATCGGCATGTAACGCGCTTCGGCGGCGCGCACGTCCGGATCGATGCGCTGCTCCTTCTGTTCCTTTTCAGTCGCCGGTACGTGCGGATCAAAAATGCCCACGCCCACATCAAGGAGCAATGGCTCGGCCACCTCGGCCGCGCTCTTGTGCGCCGTCGATAAGGGTTGTGGCCGCGTCTCGCTGGTCACGCAGCCCGACACCAGCACGCACAGGAAGGCCAGCGCACTGAGGCTTTTTAAGCTCAAGTTCACGGCGCTCCCTTCTTGTAGTCGCGATATTCCTGCCAGAGCTTCGCCTGCAGCTGCGGATCCTTCTCCTTCATGGCCGCTTCGCGCAGCTGGCGTGCGACGACGTCATCGTCGTTGCCGTCACCGACATCAGTCGGCACCCGTGACGGTCCATTACCGCCGCCGGTTGCACCCGCGCTGCCTCCGGCGCTGCCGTGGCCCGTTCCGCCTGCACTGGAGCCTCCACCACCGGCCATTGCACCGCCGGACGCACCGCCGTTCGCGGGTCCGCCTCCCGAATTGCCGTTGCTGCCACCGCTCGAGCCCGAGCCGGCCTTGCCCCCGCCGGAGCCACCGCCTGATCCGCCACCGGATCCGCCGCCGCCTTGGTTCCCGCCTTCGCCCGCTCCCGCCCCGGAGGCGGCATCGGCAGCCGCCGCATCCCGCTCTCTATTTATGCCCTCCTGGGCGGTGCGAATGTTGCGGTCAAATACCAGCAGTGTGTCGTCCATCCTGCGATTGATCGCGGCCCGCTGCTCCTCAGTTGTGACGGCGCCGTCGCCACCTCCCGCTCCGGCCCCACCCGCTCCCGCTGCAGCTCCGCCGGCCGAACCGGCGCCAGCCCCAGCCTTGGCACTCGCCTCGCCAGCATTGCCGCCGCCAGAGCTACCTCCGGCACCGTTGCCTGCCGAACCCGCGGCTCCGGAAGCTCCTCCGCCTGCATTGTTGCGGCCAGCTCCCGCCGACCCACCGCCTGCCGGTGCAGAGCCCGCACCTGCGCCTTGCGTGCTGCCCGTTCCTGTCGGAGACCCACCACCGGCACTCGCGCCAGTGCCAGCCGTTGCCGCGGTTCCCGCGCCCGTCGGGGCACCACCCGCCGCGCCCGACGCCCCGGCCCCAGTGGGCGAGCCACCCGCCGCCGAAGTTCCACCCGATGTACCGTTGTTCCCAGCTGCAGAGCCGTTTGACGACGCCCCACCGGATGCGCCGGGAGCGGCCGCAGAACCTGTGGAGCCCGAGCCGCCTTGCATCCCGCCGGAGGATTGCGCGTCCGCGGCACCGCCGGGAGTACCGCCAGCGCTGGCACCACCCGCAGACTGCGCACCGCCAGAATTTGCCGAAGTGGATCCACCGCTGGCTGATGTACTAGCGCCCTCGGAACCTTGGCTGCCAGGCATGCCACCGGAGGCCTGCGCATCCGCGCCGCCTCCGGCCATGCCCCCGCCGCTGCTATCCGCAGACTGCCCACCCGAAGAACTCCCGGCGGAAGAGGAACCACCGGACGAAGGGCTGCCGCTCGAGCCTTGGCCCTGGCTCTGTCCTTGACTCTGGCTTTGCCCCTGACTCTGGCTCTGCCCCTGACTCTGGCTCTGGCCCTGACTCTGACCCTGACTCTGACTCGTGCTCGGAGAATTGCTTGAGCTTTGACTGGAGCTGGAACTCGGGCTTTGCCGAGAGCTTGAGCTCGAACTCGAGCTGGAGCTTGAACTCGCGCTGGGGCTTGTGGGCGATGGCGTGGAGGACGAGGTCGATGGACTGTTGGCACAGCCGGTCAAAACCACCGCAACCATGCAAGCACAGCTTGCAATTCCCAAAGAGAGCGGCCGTGCCGCGAACACTTTGCGGTGCACAGCTGCGAGCGCACTCATTGCTTCAGGATCCATTGGCTTCAAGGTCACCACCCGTCAGAAAATGGTCCAACTCAGATGCCATGCGCGTGCAGGCCGTATGCTGCACGGGCGCTACGAAGGGCAGCGGAACAATGGCGCCAACGATCACGGAGTGGCCGCTGGCCTCGGTGCCAATATTGCCCAGAACCACGCCACGCTCCAAATCCCAAATCTTGGCCTGGTAGTCGGAAGACTTTTTCCAGAATGCAATGCCGAAGCATCCCCCGCCGCCGGGCCCCGCGGCGCAGGCCAGCGACCCGCTCTTATCCGTCACGGCGGTCCCGCCCTCGATGGACACCACGTATCTGACCTGAGCCGCGGCGATGCGTTCCCGCACACCCGGCCTAGCCAGCAACACGCGCGCGAACTCCACATCGGCCGGGGCCGTGCTGGGTTCGAGCCAGGGATACAGGCTGTCCATGAACGCCTGGTGCGGCACCACCTTGAAATGCTTGCCCGCAATAGCCACCGGCTGGAACGGCTGGTCCAGCTTCTCGACGTTATGCCCCAGGAGTTGTTTTTCAAGGCAGTCCAGGAATCCGCTTTCGGAGCCCACGCCCCGCAGCTCCGGCTTGGCCAGCAGCACGACGCCCTCGTTCAGGTCGATTCTGGCCGCGACATCGCGCGACTCGTCGATCTTGACGTGGATACACCCGCCAACAAGGACGCTCGCCAGCACGGGCAGAAGCCGCCGCAAATCCATCGTTCAGGGCCCTCATAGCCGGTCAGTATCTTGTGTATGTCCTGAATTATGGCTGAACGGGTTCCAAACGGTATGGGCAACCCGGGCGGCCGGGGAATTCAATCAGCGGGCGCGGGAAGGCCCATTGCGGGCACGTCCCGCCGGGGCAAGGGGGATAAGGGACCTGGGAGGTTGCGCCGCAGCGCGTTCGCTGACGAGCGGGCGGCCTTACGCGATCCGTGCGGGTAAGAGAACTAGCCGATCAGCCGATCGAGCAGCCACATTTCGTAGCCGATCAGCACTACATAAATGAACGCCGCCCCCATCAGGATGGGTCCGGCCAGAAGGCGGCCGAAGGTCGGCACGCGCGTGAGCACCACCAGTATGGTGACCGCCGAAGCGGTCAGGGCGAGCTTGAGGAACGCGAAGGTGGGCCCGTTGCCAATCACAAAGGGCTGCATGATCGGATTGATCTCGACCGCGCCATGCTGGATCAGTACCAGAGTCATCAGCGTGTCGGCCATGGACAGCAGCAGCACGATGAAGGCGGCCGCAAACCAGCGCGAGGCGTGCCAGTCGATCGAGCCGATTCGCGCCGGTTCGTCGCGCCGGGGATTTCGCCGGCGAGCGTGCCAGCCACCGGCGACCAGCGCGCGTACGGTCTGCGAGCGGCGCTCACCTGCGGTGCGCCGCTCGGTCGTCCCGGAAAGTCCCTCGTTTACCGCCGCCATGCCCGCAATCAACCGGTGGCGGCTAATTGCGGCAACGCTTCGGCAGGATCCTCACCGAACAGCGGATCGACGATACGGCGCTGGTCAAGCTCGCTGGCAATTTCCTCGAGCGAGGTGGGCGCACTGGAGCAGTAGCCCTGCATGAAATCGACGCCCAGCGCTTGCAGCAGCGCTTGAGATTGTTCGCAGTCCACGTGCTTGGCCACCACGTGCACGCCGGCGATGCGCGCCGCCTGGGCGATCGCGCACACGCGCGCCTGGCGGCCGCGGTCCTCCACCAGTCCACGGGTCAGCTCCGGATCGAGCTTGACCAGCCGCACACCACCGTTCAGCAGCAGGTCGATGCCCATATCGCTCAGTAAAAAATTGTCGATGACCACTCCGGCGCCGGCCTGATCCATTTGTGCGGCGAGCTGTGCGAAATACTGCGCCTCGCGCCGGCAAAAGTCGTGGGGTACTTCGAAGGCCAGAAGGCCGCGCGGCAGGTTCGCCTTTTCCAGGCACACCTTCACGAAGTGTAGGAAGTTGCTGTCCTTGATTGATCCGGTGGTGAGGTTGACCGAAAACTGCGCGGGCTCGCCATTCCAGATCTCGGCGCGCTGCGCCAGCCACACCAGCAATTCGCCGACCACGCGCCGGTCGAGCGCCGAGCCCAGGCCCAGCGCCTGCGCTCCATCGATGAGTTCCTGTGGAGCCTTGGCGGAGGCCATGGGGCCTGCAGCGCGCATCAGCACTTCGTAGCGGCGGATCCGGATGCCGCTTTGAATCGGCGTGAGGTGCTGCGCGTACAGCTCCATGTCGAAGGCCTGGAGTTTCTCCAGGAAGCGATCGGCCTCGGCGTTGTCCACGCGCGGGCTGGCTTCAAGGAGGGCCGCCACCTGCGGCGGATTCATGTCCATGGTGGAGGCCAGCGTTCCGGCGATGGCGCCCTGCGCCCCAGAACTCAAAGTGGTGCCCCACTCGCGCACTGCTCTCACGACCGGTATGGGCAGGTCGGGCGCCGCTGTGCCCTTGCCGCGTAGCCAGCGGTCATCGACCACCAGCATCACGAATCCCACGAATGCATTGGTGTCGTCCTCGGCGCGCAGCAGCACCGCGGTGCGATCGCGCTGCAGCGGATGATTCACGCGCGCCGGCGCGCCGCCGCCCACGAAGCTCTCCAGCGCCACGCGCATGGCTTCGCGCTCGGCCGGCCCCAGCACCTCGCCCTGGTGCCAGTAAATGTTGCCGGCCGCATCGTGCAGCGACACCCACTTGGCCCACAACAACGGCAGCGCTGCCACGATGCGCTGGCCACAGGTGCTCGCCTGCATCGGCGGGCGCGGGGTTTTGTGCGTCAGGGACGGCAGCGTGAGGGACATAAGGTTAGGAAACTAGCGCGACGCAGCGTGTACGGTCTGTGACCGGGGTCGCCAGTTCGCAACACAGCAAGCTAAGGCCCGCACGAATCGTGCTAAAGCGGCTCGAAACGGTTCAATTCCAGGTTCTTTTTGACCTTGCCGGCCGGGAAAACCGTGCCGTTGGCGACCACGTAGACGCCCGCTGAACATAATTGGACCGCACCGAAGGCCAGCCCGAGGTTGAAGGCGGCGTCGCTGTCGGCGAAGCGCCCGGGCTGCAACGCCCCAGTGAGCACGATGGTCTTGTCCGCAATCCCGCCCAGGGCCTGGGCCGTGGCCACCATCGTGTCAGTCCCGTGGGTGATGAGAATGCGCGATGCCGGGCAGGCCATGACGGCCTCGCGAATCGCCTGGCGATCCGCATCGGTCATCTCCAGGCTGTCCTTGCGCAGCAACTCGGTAATCTCCGGGATCTCGCCGAGTCGCGCGTGCACCAGCAGCTCGCGCACCATCGGCGCACCGACGTGGTAGTTGCCCTTGGCGTCGAAGTACACCTTGTCGATCGTGCCGCCGGTCGTGAAGATCGCGATCTGCATCGTCGCTATATCTTAAGCTGCTGCCACGCACGCGAGCGCCAGCGCGCGAGCAGCGCCACGCCCACCACCATCGAGTAGACCACCACGCTGATCCAGCCGCCGATGGCCCCTAAGCCCCATTGCGGCAGAAAGTAGACCCAGCCCTGCCCGGGCGCGAAAGTCAGCATGTGCGCCAGGGGCACGAATAACAACCAAGAAATAGCGATCACCATGGTGGCAGGAATCTTGG
>Ga0068860_100002444_pt1 | contig 19519 bp, 17 predicted proteins | sample KBSSwiS32_FD_66597 | JGI IMG/M metagenome (GOLD analysis project Ga0068860, IMG submission 66597) | Switchgrass rhizosphere microbial communities from Kellogg Biological Station, Michigan, USA - KBS Switchgrass S3-2 | ecosystem: Host-associated > Plants > Roots > Rhizosphere > Soil ...
TTGCCATCACTCAAACAAATAGATACGGAGCCGTTGTCGCGGGCGCCGCTGCCTGTGATTGGTTCAGTTACTATGGACAGAATTCAATTGATAAATGGATGTGGTCCTATTTCGGAGTATCGCCGTACGATGATCCGGCAGTGTATGCAAAAGTTTCACCAATAACTTATGTCAAACAGGCGAAAACACCTATTCTGATTGTAGTAGGTGAGCGTGATGGCGAAGCGCCGCCACCACAATCACTTCAATTCTGGCACGCTTTAAAAGAACTGCACGTTCCAACACAATTATATATTTATGCGGACGAGGGGCATAGCTTTGAAAAATTTGAGAACATTGTTGATGTGGCAGCGAGAACTGCGGAGTGGTTTAGGAAGTATTTGAGGTGACGCGCTTTCTCGTCATTTCGAACGGAGTGGTTGAGCGAAGCGAAGCAACGTAGTGATAAATCTGATTACCTTCTCCGCGACCAAATTTGAAATGTCACTTCGTAATTTTTTTTGTTTTCCTTGAGTTTGCAAAGCGAGTCGCCAAAGCCACAATCAGATTTCTCACTGCGTTGCTTCGCTTCGCTCAGCAACTTCATTCGAAATGACGATAAAGTGCGCGCTTCGCCCTTACTTCTCAACCTAAACCTCAACCTTAATCTCAACCTCAACCTCAAACGCTCACAAACCTCTCAAACGTTTGCCAATACTTATCCTTGTAAATATCAAAAGTTACGTCATATATGTCTGCATACTTCTGTTGGATCTTAAAAAGCACTTTCGATGGTTTTCTAAAATCTTTGCAGGCAAAATAAATCTCGCGAATACTGTCAGCCGTTTGCCTTCCAATATTCAGGTAGCCATCAGCATCTTTCAACTCCGTGGAAATAGCTGATTCAATTTCATTTAATACTCCTAATGTTTTTGAATCCGGCATTCCCCGATTCTTTCGACCATCATATTTTATTTCAACATGTAAAACCCAGGGATGGGAAGCTTTACTGTCCCATGACAATAAATCCGTATTGATGATGGCGATCAGTGGATTTCCATTCTCAAGTTTTGCTTCCAGGGCAGAGTAATTATCATTCTCCGTATCATGTCGCACACCTTCATATTTTTCAATAAATTCCTTTTGTCGCCAGATCAAAAAATCTTTCAGTTTTGCAATTGGTATCAATTCTTTGCTTGTGTCCTCTTTGCCAACTACACTTATCGTGTCGATTGTCGTCACAAAATTCATCTCGCCGAGAAAATTGTCCAGAAAAATATAAGTGCCGTTAGTGATTTTTGTTTTATTCTCATCATCAAAATCGTTATGGATAACTGTTACATCAATCTTATCGGGAAAGTTCATATGTTCATTTGCAAAGAAGCTTAGATTTTTATCATTGAATTTATAGCCGGACATTTCGATGCTCAGGTTCTTAATGTCCATCGCTGGTTTCATTGCGGTAAAGAGCCAGCCATCTAATTTGGGCGCGGCGTTGACGAGCTCCTCAATAAAGACAATATTTTTAACGGCACCGTCGGCAGTAAATACCAGTTCAACGGTGTTCTCATCGAACATTCCCGTGAGATAAAAAAATCCATCTTTGAGTTGATTGAGTCGAGGTGAAATCTTATCAAAGAAATTCTTTTCAACATTTGCTTTTTCCCTAATCACTTTGTAAAAACGCTTTTCGTTTTCACAAAACCAGGACCAAAATGCCGCGTATGAATTGATCGGCTCTTCTCTCCTGAATAATTTTTTTATGAAGCTCATAAAACAGCGACTGATTTATTTAGGGGTTGCATGACTGTCGCACGCGATGTTGTCAAAGTAAAAAAAAAATTTGATAGTTGAAATACCCCTTTAGGGGCAGGCGACAACAATCTGGGCACGCAATGCATGGAACTGTCATCTACGCGCCGGGTCACCGTCTACTCAGACTCATTCAGACTTTGTTTGTAATATTGGCCAATGGATCATCCGTCCGGAATTCAAAAGCCCGAAACAACACAGCAATTCAAACCAAAGCTAGGCTTACTCGATGCAACGATGATTGTTGCGGGAAGTATGGTTGGTGCGGGAATCTTTATTGTAAGCTCTTATATGGTCCAGGATGTCGGAAGTTCCGGGTGGCTGATTTTTGCGTGGGTGTTGACAGCGTTGATGACGGTTGCGGCGGCCTTGAGTTTTGTCGAACTGAGTGCCTTGTTTCCAAAAGCCGGTGGTATTTATGTCTACTTGAAAGAAGCGTACAATCCGTTAATTGGATTTTTATATGGGTGGAGTTTCTTTACAGTGATACAAACAGGCATGATTGCCGCGGTGGGCGTTTCATTCAGCAAGTTCGCGGCATTTATTTTTCCTTCTCTCGGAGAAAAAAATGTTTTGATTCATACAGGCCTCATTGACATTTCAGGATCTCAATTATTCGGAATTGCACAAATTATTATTTTAAGCTGGATCAATACACGTGGAATAGTCACAGGAAAAATTCTACAGGACATACTCACCTTTATAAAACTGCTGATGCTCGTCAGCATAATTGTTCTTGGTTTTACAATTGGTTTTAATAAAGAGATATGGATAGCCAACTGGCAACATCCGTTTGAAATGTTCAGGCATTCTTCACGATTGCCAGGTTATGATGGCAGTGATAATTCATGGACACATGTGACAGGCGTTTCTGTATTTGGAGCGATTGCTGCTGCGATGGTTGGCGCGTTGCTCACAAGTGATTCCTGGTACAATATCACTTTTATCGCCGGTGAAGTAAAAAATCCGAGACGAAATGTTGGACTTAGTCTTTTCCTAGGCACACTAATTGTCACCACGCTGTACTGTTTGTGCAATATTGTGTATTTAGCTGTGTTACCACTTGGTCATTCGCCCGGGGATACACAAAGCATCGCGTTTGCCGCAGAGAATCGTGTTGGTGTTGCAGCGGGCTTGCACATTTTCGGCGCGGGGTCAGCACTTGTCATTGCGCTGTTGATCATGCTGTCCAATCTGGGTTGCAATAATGGATTGATTTTATCAGGAGCGCGAGTTTATTACGCGATGGCGCAGGATAAATTATTTTTCAAAGGAACAGGTAAGCTGAACGAAAGATCAGTGCCGGCGAATGGAATCTGGTTACAGTGTTTTGTTGCATGCCTGCTTTGTTTGAGTGGAAAGTATGGTGACCTGCTTGATTATATTTCTTTCGTGGTGATGTTATTCTATGTAATTACAATTGCGGCTGTTTTCGTGTTGAGAAAAAAGCGCCCGGATATGGAGAGGCCTTATAAGGCATTTGGATATCCTGTCGTGCCGGTTATTTATATCATCCTCGCGTCTGTGTTTTGCATTTCACTTATTATATACCGACCGGTATTTACAATTCGCGGATTGGTGATCGTGTTGTCGGGGATTCCTGTGTATTATTATGCTGTTATGAGAAAAAATAGAGCTTCAGCTTGAATATTCTTAAAAATCAATTCATCAACTAAATAACAACAATAAACTCTGTTCCCTCTCCGGCCACTGAATGCACTTTCATTTCTCCGCCATGTGCTTTTACAATATCATAAGCGAGGGATAGCCCTAACCCGGTTCCGGATCCTGTAGGTTTGGTTGTAAAAAATGGTTGAAAGATTTTGACGATGATATTGTTTGGTATACCGATTCCATTATCTTTTACTGATATTTCGATTTTATTATTTGTCCTTCGCGTATTTATTTGCACGACAGGCTCGTAGTTCGTATCGGCGTGCTTCTTCTTCTCGTTGACAGCATAGAAGGCGTTATTGAGCAAATTCAAGATCACACGACCTAGTTCCTGCGGAACGATGTTTATTCTTCCAACATCATTCCCGAAATCTGTTTTCATCGTTACGTTAAATGATTTGTCTTTTGAACGGTAGCCATGATATGCGAGACGAACATATTCCTCTGCCAAAGCATTCAGATCCGTTGACTCCTTATTGCCTCCACTCGATCTGGAGTGTTGCAGCATGCCTTTCACAATTGCATCGGCACGCCGTCCATGATGAGATATCTTTTCAAGGTTTTGTTTGATATCTTCAGCAATCGCCATTGCTTCGTTTTCATTTCCATTCTTCAATTCAGTTCTCATTTCGTCGAGCAATTCATTATTTACATCGGAAAAATTGTTGACGAAATTTAAAGGGTTTTGAATTTCATGTGCGATACCTGCGGTGAGTTCCCCCAGCGAAGCCATTTTTTCAGATTGAATCAATTGTGATTGAGTAGCCTTTAATTCATCCTGCTGCTGCTGCAATTTTATATTCGTCTTTTTTCTCTCGATATTATTTCTCCAAAGCAAAAAAAGCATTGCGCCCAGTAATAAAATTCCGCCGCTGGTTCCCCATAATAATTTCTTTTGCTGGCTGTTTGTTTCTTTGATCAACTCCTCATTCTTTTTCAGAAGATCGATTTCCGATTGCTTCTTTTCGAGATCGTAAGTGTATTCGATGGCCACGATATTGCGTACGCTTTCATTTTCGTGCAGACTATCCCTGAAATTCAAATACGTTTTTTGAAATGCATAGGCTCTTTTGAAATCACCTTTTAGGAAATATGCATCTCCCAGGATTTTATTGATATTCTTCACATTCGATCTTGTACTGGTGTTGACAGGGGCGGTCAAGCACATCATTCCATACTTGATGGCGCTATCTGGTTTGCCAGCCGCGAGATATGTCGTTGACAGAAGCCTGGTGACCCATGGCAAAAGACCTGTAAACTTTTTGTCACTGATCAGTAGCTCTTCTGCAGTCAATGCTTTAACAAGTGAATCATAATTCCTTCCATGTGAATCCATTTCCAGGATCGCCAGTTGTCCTTGGAACATATTATCGAGATCACGATTCTTTTGAGCGATTATAATTTTTCGGGTGTAGTAAGCACGAGCCTCATCGGGTTTATTATCCTTTTCCGCAATTTGTCCAAGACCGCCTAAACAATGCGAAATACCATCTTCGTCACGCACGCTATCGGCCAATTGTAAAGCTGCTTTCAAATGCTGCCTGGCTTTATCTGTTTCTATTCGTAAAAAAAGATTGCCTAGTAACGTATGACAAAGAATTCTCCACCTTGTATTGTTGATTTGTTCTGCAAGTTTTAAAGCACCGAAGCTATAGCCGAAAGCTCTGGGCATGTCATTGAGAAAACTATAAATGTAACCCATATTGTACGTCGCTGCAATCACGTTGATGCTATCCTTCAACTCGGAGAATTTGTCTATCGCAGCCTGTGTCGGGGGAATTGCATTGGCCAGTTCACCTGCGAATCGATAAATGAAACCGAGGCTCATTAACGAAGTGGCTTCACCAATTGGATAATTAATTTTTTGAGATATTGCCAGTGCCTCCTTGTTTATTTCTATTGCTTCCCTTGGAATCTTATTTCGCAACTCAAATGCAAGTGCATTCAAACGATTCACGCGAAACGTATCTTCTGCAGTATGAGTTGAAATGTCCAAACGCAGTTTTTCAATCCTGGGTGTCTGCGCATTCACGGAAAGAATAAAATGAACGAAAAAAAATACCAGGGTAAGGATCCTATTTGGGAGACGATAGGACTTCATAAGATAAATTGTTTGTCAGTTATGGCGATTCATGTCACACAATGATCATCCTGTGGACGATGTAAGTTCAGCAAAATTTTGATACATAATTTCTATTGCGGAAGTAAATAATGTATTTTATCTAGAAAGTATTTTTCTCAATCATCCAATGATGACCAAATGGGTCGCGGATGGTTCCTTGTCGATATCCATAATCATAATCCTGCATAGGGCTCAATTCAATTGCTCCGGACGCAATGGCCGTTTTGAATATTGCGTCGGGATCATCAACGAGAAGCCCGATAACAACGGTCGTTCCTTTGCCGGTTGCAGGACTTATTTCACTGATCCGGGAAACTTCTTCATGCATGCGAAAAGGTGTTGTGCCGATGAGCATTTCCGCAACGTGAACACTGCCGTCGTCATTAACTACTGCGCGCATGACACTTGCGTCAAACGCATTTTGATAAAACACAATTGCATCCTTGAGGTTGTTCATGTATAACATCGGAACAATTAACGGAGAAGAATTTTTCCTTGTATCGGCCGCCATAAAACAAATTATTAATGAAAGAAATTTAGTCGATATCCCATTCTATAAAAAATAAATTTTGCTCACTTTCTTTGTACTTGTTTTTCTTTGTGCCTTTGTGTTAAATAAAATCCCCACACAAAGAAAAACAACTAATCCAAAAGTGTTAGCGTTCCTTGAAAAATGCTTACTTGCGTGCTGGATGATAAAAAACAACTTCTATATTTTAACAGGTGGCCCGGGTGGCGGCAAAACGAGCCTGTTAGAATTCTTAGCCGACAAAGGATATCACTACATTCCCGAAACGGCGCGACAAATTATTAAGGAACGTCTTTCAAAGAATTTATCACCGCGGCCCGAGCCGAAAATTTTTTCGCAGGAAATTTTTCTCAGGGATTGGGATAATTATATTTCACACTCCGGCAATTCATCTCTTTTATTTTTTGACAGGTCTTTTTTGGATAGCTCGTGCATGATATTTGACAGTGATATTAACTTTTACAATCAAATCAGGGACGATCAACTCCGACATAGATATAATAATACTGTTTTTATCACCCCTCCCTGGAAAGAAATTTATACAAACGATGAAGAAAGGGATCAGACGTTTGAAGATGCGATTCGGGTTTATGAAAGAATTGATCAATGGTACAAATCCCACGGTTACCATCTTGTTGTTTTACCAAAAGACACAATTGAAAAAAGAGCAAGGTTCCTTCTGGATCATGTAGAGCGCACAATCTAATCATATCTTATTCCCGTGGCTGATTGCAATCGAATATGAGGCCTGACCGTCGAGTCTTACTATAATAGTTGAGCAGTAGTCGACTATTATAGGGCTTTGGTAGGAAATAAGTAGGAAGTAATTAGGGAGTAATTAGGGAGTTGATCCGAGTTTGATGAGAGCCTGCCTCGGGGAATGACCTTTAAAAGACCCGAGTATGATAAAATAAACCGCGGGAAAACAAAACTCTTTGATTGGATCAACGATTTGATAAAATCCTGCAATAGATCAAATGGATTTTCTTAACCGTGGTCCTGAAACCCGTAAGAATTCTTCTGCACCCAAAATGCTCTGAATCAGGAAAAACAACAAAACAGACAATATTTATTGAAGGAGGAAGCGATACTTAGTTCTTTCTGAATTTTATCTTCACCTTATTAATTCGTACCGGCAGAATATGTAATTGAAAAAGTTTTCGCATCAACTATCTGACCCCATCAAACTTTTCATATGCGAATTCTTATTACCATTCTGCTGCTGATCGTTTATACATCGGTCAATTCACAGCCTAAAAAACTTACTGCTGAAACAAGCATTCAAAACGTGACAATTTTTTCTTCAGGAGCACGCGTGGAAAGAATTGCTGGCGTGAATATACACTCCGGTCGTTCTGAAATATCTTTCGGGGGACTGAGCAATCAGCTGGATCAACAAACTGTACAGCTAAAGGCAGACGCCAATGTCACCCTACTTTCTGTGCAAACCACGAAAGATTTTTTGAGTGAACGAAAACTCGAGGACCAGGAAAAAGAATTCATTGACCGGATGAGTGCTTCGAAAGACAAAATCGATACAGATCAAAAATTGTTGGAAGTCTATAAAAACGAAGAGGCCATTCTAGTAAAGAATCAGGCGATCGGCGGACAAACAGGAGTAAAGACAATTGATTTAAAGGAAGCTGTCGATTTTCAGCGATCACGTTTAACCGAGCTATACACAAGAGAGTTGGAAATTCAAAAGCGCCTTGTTGTGGAGCAGCAGAACATGGAGCGATACAAACTGCAGTTGCAGGAATTCAGTAAAAAGAAAGACAGCATCAGTTATATTGTTACTGCACTAGTAGAAAGTAAGGAAAATCGAATTGTAAATTTTCAACTTCTATATAATATCAAAGATGCGGGATGGTACCCGACATATGATGTTCGCGTTAACGAGATCAATGAGCCACTGGCCATTCTAATGAATGCAAATATTTTTCAGCGCAGTGGTGAAACGTGGAAAAATATTACTCTTGAACTGAGTACGGGCAATCCCAAAGACAATGCAACACCCTCCGAGTTGTTACCATGGATGTTGGGATTTTATGATCCGTCTGTTTTGAAGTATGGCCCGAGTGTGCAAGGACAGATGACAGGAAGAGTCACCGATGAACATGGAGAACCCGTTGTTGGTGCATCTGTAACTCTAAAAAACTCGAAAGCAGGAACGGTAACCGACAACGATGGATTCTTTCGAATGAGCAACATGCCCAAAAACGGAATTTTATCGATATCCAGTGTTGGTTACGAATCAAGAGAATTCATGGGAAGTGTGGGTTACATAACAGTTACGCTCAAACCAAGCGCTCGGCACCTGGAGGAAGTCGTAGTAACCGGCTTTAGTTCCGACTTTGCATCAGCGCCGGGAGCGTCAGCTATGAATTACAAGAAAAAAGTGGAAACTATACAGACGATCGTCGTGAACACAAAATATCAGCCTACTGCCACGATCTATAAGATTGATGATAAATACACGCTTGAATCGGATGGCAAAACGACAACTATTGGAATCAGGCAACTTGATATTCCCGCTATATATGATTATTACTCTGCTCCAAAAATTGACCCCACTGCTTTTCTCACGGCAAAAATTGTTAACTGGCAGGATCTGGATCTGATGTCGGGAGAAGTGAGTTTATATTATGAGGGGGCTTATCTCGGTAAAACTTATGTTGATTTGAGTACGATGTCAGATACACTGTCGCTTTCTCTTGGAAGAGATAATGCGATTAAGGTTTCCCGAAAAATGATCAAAGAATATAGCACCAAGAAATTTATCGGAAGTAATCGGACGGATTCAAAGGAATTCGAAATCAGTATTCGCAATTCAAAAAAAGTGGCGGTTAATATTACGATCCTGGATCAAATTCCCGTCTCAGTCACAAAAGAAATTAACGTCGAAGATGTAAAAACATCGGAAGCAAAAATCGATAAAGACACGGGCATTGCTACTTGGTCCATTTTACTTGCGCCGGTGCAGGAAAAAAAATTGAGCATTAGTTACAACGTGAAGTACCCGAAGGATCGAAAAGTGCAGCTGGAATAAGTCCATCTTTGTGAAAAGCCTCTTTATGTATTTCCTTTGCGCATTTTTGAGAAATATTTTTCACGCAAAGGCTCAAAGGCTCAAAGAAAAAAATAAAAGTCTAATTTTATTTACTGCGAACAATGATTATTGCCTTTCTGGTAAAATCTACACCCATTTGAAGGCGCTTGAATTTTTTGACATTGCTAAAATGATTGTAATGTTTAGACGGCGACTCAATATGGTGTTGATGATTGTGTTGGCTCTGGCACTCATCGGAGTTGCATGGCCGGCAAAACAGGTGAAAAAAAAATCTCCGGATCGCCCGAATATAATTTTAATTATTGCAGATGATCTTGGATACAGCGATCTCGCTTCTTATGGAAATATTTCAATCCACACACCGAATATTGATAGTCTTGGTATCGGGGGAATTCGGTTTACCCGCGCGTATGTGACGTCTCCGATTTGCGCACCGTCAAGAATGGGAATCATGACAGGTCGATATCAAAACCGGTTTGGAAGTGAATATATGCCGTATGATAAATTCGATCCATCGTTTCTAAAATACCTGCGTAAGCATTATTTCTCCCTTCGAAAAAATATCAGCGGCCTGAGAACTTTGAAACCTCATCGCGATCTGAATAAAAATAAATACCGCACCGGGTTAGATCGTCATGAAATTACTTTAGGAGAGTTGTTCAAAAAGCAAAACTATGCCACCGGACTTGTTGGTAAATGGAATTTGGGAGATGACACAGGCAATCATCCCATCGATCGCGGATTTGACTACTGTTATTATTTCGACGGCGCATTGACTCGATATGTGGACGATCCGGTTGACACCACCCGTTTTGTCAACAAGCATTTGCCATGGGCTTTTTCGGAATTACCTGCATGGACGCCAAGAGGGGGTGCAACCGCCATTCGCGAGGGGAGAAATATTGTGAAAGACACGGGCTATCTCACATTCTCTCTTGCGAGAAAAAGTGTTGAATTTATTGAGAGGAACAAGGATCATCCATTTTTTCTCACGCTTGCTTTTAACGCGCCGCATGATCCTTTCCAGGTTCCAAAGAGTTATTTTGATCGATTACACAATGTGCGGGATACGGTAAAACGTGTTTATTATGGAATGATTGAAGCCCTCGATGACGCCATTGGAGAGATTGTAAGGAAGCTAAAAGAAGCTAACATTGATGAACAGACGATGATCATGTTTATTAGTGACAACGGTGGCGCTACGTATACGCGTGCCACAGACAATGCGCCATTGCGCGGCGGGAAATGTACTCATTTTGAAGGTGGACTGCTGGTTCCTTTTTTTATTAAATATCCCGCGATGATTCATGGGTCGCAACAATATGACAAACCTGTGTCTTCCCTGGATATTTTTGCTACTATGTCTGCTGTTGCGAAGATCCCGCTTGCAACGGATCGCTTATATGATGGGGTTAATCTGATTCCATTCTTAACCGGTAACACTGAGCGCCCACATAAAATATTTTACTGGAGAAGCGGTTATTCAAAAGCAATCGTCAGTGAAAATTGGAAGTTGTATGTCAATGGCAAAAGCAAAAAGAAATTTCTTTTTGATCTGTCGAATGATATTGAGGAAAGAAATGATCTATCCGGTCGCTTTCCGGATAAAGTAAAAGAATTAATGCAAGATCTTGAAATGTGGGAGAAGGCAAATACGATTCATCCGGCGTGGCCGAGTGCGGCGGATGTGTTAATCAATGTTCGGGGGGAGGAATATTATTTCCCGAGTTAAGAATGATCATTGTTTGCTCGAAGATTTGGATGTATCTTGGCGCTCTTCGAAGAAATATTATGAAAATACCTATCAATAAAAAAAGGTTCCCACTTTTCCTCGTGATCGGTATTCTTCTTTGGATATTGTTAAAACGATTTGCTGCAAATCCACGAAGCTATTTTGACAACACATATGACTTTGTAATTTTTTATTGGATCGTTGGTATTGCTCTTTGGGCTGCGTTCTTCACAATAATTGGTCTCTTAGACATTGCAAAAACACTTTTCGACAAAAATGCAGGTCTCACGATTGAAGAAGATGGGATTTACGACAATCTTACTATTTGGTCCGTTGGGAAAATTCATTGGACAGACATTGCGGCAATTAAAATTGTTTCTGCATTGAACACAGATTTTTTGGTAATCGAAGTTGCCGATCCGCAATCTTTCATTGGCGATAAGAATAAAATTCAGCGATGGGTGCTGAAATCCTTTCAAAAAAAATTTAATTCACCGATTGTGATTTCTCAAAGAAGGATTAACTATGATGTTTATAAATTAATGGAAGAATTGCAAAAATGGAGAAAGTGAAAAAATGCTTCAATGCAAAACCTTAAAATGACATTTTAATTTTGCGCCTTTGTATGAAGCAAGAGCTATTAAACAAAGCGGAGCGGCAATTGCGCAAAATCAATACAGAGCAAAAGATGGTCACTGCAACAGGAGGAAACGCCTGTTAGAAGTAAGAATTTTGGGCTGTCAATTACCTAAAATTCTTGCTATATGTGCCTAAAATTAAACAACGAAAAGCCTCGCCAGTGCAAATGCCAATTTGCCGAGTTTTGCAAATGTCGTCAACAGCTGGAAAGTATCCAGGCAGTCAACCTGAATAGATCGCTACCGGTTAAGTATTCGCCAGTTGTTCTTCCTACCCAACAACGCAGTATCTTGCCGAATGTCAACTATGCACAAGCGATCCATCATCTTTGATCTCGATAATACCATTTATCCTGTTCAGTCAATTGGAGAAGACCTGTTTGCCCCATTATTCGATCTAATTTATACCGAAGGAGATGAGAGTATTGATAAAAAGAAACTTAGGGAAGATATTATGCGACGACCATTTCAGCTGGTCGCGCGTGATCACAATCTTAGCGACGAGCTGACTGAAAAAGGCATTTCTCTTTTAAAAAATGTTACGTACAATGGATATATCAAGCCCTTTGATGACTACCGATTTGCCAGAAGCCTGAAAGCAGATAAATTCCTTGTTACAACGGGATTTCTAAAATTGCAGGAAAGCAAGATAAAAGGGATGCAGCTCGAAAAAGATTTCCTGGAAGTGCATGTCATCGACCCAATGACATCCAATCTCACAAAAAAAAATGTATTTGCAGATATAATACAACGCCATAATTATAAAATTGACGAAGTGCTTGTTGTTGGAGATGATCTTCATTCCGAAATCAAGGCTGCGAAAGAATTAGGTATAGACGCTGTTATCTATGACAAGTTTAACCTTTATAAAGACGTTGCTGATTTGCCAAGGATCAACAATTTTAAAGAGCTGCATAGCCTTCTTAAAAATTCTTAAGCAAGACTTCTTTGTGTCTTTGCGCGAAACACAAATTTCGAAACAAAGTCACAAAGGCTTATTCAAAAGCGGACAGTCCTTGTATCAAAACCGAACTGAACTTCTTTCGCTTTCAAATCAGCTCACTGTAAATCAAGCCGGTTAAATTCGGCACCTTCTTAGTGGATTTTACCGAACTACTTCATCAACCAAAAGCCTTCCACATGTTTAAAAATTATTTCAAAACTGTCTGGCGCAATTTCCTGAAGAATATGACCACTTCCCTGGTCAATGTCGGCGGTTTGTCAATTGGCATGACCGCGGCAGTGTTTATTTTCTTATGGGTACAAAACGAAATGAATTTTGACAATTATCATAAGGATGCGGACAAAATTTACCGCGTTACGACCAACGTAAAAGAATTCGGATTGGTTTGGGAAACGTCGCCTTTATTGCTTGCAGATGCAATAAAAAAAGAAATACCTGAAGTAAATGAAACTGCGCGCGTCCGCGACGGCAATATGCCCGTCTTTAATATTCAAAACAAACTTTCTTTTGATACCAAATGTGCGTATGTGGATGCCAGTTGGTTCGATATTTTCCATTATGATTTTGTTGCAGGCGACGCCTCGGCGTTCGCAACTGATCCGAATAGTATCATTTTAACCGCTTCCGATGCAAAGAAATATTTCGGTAAATCCGATGTAGTCGGAACAACAATTAGAGTTGACAGTTTCAATCTTGTTGTGAGGGCCATTGTATCGGATGCACCCGCGAATTCAAGTTTTCAGTATACATCCTTCATACCTCTTTTAAATTTTTTAAGAGATGCTTCCAGGCGCGAAAATGATGAGCAGTGGCAAAATGCCAACTATCATACTTTTCTCACCATCAAACCGTCAACTAATGCAGCTGTGGTTAGCAAAAAAATAACCCAGCTGTATCAGAAAAAAAGCGAAGACAACACGGTTGCATCCACACTGATGCCATTGACGAAAATGCATTTCGAAACGGAAACTGGAAATTCTGTATTTATACATGGGAACAAACAAACGGTATATATTTTTACTGTACTTGCGATTTTTCTATTGTTGATTGCCTGCATCAATTATGTTAATCTTACGACCGCAAAAGCCGGACTGCGTTCCAAAGAAGTAAGCATCAGGAAAATTGTTGGTGCAAACAGGATGCAGCTGTTTTACCAGTTTGTCGCCGAGGCGTTGCTTGTTAGCATAGTGTCGCTATTTTTTACTCTTTTCCTTGTACAGCTTTGTCTGCCCGCATTCAATTCCCTTACGAATAAAATTTTTGTATTGAGTGGAACCGATTCATCGATGTGGCGCGTAATTGGTATCACCTTAATTGCAGCATTTGTTTTAAACAGCATCTACCCTGCCCTGACACTTTCCTCGTTAAAACCTTTAAGTGTATTCAAAGGATTTACTGTGTTAAGGATAAAAGACACTTATTTCAGAAAAGCGCTCGTTGTATTTCAATTTACTGTTTCCATTATATTGATTGCAGGCACAATTGTCATTTATAAGCAAATGGAGTTTGTTCGGCAAACGAATCCAGGTTATAACAAATCACAGATAATAACTTTTCATCTTCCCCCTTCTATAAACCAGGACAAAAAAGAAATTTTAATTGAAACGATCAAACAGGATCTGCTGAAAAATAGTGGCATCGAACATGTCAGTGTTGCAAACCAGTCTATCGTTGATATCGGCAGTTTTTCTGCCGGGGCCGCTGACTGGGACGGACACGATTCCAGTTTTCATCCAAAGATTGCGCAACTTTCAGTCGATCCGGACTATGCGGAAACAATGCAATTACACATGAGAGAAGGCAGGTGGTTTCAGTCCAGCAATCAGGCTGACAAAAATAATGTCGTATTAAATGAAACAGCCATCAATGAATTACATATTCATGCTCCATATATCGGGCAACGATTTGCATGGAAAGGAATTCCGGGGCAGATCATCGGAGTCGTGAAAGATTTCAAATTTAAGAGCCTGCATGATAAAACAGGTCCGCTGGTAGCGTTCCAAAAACCAAGTTGGTATAATCAATTTGTGGTGCGTGTCTCGGCCGGGAATATATCACAAGGAGTAAAAGCAATTCAAAACACGTGGCAAAAATTCTTTCCCGGAGATCCGGTTGATTATAATTTTCTTGATGACGCTTTCAATGATTTGTATAAGTCGGACCAACAGACGTCTCGGCTCATTTTCGTTTTCGCGATGATAGCGGTATTCATTTCATCACTTGGCTTATTTACGTTGGCAGCATTCACGGCAGAACAAAAAGCAAAGGAAATAGGAATTAGAAAAGTGTTGGGCGCAAGCGTTGCAGGAGTTACGCAATTGCTGACGAAAAGTTTTTTAAAATTAGTTGGAGTGGCACTTGTTATTGCATGTCCAATTGCATGGCCTGTAATGAACAATTGGCTGCAGAATTTTGCATACCGCATTGATATGAATGTATGGATGATTATTGTCGCAGGGTTGGTGGCTATGATCATCGCAATTTTGACGATCAGTTTCCAGGCGGTAAAAGCGGCGATGGCGAACCCCGTAAAAAGTTTGCGATCGGAGTGAGCCGGTCTTAAGTAACAAAGCTGTGATTTTCGCGACTCCTTTGCGCCTTTGCGAGCAAATATTTCTCGCAAAGGCGCAAAGGAGTCGCGAAGTTTTTGAAACGACTAGTCTTTACGTTCGACCCGCGTGCTTTCCGAAACAGAAGAACGACGTCTTTTCCTTCCCGCCCAGTAAAATGTAGATATCAGAAACATCGGCAGTTTGATAAATAAGAATATGAAAGAAAGAGTAGGAACAAAGAAAGAAAGGATCACTGAAATCAGGCTGTTTATCATATCCAGGTTAAATATCAATCTGAACCAACTTCTTGCCTCGTCTGTGATTTTTTCTTTATCGACGTAGTTTTTTGCATCGGCATAATCCCAGATCGAATTTTGCAATATGGCAAGGCCAAATACTTTCATGCTATAGAGAAAAATCACCGGAGTTTCACCGAAATGGGCGCTGACAAGCGTTGTCGCAAATGGTAATATTTAAGAACGACATGCGGTCGTCCATTTTATAGATATAAAGAAACGAGTTGTGAAGTGTTCTCCAAAATCCGGCGATATTAATGAAAGAGTAAAGGCAAGATAATTTCTCCATGGCAAGAGTAAATCGGCGAAATGAACTTTACGATCAGGCGGGATATCCAATTTTAAATCTAGTGCAAGTAGTGTGATTGCAATAGCGACAATTGCATCGCTAAAAAATATTATGCGTTCAAATGCGATTTCTTTTTTTATGAAGTCCTTCACGAAGCGGGTTTATCTTTTTAAAAATTAGCGCCATTGAAAATAAGTAAAAAAATATTTGTCGGGAGACAAACACAATCAATCCAAAAGCATTTCATTTTTTGTAGATACGAGAACCGGTATTTTCTCAAGAAATTTTAATGGTGCGAATTTATAGTCTTGACATGTAACAAACACAAACGAAGAATAATCGCGCAAATGCAAACTTACTTTGCAAGTGGCTCATGTCCCCAAGGTACGGGCGCCATCGCGAATGCAGCGCCGCTTCGTCGAACGCGGGTAAAGCCAGGGAAAAAGAGATGCATACCGGCAACCAGGAGTCCACTCGAGGCGGCCTTATTTAAAATATTCCAGCGAGTTGCTCGTGCCTTAACCGGATCCACATCGTAAATCATCGATGCTTCTGGCAATGCGAACTGAATAACCGGCCAATGAATAATGTCGCCCCAAATTAAAATTTCCTTTCCCTGCGACGAAACCAAATAGCCTGTATGTCCCGGTGTGTGGCCAGGAAGTGCCATTGCGCTTACTCGCGGAAATACTTCCCCTTCGTCGAAAATTTCAATCTGATCAAAATAGGGAGTCATGAAGCGGATTACATGATCTGCCTCGTGTTTAACATGCGCGATCTTTTTGGACAATGGATCTTCTGATAGCCAAAATTCAAATTCGGCTGCGTGTATTTTTATAACTGCGTGCGGGAAAACTTTTTTCCAGTTTTCGTCCATCAATCCGCTGATATGATCTGGATGAATATGCGTAAAGAGAATTGTATCGATGTCCTCAGGTGAGATGCCTGCGGCTTCTGCGTTCGCAAGCATTTTGCCAGACGTATCGTAAATAAATGGTCCAGCACCTGTATCGACGAGCGCTGTGCGACCTTGTGAGCGAATTATGTAATTGTTCGTGGAACAGCGCACATCGGCGGGAAAAAATGATTCATCAAACAATGCGCGTACTTTTTCAACGCTGACACCTACGACAGCGTTTATATCACTTGACAATATGCCATCGTTGATACAAATTATTTCAATGTCACCCGCCACGAAGCGATAAAAGCCAGGCGTCGAGGGGAATAATTTTTTTCTTGTCATTAATTACTATAGTTATTTGGACATTGTGTTGCGCTTACTCCTTGCCTTTCCCGATTTCGAAATTATATTCCGTAGATATGCACTACTGTTCCTCCCGGAAAAACCTTCACATCAATTAACTTCAGGTAGAATGGCTTTTTAAGACCATCGAAGATCGGAAGTCCGCCTCCCAATGCCACCGGGTGGATAGCCAGATAAAATTCGTCAACAAGCCCCGTCGCAATCAGGTTGCGCATAAATCCGGCGCCTCCAATTGCTGTGATCGGTTTACCTTGTTCTGCTTTGAGTTGCCTGATGCCCTCCGCAAGATCACCGTCAAAGACTCTTGCATTTTCCCAGGAAGTTGTTGCGGGCGACTTCTTATTTCCGAGATCAACGCCTTTAAATCCTTTTTTGGTAAACACCGCTTTTGGTATTTCATTCATCGGCCCAGCAAATACATCAGTCGATGTGGGCCAGTAAGGTGCCATGGCCTCGAAGGATTTCCTGCCCATAATAATCAATCCTGCCTCCGAAGCTTGTCCGACGGACCATGCTTTCGACTCATTATCTCCGGTCTTGAAGATCCAGTCATTCTTTCCATTGGCGTCGCTTACGAATCCGTCAAGAGACATCGACATCTTCATGATCAACTTTCTCATAATTATAGATTTTATCTTTAATTTTTTTATTTGTTTGCAACGAGCGTGAGCAGATATTCGTCGAGATTGCTCAATGCGGCGTTAGTTCCTTCCTTGAAGCCTCTTGCTATCATCATTTCAAGATCAGAGAGTTTACCAAATTTTTTTTCGATGTGAACTGTGGTTGTTCCTATTCCGGCCGTGAATGAATTCTTTGTTATAGAAAAGGCAGTACTGATTGGGTTTCCATTTTCGTCGCAAAAGGAATTCCTCGAGGAAAAACCGGACTTGATTTCGATTTTAATAAATTCAACTAAGGACCAATGGGTGGCACCTTCGGGGGAAACCATTGCGTATAACCAACGTCCTCCTTCTCTGAAATCCATTTCTTTTGTGCGAACTGACCAAGGTTTTGGAGCTGACCACTGATCGAGAATTTCCGATTTTGTAAAGGCGTCCCAGACAAGATCGAGGTCAGCTGCAAATTCACGTGTTACGTAGATTGTTGCCGTGGCCTTATCTACAGTGAAATCAAAAAGCAAATTCATTTTTTCTTATTTTTTAGATTGAACAATACCTGATCTAATTGTTGGAATCTGTCTTCCATAATTTTCCGGAATTGGTTTAGCCAGGTATCGATTTCTTTCATTTTATCGATTTTTAGTTCATAAAGAATTTCACGGCCTTTCTGTTTTTGGGCTAAGAGGTTACATTCGGACAGAATCCGCAAATGTTTGGATATAGATTGGCGGGTGATGTCGAAGTGCTCCGCAATGGCGTTGGGAGTCATTGCCTGCACGGCAACCAGGACGAGAATCGCTCGCCGGGTTGGGTCTGCTATTGCCTGAAATATATCGCGTCTCATGAATTAATAATTAAGAAGCCGATCGGTTGCAAATATACGCGCAACCGATCGGCTTCGCAAATTTTATTTTAAGACGGGTGCCTGGTGATTTTCGGAAAACGTGAAGTGGAGATTTAGGAGAACGGAATAATTATTCTGACAATTCCATTGTTTACAAGTTTTATCGATTCCTCTCTTTTGATATTGTTTTATTGTACTCGGCCAGGCAGTCATGAAGAGGTTTGCCTTCATTATAAATACAATCACAAAATTCTTCGCAGGCCTTTGGGTTAGCATTGTCAGGACATCCATTTAGGCATTCTTCTTGGGAATTACCTGGGCGAATGTTATACATGTACAAATTCGTAACGATAACTGCTGCCAGTGTCACAACAACACCTCCGAAGAATAGGAACGGAAACTTATTGCTCATGGGTTTTTTCAACGCTGCGTGTTCATTTCCTTTTCCTTGTTTGAATGGTAAAATAGGCTTTATGCGGTCGTAATCCCAACATAATAAATATAGGTTGGCCAGTAACATAAATGTTGCGGCTCGAGTGCCTTCGAATCGGACAGCATAAGTTAGGATACAAATATTTAGTATGATCGGAAAATACATCAATGCGCCCAATAGGGCTGTTCTGGGAATAATTATTAAAATTGCGATTGCAATCTGTGCAATTCCGATAAACGTGTAATAATATTCGGTGTAGTATAGCGCCTGGAAATAATGTCCCAGCGGATTATTAACCGATAAGCCGGCGGCGAATCGTTCTCCTCTAACTTTTACAAGGCCGGATATAAAAAATGCGACAGCCAACACGAGGCGACAGAAAACGGCAAAATAGAAATACCACCTGTTTCGCTTTGCTTCGTGATAATAATTATTTAGCCTCGTTGATATATTCATAAAATAAAAGTTGGCCGGATCGTCATGAATAATTTCTTGTGTTTTACCCCGCGCCGATTGTCATTCCAATTTCGTTGGCAAACTGGCAATTTATAAAAGCACTTTGAAGTACAAAGTAAACATAATTAACTTAATTTCAAAGCTGCCGTCGGAGTTTCTATAAATGCAAATTCGGGGAGGTACAACAATAGTGTTGATGGAACTAAACCATCGCGTGTGTGAGAGACAAAAAAGACCCACAATAA